>OKTW01000707.1_pt1 | contig 15011 bp, 8 predicted proteins | sample 1606371 | NCBI WGS metagenome assembly OKTW01 (sample SAMEA3879568, study PRJEB24766) | human gut metagenome | biome: human-associated habitat; feature: feces | place: USA | collected 1985/1987
ATCGACCTCACGCTTATCAGGCGTGCGCTCTAACCACCTGAGCTACAAGCCCATTTTTTGTTTGCTCATTCATTATATCATATATATAATGAATTGACAAGCCTTTTTTTCTAAAAAATATAAAAATGGTGTCCCCTTAGGGATTCGAACCCTAGACCCACTGATTAAGAGTCAGTTGCTCTACCAACTGAGCTAAGGAGACATCTGTCAAATACATTTAATATTATATTATATTTTTTTTTATTTGTAAACCTCTAAATTAAAAAAAGTTTATTTTTTTCTATTTTGTACTAATTGACTTTTATAGTGTATTTTGTTATAATTTAATAAGAATAGGTATCGGTGATAAAAATGAAAAAAATTGGTGGAAAAAGTTTTTGGATCATTTTAGTTATTAGTATTGTTGCTTTAATTATTTTGACGATTGGAGTTATATTTCTTACTAGAAAATCTAGTAAAGAATTTTATAGTGCTGGATATATTATTAATAGTACTGCTAGTAAGAGTGACAAACTTTATTTTAAAGACAATACTGTATATAAAGAAAATGTTTTTGAAGAATATGTTTTTAAGAATGTAGATAATAAAGAAGTTAATGTTGATAAGAATAATTTTATTCATTATTTAGATAATTCTTTATCTTTTATGAAAAATGGTGTTATATTAGATTTAGATAATATTAGTACTTCTTTAGTGCCATATTATAATATTACTGATGCTTCTATTATTAAGTATAATAATGGTGGTTATTATATTGAAACTGCTGATAAAACTTTAGTGTTTGGTAATTTTCTTGGTAAAATTACTGATAATAAATATATTGTTGTTGGAAAAGATATTAAAATTAAACTTGCTGGTAGTAATGAAACAGTAAGTGGTGATTATTTTGAAATATTATTTGTAGAAGATGGAGTTGTTAAAATAGAAAATCAAGAGGGTAGTTATCAGACTGTTAGTGATGGTACTACTATTTATGTGGGAAATAATATTAAAATTGATCTTGGAGATAAAAATGTTTATCTAGATGACAATAGTAAATTATCACTTAATGAGATGACAATTGATGGTAATGAAAATATTAATATTACTCCTAGTGATGGTAAAGTTAAAGATGACAAAAAAGATAATAAAGGAGATACTGAAGGTAAAGATAATACTAGTAATAATCCAAATGGCAATGGTACTGATGGTAAGGAAAATACAACTCCTGGTAATAATGGTGATAACAAAGTAGATGATAATAAAACGGTTATTAAGAAAGAGGTTTCTGTTGATTTAGTTAGTGCGAAAGCAGGTATTAATTCTTTTGAAGCTAATTTTCAAGTAATTGATACAGGAGATTTTATTAAAGGTAATTTAATATTTAATGTTGTAAATACTACTACTGGTAAAACTGTTTATACTAAGATACTTGCTAATAGTAGTGATATTCAAAATGTTGTTATTAGTTCTTTGAGCCCTGATACTAATTATGTTATGACTGTTAGTGAAGAAAATAATAGTACTGGTATTCAATATTTTCAAAAGATATTTAGAACTGATACTTTAGATTTAAGTTTAGTTAGAGAATATGTTACTACTGATACATTATCTTATTCAATTGATTTTGGTAGTAGTAATGTTAAGTCTGCTAATGTAAGTATTTGTGGTAGTGATGGTAAATCTTGTAGTGAACCTGTTATAGTATCTAATTCTGATGATAATACTGTTACTTTTGATGATTTGAAAAAAAATACTACATATAATATTAAAGTTGATTCTGTAGTATTTAATAATTTGAATTATTCTGATGTTTATACTATTAATACTAGTGATACTACTTTAAAAGAAAAACCTGTACTTGGTGATATTTCTGTAAAGGTTAGTAATGATGGTAAAGAGTTTACTCTTTTGATGGATAAACCTACTGATGAAGATAAGAGTATTACTAAGTATACTTATGAAATATATAACGCTAAAGATATAAATGAGGAGAGTATTTCTACTGCTGAACCTGTTTATAGTTTTAGTAGTAATGAATTAAAAGAACAAAAATTAAAACTTGGTGAAAATGGGCTTGTTAGTAATGTTGATTATCGTTTCAAAGTAGTAGTGGACTATTATGATAATTATAAGAATAATCAAATTGAAACTGGATATAGTAATTATTTTCAAATTGTTGGTAAACCTACATTAGAGTTTACTCCAGATGATGAACTTATTTCATTTAATCAAATTGGTGGTGTTGTTACTATAAAAGATGAGGAATGTACAATACCTAATAATGAGAGAAAATGTGCTAATAAAGAAAATGACTTTATTATTAAGTATTATGGACCTGATAATATTAAGAAGACTATTAATGGTGTATCATTTACTAATCATGATGATAATACATTAACTTATGATTTATTACTTAAAGGTCTTACTGAGAATACTTTATATACTTTTGAGGTTTATGCTGATATTGATATGCAAAATGGTGAAGGACTTAGAAGTAGTGAATACATTGGTAGTTTTACTGCTAAGACTGATGGTACTAAGGCTTTAATGATGCAAAATTGGAAAGATAATAATTATAGTTATGATACACCAATTTCTGTTAATACTGAAATGGTAAGTACTGAGCCTAGTGATAATTCTATTGATAAAGTATCTTCTATTACATTTAATTTATATGCAGGTAATGTTAAAAATGTTTCTTTACCTGAACCTATTGGTAGTTTTACTACTACTGAAAATATTAGAGATTTATATTATAATAAGGAATTTACTTTAACTTCTAATATGTTTGGTATTGAAAACTTAGATGCTTTAAGAGAAATATCTGGTGGTAAATTATATAAGAATTATACTATAGAAGTTACTGATGCTTTTGATGAAACTGGGACTAATGAGTTTACAATATTAAATAATATGTATGTATTTAATACACCTTCTATTCTTTTACTTGAAGATGAGGTTAGTAATCCGGAAATTATTGTTAAAGAAATTACTAATAATATGACTAATTCTGGTGATTATGCTGGTATTTCATATGATAGTAGACTTGATAAAGATACTATAAGAGGATATAAAGTAACTGCTAATTTTGATAGTGACAAGATTAGTAGTGTACTTAAACTAGTTGATAATCCTATTAAGAATGTTAAATTCTATGTTTATAATAAAGATGGTAATGTTATTACTACTAAAGATATTGCTTTTAATAATGATAATACTGTTGATGCTTATTTCTTCTTGGATTATGGTACTGATTCTTCAGTAGAAGATAATGATCTTAGAAGAGGTAATACTTATAAGTTTGCTTTTATTATTAATCTTGATACTGATAACGATGGTAAAGCTGATAGTACTTTTCCTTCTAGTATACCTACTAGTGGACTATTTAATGCCATAAAGAAAGATCCGGTATTTAAGTTATATATTGATAATAGTACTAGTAATTCTATTACTTATAAATATTTAATTACTGATATTGATAATGCTTTAGAAAAAGATGAAGAATCTGGTAAATACTTATTATATTATGATATTGAAGATAATAGTTATTCTAGTGTAATAGAAGTAGCGGATACTTTTAAAGATGTTACTCTATCTAATTTGAATTCTTCTGATATATATTCTATTAGTTATAGTAGAAGAAATTTAAAGGGTAGTGATGCTAGTAAAGTTGTTTTAGATAAGTATTATTTTGATGGATATCATGATGGAAAGACTGCTAATTTAAGTTATAGTTTAGAATATGGTAATTTTGATAATAGATTAAAGATTGTTTTAGAGGATAATGATTTCTTGGATAGGGTATCAGCTTATTTACTTACTTTGAGTTCTGGTAAAGATAAATATGAAAAAGTTATTTCTGATTTTAAAGCTAGTGATATTAAAGATTGTGGTGATAAGAAATGCTTTATTGTGGATTATGCTGAACTTACTAAGAGCGATAAAAATAAGATTGGTGTTGATTTAAAAGGTAAGGATGTTAAGGTTAGTTTAAAGGCTTTTTATGATACTGGTTATGTTGGTTTTAGTCAAAAATCTTTAGTAGGTGATTACTTTAAAAACTTAGGTTTGGTATCTGATAAAGATGCTAATAAGGTTGGCTATTTATATCAAAATAATGGTACTGATAGTAATGGTAAATATATCTATGTTCAGAGTAATGGTAGTAATGTTGTATTTAATACTTCTATTAAGCCTATGGGAATATTAGGAAGTGAATTAATTAAAGGTGATGTTGGTACTGCTACTTGGAAATTTAATGTAAATAATATGATTGATATTGATAATAATAAGTTTGTTTCTTTTGGAGATATTAATACTTTAGAAACAGGATTTGCATTTATTAGAAATGGTATATTTAGAACGGATGTAGGTAGTATTAATCTTAAAGTTGTTGATATGGTTGATATTAATACTGATAATAATAATTTTAAATTTACTAGTTTTACTCCTAAAGTTAGTGCTAGTGTTAGTTCATTAATTAATGGTGGTATATTTAATATTGATTTATCAGTTGATGAGGAAACTTTAAAGAGCGATTTTGTTAAAACTGATGGTAAGTATAAATTTTATATTGATATTTATAAGAAAAATGTTTGTGAAGAGGGAACTGAATGTAAAGATGAAACTTTTGTTAAAACAGAAGAGACTTATTATGATGATTTAGGTAAGGTAGTTGTTACTGGACTTGATCCTGATACTAGTTATGTTTATAAAATATCTGCTGATATGAATAAAAATGGTACTAAGGTTAAAACACCTTTATTTGATAATGGTAGAAGTGGATATGTTGAATTTAAGAGTAGTTTTAGTACTTTAAATAAGGATAAGATTCTTAAAGGTTTAAATCTTAAATATACTTCTAGTATTGGGGATGATACTTATAGTAAGAGAGTATTAAATATGAAATATAATCTTTATACTGATGTTAATTTTGATATTTTATATGAAATATATGATATAGATGGTAACAAAAAGTATGATGGTACTATTGTTAATGGTGATTTCTCTGTATCTAAAAGTGGAGCTATATCTGCTTCTTATGACAAAGATATTTCTGGTAATGATTTTGTATTTGGAGCTAATTATTATACTTTAAAAGTTTATGCTGTTACTACTGATTTACATAGAAAATTAGAATTATATAATGATGTTATTAAACAAGTTTCTACTGATAAAATATATATGGATGTTGCTGAACTTAGAAATCCATCTATTACGGTTAATAAACAAGAGGCTATTATTTCTGAAGATTATAAACACAGTATTAAGTATAAGATTACGGTTATTGATAGTAATAGAGTTATTACTGATGGTAAATATTATATTGAACTTCAAGATACTTCTTATAAAAATGTTTGTTCTAATCCAAAAGATTGTCAAGTTACTGTTGATATGAAAAATAATACTTGTACTTTTGGTAATGGTAAATCATGTACTGTTAATCCTGTTAATGATGGCTTAGTGGTAGAAGTTACTTTTGATAATTTGAAGGCTGATACTAATTATGTTATATATGCTTATGCTGATGTTTATCGCAATAATGTATCACTTAATGATAGTGAAAAGTTATCAAAAGTATATGTTAGAAAGAGTCAGTATACTAAGAGTGATTTAGGATTTTCTCTTGGAGCTGTTACTCCAACTGCAGTTTCTAAAAAAGAGGTACATCTTACATTTGTAGGAGCTGCTAACTTAAATGAAAAGATAAAAGGTATTGAATATAGTATTACTGTTCAGGGTGGTGAAAGAATTGCTTCTGGTGTTATTGGTAAGACTACTAATACTGGTAGTGATGAGATTACATTTAAATTAGATAGTGATAGATATCCTTATCTTGATATTGCTATTCCTGATGGTAAGGAACTTGGTGTTAATAATACTATTAATATTACTTATTATTATTTGGATAATGATGGTAATATTAGTGTTCTTAAATTAGGAGATAAGACTACATTTGATTATTCGTTTAAAAATGAAAATAAATAGGAAAGGTCGTAAAATAATATGAGAAAATATGATATTAAGAATAAGAGAAACATTGGAATAATTATAGGAATTTCGATTATAATTATAATCATGTTTTCTCTAGTTATTAAATTGTTTTTATCAAGTGATAAAAAGGAATATACTGTTCATGATGGGGCTTTAGTTTTTGATAAGGATAAGTCTATTATTAAAGTTACTGAAGATAGTACTATTAAGAAAAAATGGAATAATGAGTATTATCTTAAGTTTAAAGATAATAATTATGAACTTGGTAATACTGCTATTAGTTATAATGAAAAAACTGGAGAGATTATTTTATATGGAAAATATTATGAAATTGGTTCTGGTGATTTGATTGATGTTACTGATGGTGAAACTGTTATTAAGAGTTCGGTTATTACGAAGTTTTATAAGTTAGCGGATAGAAAGTATTTGGTTGTTGATAAAGATATTAAAACTTCTGATGGTCTTTTATCTACTAATGAGTTTTTAATGATTGACTTGGATAAAGTTGGTAATGCTACTTTAGTTAATCATAAGGTTAATTTAAAGGCATTTGCAGCTACTTCTATTGTTACTTCTAATTATACTTTTGATATTGCTAATGAGATTCTTACTTATGGTAGTAATAAGATTGATTTAAAGAAAATTATTGGTTCTTCTAATACTTATACTAAAGAAGATTTGATTCCTGAAGAAAATGATAATAGTTCTTCTAATGATGGGGTTACTAATATTACTGATAATACTACTGGTGGTAATGGTACTAATGGTGTTAATGCTGCTACAGGAGATAATAAGGGTACTGATGATGGTAAGAATAATAATTCTGGTAATGTTATTGAAGAAATTAAGAAGGCTACTAAGAGAACTTCAGTTATTTCTGTTACTAGTAGTGTTAGTAAGATTGTAGTTGATTATGTTATATATGATCCTTATAATGAATATACTAATGTTTATATGGAAGTGGAGGAAGCTGGTAGTAATAAGATTAATACTATTTATTTAAATAAAAATGATACTAGGTATGAGTTTACTAACATTTTTCCTAATACTAATTATAGAATTAAGTTTAAATATTCTTATATTGAGGATGGTAATGAGGTTATAGATACTTTTGATGATATTACGATTGCTACTAAGAGACCTAAGGTTAATATTAAGACTACTAATGTTAGTTTTGGTAAGATTAGTTATTTGATTACTACTGATAATAGCTATAATATTGATCATGGTACTTTGAAAGTATATGTTAATAATGAAGAAGTTTATAGTGGTGGTATTTCTATTGATGGTTTTCCTGGTGAAATTGAAGTTAATGCTGTTAGTGGTGATTATATAGAACTATTACTTACTGATGTTGAATCTAATGGTAGAGTAATAAAAGGCGTTAGATCTAGTGATAAATTTATATACTAGGAGGTATTGTTATGAAAGAATTTATTAAAAAATATTATAGTATTTTGATTCCAGCATTTTTAGTGATTGTTATTTTGATAGCGGTTATTCTTTATGCTATGGAATATAAAAATAATAGGTATGCTATTGTTACTGATACTAAGGTTTATCAATATTTTTCTGGTAATAAGATGGAATATACTGCTAAAGTTGGTAGGAATAGAAAGAAAGTTATTCTTAATTTTGAGGCTAAAGATTTTTCTGTTAATTTAGATAGTACTCCAGTATATGTTAAAAAGAAGAAGGGAGCAGATGTTATATTTCCTAAGGAGATGATGGCTTTCTTTCCTTTAAATGATAAAGCATATGTTGTTGATGCTTTATCTGAAGTATATACTAATTATGATTTGAATTATTTGAGAATTAAAAGACTAGATAAGTCTTTTGACCATATGTTTTTATATGATGGTAAGGATTTATATTTCTTCCTTGATGAGGTTACTTTGATTGTTGGTGATAAAGAAATTATTCTTAGTCCTATGTCTTATGTTAGTTGTTCTTATCTTAATATGGTTGAATACTATGATTATAGTAATGATAAATATGTTACTATAGAACTTGGTAATGAAAATGTTTATGTTAAGAATGATTATATGAATATTGATGTTTCATTAGATAAGGTTATTTATAAGGATAGTTTTAATTTAATAGGAGGAAAGTTAAGTAATTATAAAAAAATTACTGATATGGAAGAAAAATAATCATATACTTTGATAGGTGAGTATATGAAAAAAATTGATTTATTATATTTGATAGTAGTTATGTTTTATTTGATTAGTGGGTTAATTAAGTGGAATATGACTACTATTTTTGCTTGTGTATTATCTTTGATATTTATGGTTATTACTAATGTTATTGGTAAGAAGTTAGGGTTTGGTAATGGTATTAAGATACTTATATATGTTTTTATTCTTGGTACTGAGATATTGGGAGAAATATATCATTTTTATGTTGATGTATGGTGGTTTGATATTGTTATGCATACTTATTTTTCTTTTGTTATTTCTTATGTTGGATTATATTTGATAAGATATTTTAATATTAAGAAAAGTATTTATTTTGTGATATTATTTATTTTTTCTTTTGCTATGATGACTGAAAGTATTTGGGAGATATTTGAATTTTCGATGGATAGGGTTATTGGTACTGATATGCAGAAGGATACTGTTATTAGGAATATTAGTTCTACGTATTTATCTCATGATATATATGTTGATAAGGTTATGGTTAATGATATTGATTTTATGGATAGATATGGTGGATATTTGGATATTGGTTTATATGATACTATTGGTGATATGATATGTACAGTAGTGGGTAGTTTTATGTTTATTGTTATAATGAAAAAAAGACTAAATTGTTAGTCTTTTGCTTCTATATAAATACTTTTATCAAATTTATGGGTACCATCATTTATTTTTTCTAAAGTATTAGTAGTTATTAAGAAGTAAGTATCTCTATTTACATTGATATCACTTATTGGGTCGTCCCAAGTTAAATCTAGGTGATACCATTTACCATCTAGGTATACTAGGTTCCAAATGTGTTCTTCATTACTTATTTTATAATTTATGACATTTAATTTATTTAAGAAGATAGCCATGGCATCGGCATAGCCATTACATGTACCGTATCCTTCAATTAGGACTCCATATGCAGTGTTAGATTTGTAAGTGGTATCATTTTTGTTTTCATATTTTAATTTATCATATTCGGCGTTATCTATAATATAGTCATGAATTACTTTTATTTTTTCTCTAGTAGGCATATTATTGGTTATTTTTTCTTTTATTACTTTATCTACTACTTCGTTTATTTTTGTTATTTCTTCATTGCTATAGGCTTTGTTTATGGTTATTCCTATTTTATATTCACCACCATAATTTAATTTGATATTATTTGAACTGTTATATGGATGAACAAAATTATTTAGTAATGATATTGTTTCTTTAAAGCCTTCACCATTATTTATTGTTAACATATTAATATCATTTAAATAGTTTGTGTAATTTTTAGTGATATATCTTTCGGTATGATGAATGCCGCTATTTAAGGTGTAGTATATAAAGTTAATTAATTCTTTATGATTGTTTATGCCCATACCGGTATAATTATCTACATAGTTAAAGTTATCATCGACATAATACTCGTTAGTAGTGGAAGATGAGTATTTTTTTTCAATTGAATATTCATAATATTTATATCTAAGGGTATTTTTGTTAAAAGCACATACCGTTACTATGATAATAGCAATAGCTCCCATAATTACAATTAATCTTCCATTTTTATTCTTTTTATTCATATCTTCCACCTCTAATTAGATTATATCATTTTATAGGGAATTTTATCAAGAAAAATATTAAGTTTTTTTAATAAATTTACTAGATGTAAACTTTTAGTAAAATAATATGAAAAAAATAATTTACTTATACCTTATTATTTGGTATAATTAAAGGGAAATATCTTGAGGAGGAATAGTATGAATATTGAAAATAAAAAACCTAAAATTTATTTAATTTGTGGTAGGGCTAGACATGGTAAAGATACGATAGCGGGATTTCTTAAGAAGTTCTATGAAGAAGATGGTAAAAAGGTTATTTATTCACGAGCGGGTAAGTATATTAAGTTTTATGCAATGGAGATGACTGACTGGGATGGTAGTGAGGAATCTAAACCTAGAAAGTTACTTCAAGAGCTTGGAACTGATGTTATTAGAAATAAACTTAATAAGGCTGAGATGTTTATTGAAAGACAACTTGACGATATTGAGATTTATTCTTATTTTTATGATGCTATTATTGTACCGGATATTAGACTTCCTAGAGAGATAGATAGTGTTAGAGAGAAGTTTGATAATGTGGTTGTTATTAAGGTAGAGAGAATTAATTTTGAAACTAGTTTAGATAGTAAAGAGCAGGCACATGTTACAGAGATAGCTATGGATAATTATAATGATGTTGATTACATTGTTACTAATGATACTTTAGATAAATTAGAAAAAGATATATACGATGTATATAAGGAGACGAGATAATATGAAGAAGTTAACAGGAAGAGAAATTATTAGAATGTATTTGGATTTCTTTTGTGAGAGGGGACATACAGAAGTTGATTCTGCTCCTTTAATACCAATGAATGATCCAACAGTACTTTGGATTAATGCTGGTGTTACACCGCTTAAGAAATATTTTGATGGAACTGTAGTACCTAGTAATAGGAGACTTACTAGTTGTCAAAAATGTATTAGAACTGGGGATATAGAAGAAGTAGGTAAGACTGCTAGACATCATACTTTTTTTCAGATGTTAGGTAATTTTAGTATTGGTGATTATTTTAGAGATGAGGCTCTTACTTGGGCGTGGGAATTACTTACTAGTCCTAAATATTTTGATATGGATAAAGATAAACTATATATTACGGTTTATACTGATGATGTTGATTCTTATAATAAGTGGATTAGTTTAGGTGTTAAACCTTCTCATTTAGTTAAATTAGATGGTAATTTTTGGGAGATAGGACCAGGGCCTTCTGGACCTGATACGGAGATTTTTTATGATCGTGGTGAAAAGTATGATAAAGAAGGCAAGGGTATTAAGTTATTACAAGAAGAAATAGAGAATGATCGTTATATTGAGATATGGAATAATGTTCTTAGTCAGTTTAATGCTACTGAAGGTTTGAAGAGAGAAGAATATCCTGAACTTCCTAGTAAGAATATTGATACTGGTATGGGTGTTGAGAGAATGGCTTGTATTATGCAAGGTACTGAGACTAATTATGAGACTGATTTATTTATGCCTATTATGAAGAAAATAGAGGAAATTTGTTCTATTCCATATATGGGTCAAATGGAATTTAAGGTAATAGCAGATCATATTAGAACACTTACTTTTGCTTTATCTGATGGAGCTGTATTTGAAAATGTAGGTAGAGGATATGTTCTTAGAAGACTTCTTAGAAGAGCTTCTAGAATGGGAAAGAAACTTAATATTAATAGAGAATTTTTAAGTGATATGGTTGATGTAGTAGTAGAAAATTATAAAGATACTTATCCTGATTTAGTTGGTACTAAGAGTAAAGTTAAAGAACTTATTGCTAAAGAAGAAAGATTATTTCAAAAGACTTTATTAGCGGGTGAAAAGAGATTAGAGGAATTATTTAATAGTGGTACTAAGGTTATTAGTGGAGAAGATGCTTTTAAATTATATGATACTTATGGTTATCCTATTGAACTTACTATTGAAGCTGCTGAGGAAAGAGGATTTAAGGTTGATACTGATAGTTTTAATGCTTATATGAGTGCACAAAAGGAACTTGCTAGAAATAGTAGAAAAGTTGAAGCTAGTATGAATTTACAGAATGATTTACTTATTAATTATAAGAAAGAAAGTAAATTTGTTGGTTATGAAAAATTGGGATTAGAAACTGAAGTTATGGATATTATGAAGGATAATGTATTTGTGGATTCTTCTAGCGAGGACTGCTATATATTTCTTAAGGAAAATCCTTTCTATGCTGAGAGTGGTGGTCAGGTATCTGATTCGGGATATTTAAAAAATGATAATTGTAAGTTAGAGGTTATGGATGTTATTAAGGCTCCTAATGGACAACATTTATTATATGTTAAGGTACTTGATGGTACTGTAAATAAGGGAGATAAGATTCTTACTCATGTTCTTAAAGAAAAGAGACTTGCTATTATGAAGAATCATTCTTCTGTACATTTGCTTCAAAGATCTTTACAAGAATTACTTGGTAATAGTGTTCATCAGGCTGGTAGTAAAGTTGATGAAAATATGCTTAGATTTGATTTTAATTATCAAGGTAAGTTATCTGATGAACTTATTGTTAAAGTAGAGGAACTTGTTAATAAGAGAATTAATGCTGGGTATGATGTTACTATTGAGTATTTACCTATTAAAGAGGCTATTAAGAAGGGGGCTATGGCTTTATTCTCTGATAAATATGGAGATATTGTTAGGGTAGTTACTATTGGTGATTCTATTGAGTTATGTGCTGGTACGCATATTGATAATACTAGGAATATTGGCAGGTTTGCTATTGCTTCAGTAGAAAATAAGGGTACTGATACTTATAGAGTAACAGCGGCTACTGATAATAATATTGTTCCTATTCTTAAGGAAGAGATATCTAAATATAATGAAGAGATGATTAGATTACTTGATAAGGCTAAGAGAATTATTAATGAGGCTAAGGAAAATGATATTGATCTTGAATTTAATTTTAATATTGATAATAGTGATCCTGAAAGTTATAAGGATATTGTTTATAATAAGAATGAACTTGCTATGTTAAGAGAAGAACTTAAGAAGTTAGAGAAAGAATTTAATACTAAGAAGAGTGAGAAGTCTGTTAGTGATTTATCTAGTTTCTTAGATATTAAAGAAGATATTAATGGTATTACTACTATTATTAGTATTACTAATGGTTATGATATTAATACTTTGAGACAGATTGTTAGTGCTCTTAGTAATCAGCTTGATAATAATTTTATATTACTTGCTAATATTAATGATGATAATTCGGTTAATTATATTGCTAAATCTAATTCTAATAGGGTTAGTTGTGGTGATATTGTTAAGGATTTGGCTGTTAGATCTTCTGGTAATGGTGGAGGTAATAAGTCTTTTGCTCAAGGTGGAGGTACTGATGGTAGTATTACTTCTAAATTACTTGAAAATGTTAAAGAAATTATTAGAAATTTATAGAGACTTTGGTCTCTTTTTTCTATGAAGTGGGGGTTACTTTACAAAATGATAATTTTCTGCTATAATTATTTAAGTCTTTTACTTTAAAGAAAGGAGAATTATTTTGAGTAAAATTAGAATGTTTTCACTAGGTGGACTAGATGAAAATGGTAAAAATATGTTTGTTGTTGAAGTTGATAAGAATATATTTGTTTTTGAAGCAGGGCTTAAATATGCTGATGAATTAACACTTGGTATTGATTATATTATACCTAATGTTACTTATTTAAAAGAAAATAAAAAAAGAATTAAGGGAATATTTTTAACACATGGTCATGATGAAAATATAGGGGCTTTAACTGATATTGTTGATGATTTAGGTAATCCTTGTATATATGGGTCTAAATATACTTTAGAGATTGTTAAAGATGAATTTGATAATTCTAATATTAAGTATAAGAATATGAAAGAGATAAAGGCTTATGTACCAATAGAGATTGGTAATGTTAAGATTTTTCCTGTAAATTTATCTCATTCTACACCTGATAATTTTGGTTATGCTATATATACTAAAGATGGAGTTATTTTTTATGCTTCTGATTATGTTATTGATTCACTTATGAAAGGGGCTTATAAGACAGATATTGGTAAGTTGGCTTATATTGGTAAGCAGAATGTATTATGTCTTCTTACTGAATCTTTCTATGCTGGTGTAGAAGGATTTACTTCTCCTAGACATAGAATAGCGCCTTTAATTAGAGAGACTTTAAATAATAGTGATGGTAGAATTATTTTTAATGTATTAGATTCTCATTTATATCGTATTCAGGAATTATTTACTGAAGTAGAGAAGACCAATAGAAAAATTGTAATTATGGGTAAAAGACTTAAGAAGATAATTGATTTTGCTATTGAAAATCATTATCTATATATATCTAAAGATATTATTGGTGATTTATCTAATATAAATGATAAGAATGTTGTAATATTAAATGCTAATGAGAAAGATAAACCATATTACAATATTATGAGAATCGTTAATGGCTATGATAAATTTATTAAGTTAAATGAAGATGATACTGTGTTTTTAGCTACTCCTATTTATGATAATAGGGAGAAGACTTTTTATAGTTTACTTGATGATATTGCTAAGTCTGGAGCTAATGTTGTTAGTTTATCTTCTAAAAAATATTTATCACATCATGCTTCTAATGAAGACTTAATGACTATGATTAATTTGATGAATCCTAAATATTATTTTCCGATAAGAGGTGAATATAAAAATCAGGTTATGAATGCTGAATTAGCAGAAATGGTTGGTATACCTAAAAGTAATATTATTCTTAAAGAAAATGGTGATGTTGTTACTTTTAAAAATGGTGTAATGTTAGATACTTTTGAGAGGGTTCATAGTGGTTCTGTTTTAATAGATGGTACTGCTGGTGATGATATTGGGGAAGTTGTTTTAAAAGATCGTGAGATGCTTAGTGATAATGGTATTATGATTATTTCTGTTACTTTGAATAAACAAACTAAAGAAATTATGGCTGGCCCTGAGATTTTAACAAGAGGATTTGTTTATGTTAAAGATTCTTATGAATTAATTAATGAGATTAAAAAGATTTCTGAAAAAATAGTAGTGGATAATACTAAGGGAATGAAGTATGTTGAATATAATAAAATTAAAAATACTATTAGAGATGAGCTTAGTAAATATTTAATTAATCAGACTGGTAATAAGCCAATGATTATTACTGTAATTCAAGAAATATAAGCAAATTTTTACTAAATAATAAAAAAACTATTTCATTTTAGTTTTTTTTTTGTTATAATGTAGAAGAGGTATAATATGATATGAAGAAAAAGTTTTTACTA
>OKTW01000717.1_pt1 | contig 14929 bp, 17 predicted proteins | sample 1606371 | NCBI WGS metagenome assembly OKTW01 (sample SAMEA3879568, study PRJEB24766) | human gut metagenome | biome: human-associated habitat; feature: feces | place: USA | collected 1985/1987
ATCCGGTTTATCATGTGGAATTGCTTACACTGCTGTCTGGTAATAATACGGATATGATGCATCAGTTATGCTGTATGCAAAAAAATGTCTGGGGTTACGACATGAAGCAGGGCAGACTGATCATTTATGAGAATCAGCCGGGGGATTTCTGGGGACTTAAAAATGCACTGGAGAATTGCAGAGCCGAATCAAAAAGTACCGGAAGTACAAATCCAGGTTTTTCTCTGAAGGGACTCTCCTATACTACGATAGCGATTGCTGCCATAAATGTGATCGTATATCTGATACTGGAAATTCTGGGAGATACGCAGGATCCGTTTTATATTGCATCCCATGGCGGAATGTACCCGGAGTTCATACAGATCAATCATCAGTGGTGGAGGATATTTACAGCGATGTTTATTCATTTTGGTTTACCACACCTGGTAAACAATATGGTAATATTCTGCTGTGTTGGATCGAGACTGGAGCGGGCAGCAGGTCATTTTAAAATGTTTGTAATATACATGTTATCCGGAATTGGTGGAGGATTATTATCCTATTTTATGATGTTATACAGCGGAGATTATGCAGTATCAGCAGGCGCATCCGGTGCGGTGTTTGGCACGATTGGCGGTTTGATCTGGGTAGTGATAAGACATCGGGGCAGATTTAAAGGTTTAACGGTAAAAGGAATGATCCTTATGGCGGTATTGAGTCTGTACTATGGTTTTTCCACAATTGGAATTGATAACTGGTGTCATGTTGGAGGAATTCTTACCGGATTTCTTGCGGCGATGATTTTATACCACAAAAAAGTGGAAAATTGTTGATTATAAGAATAAAACTTTATATACTGAAAACAGTATTTGGTGAACATGCAGGAAGAGGTAGAATATGAAAGTAAACATTTATTATGGTGGACGGGGATTGTTAGATGATCCTACATTATATGTGTTGAACAAAATGGAAGAAGTATTGCAGGAACTTCGCGTGACAGTGGAACGCATTAATATTTATGAGCATAAAAATGAGATCGCAACGCTTCCGCAAACGATGAAAGATGCGGATGGTATTATTCTTGCGACCACCATCGAGTGGCTTGGGATAGGCGGCTACATGCAGCAGTTCCTGGATGCCTGCTGGCTGTATGGCGATAAGGAAAAGATAAAAACGACTTATATGCAGCCGATTGTCATGTCTACAACATATGGAGAGCGCGAGGGCGAACTGACATTGCAGAGTGCATGGGAGATTTTAGGTGGACAGCCATGCCCGGGACTTTGCGGATATGTTGAGGATCTTGTCAGTTTTGAGATGAATAAGGACTATACCGTTCTGATTGAGAAGAAAGCAGAAAATCTTTACCGGACGATCTCGCAGAAAGTAAAATGTCTTCCAACCAGCAATCAGGCAGTAAAACAGACCATATTAAGGACTCCTCAGTTAGAGCTTACCCCACAGGAGAGTGAGCAGTTGTCAAAGTATGTGTCGGATGACACATATGTGAAAAAACAGAAGGAAGATATCGAAGAACTTGCAACGATGTTTAAGGGAATGCTTGGTAAGTCCGAAAAAGAGGATGAAGAGGCTTATATTGAAACATTTCGTGCACAGTTTGCACCGCAGCCAGAATTTAGGGCAAGATATCTGTTTATTATAGAGGGCAGGAAAAAACCGCTGTTTCTGGAAGTAAATGAAGGCGAGCTTACCATTCATTATGGCCAGGAAGAAAATATTGATGTCTATGCAAAATTAAAAACGGAAGTTATGGACAGTATCGTAGATGGACGGATGACATTTCAGAGAGCATTTATGACAGGGGAAATGACTGCGAAAGGAAACTTTAAGATCCTGCGTATGTTAGATACCATGTTTAATTTCGCACATTGATGCACAAAATCTGCAGGACGTCGCAGCAAATACGTTGATTACGCAAATAAAAGGAAGTGCAGATGCACGGAAATGGAGGATAATAGATAAAATGAGAGATGCAAATTGTATTTTTTGTAAAATTATTGGAGGCGAGATTCCGTCCAATACGATTTATGAAGATGATGAGTTCAAAGTAATTCTGGATGCAAGCCCGGCATCAAAAGGACATGCATTGATCCTGCCAAAGGAACATTATGCAGACATTTATGAGATTGATGAAAAGACTGCAGGACATGCAATGCAGCTTGCAAAAAAACTTGCAAAACATATGACGGATGTTTTAAAGTGCGATGGATTTAATATTGTGCAGAATAATCATGAAATTGCTGGACAGACAGTATTTCATTTTCACATGCATCTGATCCCTCGTTATAAGAATGCAAAAAATAATGATATTCTGATCTGGGATCATGAAGAGTTTACACCAGAAGAGATGGCGGAGATCAGAGATTCTTTAAAGATGTAAAAAGATTGCTGAATAATCAGTTTTTTGACCATAGTTATACAACGAAAGAGGAACAGACATATAAAAAATATATATCCGTTCCTCTTATCTTAAAAATCATTTTTTAGATGCGTCTAAAATCAGTCCGATAATCGTATCAATGGAATTACGGCTGTTACTGTTTTCCATTGCCTCAATATATGCTTCCTTTTTGTGGAAGACATGTTCAATTGCTTCAAGAAGTGTTGTGTTTGACAGTTCTTCTTCCTCTAACACATAACTAAATCCCTGGGAACGAAACGAATTTGCATTCAGAATCTGATCTCCACGGCTGGCAGCGGCGGAAAGAGGAATTAAAATATTAGGCTTGCGCAACGCAAGAAGTTCACAGATTGCGTTTGCACCTGCGCGGGAAATGACAAGATCTGCAAGAGCAAACATATCGGAAAGCTCTTTGTTGGCATATTCAAACTGTGCATATCCATCTGTCGCAGTTAATGTATCGTCCAGATTACCTTTTCCACAGAGATGAATCACATTATAATTTTTCAAAAGTTCAGGAAGCAGGCCGCGGATCGCTGTATTTATTACACGGGAGCCGGAACTTCCACCAACGATCAGAATTGTCTGTTTACTGTGATCTTTAAAATGACAGAGCGAAAAAGCAAAGTCGGCATTTCCTGTTAAAAGTTCCTGACGAATCGGGGAACCGGTCAGTACTGCCTTTTCTTTCGGAAGATAAGAAAGTGTTTCAGGAAAATTACAGCAAACTTTTGTTGCGCTCGGAATGGCAAGTTTGTTTGCAAGTCCCGGAGTCAGATCAGACTCATGTATAATGGCAGGAACTTTGCAGTGTTTTGCAGCTAAAACAACTGGGACAGAGACAAAGCCGCCTTTAGAAAAAACGACATCCGGTTTTATCTTTTTTAAAAGCCGGATCGACTGCGCATATCCTTTTAATACTTTAAATGGATCTGAAAAATTCTTAGGATCAAAGTAACGTCTTAATTTTCCAGAAGAAATGCCATAGTAAGGAACACCCTGTTCCTCGATCAGCCGTTTTTCAATTCCTTCATAGGAACCTATATAAGAAATTTCAAAACCTTCATTTCGCAAGGCTGGCATCAATGCGATATTTGGTGTGACATGTCCTGCAGTGCCGCCCCCGGTCATTACGATTTTTTTCATAGAATAATCCCTTTCCTGTAACATTTTGCACTTCCCTATTTATAATACCCTTATGCATAAAAGTCAAGAAAAGACTTATAAAATGGAAAACAGGAAGAGAGAGAATTGATAAAAAGCAAAGAATTGAAAGGGAAAAATGTCGGAAGTTGCGGTCAAAACACGGCCGAAAGACCTTTTCAAATGGTTCTGTTCTTTCTATAATTAATAAGAAAAAGGGACAATACATAAATTTATTGATAAGTCCCGGAAAAGAGAGGTGGTATACATGGAGCAGATGGGAACCTTTATGGCAGAATATGCAGAATGGTTTTATATGGGAAGCAGTATTGTGATATTGATCCTTCTGATTTATGTATTACACAGGATAAAAAAAACAGAGCGAAAAAACCTTATGATGAACAGGGAAATAGAAAAAAGATTGCAGCAAATAGAAAAACAAAACAGACAAAAAGAAACCGAAGATAGAACAGAAAACGAACATGAAAAAATGACCGGTAAAATAAGGCTGAAGGAAGACACTGATTTACACCAGACGCAGGTATTGCAAGGTCTGGAGAAAGGAAAGCAGAATGCAGAGTCCGTGACCGTGATCCATGATGTTATAGAGGAGGTTTTTTCGTAAAATTTGGAATAAAATGTCAGATGCTTGACATTTCATGTTTGCTTTGCTATAATCCTCATTGTAATAAATCCGTAATAATTGTAACAAAGATGAATAAAACGAAACAAAGGTGTAATACTATTTACATAAGATGGTAAACACTGATGGAGGTTTTCTATGAATTTAAGAAAAAGAGCAATCAGCGGAATCATGCTTGCCGGTTCTATGGTAGTGATGTGCGCGATTGCAGATGCAGCCAGTACAGTTTCAGCAGAGGCAGTAGCGGTTGTAGCAGACACAAGGACGGACTTAGCTACAGATGGGACAGCAGGTGTTGTTGCACAGTTAAACCAGATAAACACAGATATAGTGGAGATGGCAGCAGCAGGGATTGAACACTCCCAGACCATACTTGTTGCTTCAGCAGATGAGGAAGCGCAGGCAGTGGAAGATACAGATACATTGGAAAATGCATCTGTAGTACAGAATGAAGCAGCATCCATAGAGGAATCTGCACAGATTGAATCAGAGGAAGATGGCACGGCACAGGATGCGGGTACTACAGAAGATATACAGGAAACAGTTGAAGAAAACGCAACAGATATAGAAAATACAGAAAACACTGAGACCGAGAATACAGAAGAGACAGAAAACATCGAGAATGCTGAGGATGCCGGGAATACAGAGAATACAGAAGATGCTGAGTGGCAGAACCGTCTGATGGCAGATGTTGATGAGTTTTTATATGTCAGGGCATCTGGCGGTGCGGATGCAGAGATTATCGGTAAATTATATAAAGGTGATGTGGCAGACGTTGTCGAGAGCGGAGATACATGGACTCATGTGGTATCCGGTGATGTAGACGGATATGTCAACAATGATTATTGTGTATCCGGTGAGGACGCACTTGCCTATGCACAGGAAAATGTTGAAACAGAGGCACAGGTCAATACGAATGGACTTCGTGTCAGAAATGAAGCGTCCGAGGATGCGTCCGTTATCACTGCAGTTTCCGAAGGAACGACATTGACGGTCGATACAGATGCTGAGGCAGAAGATGGCTGGGTAGCTGTAAAATATAAAGGACAGACCGCATATGTCAGTGCAGATTATGTTACGACAGAACTTGCACTTGGCGAGGCAGTTACAATCGAAGAAGAAAAGGCAGCATTAGCAAAGAAAGCTGAGGAAGAGGCAGCGGCACAGGCTGCGCAGACTACAGAGACATCCACCGTACAGAATGCTTCAGTTTCAGCATCTTATGATGATGTGACACTTCTTGCAGCACTGATCCAGTGTGAAGCAGGAAATGAATGTTATGAAGGACAGCTTGCAGTTGGGGCAGTTGTTATGAACAGACTTCGTTCCGGTGCATATCCATCCAGTATTTCTGGTGTTATTTACCAGAGCGGTCAATTCCCGCCGGCAGGACAGGGAATGGTTGCGAGTATCGCAGCAAACGGACCAAAGAGCAGCTGCGTACAGGCAGCACAACAGGCATTGGGCGGTTCTGATAACACTGGTGGTGCAACCTGTTTCTCAAGAGCAAGTTCCGGACGCGCCGGTGTTGTAATTGGAAACCATGTATTTTATTAAAAACGGCATAATATGATTTTAGACAGGTATTTCGGAAACGGAATACCTGTTTTTGCGTTTTCCTATGTTAAGGAAGAAGCTGTTAAATTATTCAAAAGGGATTGACAGATCACAAAGAACAAAGTATTATTTAAAGGAACTTCATACTGCAATGCTTTAAAGTGAAAAAGAAAAACGCATTATGAACACAATAGATTCAATGTTTTACAGGCAAATCTATTGATATAAATAAAAAAGTCAGCGCAAAGAGAACAAAATGTCTTTTAACAGGATGATATCGATAACTGATATAGAAAAACGGCGCAGAAACGGAGGACAAAATGGAAATGGAAATGGAGTTCTTACGGAAACTTCCGACACCGGCAGAATTGAAGGAAGAATATCCGGTAAGTGCACAGGTTGTTGCAACTAAGGCAGAGCGTGATGATGAGATCCGCGCAATCTTTGAGGGAAAAGAAGATAAATTAATTCTGGTAATCGGACCGTGCTCTGCGGACAACGAGGATGCGGTAATTGATTATATTTCAAGACTTCGCAAAGTACAGGATAAAGTTGCAGATAAGATTTTTATGATTCCACGTATTTACACGAACAAACCAAGAACGATTGGAATCGGTTATAAGGGTATGCTGCATCAGCCGGACCCAGAAAAAGAAACGGATATGTTAAAAGGAATCATAGCGATTCGCCAGATGCATAAACGTGCAGTGGAAGAGACCGGTTTTACCTGTGCGGATGAGATGTTATATCCGGAAAATCACAGATATTTGTCAGATCTGCTTTCTTATGTAGCAGTAGGTGCACGTTCCGTGGAAAACCAGCAGCACAGACTGACGGCAAGCGGTGTTGGTATTCCGGTAGGTATGAAAAATCCAACCGGCGGTGACATTGCAGTCATGATGAATTCCATCATTGCTGCACAGAACAGCCATACATTTTTATACCGCGGCTGGGAAGTAAAAACACAGGGAAATCCATATACGCATGCAATTTTGAGAGGTTATGTGGATAAATTCGGAAGAAATATTCCGAATTATCATTACGAAGATCTGCAGAATCTGCTGGAGCATTATGAGGATGCCAATTCGTCAAGCAATCCACTTGCAAATCCAGCAGTTATCGTGGATGCAAACCATTCCAATTCCGGTAAGAAATTTGAGGAACAGATCAGAATCAGCAAGGACGTGCTGCATAGCTGTAAGATGTCGGCAGATATTCATAAGCTGGTCAAGGGACTGATGATCGAGAGTTACATCGAGGACGGAAACCAGAAAGTTGGAGAGCACTGCTATGGCAAATCCATTACAGATCCTTGTCTTGGCTGGGAGAAAACAGAGAAGCTTATTTATGAGCTGGCAGAACTGTGGTAAATGCCATGTACCGTATTTTGATTGTAGAAGATGACGAAAGTATAGCACGGAGTGTCAAAACTCATCTGGAAAGTTGGAATTATGAGGTATGCTGTGCCGAAGATTTTTCCAATGTGGCCGGTACGTTCGCGGCGTTTGATCCGCAGCTTGTACTGATGGATGTGAAACTTCCTTTTTTCAATGGCTACCACTGGTGCAGTGAGATCCGCAAAGTATCAAAAGTGCCTGTTATTTTTGTATCGTCCGCGTCGGATAATATGAATATTGTCATGGCAGTCAGTATGGGCGGAGATGATTTTATCGCAAAACCATTTGATCTTGGGGTGCTGACTGCAAAGGTACAGGCAATGCTTCGCAGAACCTATGATTTTACAGGACAGAGTGCTGTTTTAGAGCATAAGGGTGCCATGCTGAATCTGACAGAGGCAGCATTATTTTATGAGCAGGAAAAAATAGAATTGACGAAAAATGAATTTAAGATCCTGCAGGTACTCATGGAAAATAAACAGAAAGTTGTATCAAGAGATACGCTGATGGTAAAATTATGGGAAAGTGACAGTTTTGTGGATGAAAATACGCTTTCTGTCAATGTAAACCGTTTGCGGAAAAAACTGGAATCAGTGGGGCTTTGTGATTTTATTGTAACGAGAAAAGGAATCGGGTATCAGATCGGATGAGCGGAATTATTTCTTATGTAAAAAGAATTGGTGTCTGGCTGTGCATTGTCATTGCATGTGAAACGATCATGATCATCACATGCAATGACGATGATGCTCAATAAAATACCATTCGCAGAAATTGGTTATGGAATATTTATTTCACTGTTTCTGCTGCTGATACTTCTGGCTTTTGATGCGATGAGGTATTACAGGCATTATCAGAAGGTAAAGGAGTTAGAGCATACCATCATGCTCTCCACGGACGGGATGCCGGAAAATGCAGACCTGCTGGAAAATGAGTACCAGAAGCTTCTTCGGATATTATCGGATGAATATACAGGGGCGCAGAGCCGGGCAGCCACAAGACAGAAAAATATGCAGGAATATTATGCCATGTGGGTTCACCAGGTCAAGACACCGATCGCAGCACTGCGGCTTCTGCTTCAGAATAAAAATGATGAGGGGCAGATGACAGAGGAACTTACCGAGCTGTTTGGGATTGAACAGTATGTGGAGATGGCATTGCAGTATCAGCGTCTTGATTCGGAAACGACGGATTTTGTATTTGAGGAGACCGATTTAGATGAGATCATACGGACTTCCGTGAGAAAATACGCCAGGCAGTTTATTGCAAAAAAAATCAGTCTGAGCTATGAGCCGGTTGAAACAACGGTGATCACCGATAAAAAATGGCTCTCATTTGTCATAGAACAGGTGATATCGAATGCGGTCAAATATACAAAACAGGTGGTATTAAAATTTATCTGGAGGATGGGGATGGAACCATGTCGGTGCCAGTGCAGAAAGCATCTCATAGAAAAGAAGATGATGGGGAGAACAGCGGCATGAAATCGGTTCGCCTTGTCATTGAGGATACCGGAATCGGGATCCGGGCAGAGGATCTGCCGCGTATCTGTGAGATGGGATATACCGGCTGTAACGGACATGAGGGACAGCATTCGAGTGGAATCGGTCTGTATTTGTGCAGCCGTATTTTAAAGAAACTGGGGCACACATTTTCCATTACTTCAAAAGAAGGGGTGGGAACGGTTGTAAAAATTGGTTAAAGTGGCTATTTCAGGTAAAAATGTATAATGGAATAAAAATGTAATCTTACAGGAATGTAAGATACGGCAGGGAAATGTAAGCTGGTTCGATGGCATACATTTCCCTGTTTTGCTATACTGGGTACAGTCCTTGAGGAAATGAAATAAAATTGCTGCGGTAAAAACGATGCTTACAGCAGCAGAAAAAATATGAGAGTAGAAAAGACGAGGAGGAACCTGATATGGCACTTTTAGAGGTAAATAATTTAAAGAAAATATATACCACGCGGTTTGGAGGAAACCAGGTGGAGGCATTAAAATCGATGAATTTTTCGGTGGAGGAAGGCGAGTATGTGGCGATCATGGGAGAGTCCGGCTCTGGAAAAACGACGCTTCTCAATATTCTTGCCGCACTGGATAAGCCGACTGCGGGAGAAGTCCTTTTGAACGGGAAAAATATTGTGACGCTCCGTGAGAAAGAGATCTCTGCATTCAGACGGGATCATCTCGGATTTGTTTTTCAGGATTTTAATTTATTAGATCAGTTCTGTTTAAAGGACAATATCCTGCTCCCGCTTGTACTTGCCGGTGTAAAACCGGAGCAGATGGAGCCAAAAGTATATCCGCTTGCAAAAAAACTTGGAATTGAAGAACTTTTGGAAAAATATCCGTATGAAATCTCCGGTGGGCAAAAACAGCGTGTGGCAGTGGCGCGTGCACTGATTACAAATCCACAGCTGATCTTAGCAGATGAACCGACCGGGGCACTTGATTCGAAGGCAACCGACAGTATCCTGGCATTATTTAACCAGATCAATGAGGATGGACAGACGATCCTTATGGTAACACACAGTATCAAGGCAGCAAGTCATGCGAAACGGGTGCTGTTTATCAAAGATGGAGAAGTATTCCATCAGCTGTACCGCGGAGATATGAGTACCGAGGAACTTTATGCGAAAATATCCGACACACTCACTATTTTAACGACAGGTGGTGAGCGTCATGAATAAACTTTATCTGAAACTTGCATGGAGCAACCTAAAAAACAGCAGACAGTTTTATCTGCCTTATGTGATCGCAGGAATGTTGTCAGCCATGATGTTTTATACGATGTGTGCGATCCAGGGGAATGAAGGGCTCTCAAAGATGCGCGGAGGAACCAGTGTCCAGATGGTTCTTTTCTTTGGAGTGATCGTCGTAGGTGTGTTTGTCAGTATCTTTTTGTTTTATACGAACAGCTTTATTATGAAGCGCAGAAAAAAAGAACTTGGGATCTATAATATTCTTGGCATGGAAAAAATCCATATTGCCAAAATCATGGCATGGGAAACGGTTTTTTCTTTCCTGATCGCAGTTGGCGGCGGCCTGATACTCGGTATCGTATTCCAGAAATTACTGACCATGTTTTTGTACCGGCTGACCGGATTAGATGCAGCAATTCCGTTTTACATTTCAGGATGGGGATGCCTTCATACCGCAGAACTTTTTGGTGCCATTTATGTATGTATTCTTCTTTACAATCTGATGCAGATCCGGCTTTCAAATCCGGTGGAATTGCTGCATAGCGGAAGTACGGGAGAACGTGAACCGAAAACCAAAATTCTGCAGGCAGTGCTTGGAGTAGTTTGTATTGCAGCCGGTTATTATATGGCAATCACTGTGGATAACCCGGTAAAGGCGATTACTCTGTTTTTCGTTGCAGTCATGCTGGTTATTATCGGAACCTACTGGCTGTTTAATGCCGGCAGTATCGCATTTTTAAAATTACTTCGGAAAAACAAGCGTTATTATTACCAGACCAGACATTTTACAACGGTTTCCGGCATGATCTACCGGATGAAACAGAATGCTGTGGGACTAGCAAATATCTGTATTTTGTCAACAATGGTACTGGTTGTGATTTCTATGACAGTATGTATGTACGCCGGACTTGAAGATGAGTTAAAAACACAGTATCCGGCAGAGCTGGAAGTACTGTTTTATGACCCGGATGGACAGCAGGATTCCGGGACATTTGACCGGATGACAGATGAGATTGAAAATGTGATAAAAGAAAATGGCAGAGTAATAACAGGCAGACAAAAAGGAATCTATGCGGGGGCGGCAGTCATGCTGTCTGGAAATAAGGTTATGGCGCTGGATCGTTCTAATATGGATTTTTCCAATATGTATATGCTTGAAGTTATGACAAAACAGGGATTTGAGGAATATATGCAGGAATCAATCCCGGATATTTCAGATGGAAGCGTGGCAATAATGGCAGATCCTGTGTATGAGCTGGAAAGCATTGTGATTGGTGATGATGAGTATCCGGTGGAACAGACCATGAAAATTCCGGGGAAAGATGCAATGACGGAATTAGTGGGAGGTACTGTAATCGTAATTGTAAAAGATGAAACTGCATTAGAAAAGATGCGTCAGCAGTTATCAGATATGGAGACGGCTGCCTATGGGGAAGATCGAAAAGTTGACCTTACCTATATGATGAACTTTGATATGAGTGGATCTGTGGAAGAAAAAATTGCCTGCGCAAATGCTGTGCGGGAGCACCTCAATGAATGGCAGAATGATGAGACAAATCCACAGATTATGCGGTTGGAGTATAATGTAGTATCAAGAGCGGAGGGCCGCATAGATTATGAGTCAAGCAATGGCGGTTTGTTTTTCCTTGGACTGTTTTTGGGAAGCATGTTTTTGATGATCACGGTACTGATTATTTATTACAAGCAGATATCCGAAGGTTATGAAGACAAGGAACGGTTTGCCATCATGGAGAAAGTCGGAATGAGCAACGCAGAGGTAAAGGCCTCGATCCGTTCCCAGGTGCGCACGGTATTTTTCCTGCCGCTCGTCACGGCAGCATGTCATCTTGCAGCAGCATATCCGATGCTAAAAAAACTGCTTGCACTGGTGGCTTTGTATAACGGAACCCTGTTTGCATGGTGCTTAGCAGGCACAGTGCTGGTATTTGGACTGATCTATCTGGCAGTCTTTGCAGTTACATCAAGAAGCTATTATAAAATTGTGGGAAATCAGGTATAAGACGGCTGCCGCATCTGTTTTGCAATGGACAGATGCGGTATTTTTGACATTGGAATCCGTTCTGTGTTAGAATCAGTCGAAATTAAAAAATGAGAGTTTGAAGATGGAGATCGTATGACTGTGCATTGTCCCTAAAAGGATAGAAACGAGGAAGATTATGGAACAGATAAAAAATATTATTTTTGATGTGGGGGATGTTTTACTCTCCTACCGGTGGAAATATATGCTGATGGATTACGGGCTTTCAGAGGAAGAAGCAGTGCGCATTGGAACAGAAATGTTTGATGATCCGGAAGGATTGTGGGGACTGCTTGATCTGGGAACCGTCCCGCAGCAGGAGATCATTGAGCGTTATTGTAGAAAATATCCGGCAGATGAAAAGGTGATCCGCTGGTTTATCGGGCATGGAGAGTATATGCCCGTAGCAAGACCTGCAGTCTGGGAACTTGTACACAAATTGAAAATCCAGGGATATGGGATATATCTGTTATCAAACTATTCAGAAGAATTATTTAAAAAGCATACAGAATACGCGGATTTCATGAATGATATTGACGGACTGATCGTGTCCTATATGGTGCACAAAGCAAAACCGGATCCGGCGATTTATGCGGCACTCTGCGAGAAATATGAGTTAAATCCATCTGAATGTTTGTTTTTTGATGACCGTCTGGAAAATGTACAGGCGGCGATAAGCTACGGCATGCAGGCGAAGCGGGTATTGTCAAAAGAGGGGCTTGTGGAGGATCTGGAGAAAATTGTGCAGGTGTATGAGATTTCGCAAAAGAAATAGGGGTTGTTTTTTTTGCATTCAATGCATATAATATACTTAACAAGGGAGCTGGTCGGATAGCTTGTACCTATCCGTTCCGGCGTTATGTCTTAAGTTATAGAATAACCGTCCAACCTTTAGCCGGGGAGTGGACGGTTATTTTTTGCGCTTATTATCTCTAACAAGCGTAATGATTGCACAAAGCATGATGACAAAGGTAAATAAGTCTGAGTATGTAACCATAGCTTGTCCCCCTTCCGCAAGGTCTCGGAACGGATGGCAAGGAACCGTCTAACAGCCCCCTTATTAAGTGTATTATATTGTCAAGGTGCCGGAACTGCCTAAATTCAACTTAGGGCGTCAACTCAAATTGATTTGATCTACGGAAATCCCGGATTGCAAAACCGAAAAAATCTGTTTCGCGATCTGCATCCGGTAAATTTTACGGTTTGCGATGAAAAATCAATTTGAGTTTTCTTAACAGCAGGACAAAATGACCTTTCGTCAAAAATGACGATAACTCAAAATGATGTATCGTGACCACGGACGCACCAATCTTGGACAGTCCGATCAGGGGAATATTTCCCACATTAACCAACCCAAAATTGGCGTGGTTGAGTCCGTCCCCAAAATTGAGGAGAGCTCAAAAGTGAGCCCACCTCTTTCGTATGTTTTGCGTATGATGTCAAACCCAATATTAATGTGGTTGACATGTTTTTCACTGTCCAGTTTTAACCAGCTTAAGATTCAGCCCGTTGAACACGTACTTTTTTATTCTGGGTTCCTCATAATTCTGTGGAAAACTCACTTTTGAGGTGTCCAGAAAGTGGATACCACATAAGGGTATTGATTGAAACCATATCCTTAACCAGCGCAATTTTCCGCTCGTTGCCCCAGCTCAATTTTGAGCCCGGCTATGGTTGACCGAACGAAATGTTCTGCTAGGGTGTTCCGATTCGTTACTCCCTTATACGATTCATCAAAATGATGAATGGTTTGCAGGGGGCTAGGTGTTATCCTCTGGCGGATAATATTTATAATCTCGTTGCAATTCCTCATCTGATATGATTTCTCTTTTAGGCTTTCCAAACGCTTTAGCGTATTCTTCAAGTCGAACCATTTCAGATACTCGTTTTAGGGCTTCACGTTGTCCTATTTTGTTCATATTGTCATAACAGTCGATATATTTAGCCCTGTCAGTCATTTCTATTCTGGTCGTTTTCTTTTCGTATCGGCTTCCGTCTTTATTCTGAAAAACTTCTGTCATTGTTATAGCTTTCAAGGTATCATCACCGGCTATTAAATCCCTAATAGTACAATTTAATGCATCGGCTATTTGCTCTAATACACCTATTGGAATTTCAACAAGACCTTTCTCATATTTCCTAACAGAGCTTTCTGTTCGATTTATTTTTTTTGCTAATTGCGCTTGAGTATAATGCCCTTTTCTAAATTTTTTTATATTTTCACCAATAATTTTATTATTCATAGTTCACCATTCCTTTTATAGAAGATTATCATAACCGACAATTAAATTCAATGTTTTTCAAAAAAATAGTTGACAACGACAATGTAATTCACTATTATTGTCTTGCAAGCGACAATGATATTGACTAAAGAGAGGTGAGAAGGTGAAAATCAATACAAAAAAATTAAAGATTGCGATGGCAAGAAAAGAATATAGTTCAAAAAAACTTGCAGAAGTAACAGAGCTTTCACATAGTACAATTGTCAACTATATGAATGGCTCAAGAACTCCAAGAATTGAATTATTAGGACGAATTGCCAAAGCACTGGACGTTGATCCAGAGACACTTATCGATTAGAAGCTTGGCGGCGATGTAGAAAGAGAGGTAGCTTATGAAAACTGTAATAGTTCGGAGAGGTTTGAAATTTAAATATTCCGTGTATACCGCTTCTGGTGAGTTTCTTTTCAATGCCCGGAGCATGAAAGAGATCAGAGACTATTACAGATGGGAGACAAGACACGGAACGATTGAGATCAGAAAGGATTTATAAGCATGGAAGATGAAAACATGGAAGAGATAAAAGAAAAAGAAAAAAAGTTTTTAACAGCTGCGGATATAAGTGATCTGATCGGGTGCAGTGAGAGCTATGCATACTCAGTTATCAGAAAGCTGAATGATGAACTGCAAGAGCAGAAATATATCATTTTCCGGGGCAAAATTAACGCAAAGTACTTTTATAAAAGGGCAGGGCTTGCGGATGAATAGGAGAGGAAGTGAAATAAATGGCTGCTAAGAGAATGTTTAGCTTGGATGTTATAGATACAGAT
>OKTW01000728.1_pt1 | contig 14774 bp, 11 predicted proteins | sample 1606371 | NCBI WGS metagenome assembly OKTW01 (sample SAMEA3879568, study PRJEB24766) | human gut metagenome | biome: human-associated habitat; feature: feces | place: USA | collected 1985/1987
GCTGTCCAAAATGAGCAGCACGACGATCTCCGTTTTTCTGCCGAAAAATTTGTTCTGCACGGCGGCAAAGGCGGTTTTGGTATCGACAATACGGGTGCGCGCCTGATTTTTCGACTCCATATAGGCACGGAACAAGTCCGGGTAAGCGGCGAGTGCACTTGCAAGGCGCGGGCCGACGCCGGGGCACTCCGTCAAAATCTGCGCGGGGGTATCAAACACGTCGCTAAGTTTTCCGTGTCGCTCCAAAAGTGCGGCCGCCGTTGTTTGTGCGGGACAACTCGGGTCCAAAAGGTGCAGCGCAAACGTCAAAATATCGAGCTCCGTAGGGTTAGACGTGGTATTCAGCTTTAAAAACTCCGCTTCCTCTTCCCTTTTTCGTCTTGCGACCATGGTTTTCATTCCTTTCAAATGCTTAAAAAAGGGCAGCACCACCTATGGGTGCCGCCCGGTTTTCAGCGGTCGATATAACGTTCGATAAAGCTGCGCACAGCGCTCCAATAGAGCTTTGGCGCGACGGAGGCGGAAAGGCAGTGGCCTGCACCCGGCACGGTAAGCAGCTGCTTGTCGCAGTTTGCGGCTTCGTAAAGGCGATACACCATGGCGCACGGCACGAGGGCATCAGCCTCACCGTGAATGAACAGCACGGGAATTTTGCAGCGGCGAATCTGATTAAGCGCACTCGCTTCGCGGAAGCTGTACCCAAACTTCACTTTGGACGCAAGCGACACCGCCGGGATAAACACACCCATTGCGCCGCCATACAGATCTTTGACAGCGGCTTTGGCCTGATCCCACACAGAGGTGTAGCCACAGTCTTCAATGGCGAGCTTCACCTGCGGCGGCAGCTGCTCGCCCGCCGTCATCATGACGGTGGCAGCGCCCATGGATTCGCCGTAGAGAAGGATCTGCGCGTCTTTGTCGCGGCGAATAATCTCGTAGATCCAGCCGATGATATCCTTACGCTCCGGCCAGCCCATGCCAATCCAGTCGCCGGCGCTGTCACCGTGGGCGCGGGCGTTCGGCATTAAAATGTTAAATCCGAGGTCATAAAACGACTTGCCGCGGTGGCGCATGCACTCTGCGCGGCCGCCGTAGCCGTGGCAGATAATAGCATAGCGATGGCCTTTGTGCGGGATGAACCATGCAGTGAGGCGCATATTTTCGGGGTTGCGGTACGTGACGCGCTTGGCATATTTCTTGAACCATACTGTTGCCGCACGGGTTTCTTCATCGTCCGGCAGCGGGTCTTTGTTCGGCGGGCGGCGGCGCAGGGTATCGTTTAAAACGGCGTTGGAGACAACCGCGGCCGCACCTGCAGCCAATGCTGCGGCGAATAGTGCTTTTTTACCCATAAACACGCACTCCTTTTGGTTTACTTTGTGTGGACAGCGATGACGGTATCGATGTCATCGGGCAGTTTTACAGTGTTGGAAACCTGCACGAACACGACGTCCGGGTAGTTTTCAACGATCCAGTTTTTAAGGGGCTTTATCTCGGTGCCGTCGGAGATGAGACGGATAGACTCAACCTCATCGAGCGAAATGCCCTGCAGCGGGATACCGCCGATGGAGTTTTCCATAATATGATAATAGAGCGTTTTGCCGTTTCTGGTGATGCGACCGTTTTCGGGCTTCGGCAGGTCGCAGCCGCCGCAGCCGTAAATGGAATCGGAATTCTTCTGCATCCACGCGCCGATTTTTTCCAGAATCCCGACGGACTCTGCGGGGATATTGCCTCTGGCATCCGGGCCGACATTTAAGAGCATATTGCCGTTTTTGCTGACGCACTCAACGAGCTTTTTGATAATCATTTCGGCGGGCTTAAAGTTCTTATCCTTTGCGCAGTAGCCCCAGTTGTCGTTCATCGTGATGCAGGCTTCCCAACAGATATTGCGGCCGCGGCTGTCCTTAAAGCCGGTCTGCGGGATAATCTGCTCCGGGCTGACATAGTCGCCGCTGTACTCAAGCGGTTCGTCCGTTGCGATGGAGCCGAAGCCACTGCCGCTGACCTCCAGACGGTTATCGATGATGATGTCCGGCTGCAGGGAGCGCACCATACGCACGAGTTCCGACGCACGCCACGCTTCGCCGGTGAGGTCGTCGTAGGAAAAGTCGAACCACATCATATCGAGCTTGCCGTAGTTTGTGCAGAGCTCGCGCACCTGACCGTGCATGTAATCAAGGTAATTATCAAAGTTATAGGGCTTATCTTTATAGGCAATGTTGTTGCGCATAGGGTGCTGGCGGTCGCCGTAGGCGGGGTAATCCGGGTGGTGCCAATCGAGCAGCGAATAATATAGACCGACCTTGATGCCCTCTGCGCGGAACGCGTCGAGATACTCACGCACGATGTCTTTGCCGTAAGGCGTGTTCGTGACCTTCCAATCGGTAAGAGCGGAATCAAACAGGCAGAAGCCGTCGTGGTGCTTTGCAGTGAGCACGGCGTACTTCATGCCGGCCTGCTTTGCAAGGCGCGCCCACTTTTTCGGGTCAAAATCTTTCGGATTAAATTCGTTGAAAAACGGGATGTAGTCCTCCTCCGGAATCTCTTCCGTGGAGCGCACCCACTCGCCGCGCGCAGGGATGGCGTAAAGGCCCCAATGGATGAACATGCCGAAGCGGTCGTGGGTAAACCACTGCATACGCTTATCATATTTTTCTCTATCAAATTTATACATACAAACTCCGTCCTTTCGCCCGCTATTTCGGGGATTCTTACTGTGATTGTATCATTTTGCCCGGCTTTTGTAAATAGATATTCGCGCGAAAAAAGGAAAGAAAAGCGCCGCGCAAACAGCACGGTAGATACGCGTGAGCGCGACGCCCTATCCCTCCTGCAATTATAGAGCAACCCCGTTGCCCCTTTTAAATCGGGCAGCGGCGTTGTTGCATGTAAAGGAGTATAGCTTTATATTTGTGTAAAGTTATATAGCTGCACAGATATGCAAAAACGCTCGTCCGCTGATAAACCGGGACGAGCGTTTTGTTCACTTATTTAAGCGGATTTCCGATCAATCAGAAGTTGCCGTTGGTGAGATCCTCGACGTAGAGGGTCTTCGGGCCGTTGTTGGCCGGTGCTGCGGGCTTTGCAGCCGGTGCAGCTTCTGCGGCAGGTGCTTCATCCTTATGCGGATTGTCGCGCCACTCAAAGAACTTTGTAGCAACAGCCGGGAACAGTGCGTAGGAGAGGACATCCTCTTCGCTCTTTGCTCTGTCGCCGATCTCTGCTCTGTACTTCTCAAGCTCCGGCTCGATGAGGTCGGCAGGACGGCAGGTGATGACCTTGTCATCGCCGATGCACTTGCGGCGGACTTCCTCATTCACCTTGCCCGGCAGCTTGCCGTATTCGCCGCGGAGCAGGCCCTTGGATTCCTTCGGGACCATCTTGTAGCGCTCACCGGCGACGATGTTCATAACGGCCTGCGTGCCGACGATCTGGCTCGTCGGGGTGACGAGCGGAGGATAGCCGAAGTCCTTGCGGACGCGGGGCACCTCGGCCAGCACGTCGTAATAGCGATCCTCCTGGCCTGCCTGCTTGAGCTGGCCGAGCATGTTCGAGAGCATGCCGCCGGGGACCTGATACATCAGGGCCTTCGTATCGACCTGCAGGACCTTCGGATCAAGGAAGCCTTCCTTCTTCAGCTTGTCGGCGACCTTGCGGAAGTGCGTGGCAGCCTCGTTCAGCTTGGCAAGGTCCAGCCCGGTGTCGCGGTCGGAGCCCTGCAGCGTCGCCACGAGGGACTCGGTGGCGGGCTGGGACGTGCCGTTGGCAAGCGGAGACAGCGCGCAGTCCACGATGTCCACACCGGCCTGACAGGCCATGAGGTTGACCATGTCGCCGGTACCGGCCGTGTTGTGCGTGTGCAGGTGGATGGGCACGGAGACGCTGTCCTTCAGCTTGCGCACGAGGTCATAGGCGTGCAGCGGCAGCAGCAGGTTCGCCATATCCTTGATGCAGATGGAATCTGCGCCCATCTTCTCGAGGTCCTTGGCGAGGCCGACAAAGTAATCGTCGTTATGCACGGGGCTGACGGTGTAGCTCAGCGCGACCTCGGCCCAGCCGCCGTACTTCTTCACGGATTCGACGGCCTTGCGCAGGTTGCGGATGTCGTTCAGCGCGTCGAAGACGCGGACGACGTCGATGCCGTTTTCGATGGACTTCTGGCAGAATTCCTCGACGACATCGTCGGCATAGTGCTTGTAGCCCAGAATATTCTGGCCGCGGAAGAGCATCTGCAGCTTCGTCTTGGGCATGTGGGCCTTCAGGGTGCGCAGGCGCTCCCACGGGTCCTCGTTCAGGAAGCGCATGCAGACGTCAAACGTTGCACCGCCCCAGCACTCCAGCGACCAGTAGCCCATGTTGTCCAGGAGCTCACAGGCAGGGAGCATATCCTCGATGCGCATACGCGTGGCAGCCTGAGACTGGTGCGCGTCGCGGAGGATGGTTTCTGTAATTCGCAGCGGATTCTTCTTTTCCATAACGGACATACCTCCTTATCAGCCGAACAGGGCGATGAACACGCCCGCGGCGACGGCGGAGCCGATGACACCGGCGACATTCGGGCCCATGGCGTGCATGAGCAGGAAGTTGCTGGGATCCTCGCGCTGGCCTTCCTTCTGGGAGACACGCGCAGCCATCGGAACGGCGGAAACACCGGCAGAGCCGATGAGCGGGTTGATCTTCTTGCCTTCCGGCAGGAAGATGTTCATGAACTTGGCAAGCAGGACGCCGCCGGCCGTGCCGCACATGAAGGCGACGATGCCCATGGCGAGGATGCCGAGCGTCATCGGGCTGAGGAAGGACTCTGCCTTCGCCGTAGCGCCGACGGAGACGCCGAGGAAGATAACGACGATGTTCATGAGCTCGTTCTGCGCGGTCTTGGACAGACGGTCGACCACGCCGCACTCACGGAACAGGTTACCGAGCATCAGGCTGCCGACCAGCGGAGCTGCGCTCGGAACGAGCAGAGCGACGAACGCGGTGACGGCAATCGGGAAAACGATCTTTTCCTTCTTGGAAACCGTACGCAGGGCGTCCATGCGGATCATGCGCTCCTTCTTCGTGGTCAGGCCGCGCATGATGGGCGGCTGGATGACCGGGACGAGCGCCATGTAGGAATAAGCGGCAATGGCGATCGGGCCGAGCAGCTCGGAGGCCAGCCGGGACGTGACATAGATTGCGGTGGGGCCGTCCGCGCCGCCGATGATGCCGATGGAGGCAGCCATCTTCTGCGTAAACTCAAGGCCCGGGATACCCAGCTTGCTCAGACCGAGCGCGCCGAGGTAGGCGATGAAAATACCGAGCTGTGCGGCAGCGCCGAGCAGCAGGCTCTTCGGGTTGGCGATCAGCGGGCCGAAGTCCGTCATGGCGCCGACACCGATGAAGATCAGGCAGGGGTAGATACCCAGCTTTACGCCGAGGTAGAGGATGTCGATGAGGCCGGCGGCTTCATTTGCACCATTCGAGAGCGTGACGCCGTTCTTGATGAGGTCCCAGTGGATATGACCGCCCTCGAAGATCTCGGAGTGGAACATACCTGCGCCGGGCAGGTTCGTCAGCAGCATACCGAAGGCGATCGGCAGGAGCAGCAGCGGCTCAAAGCCCTTACCGATGGCCAGATACATCAGGACGAAGGAAATGAGGATCATGACGATCGATTTCCAGTCCGCATTGTGGATCAGGGTGGCGATGCCAGCCTGATTCAGGAAATTCGTCATTGCTTCCGTATTGGACTGTGCGCCCTGCTCCTCTGCAGCGGTGGTCTCCGCGGCTGACGAGGAGTCCGGCTCAGCGGTGGCGGCGGAGGCGAGGGTAAAGCACAGGCACACCAGAAGCCCCAGCACCATGAGCGCAATGAGTGCGCGGTGCAGGTTCTTATTCTTTTTCTTGAACATACGGCATCTCCTTACCCGCTTACGCGATGGTGCAGAGGAGAGCCTGAGTCTCGACGGAGTCGCCCTTGCGGACGTTCACACCGGTGATCTTGCCGTCGGAGGGAGCGCAGATCTCGTTCTCCATCTTCATGGCTTCCAGAATGACGAGAACGTCGCCCTTCTTCACGGACTGACCGGCCTGGACCTTGACATCCAGAATGGTGCCGGGCATCGGAGCCTTGACCTGAGCGCCTGCACCGGCAGGAGCGGGAGCGACGGCGGGAGCGGCGGCGGGAGCGGCGGCGGGAGCGGCGGCGCTCATCTTCGCGGGAGCAGCCATTTCTTCGATCTCGATCTCATAGAGGGAGCCGTTGACGTTCACACGATACTTTTTCATACTTCTTGTTCACCTTTCTCAATATGTTTTTACAGCTTCTTGACGGAAAGAATGCGGATCGCAGATGCATCCGTACCGCTTGCCTCGGCAATGGCTGCCGAAACGGCGGCAAGGAACTCTGCGCGGTTGGGAATGCTGCTTTCCTGAGCAGGCGCAGCAGCGGCAGCGGCCTGCAGTTCCTCCTTCTTCGAGCTGCCGCGGCATGCCAGACCCAGCAGCCAGCACAGTCCGATGATGAGGATCAGGACGACGAACACCGTCACCAGTCCCATGACTACAACAAACCAGTTTTGCATTATTTGCCTCCTCGCTTTGGACGGCAGAGCCGTCTTATTTGATTTAGAGCAGCGCCGCACAATTCAGCAAGAGCATTCGGCGAGAGATTTTTTGTCGAGCCGAGGTTCGAAATGTGCAGATGTGCTTTGTGCACCTCAAGCGTTTCGAACCGATGGAGCGGCGAAAAATGTCCGGCGAAGGCCGAAGGGGAATGATGCGGTGTTGCCTTGTACTCCCGGCCGGGGTTTCCTGCTCCGGCCGGATAGTCAACGAAAGAGAATCAGGAGATCGCGAAATCGATGGATTTCAGCAGCTGGCGGTTCACATAGACCTCCAGCGTGTACTCCCCTGCCGCGCCCGGATTCGGGATCGTGCTGGTATGGCGGCGCTCATGCCACATCTGGTCCCAGGTGAGCTGCGCCGAGGCATCGCTCACGGGCTCGCCGTTGGCATTGCGAATGACATAAAGCAGGGTGATCTCGTCGTCGGAGTCCTCCTTGCGCGTCAGCTCCAGGCACAGGGCGATGTCCTCATCCGCTGAGAAGGAGGTCTTGGACGTCGTCAGGGAGCGGTAATCCCAGTTGACCTCCGCCGGCGTCTCCCACAGGGAAATATAGGTCGTGGAGGGCGTTGCGCCGTAGCGGTCGAAGCGGCCGCCGGACGGCGTTTTGGCGCTGGCCTCGACCGTGCCGAACACATCCGCACCGTCTGCAGGCGTCAGGGAGATCGTGTAATCCGCATCGGGGATGAGGCCCTTGAGCGTGACGGAGTTTTCCGTGCACTCCTGCAGACGCGGCTCGTGATTGCTCGTCGGCACGCCGTAGGTCACATACCAGCCGCCGGCGGGCGCACCGGAGGCCGTCTGCCACGAGGCGGTGATGGTGCCGTCCTCATTGGCCGTGGCCTGCAGACCCGTCACAACGAGCGGGTTGGCGGGCAGCGTGAGCACGGCGGGCGCGGGCATACCCTCGGCCGAGACGGTGAAGGTATAATCGCGCTTGAGGTCGGGCAGCTCAAAGACGCAGCTGCTCTCCGTGACGGTCTGCGTGACCGTCGTGAACTGACGTGCCTCGCAGGTGACCGTCCAGCCTGCGGGAATGTTTTCGCCCGTCTCCCATGTCACGGTGACGGTGTTTCCCTCGATGCTGCTGACATTCAGCTTATCGACCTGCACAACGGGGATGGGCGTGAACTCCGTCGTCGTCGTGCCGGTGAGGAAGACGGTATCCGTTCCCTCGAGCGTGAACGTGTAATTCTGCTGCAGCGTCAGGCCGGTGACCGTGACGGTATTGCCGGTGAACTGCTGCGACTGCTTTTGGCCGTCGCCCGCCGCATAGGACACGGTCCACTGGGCAGGCGTCGGGCCGTTGGCGCTGAAGCTCAGCACCACGCTGCCGTCGGCATCGCCGAGGGAGGCGGTCAGATCCGTGATCTCCGTGGCCTCCGGCGTCGTGACGGAGAGGGTGCTGACGCCGCGGCTGCTCAGGCGGTGGCCGTCGGCCGCCGTGACGGTGATGGTATACTGCGTGTTTTCCGACAGGCCGGTGAAGACATACTGGCCATCGGCCGCCGTGGCGGGATAGGAATTGCCATACATGTCGGAGCAGGTCAGGCGGAAGTCCGCCGCCTTGTCGCCGCTCTCCAGCGCGACCGTCAGCTCCTCCGTCGTGCAGCGCACGACGCGCAGGGCATCGGCCCGCACAAAGTAATACGAAAGCAGGAACCACGCCGCAGCGCCCAGCAGGACGACGAGCGCAGCCACGATGCCGATTGTGACGGCACGGCGCTTTTTCTTCGGCTTTTTCACCGGTTCGGGTGGGAGCGTGCTCTCTGCGTCGTTGTCGACATAGGTTGCCTCCGGCTCGGCGGGCCGGTCAGGCTCGTCCGGGGACGCTTCCTGCTCCGGTTCCTCCGGCTGCGGCGGTACGTCGCCGACGGCCGCATTCACCCGACCCGTATCGAGGATCTCGTAGAGAAGGCCCGCAAGGAGGTCGACCGCGTCATCAAACAGGAGGGCGAACGCGCCACGTTTGAGACCGGCATCAACAACCTCCACCCCGAGCTCATCAAGCTGCTCGGCCGCCAGAAGTACCGCACGTCCTATGGCCAGAACGTTCTGAACCACTCCATCGAGGTCGCCCACATCGCCGGTCTGCTCGCAAGCGAGCTCGGCGTGGACGTCGCGCTGGCCAAGCGCGCCGGCCTGCTGCATGACCTCGGCAAGTCTGTCGACCACGAGATGGAAGGCAGCCACGTCCAGCTCGGCGTTGAGCTGGCCCGCAAGTACAACGAATCGCCCGACGTTATCCACGCCATCGAGGCGCACCACAACGACGTCGAGCCGCGCACCGTCATTGCCTGCCTCGTGCAGGCGGCCGATGCCATCTCGGCCGCTCGTCCCGGCGCACGCCGCGAGAACGTGGAGAATTATATCCGCCGTCTGGAAAAGCTCGAGGAGCTGACCGGCACTTACCCCGGTGTCGAGAAGTCCTACGCCATTCAGGCCGGGCGCGAGGTCCGTATCATGGTCAAGCCCGAGGATGTCTCCGAGGACAACATGATCATCCTCGCCCGTGAGCTGACGAAGAAGATCGAGTCCGAGCTGGAATATCCCGGCCAGATCAAGGTCAACGTTATCCGCGAAACGAAGGTCGTCGAGTACGCCAAATAAGGTCAACCGCCTGCCGGGCACGGATTTTCCGTGCCCGGTGTTTTTATGTCCTGATACAGCCAACCGGCGGACTGCCGCCGTTTTCAGGCTTGGCAATCCGCCGGTGTTCTGCTATAATATTAATATTGGAGAATTGTCAGCCTGCTCAACGGCCGCGCTCCGTGCCATAGAAGAAAAGGGCGACCATGCCCGGCCCGCAGTGGCTTCCGAGCGTCGTACCGACGGTATTGATCACGATTCTCCCGCGCAGCTGCGGGAATTTCTCTTCGATCATGCCTGCCAGCTGTTCGGCGTCCGCAAGATTGTCCGCATGAGAGATATGGCAGGGGCCGTCATAGGCCATGCCGCCCTCGGCATAGCTGACCATTTTCTCCACAAGAACGCGCAAGGCGCGCTGCTTGCCGCGAATTTTCTCCCGCGGGATCAGCTTGCCCTCGCAGTTTGCCTCGATCACAGGGCACAGACGCAGGAGCGTGCCGATCCAGCCCGCCGCAGCGCTGACCCGGCCGCCGCGCACAAAATATGCCAGCTCCGGCGTGAAGAGCCAGTGGTGCACATGGAGCCTGCGCGCTTCGATCCAGGCGGCGGTCTCCTCCATGGTCCGGCCCGCATCGCGCTGACGCGCTGCTTCGAGCATCAGGATAGCAGCGCCGCCCGAGCCGCAGAGCGAGTCGACAACGATGATTTTCCGCTCCGGGAATTCCTCCAGCAGCATGTCCCGCGCGGCGCAGGCGGAATGATAGCAGCCCGACAGGCCAGACGAGAGCGAAACATGCAGGATGTCGCTCCCCTGCTCCAGAAACTGCCGGAAATACAGCTCGAATTCCCCGGTCGTGACCTGCGACGTCCCCGTCGTGGCCCCGGCTGCCATGGCGTCGAAAAACGTCTTCATCGGCAGGCTCTGGCCATAGTCGTCAGGATATTCCTTCCCGTCCAGCAGAAAATGGAGCGAAACATAATGCAGATCGAGCGCGGCGTATTGCGCAAGCGTCAGATCCGTCGTGGAATCACAGCTTAACATGTACGGCATGGTGTGGGTCCTCTCTGTGTGTTGATTTTGCAGTTGCATAAAAATCCGCACGGACGGACGTGCTGCCCGTGCGTTGGGATTCCCTGTTTACAGGAATTGCGCCCGGCAGATCAGCATAGCCAGCACCGGGATGACGCAGCCCGCAAGAAGCTGCAGCGCCGTGTGACGCTTGAGCCGGATGCTCGACCAGATGATCGGCGTCAGGAGCACATAGCCGACCAGAAACCACGGATTGATAAAGATCGACAGCGCCGCGATCGGGCCGGAGCAGCCGCAGGTATGGCCGCTGGCCTTGAAATGCAGCAGCGTGCACACGGCAAGCGTTGTGCCGGAGATGAGATACGTTCCGAAAACGACCTTTTCCATCGCTGCGCCGTCGTCCAGCACGGCAGCAAGGAAGCCGATCAGATAGCCGAGCACGGAGAACACCAGCGCCAGATTGCGCTGCGTCTTTCTGCCGCCTCTGCGAAGCGCCGGGATGAGATAGGACACCGGATAGGCCAGCACCGGCAGCAGCGACAGGCACACGATCGCAAGCAGATAATGTCCCAGCGAAGCAAACGAGCCAGGCACGAGCACATAGAGCAGCGTGCACATCAGTGCGGAAAAAACCGGCGGCGTTGTCAGGATACGGACCGCCTGTGCAAATTTCTGTTTCATGATGAAGCCTCCCCGTGAGTCATTCGCCGGGCCGCCCCGGCTGCTGGACCCATCGTACCATGCCCCGCCCCGTATGTCACGCTACCGGCGTGAGCCGTCCCTCTCCGCAGTCTGGAGAGCGACTCCATCAGCCCGAGAATGGGGTTCTACTGTGAGTAGAGTCCTTGATTTGCAAGGGTTTGCGGGCATTCCCCACCAACAGAAAGGACAAACGCCCATGAATGAATCCGATGAAAAGCTGCGGCAGCTCATCGCCGAAAACATTGCCTATTACCGCAAGCTGAACGGCGACACGCAGGCCGGTCTTGCGGAAAAGCTCAGCTACTCCGATAAGTCCGTCTCCAAGTGGGAGCGCGGCGACGGCACGCCGGACATCTTCATCCTCTCCCATATCGCCTCGCTCTACGGCATCACCGTGCAGGACCTGCTGCGCGAAAAGAAGGTCGCCAAAACGCGCACGCGCCACCTGCTCATCTCGCTGCTGTCCGTCGGCCTTGTCTGGCTCGTGATGACGGTGTTATTCTGCGGCGCGCAGATCTTCTCGATCTGTGACCGGTATGCCTGGCTGCTGTTCATCTACGGCATCCCCATCTCCGGAATCGTGGCGCAGGTTTTCTGCGCGCTCTGGAGCAACCAGCTCTCGCAAATCTTCGCCTGCTCGCTTATCATCTGGGGCGTCGGTCTGAGCCTGCACCTCACGGCGCACGGGAACCGGCTGTTTCTTGTCTACGTCATCTGCGCCGTGCTCGAGGTCCTTCTGATCCTGCTGTACACCCTGCGCGCGCAGACGCGCTGGCGGGAATGGCGCGAAAAGCGCAAGAAAATGCAGAAATCGTCCGACGATTCCGCAGCTTGAGCGCTGAAAATTCCATTTTCTCCCCGTTTTGTCGATATTGCCAATTTTTCTTTCTATAATTTGTTGAATTCGCCATGAATTTTTAGTCGTAACATGCTTGCACTTTTTTGCACAACGTGGTAAACTGGCACCAGAGAGGAGAAGATCTCCTCTGAACATAGTCGGAGCAGCGCGGCGGCCGCCGCAGCGCTGCATGGTTCGCCATTGACCGGTCCCGCTCGTTCGTTCTCCTGTCCCGCACAGAGCGGTGTGCGCAGCCGTCTTTGTGAGCAGGCCTGTCCTGCAGAGGCTATGGGCTGCACTCTGGGATCCCCGCGGCTCAGTCCACGTTCGTTTTCATCTTTTCTTCTTTCTTTCGTTATTTGGTCAGGCAAGAGTTAACCGCGAGTATGGGTAATTTTTTCTTACTATCTTATTCTCCTTTCTAGCATCTCCTAATAATTTGAAGTGAAGTATTGGTATTGTCGAACATCTTGTTTTATCTGTCTCTTCCGCGGGGCTGCTTCTTTTGGAGCAGCCCCCATTTTGTTGAAAAAATCCCTTTGGGCTTTCAGAATTGCAAAACAAAACTTTGCAGCATTATTTTGCAATTCTGCCGCGGCGGCGGGAGGCCTGCGATTCACCGAACCCCACCGGCTGCTCCGGCGGGGTTCTCGTTTTCCTTTTCTTTTTCCGGAAAACATGGTACAATACAGAAAACCAGGCGGCTGGGCCATGTTGGCACGGCCGCCGTATCCGAAACACACGGAGGAGATCGGAATGGAAGATATGATCCGGCTGCTGGCAGCCGAGTTGGGGCAGAAGCCGCAGCATGTGGAGGCGGTCGTCCGCCTGCTTGACGAGGGGAACACCATCCCCTTCATTGCCCGCTACCGCAAGGAGCAGCACGGCGCAATGGATGACACGACGCTGCGCACACTGGCAGAGCGCCTGCAGTATCTGCGCAATCTGGCCCAGCGCCGTGAGGAGATCCGCCGCTCCATCGCCGCGCAGGAGAAGCTGACGGACGAGCTGGACGCTGCCCTGCAGGCCGCAGTGACGCTATCGGAGCTGGAGGACCTATACCGGCCCTATAAGCCGAAGCGCCGCACGCGCGCGACCATCGCCCGGGAGCGCGGCCTTGCGCCGCTGGCTGAGCAGCTGCTGGGGCAGGCCCGCGATCTGCCCGATCCGCTCACGCTTGCCGCCGGATTCGCAGACCCGGCGCGCGGCGTGGAGACGCCGGAGGACGCGCTGGCCGGTGCGTCCGACATCGTGGCGGAGACCGTCTCCGATGATGCTGCCGTGCGCAAAGCTCTTCGCAGCCTGATGCAGCGTCAGTCCGTTCTGCACACGCAGGCCGCGAAGGGAAAGGAGGAGGAGACCTCCGTCTATCAGCTCTATTATGACTTCCGCCAGCCGGTGTCCAGACTGCAGGGCCACCAGATCCTCGCCGTGAACCGCGGTGAACGCGAGGGCTTTCTGAAGGTCACGCTGGAAACGGACCGCGAGCAGGCCCTCATCTGCGTGCGCCGCTGCGTGCTCGTGCCGGGCGGCGGCGCAGCCGCCTTCCTGCGCGCCGCCTGTGAGGACGCCTATGACCGCCTCATCGCGCCCAGCATGGAGCGCGAGCTGCGCGCCGCGCTCACGGAGCAGGCCAACGAGGGAGCTATCCGCAATTTTGCCCTGAATCTCCGGCCGCTGCTCATGCAGCCGCCCGTGCGCGGCCATGTGACCATGGGCCTCGACCCAGGCTACAGCCACGGCTGCAAGGTCGCCGTCGTTGACCCGACGGGCAAGGTGCTGGACACCGCTGTCGTCTACCCCACGTTCTCCAAAACAAAACGCGCCGAAGCGATCGAAACGCTCCGGCGGCTCATGGATCGGTATGAGGTCACGCACATCGCCCTCGGCAACGGCACGGCCTCGCGCGAGACGGAGGCCATGGTCTGCGAGCTGCTGCGGCAGAAGCACGGCGCGGCCTATATGATCGTCTCGGAGGCGGGCGCCTCCGTCTATTCCGCCTCGCCGCTGGCGGCGGAGGAATTTCCGCAGTACGATGTCAACCTGCGCAGCGCGGTCTCCATCGCGCGGCGGCTGCAGGACCCGCTGGCCGAGCTGGTCAAGATCGACCCAAAGGCCATTGGCGTCGGTCAGTATCAGCACGACGTGCCGGAAAAGCAGCTCGACGAAGCGCTCTCCGGCGTGGTGGAGGACTGCGTCAACGCCGTCGGCGTCGATCTGAACACGGCCTCCCCCTCCCTGCTGCGGCGCGTGGCCGGTCTGAACGCCACGACGGCAAAGAACATCGTCGCCTATCGCGAGGAGCACGGGGCCTTTACGGCGCGGCGGCAGGTCCTGAAGGTGCCGAAGCTCGGCCAGAAGGCCTATGAGCAGGCGGCAGGCTTCCTGCGCGTTCCGGAAAGCCCGCAGGTGCTCGATCACACCGGCGTGCATCCGGAGTCCTATGCCGCGGCAGAGACGCTGCTGGGCCTGTGCGGCTATCGTCTTGCGGACGTCGGCGCGCTGACCGAGCTGCCCGCACGGCTGGAGGCCTACGGCCCTGCGCGCGCCGCAGAGGCCTGCGGCATCGGTCTGCCGACGATGCGCGACATTGTCCGCGAGCTGTGCAAGCCCGGCCGTGACCCGCGCGATGAACTGCCGCAGCCTGCGCTCCGCACGGACGTTCTGGAGCTGAAGGACCTGAAGCCCGGTATGGTGCTCACGGGGACCGTGCGCAATGTCATTGACTTTGGCGTGTTCGTGGACATCGGCGTCCACCAGGACGGCCTTGTTCACATCTCGCAGGTCTGCAACAAATTCATCAAGCACCCGTCCGAGGCCGTGTCCGTCGGCGATGTCGTGCGCGTGGCCGTGCTGGAGGTCGATGAGAAGCGCAAGCGCATCAGTCTGACCATGCGCGGCGTGCCGAAGGACGGCGAAACCGACCCGGACTGTCAGAAAACTGCCCGGTAATAAGTTTCGGAGGGAAGAAAAGTGTGAAAGGAAACCGTCAGGGTGTCCTTTCGCGT
>OKTW01000733.1_pt1 | contig 14673 bp, 9 predicted proteins | sample 1606371 | NCBI WGS metagenome assembly OKTW01 (sample SAMEA3879568, study PRJEB24766) | human gut metagenome | biome: human-associated habitat; feature: feces | place: USA | collected 1985/1987
ATTCTACAGTCGGGTATTTTTCTTTTGTTTCTTTTGTTTCTTTTGTTTCTTTTGTTTCTTTTGTCTCTTCCGTTTCTTTTTCTGTTTTTTCCGTCTGAGTCTCAGTTTCCTGCTGTGTTTCTGTTTGTGCCTGTGTTTCGCTCTCTTCTGTGTCATCCTGTGCAAACTGGAATACAACCGCCGCCAATTCCGGCTTTTTATCTTCTTTTATTTCTTCTTTCAGTTCATCAAGAGTCACTTTTCTTACGGTTATCTTTTCTTCTTCATCCCCTGCCGTATTTTCTTTTTCTCTTACATACAAAAACGTATCTAAGCCATTTTCTTCTTTTTTCTGTTCTGTTTCACTTTCCAGGCTGCCTGTCTCTGTCTGAAACTCCTGCGTCTCCATCGGCACATCCGACTCTTCTTCCGCCTGAAATCCTGCCTCTATGTCATCACTTTCCGCATATGCTGTAACAGAGACTGCCAGCAGTGCTGATGCTGTAAGTATGCTGCAAATTTTACTGATCCTTTTTTTCATTTATTTCCTCCTCATGCTGCACAGATTGAATAAATCTGCCCCATGCTCCATACAACTTTGCTCTGGTTACTTTTACCAAGCAACATGATATTTACTCCTAAATTATAGTATATTTATCTAAATGTAAAAGTCAATGTAAAAATCCCCTGTGTTTTGTTTAAAAAACATGTTTTACATTTCATTCACAAAATGACCACAATTCCAAATTCATTTCTTTCTTGAAAAATTGTTTAAAATTAAAATATTTAATTACGTTTTCTTTAAATACTTTTCTTTACTGTTATTTATGCCTAATACATTTTTTACATATACGCATCCTTGACGAAACAATATTACTATTCCTAACGGAATTATTATTCCTGCAAACAGATATACTCACTATTTTCTCATATAATTATTAAAAATCTCCCAGTGACGAACTGGCTATATATTTCTTCTGCCTTGCTAAAATCACCTTTTCCCCACCTTTTTTTTGTGCATAAGCATATATATTATATTTTCCCGCTTTTTGATTTTCCAAAAAATGAATTCACTAAAATAGCTTCCATCCATCTGCTGCTGCATATCAATCCATTGCAAATCGTTTTGATCTTCTTCTTTCCATACAGCAAGTTGTATTTTCTCTACTGCATCTTGGTTTCCTTTTATATTAGATAATCTGACAGGAAGCGATCTACTATCATGCTGATAATTTCCTAATGCAATCGTTACTGAATACGTATTATTTTCTCTTTCTTTCAATATTTCACTTTCCTCATCTACATCGGCAAGTTGATCCAGCAATTTAGATCTGTGTTTTAATTCACTGTTTTCTTTTTCTATTCCAAATATTTCTGTCAATGTTTTTTCAGTAGAAAATAAATTTGTTCCAAGTCCCAGTCTATTACCTTCAATCTGAACTCCTAAAGCTGCCAAAGTTGTCGGAAAATCATCAAAGGTTGTATACTTTCTCTCTTTATCTGATTTTGCTTTTCCTGCGTTTATATAAGCTGTATACACTCTTCTTTCATAATTTTGATCTATATTTTCACAAAAATCGCTGTCCATAGTTGGATGATCGCCCGATATTACAATAACGCTATTAAAAATACTATCAAAATTTCTTTTAATATTCTGCTTCTTTTTCTGCTGTAATCATCCACTGCATTATATCCCTTCTTTTCATTCCATTTTTACTATAATCGAAAAAAGACTTCCTGTACACATTAGAAAGTCTTTTTTTATCCTACTTCTTTAATATACATTTAATTGAATATTGTTCTACATATTTAAACATTAAATATGCGACCACTATCGCCAGAATACTTGCAAAAATCGTATTTCTAACTACTCCCATATCTGGAAAATACTGAACTAAAGTCTGCTGAATTGGAAATGCCGCTAAATATACAGAATACGATAAATCTCCACATTTTGCAATCACACTGGATATCTGCTTTTTACTGAAAATACAATTGCTTATCAAATATGGAAAGCACAAAACAGTAAACAAATCACCTCTCTTTAATATTAACAACAATATTGATATTATTGATACTAATATGAAACCTTTATAACTTAATTTTATGTCTTCACAAAAAATATAATATTCCATACCGATAATGAATACAAACATTGGTCTTAAATACTCATGAAACTGATAAATACTTTCTAATTTTAGTCCAAACACTACAAACACAATTACCCCTAAAATAATATTTACTTTTTTCAGGACTTTTTTGTTTAAAATTCCAATAGAAAAGGTAACATATAATCCAAAATAACAAATTATTTCTAAAATTAATGTCCATAATGAACCATTGACAATAGATACCGGATTATGGGTAAATACACCTGGCAATTCATATTTTGGTATCATACAAAGATACAGTAAATATGAGTATAACGACTTTGATTGAAAATAGCTTGCCAGGGAATATTCTGTTACGACCGGTCCCAATACGAATGCTGTCAGCAATATTATAACAATAAAAGCGGGATATATCCTGACTATCCGTTTAAGCCAATACTTCTTACCCGTCCCATCTTTCATAAGACTTTTGGTAACAAAAAAACCGCTTGCAAAAAAGAAAAGTGCTACTGCCAGACTCGACAAAGAAATTTCTCCGCTGCTAATACATCCCAATGGTTCCCCGGATTTTCCTGTAATAATAAATGCATGGCTATAAATAACTAAAATTGCCGCAATAAATTTTAAAACATTTAAATTATTGCTCCTTATATCCATGTTGTTAAAAATAGTATTTTTTTTCATACTTTATGCTATCCCCATTTTTTATTTTAAATTTTCCCCTTAAGCATCAAAAAACGCATTATAATTTCACTGCTGACAGACGGACGCCATCTTTTTAAACAAAGCACCTTCTTCATTTGCATACGCCATGTAAGTTTCTCTTCTCCAAAGTTCTTTGCCCAACTTAAATTTTCTTCATCAAGTTGATCTTTATAAACTCTGTAATATTCCCTGTTTCTTTCTCTTACATCTCCATCTTTTTTTAATGAACTGAAGAACCACTTCATTCTTTTAGAAAAGGTAATTTTTGTTACGCTTGTATCCAATCTTCGATAACCCGCACAGATCTTATTGTCTATTTTAATTTTCCCAAATCCAAGAGCAATTGCACCGGCAAGCCAGTCATGTGAATGCACTTTATAAGGATCACACTTTAACATTTCATCTCTCAATCGCTTATTAATTACCATAGAAAATCCAACCCCAAAAGTTCCAGTCATTGCTCTTCTGAAACATAGACTTCCCTTAGGCGGTTTCTGTACTCCGATACTATGATTTTCGTCATCGCCTGCAAACATAGAACTCAAACTATAATACAACAACGGCTTTTTCTGATCCATTTTATCCAAATATTTAACAGCGCGCAGTATCTTGTCCGGAAACCATATATCATCCTGATCGCAAAATGCCCAATAATCTCCATCTTCTGCGTAACGCATCACTTCAAAAAAACTGGCTGCAAATCCCAGATTTTTTCCAGTAAGCACATGAATTCCGTACTTCTCTTTATATTCATTTAAAATCTGTAATGTTGCATCTGTAGAACAGTCATCCCGTACATATATCTCTATATTTTTATATTTTTGTTCTAACAGACTGTCCAACTGTTTCCTGATATATTTTTCTCCATTGTATGCCGACATAACAATATTTACTTTTGAACTCATAACTTTCTCCTCTAAACCATAAATCTAAAAAACGGAACTCCAGACAGAAGATTTATTATCTTACATGTAAAAGCTTCCATATGCATCCATGCTACCAATACTTTCATCTTATGGAAAACCGGCATTTTCTTCCCTCTAAATCTTGGTCTTCTATGCTTCTTCATTTTTTTCCATGTAGATATAAGCTCCTTGGCTTCTTTACTTTCGCGCTCCTGTTTTTTCTCTGTTCCGTAAATCTGTCTTATAGAAGAAAAACTCATACCCAGTATAAAATTATCTACTGTTCCTGTATAATGAATCTTTTTCAAATACCTCAAAACATCTTTTAAATCTTCAAGAACATCCTGAGCCTTTTTTATCGTATAAGAAGTGGAAAATGTTCCTGTATCATGAATATAAATATAAAGACTCTCCGGAACAATTACCACTTTCTGTGCTACACTAAAAATCCCACCGCTAATTGTAAGATCTTCTGCATACCTATAATCTTCCGGAAACCATATATTATGTTCTGTAAAAATACTTTTTTTAACCAGTTTAAAACATGCACTATTTAATGATAAATATCTGAAATTCAAGAACCAATCTAACATCTGTTCTCTGTCACACACCGTTATTTCTTTATATGGAAAATGGGTTTCACTTAAAACACGACATCTTCCATCCTTTTCATAAAACACATTCTTTTCCTGGCAGACCGCAACACTGCTTTTCGTCTTTTGCAAAGCACAGTACATTGCCTCATACATCCGTGAATCTAATTTATCATCACAATCAACAAATCCTATATACTCTCCACTGGCAGCCTTTATTCCAACGTTTCTTGCCGCACCAGGTCCACGATTTTCCTGTGAAATAAGTTTTATTCTGTTATCTCTCTTCTGATATTTTTCAACCAGTTCTTTACTCTTATCTGTTGATCCGTCATCTATCACTATAATCTCCAGCTCTTTCAGCTTCTGTTCACTCAATGATTCCAGACAACGTATAATCGTACTTTCTTTATTATACATTGGAACAATAACACTGACAAACACTTTATTTATATCATTATTCATATCTGCTATCCTTCTCTTACATTCATAATAATTCTATCTCAATACCTTTATTAAGCTCTTAATTTTATCTCTTTTTATAACGCAATAAATAATAAATGCTGCAAAATAAATTGCCATTGATATCCAACTGTCTATAAACCAGCTTGCCAGAATAAATATGGTTACCAAAATCCATTCCAAAACCATATCGACTATAACATCAATTCCAAGATACTTTGAAAGATACAGTTCTGCTATTGCACATTGTAATGCCATCAGTATTACAATGCTCACAACTGCCATCTCCAAAGAATGCATAATATATACAGTAAAATACGTGGATATCATACTGACTATCACTACCGAAATATTAATAATAAGAATCGTTTTTTCTTTTCTCAATGCTTTAAGATACGTATTTACCAACAAAGAAATTTTGCTGTCAAAAATACATACCGGAAACATTAATGCCATATATTTAAGACTCTCCGCATATGTTGGAAGGAAAAGTGTCAGTATATGCTTAGCTGGATAGTAAAACACCAATGCTGCAAGTAAAATAACCATTAAAAAGTTACGTATCAGTTCATATGTTTCTCCTAATTTGTCTTCATCCATTCTTTTTAACATTGGAAATACAACAACACTAATTGCACTGATAAATACCATAAGCATGTTTGACAGACTCATTGAAAGTGATACTTTACCAAATACCTCAATACTCCAGAATCTCTCAATAGCAAACCTGACAATACCATTAACCAGAAGCGCTGCCACATTTGCAAGAAGCAGTTTACAGCCAACCGAAAGATTGATCCAAATCTCCTGAAACGTCCTCTTCCAGTTTCCCATACGACAAAAAAGAATTTCTTTGCAATATTTTAAAGATACCATCGTAGAAATCAGTTTACCCAGTATGTCCCCTATTGCAATCAGTTCATAATTTCCCAGTCGAAATACCCATGCCGCTATAATGATTACTGCAAAAATAATTTTTTCAATTAATGTAACAATTGCATATGGCTTTATTCTGTCAGTTGCCTGTAAAATATAGGTTGTATAGTTTTTTGCTATGTAAATCACCATACAAATACAGGTCAGCACTATTACATGCAGTCTGTTTACATCTGGAACAAACACGTTTGCGAATACAACAATCATAACTCCAACAATCAGTTCAAAAATCATAAGTACTATAAACTGTGTTGCATACAACTGCCCCTCTAATTGACCATATTCTTTTCCACCGATACGTAAATAAATTCCATCAATCCATCCCAGATGAAAAAATCCTACATAGGTGGTATAAAACAAATATAATTGCAAATATCCATATGCTGTTTCCCCTAAAAGATTAGGTAAAATCAATACCAATATTATGCTTACAAGTAAAGATAATAAATTTGCAGATATAGAATATACTAAATTTTTAAAAATTAATCTTTTTTCAACTTTTCTTGTTTCCAAATTATTCTCCTGTTTTCACAATTGTTCTGTCATTTGCTGCATCCATTAAAGTAATCTGCTTTTTATTAACAATTCCCATGTAGCCACTGCTTGCAATACAACTGCTATGAAAAAAGCAAATTTCGTAACACTATATTTTTTCATATTTACTTTTACTTTATTGTTTGTAACCAGCAAAGCGGCAAGGTATAGCAATGGTAAATAGTAGCGCGCCTGTACTCCATCTATTTTATTTTCCCCTACCGGAGTAAAGCTCAAATACAATGCGCTCCATATAAGTACTACTGTAACACCCAAAATCATCCACATATAAACTTTTTTCCACGTTTTTTCCTGAGTTATATTTTCATTTTCCGGTTCATCAAGAAACATAAGTATTGTCAATGACGGTAAAAGTAAAATACTCCATTTGTCCGAAAGAGTTCCCAACGTTGAATAATTCAAAAACATCAAATTCCCAAAAAAATAATTATCCGATAAATAATTTCCAATATTACGGAAATTATCTAAATCAACTATACTTCTAATCAATAATCCCGCACTGGAAACCGGATGTTTTAACATGGAAATCAACTGACGCACTGCACTTGTGTCTCCGACTCTTGTATCACCTCCATAAGATATATTTCCGGAAACCGTACTTGTAATTACCGGAAGCACAAATGTTGACATAACAACAAGAAAAACCATCCCTATTCCAATGATAAACTCTATTTGTTCTTTTTTGCTTCTTTTATAAAACTGCGGAAGCATTAACATCAAAAGTAACAAAGGAATATATACTGCTTTGGAAAGCGAACCTATCGCCATAAAAAAAATAGCAGCAATAACAGAAACCTTATGATAGTTGTCTGTCTTAAAAAATACTTCTCGCGCCCATAAAACACATGCAAGTGTGATAAAAGAAAACACTACGCTGTCATAAGTATAAGATGCTGCAAGAAATATCGGTGTTGGTAACATAGCTATAAAAGCTAAAAAAATTTTTTTACTTTTTGCAAGATATATTGCCCAAAACATTATAAATACATAGGTTACTAAATTCCCTATCTTGCCAAAGGCGAATATATTTGAAAATGGCATATGAAAGAATTTTCCAATCTTTAAGAAAATTGCCATCGGAATATAAGCAAGACTAATATAACTTATTTCATTCGTTTCCTGTATTTCCCTAAGGACATATCCTTCTCCATGTTGATTCATATATTCCTTAAGTTGTTTATATTCTTCTTTTGTATTACATCCTGTATCTGCACGTTCAGCAATAACCAATGCCGCTTCTGACCATTCCACAGTTTTCCCGCTTGCAATTTTATAAGTATTTTTAAAATGTATCTGCTCATCCCATGAATGACATGTCGGCTGTGCCGACAGAATAATCAGCATACCAAAACTTAATGAAAAAATAACAAAATACCATTCAACATTTTTCAAAAAACTTTTTTCAAAGAAAAGACAATAAACCAGCAAACCAACAAGTAACACAAAAAAGACTCGATAAATATTTATATCTATTTTATTCGCTAAGTATACTTCGTTTAACGTAACTGATTCGCTTTTAGGAAGCGTAATCTTCAAATACGTAACTTTTCTATTTATATTTGTAGAAAATTCACTGCAAAAATGATTTACTACATCATTATATTGTTCTTCTATCTCTTTTCCAAATTCATTTATTTGTTTTGTTTCAATCGTATATTCTTTCCTGTCTTTAAACGTTCCTTTCAGACATATTTTCTGAATAAAACACCCCTTCTTATCTGAAAATATAACCTGATATTGTTCTTCACCCGCATCATCTATTACATAAATATGATCACTGATATCTTTACGGTCATATGCATTTTTTAAAGCATTTCTGTTTGAAACTAATTCGACTAATACTGCTAAAAAAATAATTGCAGCAAATGCTATAATCCTTTTATTCTTCCTTATATTATTCATGCATTTTCTCCTTATCATTGATAAATATAATTACACTGAAAACCAGGCTCATTGATAATAAAAATAAGCACACCCACAAATACGGATGCTTCGGTTTCAATGTTTCAACAATATAAAGAATATTATTGTAGTTCTGATAATTAGCATTTACATAATTAAGAAAATATTCATTCTCTCTATTTCCATATAAAGAAATCCTGGTCTGTTTTGCAATATTGTTTCCTTCCAATAAGAGTGTATACTCACCATCACAGCTATAGCCTCCAAACAAAATCTCTTTGGGTTGAAGTTCTGTTTCACTCATCAGCGCAAATAATTCCTTTACCTCAATAACCTGACTTGATATAACATCACCGTCTTTTTTTAGTGTACATGTAATATCACCTTTTGTGTCTTCTCCCGATACATAAAAAAAGAGATCGATACCATACAACTTTTCATCATATAATGAAAAGTTGATCTCAGCCGTACGATTATTTGTTATCGATCCCAGCTTTGGAATAGTATTTAAACTCTTATATCTTGTAATATCTGTATTAGTGTAAGCAGCTGTTTTTCTCTCTACAGAAAAAGCACCTGACCACAATACAGCTATTATAAGCAGCAAATTTACTCCATAAATAATCCATCTGTTTTTTCTGCTCATATTCCTCTCCATTCTACATCAGCGTCTGTTTAGTCATTATAAATCCATTATAATAAATCGTAAACATAGTGTCAATGAAATCTGCCTTGTATATTCCTCTCCATATACTTAAAATTAGGTTTGACGCATACGCTCTCTATATAGTACAATATCAAAAGAAAATCAAAAATTAATAGGAGTGGTTCTTATGCTAAAAAAAACAACGGTCTGTCTGTCTGTTCTCCTCGGTATTTGTGTCCTTCATGTCAGTGCTGCTGCAACAACTTCAGACCATATTGTAAAAATCAATGCTTTTAATAAAATATACTATGGTACTATATCCCCTGATAAAAACTCCGGAAATTCTACTTTTACCGCTTTAGAAAATTCTGATGGTCTAAGTAGTATATATGGAAAGTGGAAAAAAAATTCTTTTTCCGGTAACTGCGATATCAGCTATAATAACGGACATATTCTTTCTGTAGAATACAACAAAAAAGGACTGGTTTCAAATACTGTTACGGATTACGACTCCTCAGAAAATTTTCAGACTTACTCCTGTTCCAACGGAAAACCCTATGGTAAAATCACCTGCTACAACTCTGACTCTGTTGAAACTGGTACTGACTGGTTTTATCTATGTACACCCATATCTGAATGGAAAAAACAGGCTCAGTATGTCTCTTACACAAATTTAATAAACAATCCTTATGAGTATATTGATCTTCCTGTAAAAATTACCGGAACTGTTGAAGACATATATGAAACTTCCAAACAAGCTTATTTAAAGATATTGGACACAGATAACAATACATATCTTTTTAAATGTAATAACAAAAAAACAAACAAATACGCTCCCTCAAATATAAAAAATGTAACCATTGGTGACTCTCTTTCTATTTGTGGAATTTATACTGGACTATCTGACTTTTCTGAGACTAACTCTCATTTATATAATCAAACTTTAGGTTATAAATCAGATTTTTCCAAATTAAAAGACCAGCTTGTTTCTCCTGACTTTTTAGCAAAATATAATATTTTATTTGAATTTGCAGATTCTGAGCTGCTTGATTCTCTTCCCCTATTTGATACTGTCTATGCAGACGTAGAATCTGACAGCAATAATTTTCATTCTAATCACCTCACAAACAGTTATCAAGAAATCTGTGATTATCCTTTTTATTATGCTGATCACAAAGTTTCTCTTACCGGTACTGTCGTATATGAAAACAATGAAGCAGCTTCTGAAGAGCTTACATTATTACTTGAAGAAGATGGAACTAAAAATATTTACGCTTTATCTGTTGAATCAACTGATTATACTTCTTATCTTCATGAAAAAATCAGTTGCACTGGCACATTGAATGGAAATAATAAAATTCCTTACTGTAATACTAACAGTATTTCCGTTGGATATGCACTGTTTCCAAATGTAGATATTACTCAAATACAAGTATCTCCTAAGTAACATTTACTCCATATGCCGCAAAGTGCATCAAAAAACCACCACATGGATTTTTTAATTCCATATGGTGGTTTTTTCTTTTATGCAACTACTTCGTAATCTTCACGCTTGCTTTCTGACCTTTTTTCTTCAGAAGTTTTTTGTAAGCTGTCAGCTTCTTAGCCGGTACTTTGATCTTACAATTTTTGTGAATACCCTTAAAGGCATTTTTTCCAACCTTCTTCAGAGATTTGGATTTGATTGTAATCTTCTTCAGGCTCTTATCTCCGCTGAATGCATTTGCACCGATCTTGGTTACATTCTTGCCAATGGTAACCTGTCTCAGTTTTTTGTTATTCTTGAATGCATTTTTTGAGATCTCTGCTACCTTAAATGTAACTCCATCGATCTTTACCGTAGCCGGTACTGTAAATTTCTTTTCATTCTTATTATTCAGTTTTACGATTGCTGCGGTGCCAGCTTTTGCATCTGATTTGATTACTTTGTAGACAGCTTTTCCAACTGTTTTTGTTGTTCCTGCTGCCGGCAGTTTGGTATCTGTTGAAGTCTTATTATCTGATGCAGACGGTGTCTCCGGCTGTTTGTTATTCTCTGCCGACTTCTTTACAAGTTTGCTTACCGCTGCTTTCAGATTTGCCAGTGCTGTTTCCAGATCAGCCTTTGTCACATTTTTATCCGCTGCTGCTGTTTCAGCCGCTTTTCTTGCAGCGTCAAATGCTTTCCAGGAATCTGCTGTATAATCGCTTTCTTTCTGGTCTTTTAAAGAATTAAGTTCTTTGTTAATATCAGCAACCAGTCCATCAATAATCTGCTGTTCGATAAATACCGTTACCTCACAGGAAGCACTGTGCTTTCCATCTTTAGTACTTACTGTAATCACAGCAGTTCCGTTTGCCACTGCCTTTACATTTCCTTTTTCATCTACTGTAGCTACTTTGTCATCCGAAGTCGTAAATGTTACGTTCTGGTTTGCACTATCCTCCGGATTTACTTTTACATAGATTCTTTCCGTCTGATCTTTTTTGCTCAGGCTCATTTTCTGTTTATTGATCTGGATGCCTGTTGCTTCTTCACTTGCTTTTGAGAATACGAATTTATCGATTCTTGGACCTTCTTTTTCTGTTCCTTCAAAAACTAAAGTACCATGACCTTTTTGCGTTACATTAATGGTAAATTCTGCAGTATGTACCTGTGTTGCACCGGTTTCTCCATATACATCCAGACTTCCGCTCTTTACATTGGTACCCTTCCATGAAAATACATTTGGATTTCCGCCTGCTTCTGTACGTCCACTCTGATAAGTAGCCTTCACTTTATACTGTCCGGCTGTCGGAGCATAGAAGTTCATGGAAATCGTATCTCCATTCTTAAACCAGTCGACTACTTTTCCGCCGCTTGCTTCAGATCGTTCCACTACATGTACATGGTTGGCAGAATCGTTATTTAACGGATTCAGGGTAAAGTCCTCTGCCTCTACTTCTGTTTCTCCTCCTGCTGTCGGAAGAACCATTCCTGTACTGCCTGTTGAAACAAGTTCATTCTTAGCTTTTACAAGATTATTCATGGCAGTTTTCTTCTGGTTTTCTGTTGCCTTTTCATTAAATAACAGATCCTTCAATGCGGAAACTGCACTCTGGAATGCATTTGCACTTGCTGCTTCATAGTCTGCAAGATTGATCTCTTCTGCTCTTTCCATTATCTTATCTACATTTGGATGATACAATGTTACATGTGTATAATTGTCTGTATTGAAAGATGCTTCTGAATTTTCTGCCGGCATTAATGTGAAATAAAAATCTTTTCCATCAGCACTTCTGTCATTCTCCAGTCCTGTCAGAGTGATTGTCTTTGATGTTTCTCCATCTTCAAACGTTACGGTTCCTGTCAGGTTGACATAGTTTACACCCTGTTCTGCCCCTGCTGACTGTGTTGAATATCCAACAGTAACTTTTCCATGTGAACCTGCAGTACGTGTGATCTCAACATCATATGTTCCGCCATACAGCAGATCACATTCTTTTTGTTTCATACTGAAGATACCGGAACCATCTGCATACCAGATCTTGCTGATACCAAGTGCATTGGAAGCTCCTACCAGTTTGAGCGTATGTTCACCATATGCAAGCTCCTTCGTCGTATACAGCAGGGCTCCCATTTTTCTTGGTGTCTGTTTTGTGCTTACCGTATCAACTTTTGTTCCATCAATGTAAACGTCCATGTTTCCATGGTTTGGATCAGCGGTTCCAATAACCCATGCTTTTGTTCCGGTGAATTTAAAGCTGGCTGCCACACCTGCATTTCCCCATGCAGAACCCTGTGCTGTACCATCTTCATCTGCTTCAAATGTCCAGTTTCCTTCTCTTGTTGCTTCCCTGATCCCTATCATTTTCAGGTTAGTCGGAAGTACAATACTTCCTGATGACTCTACTTCGAATCCTTTTGCTGCTTTGTATACGCCTACATTGCAGATCTTCGGTGTTGCTTTTGCCCCTGTGATATTGATGCGTACTGCGGTTCCTTCCACTGCTTCACTGCGGCACAGACGTTTTGCAGAAATCGTAAATCCTTTTCCAAAATCATGCCATCTTCCTGTTACGTCTTTATATTCTACGGTGAAAGAAGAAATCGTCTGTCCTTTCTGGATATATTCCTCAATGGAAACAACATCGAATTTCTTGATACCATTCAGATCGATCTCCAGACTTCCTGTTGTCTGACCATCTGCCGGCGCCCAGTATGTCTCATCGTAAGTCTTACCTTCCGGAATTGTGTCAATTACTTTGCTTGCGGAAAACTTTTTGGAATTGCCCCATACAGAAGTTGCACTTGCTGTTACGCCTTCTTCTTTGGTAAAGTCCTCATCAAAGGTTTCCTGGATGTTGCTTCCAAACTCTTTAAAACGGTTTAACTGTGTTTCTCCTACTTTACCCTCTTTATTTGGAGACAGATTCATAAGTAAAGTTGCACCTCGTCCCACGGTACGGAAATAAATATTTGCAAGCTCTTTTTCTGATTTTGTCGTACTGTCTCCCGCTGAATCTCTCCAGAACCATCCTGCCAGCATTTTCGTGTCAACTTCCGGTACGGACCACTGTGCACCTTCGCTCACGCCAATATAAGCTCCATCGGATTTTGGCAATTTCTCATAGTCTTCACCAATATTGATCTTTGCCCATGTTTCATTAGATGCCCAGCCTGCTTCGTTTCCGATCCAGTGGATACCACCCGTTCCTGCCAGTGCTTTATCTTCAGCACCGTTCTTGCCATTTACCGCTTTACCTGTTCCAAATACCTGACAGCTCGGATTATTCTTTCTGATAGCACCCAGGATTGCTTTCCAGTCGTATGTCTGTATATTACTTTTACTTCCCTGTGCTCCGTCCATCCACCATTCTACAAAACGGTCAGAACGGCGGTTTGGATTGTTGTTACCATATTTGTAAATTTTATTTCCATTTTCATCCAGAAGATCTTTTCCATTCTCATCTTTCTTGGTTGCCTGACAGATTTCATTGATCCATGCTACATACAATTCATTGTAATCTGTAAAAGTTCCTGTATTATTATTATTTTTCTTATTGTTGTTATCGCCGAAACATCCATATTTATCTTCATAGATATCCCATGGTGAAAGATAACAGCCCATATCCAGATTATACTCGGTACATGCATCTGAGATTTCTTCCAGAATATCTCCTTTTCCGTTTTTATAGTTTGTCCTTGCTATATCATAATCCGTATACTCACTTGACCACAGACAGAATCCGTCATGATGTTTTGCCGTAAGGATCAGACGGCTGAATCCAGCTTCTTTTACTGCTTTTACAAGAGATTCTGCATCAAAATCTTTCGTCAGGGTAAAAAGCTCTGCCGGAGCAGTCTCTCCATAATCTTGTCCCCACTCAACGTTATTGAATGTATTCGGTCCGAAATGGCAGAATGCTGCTGTTCCCTGTTTCATGTACCAGAGCTGTTCAGCATTCGGTGTTGCTCCCCATGACGCTGGCTCTGCAACTTCTGTGTCACTTAAATCTGTATCTGTTACCATCTGAGCATCTGCTGCTTTTGCCTGTTTTGCAGGTATCACCGGTCCGGAAATAACCATTGCAGCAGCCGTCATAAGAGACAAATACTGTTTCCATCTTTTCATAAAAGCCCTCCTTAATTTGCTTATACATAAACTACTTTTTCTTTTCCATATTATCATTTCCAAAACATTTTTTCAATTACTATTTACTAAAAAAAAGATCGATTATCGGATTTTTTTATCTATCCTTCCAACAATCGACCTTTTAAAGCTTTTTTCTTTTATAAATTTTGTCTTTTATTTGCAGATTTATCCTGGCAAAATAACAAAATATGTCTTTTCTATGTTTTATGATGATGTGGGTGTCAAAAGTCCCCAACTATGATGCCTACGGATTGTTCCGTGCGT
>OKTW01000738.1_pt1 | contig 14624 bp, 13 predicted proteins | sample 1606371 | NCBI WGS metagenome assembly OKTW01 (sample SAMEA3879568, study PRJEB24766) | human gut metagenome | biome: human-associated habitat; feature: feces | place: USA | collected 1985/1987
TTGAGCCTCCCTACTACACCAACGTAAACTATCCCTATCCCGTAGATCCGCCCTATGTGCCGGACGAGAACCCCTGCGGCCTTTATCTGCGCCGCTTTTACATGAACGCGGAAGACCTGACGCAGAAAATTTATTTGAACTTTGAGGGCGTGGACTCCTGCTTCTATCTGTGGATCAACGAGCAGTTTGCAGGGTACAGCCAGGTTTCGCATTCGACAAGCGAGTTTGACATCACCGATTTACTGAACGAGGGTGAAAACTCCGTGGCGGTGCTGGTTGTAAAGTGGTGTGACGGCTCGTACCTGGAAGATCAGGACAAGCTGCGCATGAGCGGTATTTTCCGTGACGTGTATCTCATCCGCAGACCTTTGGCGCACATCCGCGATTACTTTGTAAAGACGACGGTGAGCGATGACCTTTCCCATGCGGATATCCGCGTGGAGATGGACTTTATCGGGCTGCCGGACGTGACGGCGGAGCTGTATGACACCGAGGGCGCTCTGCTTGAAAGCACGGCGGGCGCGGAGCCGAACTTTGCGCTCGAAAACCCGCACCTTTGGAATGCCGAGGACCCGTACCAGTACACGATCGTGTTCCGCACGGCGGATGAAGTGATTGAGCAGAAGGTGGGCGTCTCCAAAATTGAGATCCGCGACAGCGTTCTGTATTTCAACAATGTGAAAATCAAATTGCGCGGCGTGAACCGCCACGACAGCGACCCGGTGACGGGCTACACCATCAGCCGCGAGCAGGCGAAGCGCGACCTGTTCCTGATGAAGCAGCATAACATCAACGCAGTGCGCACAAGCCACTACCCGAACGCGCCGTGGTTCTTACAGCTTTGCAGCGAATACGGCTTCTATGTTATTGCCGAGGCGGACATTGAGGGCCACGGTGCGGCGGCGCAGACCGGCGGCTACGGCATGGACGAATACGCGGACAACGCACTGAACCCGATTTTCGACAAGGCGATTATGGACAGAATTCAGCGCAGCGTCATCCGCGACAAGAATAACGCGTGCGTGCTGATGTGGTCTTACGGCAATGAGACCGGCTGGGGCCCGAGCTTTGAGAAGGCCGGCGCATGGGTGCGCGAATATGACCCGTCCCGCTTGACGCACTACGAGAATACGTATTACGATGCGCGCGGCCACAAGAACGATCTGTCTTCCCTGACGACGGAGAGCCGCATGTACTCGGCGCCGGAGTGGATTGATGAATATATGGTCGACCCGAAGTACACGAAGCCCTTGGTGCTTTGCGAGTACATCCACGCGATGGGTAACGGCCCCGGAGATGCGGAGCAGTACCAGCAGCTGATCATGAAGTATGACCGCTTTATGGGCGGCTTTGTTTGGGAATGGTGCGACCACGCCGTTTACGGCGGCACGACGCCCGACAACCGCGATATTTTCCGCTACGGCGGTGACTTTGGCGAATATCCGCACGACGGCAATTTCTGCATGGACGGCCTTGTGTACCCCGACCGCACACCGCATACGGGTTTACTCGAATATAAAAACGTCATTCGCCCGGTACGCGCGGCGCTTGTGAACCGCGAAACGGGGGAAATTCAGCTGACGAATTACCGCGATTTTACGAACACGGAAGAATTTTTGACGCTTTCCTGGGAAATTCAGCAGGACGGTGATACGGTGGCCTGCGGCGTGATGGACGACATCAAGATTGCTCCGCACGAAAGCGGCGTCATTACGCTGCCGGATGCAATTCCGACGGAGGGCGACGTGGCGGTGCTTCTGCAGTACAGCGCGAAGAAGAACGACAGCGTGTTCTTTGAGAAGGGACACCCGCTCGGCTTTGACCAGCTGATCGTTTCCCGCGGGGCACGCAAGGAAGAAGCGCTTAGAAAGGGCTTTGTTATTGCGGTGGAGGACAGCCGCGCCGTGACGGTGACGGGCGACAGCTTCCGTTATGTGTTCTCGAAGACCGAGGGCGTGTTTACGTCTATGGTGAAGAACAATGTGAACATCATGACCCGCCCGATGACGTGGAACGTGTGGCGTGCACCGACGGACAACGACCAGTTTGTGCGCAAGGAATGGGAGCAGGCCGGCTACAACGAACCCGCGATAAAAGTCTATGCCTGCAACGCGAAAGAGGAAGACGGCGTTGTTGTGATCGATTGCAAGCTGAGCCTTGCGGCGGTGTACCGCAGACCGTTCCTGCACCTTGACTGCCGCTTTACGGTGGACGCCGAGGGCAAGGTAAGAGCGGAGATCAACGGTAAGCGCGACATGGAGCGCCCGTTCCTGCCGAGATTCGGCCTTAGAATGTTCCTGCCGAAGTCGTTTGACACGGCGGAATATTACGGCTACGGCCCGTATGAATCGTACTGTGACAAGCACCATGCGTCTTCGCTGGGTCACTTTGCGCAGACGGCGGACGACCTTTTTGAGGACTACGTGAAGCCGCAGGAGAACGGCAGCCACTTCGGCTGTGCGCGGGTGACGATCACAGACGGCGCGGGCGCTGTGACCGTGACGAGCCCGGAGGACTTCTCGTTCAACCTTTCGCACTACACGCAGGAGGAAATGACGGAGAAGATGCACAACTACGAGCTTACGGAAAGCCCCGACAATGTGTTCTGCTTCGACTGCAAGATGAGCGGCGTAGGCTCCAACAGCTGCGGTCCGCGCCTTGCGAAGGCGATGCAGTTTGACGACGAGACGTTCACGTTTAAGTTTGACCTGACCGTGGAATAAGACGGGCAAAATTTGATAAATCAGAGCCGCCGTGTGGGAGTTTTTCCGCACGGCGGTTTTTCTGTGTAGTCGCGTGCAAACAGCCCAGTGGACTGTTTTTGCGCGGGAGACCCAATTAGGGGGTCTCCCGAAAGGCGGCAATGCCGTCTTTTTATGCTGGACAGAGGGAAAAAGCACGAATGAGAGGCAAAAACTAAAAATACAAAAACGCAGGGATTATACGGATAAATCTGTGCAAAATTATTGACAAAAAGACTTGGATACCGTATACTTTAGTTAAATAAAGGAGTTGAGTCCGATGGTTTTAATATAAGCGATTCCGGTACAATGAGGAAGGGAGAATTTGCTATGAAAAGAACCGTTGTAATTTTACTTGTTTTACTGATGGGATTGCTGACCGCGTGTGCTGTGCCGCCGAAAACGGAGGCGAACGTGACCGACCCGGATGCCATGAATGTTACCGCAGTGCGTCAGACAGAAGCGGACACCAAGACGGATTGGGCGCAGGGCTTGACGGAACAGCAGGAAGTCGAGACAGAGATCGAAAAAGCTGTGAGCGCAGATACGCTTGACCGTTTGCAGCAGGATGCTGCGGAGCTGCTTGAAGAGTACGAAACGGCGAAGCTGGACGGCACGGAAGAGGAAGCCGCAAAGCTGAACGAAGCGTATGAGCGTGTGTTTGCGGAAATCAATGCGATGCTCGGCTGAAAGTGAAGAAATGGAATGTTTGCCGCTGCATGGCTTTTTGGGCTGTGCGGCGGCGTTTTTCTTCAAAATTTTCGTATTTTCCGGTGCTTTTGCAAAATATCTTGAAAATAAGTCCGTACAAATTTTGCGAAAGGTCTTGCAAAAAGTTGTACGGCTTTTTATAATAAGGTTGTATTGAACCTGTGCAAACAGGTATCCTTTTTGAAAGGAACGATGACATGGCAGACACAGAAAAGAAAACTGCGAAATATCGCTTTCTGGTGGATACCATCAAGGAGAAGATCAAAAACGGCGAATATGAGCCCGGCGAACGCATGGAATCTGAAAACACGCTTTCCGAGCAGTTCGGGTACAGCCGCCAGACCGTGCGGCAGGCGCTTTCCGTCCTCGAGCAGGAGGGGCTTATTGAGCGCAGACGCGGCAGCGGCACGTATATCAGCTCCGAGAGCCGACGCACGCCGCGCGGCAACAGCATTGCCATTGTGACGACGTATATTTCCGACTATATTTTTCCGACGATCATCCGCGGCATTGAGGAGACGCTGACGAACGCAGGCTATGATTTGACCCTGAATGTGACGAACAACCACGTGGAGGAGGAAGCGCGCATTTTGCAGTCGCTCATCTCCCGCCGCGTGGACGGGGTGATCGTGGAGGGCACGAAGACGGCGTTCCCGAACCCGAACGTGGAGCTTTACCGCAGGCTTGAAAAAATGGGCGTGCCGGTGGTGTTTTTCAACAGCTATTACCGCGATTTACCCGATTCCGTTTACGTAGTAACGGACGACCGCAAGGCCGGTTTGCAGGCGGTCGACCTCTTGATTGAAAAGGGGTGCAGACGTATCGGCGGCGTGTTTAAATCTGACGACATGCAGGGCCACGGGCGCTACGCGGGCTTTTCTGAGGGGCTTATCCACAACGGATGCGTCCTTGGCGACGACAATGTGGTTTGGTACACGACGGCCGAGCGCAGCAGGCTTTTTCGCCCCGACAACAGCGACTACATGTTTGAGCGCCTGCGCGGGTGTGACGGCATTGTGTGCTACAACGACCAGATTGCGTATGGGGTGATTGACCTCTTACAGAAGCACAATGTGCGCGTGCCCGAGGATGTGCTCGTCATCGGGTTTGACGATTCGAGCATTTCGGAATACTCGCCGGTAAAGATTACCTCTTTTGTGCACCCGAAGGTGGAGATGGGCAGAGCCGCGGCGAATAAGCTCATCCACATGCTGCGCAGCAGCGACCCGGAGCAGCCACTTGTGCTCGATATGCCGCTGCACGAGAAAGAATCGACAAGACGATAAATTTTGATATAAAACAGTTTGAAAGGAACGAATGAATATGAAGATTGAGAAATTATCCCCGGCATTTAAGGACTATCTGTGGGGCGGCACAAAGCTGCGCGACGTTTACGGCAAAAAGTGCGACTATGAAAAGGTTGCGGAGAGCTGGGAGCTTTCTACGCACCCGGCGGGCCAGAGCGTGATAGACGGCGGTGAATACGACGGGCTGAAATTCGGCGAGTATTTGGAAAAAGTCGGTGCGAAGGCGCTTGGTGTGAACGGTGCGAAGTTTAAGGAGTTCCCGGTGCTTATCAAGTTCATCGATGCGAAGCAGCCGCTTTCCGTGCAGGTGCACCCGAGCGATGAATATGCGCTGCGCGTGGAGGGTGAATACGGCAAGACCGAGATGTGGTACGTTGTGGACTGCGAGCCGGGTGCTTCGCTGTACTTCGGCGTGAACCGTGCGCTGACGAAAGAGGAATTCAAAAAGCGCATTGAAGACAACACGCTGACGGATGTGCTCTACAAGGCCGACGTGAAGAAGGGCGACGTGTTCTTCATTCAGTCCGGTACGATCCACGCGATCGGCGCGGGAATTCTCATTTGCGAAATTCAGCAGAATTCCAACACGACATACCGCGTGTACGACTACGGCCGCCGCGGTGCGGACGGCAAGCTGCGTGAACTGCATATTGATAAGGCCATTGACGTTTCCAAGCTGACCCCGAGCGACACATCCGACAAGCAGGGCAAGCCGGAGGAGATTCCCGGAGGCACAAAGTGCGCGCTGGCTTCCTGCCCGTACTTTACGACGGAGAAATATGTTGTGGACGGCGAAGTCGAAATTGATGTGACGGACGATTCGTTTGCGTCGCTTGTTGTGACGGAGGGCAGCGGCAAGGTTGTCGGCAGCGAGAACGAAGTGGAGTTCAAGCCGACGGACAGCCTGTTTGTACCGGCCGGCAGCGGCAAAATTAAGATTAATGGCCACTGCACGGTGGTGAAGACGACGGTTTAAAAGGGGAAACGCTATGAAGATGGAGTTTGTAGACGAAGCTGAACTGCAGAAAGCTGCGGACGAGCCGGAGGACGAGGTACGCGGGCGCATTGTGCTGGTCGGCGAGCCGATGGGGCTTTTCATTGCGGAGGAGCTCGGCGAGCTGGAGGATGTGACACACTTTTCGGCGGCTGTGGCCGGTGCGGAATATAACGTGGCGGTGGGACTTTCCCGCCTTGACCATGAAGCGCTGTACTGCACGCGCCTCGGCGACGACCCGGTGGGCAAACGCATTTTAAAGAGCATGAAAGGCAACCACGTTTCTGACGCGCTTGTGACCGTGACGGACACGGCTTCGACCGGGTTTATGATGAAAGGCAGGACCGAGGCGGGCGACCCGAAGATCGCGTATTTCCGGCGAAACAGCGCGGCTTCGCAGATCTCGACGCATGACATCGATAAGCTCGATTTATACGGATGTGATTTTCTGCACGTGACGGGTATTTTTCCGGCGGTGTCGAAGTCGGCATTGGACGCGGTGAAACGATTGATGAGCCGCGCGAAGGCGCTGGATATGTTTATTTCGTTTGACCCGAACCTGCGCCCGCAGCTTTGGAAGGACGAAAAAGAGATGGTGCGCACGCTGAACAGCCTCGCACAGGAAGCAGACCTCGTTTTGCCGGGCCTTAGTGAGGGCAAAATTCTCACAAAGCGTGACACGCCGGAGGGTATTGCGGAGTTTTACCACGAGCGCGGCGTAGACAGCGTGATTGTGAAGCTGGGCGACAAGGGCGCGTACTGGTCCACGGGCGGCGAGCACGGCACGGTGCCGGCATTCCCGGTGAAAAGAATTGTGGACACGGTTGGCGCGGGCGACGGCTTTGCGGCGGGCGTCCTCTCCGCTGTGGCGGAGGGCATGTCCTTGCAGGAGGCTGCGGCGCGCGGCACGGTAATCGGCTCGATACAGATTACACACCGGGGCGACAATGAGGGTCTGCCGACGCGTGCGGAGCTTGAGACCATCACAAAAGCGGGCATTGTGTAAATTCTAATAATAACGGTGCCGCGCAGGAAATGAGGGTTTGTTCTGCGCGGCATTGTGCTATTTGGGGAGTGAGAAAAATGGGCAGAAAAGAAACGGTGGAGCTGACAAACATGTGCATGGTGGAGGACGGCAAGGGCAACGTACTCGTGCAGAACCGTCTTGACCCGAACTGGTCGGGTATCGTTTACCCGGGCGGGCACGTGGAAGCGGGGGAATCCATCACGGCATCGGTCATTCGCGAAATCCTTGAAGAGACCGGGCTGACGATCGAAAACCCGACGCTGTGCGGTGTGAAGCAGTTCTGGCTTGATAACGGCGTGCGGTACATTGTGTTTTTGTTCCGCGCGGATAAATTTACGGGCGAGCTGCACGGCTCCGAAGAAGGCGATGCGTTCTGGCTGCCGCGGGAAGAGCTTTTCGAGCACCGGACGGTGGAAAGCTTTGAGGGCTTAGTGCACGTTTTTGAGACGCCGGAATGCAGTGAAGTTTATTATAAAGACGGCGAAACGCATTTTGCATGATTTGAAATTTGAATTCGGGAGGAAAATTTTATGACACCGCATAACGAAGCAAAAAAGGGTGATATTGCAAAGGTGGTTTTGATGCCGGGAGACCCGCTCAGGGCGAAATTCATTGCGGAGACGTTTTTGGAAAATGCCGTGTGCTTTAATACGGTGCGTGGAATGCTGGGTTATACGGGCTTGTATAACGGCAAGCGTGTTTCCGCAATGGGCAGCGGCATGGGTATGCCTTCTATGGGCATATACAGCTACGAGCTGTATCATTGCTACGATGTGGAAGCGATCATTCGTATCGGTACGGCGGGCGGCATTGCGGACGGCGTGGAGCTGCGCGATTTAGTATTGGCGATGGGCGCGTGCACGGACTCGAACTTTGCGCACCAGTACCGTTTGCCGGGCACATTTGCGCCGACGGCGAGCTTTGAACTGCTTGAAAAAGCGGTGCAGACGGCGCGGGAGAAGAACTTACGTTATCGCGTCGGCAACGTGGTGACGAGCGATATTTTCTACGGCGACTGTGAAAATGAGACCGCCGAATGGAAAAAAATGGGCGTTCTGGCCGTGGAAATGGAGACGGCGGCGCTGTATATGACGGCGGCGCGCGCGGGCAAGCAGGCGCTTTCCATCACGACGGTATCCGACTTGCCGCTGAAGGGGGAATCGACCTCGAGCGAAGAGAGACAGAAGACGTTCACGCAGATGATGGAGGTAGCGCTGACGGTTGCCTCTGAGGCGGTGGACGGACATGACAAATGAGGTCATAAAAAAGCTTTCGGAAGCGGCGCTTGATGTGCGGAAAAAAGCGTACTGCCCGTACTCCGGCTTTGCGGTGGGCGCGGCGCTGCTTGCGAAAAGCGGTGAAATATACACGGGCGTGAACATTGAAAACGCTGCGTTTACGCCGACGAACTGTGCGGAGCGCACGGCGTTTTTTACGGCGATTGCAAAGGGCGAGCGAGATTTCGTCGCTGTTGCAATCGCGGGCGGCAAGGCGGGCGAGGAGCCCGAAGACTTCTGCGCACCGTGCGGCGTGTGCAGGCAGGTGATGCGGGAATTTTGCGGGGACGCGTTTGTGATCATTCTTGCAAAGCCCGGTGAAGAAAAGGTTTACACATTAAAGGATTTGCTGCCGCAGAGCTTTTCGCCGAGAGACGTTCTGGGCGAAAAAGCGAAGCGGTAAGAAAGGCGGTGATTTTGTGCTGCATATTTTGGACATTATCCGCAAAAAGCGGGACGGCGGGACGCTGACAAAGGATGAGATTGAATATTTTGTGCGCGGGTGCACGGATGGGAGTATCCCGGACTATCAGCTTTCGGCGCTTTTGATGGCGATTTATTTAAACGGCATGACGCACGAGGAGACGGCGGAGCTGACCTTGGCGATGGCGCATTCCGGCGACATGGCCGACCTTTCCGCAATACACGGCGTGACGGTGGATAAGCATTCCACGGGCGGCGTGGGTGACAAGACGAGCATGGTTATTGTGCCTGTTTGCGCGGCGTGCGGGGTGAAGATTGCCAAGATGAGCGGCCGCGGGCTTGGACACACGGGCGGCACGGCGGATAAGCTTGAGAGCATTCCCGGTATGCGGATCGATCTTTCTCCGGAGGAATTTACAGCGCAGATCAATAAGATCGGGTGCGCGATGATCGGACAGACGGGCGAGCTGTGCCCGGCGGACAAGAAGCTTTACGCGCTGCGCGACGTGACTGGGACGGTGGAGAGCGTACCGCTCATCGCTTCGAGCATCATGAGCAAGAAGATTGCCTCCGGCGCAGAGCGGATTTTGCTGGACGTGAAGACGGGCAGCGGCGCATTTATGAAGACAACGGAGGACGCGATTACGCTCGCCGAGGAAATGGTGGAGATCGCGAAGCTTTCCGGCAGGCGCGCAGCGGCGCTCATCACCGATATGGATAGGCCGCTTGGGCACGCCGTGGGCAACACCTTGGAGGTGCTGGAAGTTTTGGAGACGCTGCACGGGCGCGGGCCGGAAGACCTTACGGAAGAGTGTTTGGAGCTTGCGGCAAACATGATCTGGCTCGGCGAGCAGGCGGAGAGCCTTGAACACGCGCGGAAGAAAGCGAAAACGGCACTGGAGACGGGCAAAGCGTTCGAGAAATTCTGCGAAATGGCCGAGGCGCAGGGCGCGGATGTGCGGTACTTGAGAGAACCCGAGCGGTTTGTGCTTTCGCCGGTGAAAAAAGACGTGTGCGCGCCGCGCAGCGGGTATGTGGTGCATATCAACGCGGAGCAGGTGGGCATGACAAGCGTGCGGCTCGGCGCCGGACGCGAGAAGGCCGACGATATGCTCGACTACGGCGCGGGCATCGTGCTGAAAAAGACGGTGGGCGACGCGGTACAAAAAGGCGAGGTGATCGCCGAGCTGTACGGTGCGAGCGCAGAAAAGTGCCGCGACGCGGAAAGCGTGCTGCACGGGGCGTTTCGCTACGGCGACGAGAAAACAGAAGAATGTTCACTTGTACTGGCAAGGGTAGAGTAAAATAAAAAACCGCACCTGAAAAGGTACGGTTTCTGTGCGTTCGGTTTTAACGTTTGCGGTTAAAATCAGCCGCGCTCGGGGCCGGTGACGGGCTCGTCGTAATCAACGCCGAAGGTCTCGACGGTGACTTTCGTCATGACCTGATCTTCGCGCGGGCGGTCGGACCAATCGCGCGGGGAGGAAACGATGGCCTGTGCGACATCGATGCCCTCGGTGACCTTGCCGAATGCGGCATACTGGCCGTCGAGATGCGGAGCGTCATCGACCATGATGAAGAACTGGCTGCCTGCGCTGTTCGGGCGCTGGCTTCTTGCCATGGAGAGTACGCCGGTGGTGTGCTTCAGATCGTTCTTGAAGCCGTTCATAGCGAACTCACCCTTGATGCCGTAGCCGGGGCCGCCCATGCCGGTGCCTTCCGGGTCGCCGCCCTGGATCATGAAGCCAGGGATGACGCGGTGGAAGATGGTGCCGTCATAAAAGCCCTTCTGAATGAGGGAAATAAAGTTGTTGACCGTGTTCGGCGCAATCTCGGGGTAAAGCTCCGCCTTGATGGTGCCGCGGGTGGTCTCGAAAGTAACAATAGGATTCTGCATACCGAATAACTCCTTTCATAGAGGTCTTTCGGGAAGAAAGACCGTTCATAAAATTCAGTATACCATATTTAATTTGAAATTGGAAGTGATTTTGCTTTGAAGTTGATTTCTTGGAACGTAAACGGGTTGCGCGCCTGCATGACAAAGGGTTTTAATGACTTTTTAGCGGCGGAAGACCCCGATGTTATCTGCTTGCAGGAAACGAAAATGCAGCGCGAGCAGGCGGATTTTGATTTTGCGGGGTACACGGAATTCTGGAACTCTGCCGAGAAAAAAGGGTATGCCGGCACGGCGATCTTTACAAAAACAGAGCCGCTTAATGTGACGTATGGCATCGGCGACGAACAGTTTGACTGCGAGGGGCGCGTGATCTGTGCGGAATTCCCGGAGTTTTACCTTGTAACCGTGTACACGCCGAACGCTCAAAAAGAGCTTGTGCGCATTGATTTTCGTATGGCGTTTGAGGATAAGTTCCGCGCGTATCTCGAAAAGCTGCACGAAACGAAGCCGGTTATTGTGTGCGGCGACATGAATGTGGCACACAGGCGCATCGACATCAAAAACGCAAAGCCGAATATCGGCAGCGCGGGATTTTCGTACGAAGAAAGAGGGAAGTTTTCCGAACTGCTCGCGGCGGGTTTTGTGGATTCGTTCCGCGAATTGTACCCCGATGCAAAGGACGCGTATTCCTGGTGGTCGTATATGGGCAAGGCAAGAGAAAAGAACGTCGGCTGGCGCATTGACTATTTCCTCATCACGGAGGAGCTGAAAAAGAATTTGGCGGACAGCAAGATCCTCTCCGACGTGATGGGCAGCGACCATTGCCCGGTGGAGCTCATCTTGAATTTTAGCGAGGAAAACGCATGATTTTTAAGGAGAAAAAGACACCGACGCTTTTGATGATGCCTTTGGCGAACGGCTGGCGCGCGGTGCACAAGAAATATAAAAACGAATACGGCACGGTGATCTGCACCGAAAAGGGTGATACGGTGAAAGTCGTGACGGACTTCGGTGAATTTTCCACCGAGCGTACGGAAGCGGTGGAAAGCGCTGCGGCGATGATTTTTGAAAACAGCGGCGTGAAAGAGATTACGGTGGACGGAGAGAAGCTTACCCGCGAAGCGTGGCAGGAAAAAGAAGATGCGCGCCTAAATGCGCTGCACAGGACGCGGGAGGATTACAAAAATGTGCTCGGAAAGCCCGTGCACTGCGTGACGGACAGGCCGCTTGGCTCTGCGCACCCGCGCTATCCGGAGATGATCTACCCCGTGAACTACGGCTATGTGCCGGGCGTGATGGCGGGGGATAACGCCGAGCAGGACGTGTACATTTTGGGTCCAACGGAGCCGCTTAAAACCTTTGACGGCGTAGTGATCGCGGTGGTGCATCGCTTTAACGACGTGGAAGACAAGTGGGTGGCGGCGGAAAAGACCGGCGTTTACACGGCGGAGGAAATCCTGAAAATTCTCGATTTTCAGGAAAAATACTACGAAAGCGAGCTGATCCTCTAAATGACCGAGGAACTCATGCGCAGGCTACGGGTCATCACGCCGGAGGAACAGCGCATTTTGGACGGCGGCGCGGTGGACAAGGCGGCGTACACGGCGCGGGCGGTGTTTACGGTGGACAGCGAGAAGCTTTTGGAGCGCGGGCGGCTCATCTCCGTGCGCGCGCACACGCGGTTTGCACCGTTCCCCAGACACGCGCACAGCTATATTGAAATCATGTACATGTGCTCCGGCAAGACGGTGCACCGCATCAACGGCGGCGAGCCCATCACCGTACATGCGGGCGAGCTGCTGTTTTTGGGGCGCGGCGCTTCGCATGAGATAGAACGTGCGGAATATGAGGACATTGCGGTGAATTTCATTGTGCTGCCGCAGTTCTTTGATACGGCGTTGGAGCGCATCGGCGCGGACAACGCGCTTGGGCGGTTCATCGCGAACAGCATCAGCCGCGCGGGGGGCTCGGATTTTTTACTGTTTAGAGTTGCGGATGTGCTGCCGGTGCAGAATCTCGTTGAAAACCTCGTTTGGACGCTTGTGAACGACACGAAAAACCGCAGACGCATTACGCAGAACACGATGGCACTGCTGTTTTTGGAGCTTTTGAACTGCACGGATAAGCTGGCGGCGAGCGAAAACGAGGGCGATCACAGCGCACTTGTGATGACGGCGCTGCGGGAGATTGAAGAAAATTACCGCACGGCGAGCTTGACGGACATTGCGGAAAAGTACGGTGTGACGATTTCGTACCTCAGCGCGGCGGTACACAGCACGACGGGGTTCACGTTTAAATCGCTTTTGCGGCGCAAGCGAATGGAGAAAGCGGCGGCGCTGCTTTCCGGCACGAAGCTTTCTGTGAGCGATATTATCATGGCGGTGGGGTATGAGAACACGAGCTATTTTTACAGGGCGTTTTCGGAAATGTACGGCGTGACACCAAGGGAGTATCGGTTGAGGCAGAGAGGTTAGTACGCATAAAATAACGCCGCACGCTCGATGAGGAAAACGAGTGTGCGGCGTTGCTTTATTTCTGAGAACTTGCCGCCTTTGAAAAGGCGGGCGAAACTTTTAACTACGCTTTTCGGAAGCTCGGTTTACTTCACGAATCTCAAAACATTCCACGAGGTTTTCGTGAGGTTCGCTTTATAGAGATTGCCGTCTTTTTCGGTTCTGTCCGTATGGAGCTTCGGGGTGACGGCGCTGTGCTCGGCGGTGTTGACGGCCTTCATATCCGGGTTTTCAAGGACGATGTGCTCTGCGAGGCGGTAATCGCCGAAGGAGCGCAGGTCGAGGTCGAGAACGATGTCATCCGTCAGGCTGCGGTTGACGGCGAAGACGGTAACTTCGTCCTTTTCGTCGTTCCACACGGCGATGGACTCGACGTCGGTGACATCGGTGAAATCGATGGTATCGTGCTTTGTGGAGGTGAGCACCGGCTGGAGCGCAATGCCGCGGCCGTATTTGGAGGCGTGGAGCAGCGGATAATAAATCGTCTGGCACCATGCGGGGCCGTTTTCTTCGGTCATAATGGGTGCGATGACGTTGACGAGCTGTGCCATGCACGCCATTTTTACGCGGTCGGAGTGCTTCATCAGCGTGATGAGCATGAGGCCGACGAGCAGGGCGTCTTCAAAATCGTAGTGGTCTTCGAGCAGGTGCGGCGCGATCTGCCACGGACGGTTCTTCATGGTGTCGGCATCGGTGGCATCGGCGTGGAACCAGACGTTCCACTCGTCGAAGCTGAGGTTGATGTTTTTCTTTGCGCGCTTCTTCGCCTTGACGAAATCGCACGTGGCGATGACGGTACGGATGAAGTGATCCATGTCGTCGCTCTGGGCGAGGAAGTTTGCGGTATCGTTGAAGCGGTTGCCGTAGTACTGGTGCAGGGAGATGTAATCGACGCTGTCATACGCCCAAGAGAGCGCGGTGTTTTCCCACTCCGGGAATGTGGGCATGCCCGTGTTGGAGCTGCCGCAGAGCACGAGCTCGATGGACGGGTCAATCTGCTTCATGGCTTTGGCGGTCTCATCGGCAAGGTGGCCGTATTCGTCGGCGGTCTTGTGGCCGGTTTGCCACGGGCCGTCCATTTCGTTGCCGATGCACCACATCTTGATATCCATCGGCTCCTCGATGCCGTTGGCCACGCGCTGATCCGCCCAAGCGGTGCCGGGCGCGCCGTTGACATACTCGAGCTCGTCGAGCGCGGCTTTCAGCCCCCGGGTGCCCATGTTGACGGCAAGCATGATTTCGGTACCGGTCTTCTTGCTCCATCGGTAGAAATCGTCGATACCGACTTCATTGGTTTCGGTGCTGTGCCATGCGAGATCTCGTCGTATTGGGCGTTGCCCCCGTGGCCCTGTGCCATCCTCCCAATTGTAGGCAGAGACGAAATTGCCGCCGGGGTAACGCACGCAGGTCACACCAAGTTCTTTGACTAGATTGATGACGTCTTGGCGGAATCCGTTTTCGTCGGCTGTGGGGTGACTTGGCTCATAAATGCCTCCGTAGACACAACGTCCAAGATGTTCTACAAATGATCCGAAAATGCGGGGTGGTATATCGGCAATTGCGCTGTTTTTTTGCACTGTGATTGTGCTGGTTCCGGAAGTCATGCCGTTCCTTTCGATGAGTGGTCTGATGAAATGTCTGCGTTGCGCGAGCTTCGACGGATATGCATCGTCTAGTATGCAATCATATCGTGTTTGCGTAGCTAAACAAAATATGCTAGGTAACTAAAGAAAT
>OKTW01000745.1_pt1 | contig 14515 bp, 11 predicted proteins | sample 1606371 | NCBI WGS metagenome assembly OKTW01 (sample SAMEA3879568, study PRJEB24766) | human gut metagenome | biome: human-associated habitat; feature: feces | place: USA | collected 1985/1987
GCGCCGCCGCCCTCCCGTGGGAAGAGCCCGCGCCGCCCATGCCGCTGGCCGAACCGGTTCCGGAACCGCCCGCAACGCCTGCCCCGGCTCCCATGCCGCAGCAGCCGAAAGCGGACTGCGCGGCAGATCCCGCCCTTGACCGGCCCCGCAAGGTGGCGGCTGCCGGCATCAATCCCTTTGACAAATGGAGCGAGGTCATCCATCTGTTACAGGAAAAAGACCCCATGCTCTATACCTACCTGAAAAAATCCAAGGCTTACTTTGATGGTACCCGGGTGCTGATCGACGGCGGTAAGACGTTCCGCGATTTCATCCGGGCCAACAAGGACAGCCAGAAGCTCATCAAAAAGCTGATCGCCCAGGTGTCCGGTGTGGCAGTGCCCATCGGCCCCTATGAGCCCAAAGCGGCAGGGAAGACCGCCTCCAATGCGGAGGAGTCCCTGCACAAGCTGGAGCAGTTGGGGCTCGATGTCTCCATTGAGGACACTGATCGCAAGAAAAAAGCATAAAATAACGTTTTAAAGGAGAAATTATCATGAAAGCAAGAATGCCCGCAGGCTTTGGCCGCCCCGATATGAACGCCCTGATGCGTCAGGCTCAGAAGATGCAGGAGGACATGAAGAGCAAGCAGGCCGAGTTGGAAGCCGCCGAGTACACCGGCAGCGCCGCCGGTGAGATGGTGACCGTAAAGATGAACGGCAAGCATGAGGTGCTGTCCATCACCATCAAGCCCGAGGCAGTCGACCCCGAGGACGTGGAAATGCTCCAAGACCTCATCATTTCCGCCGTGAACGAAGCGCTCCGCCAGGCCGAAGAGGCGATGGACGGGAAGATGAACGCGCTGACGAGCGGACTCGGCCTCAGCGGGTTTGGATTCTGATTTTTCCTTTTCAAGCAAAAACAAAGCCCGCGTCGCGGGCGGGAGTTTTCCGCACTGTGCGGAAACGGGCAATAAAGGGGGTATTCTCTTTCCGAAGAGAATACCCCCTTTAAATCCCCCAGAGAAAGGCGAGGGGAGGGCCCCTCGACCCCCGACATTGACAGTTTGTAGCTTGAATGGCTGCACGCGCTGCGCAATGTAGGTGCGGTGTACATGGCTTCGCCATGAATCCCTGCAATTCGTGACCGATTTGCAACCGCGCCTTACTATCGTGAGGCGCGAGTGACGTTAGATTGGCGGCAGACTGCCTGCGGAATGCGGCATTGCTTCGTTCGCCGCATTGATGAGTGCTCCGGTAGACGGAAATTAGGCTGTACCAGCGCGAGATGGGCAGAGCGGCAGCGGATGATAGGAGTACGCCAAGTCGTATAGCAGGGGTAAATGCGGCTTTGCCGCACGCAAGAGGTGCAATCGGCAAGCATTGCAGCTCTTCGAGCTGCTTGCTTGCAATGAAAAATTTTCTCTGGGAGGGTGTAAGGGAGGGGTGTCTCTTTTCAAAAAAGAGACACCCCTCCCTTATCCGCGTTCCCACACGGTGTGGGGAACAAGGCGGCAGCACTTTGTGCTGCATTATCCCCGCGCCTTAGCGGCGCGCTTTAATTTATAGAGCTCTTCGGCGGCCAGCCGCGTCTTGGCGACCACATCCCCGCCGCCTTGCGGAAAGCAGTAATACAGCGCTTTGTGGTCGCCGATGCACAGCATATCGCCAATCTCGTACCAGAAATAGTCGGCGTACAGGCTGTACGAGGCCTCAGGCTTTTGGAAATAGTCCAGTTTCCCGCCGCAGCCGGTCAGGTGGAAGCCGTTTTCATCGTGGTGCAGCCGGCCTTCGCCCACGCGGCAGATCTCGCGCATGTTGACCATCATGCAGATCTGTACGGGAATATCAAGCTGATATGCGCCGCTTTCCAGCTCCTCGCGCACGCACTGCCGCTCCCAGGTGTACCAGTCCGGCACGTGGGTGAACGCGGCCTCGCCGTTCAAGCATTCCAGCGTACCAATCTCTGTCAAGCGGTATTCCGTGTTACAGCTTCGGCAAATGAGTGATGTGCCTTTGCCCTCCATTTTCCCCTCGGCGAGGCAGTGCGGGCACTTGTAGAGCACGCGGTTGAGTCCGTCGGCGCGGAACGGCTCGCTGACGGAGACGCCGTTTTCCTCCTGCCAGCGGAAATTGTCGAAGCGGAAGGCGGAAAAGATGCGCTCATTGATCTCGGCGACGTTCCTCTCTGCAACGTCGCTGGACGAGAGCAGGCACTGCATCTGCGCCGAGACCTTCGCGCGCCGCTTTTGCAGCCCGTTGTAGAGCGGGTCGCGCGCGAACGCGCCGTAGGTGCGGATCATCACGACCGGCACATTCAGTGCCTTGACGCACTTGCCAATGCTCTCCGGCAGCGGTGTGGCCGTGCCGTCGAAGCTGTAGCTCGCCTCGGGGTAGAGCAGCACAGACGTTTTGAGCGTCCGCACGCAGTAGAGCATATCGCGCACGAGCGTCGTGTCCGAGCAGAACTTGCGCGTGGGGATGCAGCCGACGCTGCGCATCAGCCACTCCTTGCCGACAAAGCCGTCCGACGTGCAGACGATGTTGAACGAGCGCGGGTACAGCACCGCCTCCGCGATTTTGAGGTCGAGAAAGCACGAGTGGTTCATCAGGACAAGACAGGGCTCATCGCTTTTGATCTGCGCCATGCCGATCTTCTCGCAGTGGAAATGCGTCGCCAGAAGGTCGGGCGCGGAGGCTGCGCGCAGGACCGTCCGGAACAGGAGCGACGGCTTTTTCGGCTTTTTGTGCACCTGCGGCGGCTGGGCAAGCGCCTGTTCATATGTCATATCGACGACTTTAATTTTCATTCTGTTTCTCCGGCACGACGTGGATGTTCAGATGATCGTAGGACATCTCCACGTTGTGCTTTGCAAAGGTGTTGCGCAGGCGCTCGTACATCTTAAAATAAGTGTCCCAGTAGGCGTCTGCCGCCGTCCAGCAGCGGATGGTGTATTCGATGGAGCTGGCACCGTAATTCGAGAGATACACCGTCGGCGTGGGTTCTTTCAGCACGGCGGGGAAGGCGAGAACGGCGTCCATGCAGGCCTGCTTCACCTCGTCCGTCGGCGCGTCGTAGGATGCTGTGACCTTGTAGACGATGCGGCGGCGGCCCAGGACGGTGAAGTTGATGATCTTCGAGCTGGACATTTCGCGGTTGGGCTGGAGCACGATCTGTCCGTCCGGCGTTTCAATCTTCGTGTGCGTCAGTGAAATTTCACGCACCGTGCCGGTCGTGCCGCCGACTTCGATCTCGTCGCCGAGCGAGAACGGATGCGAGAAGAGAATGACGAGTCCGCCGGCGACGTTGCCGAGAATGTCCTCGGCGGCCAGCGTGACGCCCAACGTCAGCACCGACATGATGGCGGTGAGCGACGAGGTGTTGATGCCGAGCGCCTCGGCTGTGATGATGATGGTAAGCAGATACAGAAGCGTTTTGAGGCTCGTGAGGATGACCTTTTGCAGCCGCTCGTTCAGGCGGTTCGCGCGCGCGAGCAGCCGCGAACAGAGCTTGAGCACGAGCCGCACGACGATCAGGCAGATGAGGAACGTCAGCAGCGCGGAAAGGATGCTGCCGATGCTGTAGCCACCGATCGAGCGGGAGATGATCTGGGAAATATTGTCCATGGCGTTTCGCCCCTTTCGATGCCCAGTATATCAGTGTTGCTGCGCCTTTGTAAAGAGCACGCTAAGAATCCTCAGAATTCCTTAAACTTTGCCGGTTGAGAAACGGGCGGAAAGAGCGTATAATGCAACGCGATCTTTTTTGAAAAGGAAGTGCCCGCATGCGCCCTTACGCCCTCATCGACCTCCACTGCGACACGTTGACCGACTGCATGTACGCAGGATCGAACATCATCGACACACTCGACGATCCCGCGCGCACGCTGTCGCTCACAAGTATTCCGAAGGACATCCACTGGGCGCAGTTTTTCGCCGTGTTCGTGCCCGATGAGCTGCGCGGGGAGAAGGCCATCCGCTTTTTTGATGACGCCTGCGCGAATTTCGACCGCCAGATGCGAAAATTCGCAGATCGTGTGTCGCCCTGCCGCAATGTTGCCGATATGGAGCGCGCGTGGGCGGCGGGGAAGACCGCGGCCTTTCTGAGCGTGGAAAACGGCAGCGCGTTTGCTGGCGACCTGTCGCGCATCGGGAAGACGAAGCGTCAGGGCGTCTGCGCCGTGACGCTGACGTGGAATGGGGAAAACGAGCTCGGCTCGGGCAATGTGACGGACCGCGGCCTGACGGACTTTGGCCGCGCCGCCGTGCGCGAAATGGAGCGCTGCGGCATTTTGATCGACGTCTCGCACCTGAACGACGCGGGGCTCGCGGACGTGTTCGAGACGGCGGAAAGGCCGTTTCTCGCCACGCACTCCAACGCCCGCGCAATTTGCGCGCACAGGCGCAACCTGACGGACGTGCAGATCAAGGAGATGGTGCGCCGCGGCTGCCTGATCGGCCTCAACTACTACGGGCCGTTCCTGCGCGACGGGGGAGCGGTCAGGAGCTTAGACGACGTCTATCGCCATGTGGCGCACTTTTTCGACCTCGGCGCGCGCGAAAACCTCGCCCTCGGCTCGGACTTCGACGGCGCGGTGCTGCCGCCGTGCCTTGATTCGCCGGAGAAGGCGGCGGATTTTTACGAGTATCTGCTTTCGCGCGGCGTATCGCAGCAGGACGCGGACGGCATTTTCTTTGAAAATGCTCGCACATTCCTGCGGAAAAACCTTGGGTGAGCGCAAAACGCTTGGCAGCGGGCAACGCACTGTGATACAATCAATAAAAACAGGGGAGGGGAGCACATGGCAAAAAAATCGAGCCGCAACACCAAGGCGCGCATCGTCTCGGCGGCGTGGAAGCTCTTTTACGAGCAGGGCTATGAGGAGACGACGGTGGAGGAGATCATCTTCGAGTCGGAGACGTCGAAGGGCTCGTTCTACCACTATTTTGACGGCAAGGACGCGCTGCTCTCGTCCCTCTCGGTGCTGTTTGACGAGCGGTATGAGGAGCTGATGCAGCAGCCCCACGATGAGATGGACTGCATCGAGCTCTTATGCTGGCTCAATCAGGAGCTGTTCACGACGATCGAGAACACGGTCTCCATCGAGCTTCTGGCGCGGCTTTTTTCCTCCCAGCTCGTGACCAAGGGAGAAAAGCACCTGCTCGACCGCAAACGCACGTACTATCGTCTTTTGCGCCAAATCGTCTCTCAGGGGCAGGAGCGCGAGGAGCTGACCGACACGCGTACCGTGAGCGAGATCGTCAAGGCCTACGCGATGTTCGAGCGCGGGCTGATGTATGACTGGTGCCTTTCGGGCGGGGAATATTCGCTTGTGCAGTATGCGCGCGAGATGATGCCGCTCTTTTTAGACGGCTTTCGCAAAAAATAAAATTCGTTTCAAAAACAGTCTACTAAATCGTCTTGCAGAAAATGCAGTAAAATCAATTAAAAATTCAGAATTTTGCAGTGCCGTACAGGAATTATTCTGTACGGCGTTCTGTATTTACGTCTGCTTTCTTTTGTGCTATATTGTGCAGGTCTTAACGAAAGCTGAAGGAGAAAATCACATGACAAGCGCACAGATCATTATTGTAGTGACCATCGTTCTCTATCTCGTCGCGATGGTGTTCGTCGGCGTGTATTTTGGCAAAAAGGGCAGCGGCAGCAGCTCGGACGACTTCTACCTCGGCGGGCGCAAGATGGGCCCCGTCGTCACGGCCATGAGCGCCGAGGCGAGCGATATGAGCAGCTACCTTTTGATGGGTCTGCCTGGCCTTGCCTACCTCTGCGGACTGCCGGAGGTGACGTGGACGGCCATCGGTCTGGCCATCGGCACGTATCTCAACTGGCTGATCGTCGCGCGCCGCCTGCGCCGGTATTCGGCCAAACTCGGCGCCATCACGATCCCCGACTTTTTCGCCCGCCGCTTCGGAGATAAGAAGCATCTGCTTTCCTGCATCGCGGCGGTCGTGATCCTCATTTTCTTTATCCCGTACACGGCGTCCGGCTTCAAGGCCATCGGCACGCTCTTCAACAGCCTCTTTGGTGTGGAGTATCATACGGCAATGATCGTCGGCGGCATCGTGGTCGTGCTGTACACGGTGATGGGCGGCTTTATGGCCGTTTCGTTCACCGACCTGATCCAGTCCATCTTCATGACCATTGCGCTCATCGTCATCGTATGCTTCGGCGTGCAGCAGGCGGGCGGACTGGACACGGTCATCGACAACGCCAGCGCGCTGCCGGGCTATCTCAACATGACGCAGGGCTACGACGCCGCGACCGGCACGGCCTCGACGTACAGCGCTCTGAGCATCGTCTCCACGCTCGCATGGGGCCTCGGCTACTTCGGCATGCCGCACATCCTGCTGCGCTTTATGGCCATCCGCGAGGAAAAGGAGCTCAACCAGTCCCGCCGCATCGCGACGATCTGGGTTGTGATCTCCATGTTCATCGCCGTGTGCATCGGCGTCATCGGCTACAGCGTGACCGCCGCGGGCAAGGTGCCTTTCCTGACGACGAGCGCGGAATCTGAGACCATTATCATCAAGCTTGCAGATCTGATGAGCCAGCACGGCGTGCTGCTTGCCGTCATGGCGGGCATCATCCTCTCCGGCATTCTGGCCGCAACGATGTCGACCGCGGACTCGCAGCTTTTGGCCGCGGCGTCCAGCGTGTCACAGGACCTCATGCAGCATTCGTTCGGCATGAAGATGGACCAGCGCACGACGATGCTGGCCGCGCGCGCCACGGTCATCGGCATCGCCATCATCGGCATGGTGCTTGCCTGGGACCCCAACAGCTCCGTGTTCCGTGTCGTTTCGTTCGCGTGGGCGGGCTTTGGCGCGGCGTTCGGCCCCGTGATGCTCTTCTCGCTCTTCTGGAAGCGCGCGAACAAGCAGGGCGCGCTCGCGGGCATGATCACTGGCGGCGCGGTGGTCTTCATCTGGAAGTACCTCATCGCGCCGATGGGCGGCGCGTGGGCCATCTACGAGCTGCTCCCCGCGTTCCTTGCGGCGTGCATTGCGATCGTGATCGTATCGCTCGCGACGCCCGCGCCGGAGAAGGCCGTCACCGATACCTTCGACGAGATCTGCGGCAAATAAAAGGGAAGAACAGGCGAGGGCTGCGGCCCTCGCTTTTCTTTGTTAGCCAAATGGAGTGAAGTGGAAAAATATGACAAAAAATCCGCATTGACTATTGAAAATGGAATGACTAACGTTTATTATTGATAACATCTATTTATGGGTGCTGACATCAGGCGGCGGGATACGTGCATTTGTCCTGCCGGCCGATACTACACTGATGGCAAGCAGTGAAAGGAGAAAACAGCAGTGTCAAGACTCGATATTATGACGCCCTCCCGTGCCCAGACCGTCATCGACGGGCTGTACCGCGATGTGGAGCGGCGTATCGCCGCAAGCCCTCCGGGATTGTGTCCGGTGGACCTGGCCAAGAGCTTTCTGGACCTCTGCCATGCGCAGACGTGCGGCAAGTGCGTTCCCTGCCGTATCGGCCTCGGCCAGCTTTCTGAGCTGATGGAGCAGGTGCTCGAGGGCGAAGCCACGATGGAGACCATCTCGATCATCGAGCGCGTGGCGCGCGTGATCGTCAACAGCGCCGACTGCGCCATTGGCCGCGATGCGGCGCGCCTGGTGCTTGACGGCGTGCAGGGCTTCCGCGACGACTACGAAGAGCATATTCTGCGCCACCGCTGCCTTGGCGGCATGCGCGAGCCCGTTCCCTGTGTGGCGCTGTGCCCTGCGGGCGTGGATATCCCGGGCTACCTCGTGCTCATCAAGTACGGCCGCTACGCCGACGCCGTGCGCCTGATCCGCAAGGATAACCCATTCCCCTCGGCCTGCGCGTACATCTGCGAACATCCGTGCGAGGCGCGCTGCCGAAGAAACATGATCGACGACGCGGTCAACATCCGCGGCCTCAAGCGCTACGCGGTGGATAACGCGGGCTACGTGCCGCAGCCCGACTGTGCCGAGCCCACGGGAAAGAAGGTCGCCGTCATCGGCGGCGGCCCGAGCGGCCTTTCCGCGGCGTATTACTTAGCTTTGATGGGCCACAAGGTCACCGTGTATGAAAAGTGCGCGAAGCTCGGCGGCATGCTGCGCTACGGCATCCCCAACTACCGCCTGCCGCGCGAAGTGCTCGACGCGGAGATCGCGTCGATGCTGGCGCTTGGTATCGATGTGCATGTCAACGTCAATGTCGGCGACGATGTGACGTTCGACGAGCTGCGCCAGCAGAACGACGCGCTTTACATCGCGCTCGGCGCGCACACGGATAAAAAGACCGGCATCGAGGGCGAGGACGCTGGGGGCGTCATCTCCGCGGTCGAGATGCTGCGCGAGATCGGCGACGATCACATGCCGGACTTCCGCAACAAGGACATCGTCGTCATCGGCGGCGGCAACGTCGCGATGGATGTCTGCCGCAGCGCGGTTCGTCTCGGCGCGCGCAAAGTGAGTTGCGTCTACCGTCGCCGTCAGGAGGACATGACGGCCCTTCCCGAGGAAGTGGAGGGCGCCGTTGCCGAGGGCGTGGAGCTCGTGACGCTTCAGGCACCTGTCCGCATCGAGACCGATGCGAACGGTCACGCCGTCGCGCTGTGGACACAGCCGCAGATCATCGGCGAGATGGATAAAAAGGGCCGCCCCGCGCCCGAAAAGGCCAAGCGCAGCGAAAAGCGCATCGCGGCGGACGTTGTCGTTGTCGCCATCGGTCAGGGCGTGGAGACCCACGGCTTTGAGCAGACGAAGATCGCCATCAAGCGCGGCGCGTTCGTCGCCGAGGCCAGCGGCCAGATCGACAATATGGACGGCGTCTTCGCCGGCGGCGACTGCGTCACCGGCCCTGCGACCGTCATCCGCGCCATCGCGGCTGGCAAGGTCGCCGCGGCGAATATCGACGAATACCTCGGCTTCCACCACGAGATCGACCCCGGCGTCGAGATCCCCACGGCGCGGCTGAACAACAAGCCGCCCCACGGCCGTATCGACACCACCGAGCGCGAGGCAGGCGAACGCAAGCACGACTTCAAGTGCATCGAGTGCGGCCTCACCGATGAAGAGGCGTACTCCGAGGCGTCGCGCTGCCTGCGCTGCGACCACTTCGGCTACGGCATCTTCCGCGGAGGGAGGAAAGGCAAATGGTAAGAAACGTTACACTGACCATCGACCACAAGAGCGTCACCGTGCCCGAGAATACCACGATCTTGGAGGCCGCGCGCTCGGCCAATATCAATATCCCGACGCTGTGCTACTTAAAGGACATCAACGAGATCGGCGCGTGCCGCATCTGCTGCGTGGAGGTCGAGGGCATGGAGCGCCTTGTCCCCGCGTGCGACAACGTGGTGGCGGACGGCATGGTTGTCTTCACGAACAGCGCCAAGGCGCGCGAGGCGCGCCGCATAAACCTGCGTCTCATTCTTTCGCACCACGATACATCGTGCACGAACTGCACGCGAAGCGGCAACTGCACCTTGCAGCAGCTCGCGAACGACTTCAACATGCGCGGCACGCACTTCCCCAAAAAGCTGCGTCACGAGGCGGTGGATTATTCCACGCCGCTCATTCGCGAAAACGACAAGTGCGTGCAGTGCCTGCGCTGCATCCAGGTGTGCGAAAACGTGCAGAGCGTGAAGATCTGGGACCTTCTCGGCACGGGCTCGCGCACGGTCGTGGACGCGTCGTACAACCGCCGCATTCAGGACACCGAGTGCACCTACTGCGGCCAGTGCATCACGCACTGCCCGACGGCGGCGCTGCGCGAGCGCGACGACACGGGTCTCGTCTTCGACGCGATCGACGATCCGAATACCGTCACCGTGGCACAGGTCGCGCCCGCGGTGCGCGCGGCATGGGCCGAGCAGTTCGGGCTCGACAGCGAGTTCGCAACGCCCAAGCGCATGGTCGCGGCGCTGCGCGAGCTGGGCTTCAACTATGTGTTCGACACTGACTTTGCCGCCGACCTCACGATCATGGAGGAAGGCAGCGAGTTTATCGAGCGCTTCACCCACAAGGATCAGTATCAGTGGCCGATGTTCACGTCCTGCTGCCCGGGCTGGGTTCGCTTTGTGAAGTCCCAGTACCCCGAACTGACGGACAATCTCTCCACGGCCAAGTCGCCCCAGCAGATGTTCGGTGCGGTGGCGAAGAGCTACTTTGCCGAAAAGGTCGGTATCGACCCCAAGCGCCTTTTCGTCGTCTCGATCATGCCGTGCGTGTCGAAAAAGAGCGAATGCGCGCTGCCGACGATGAAAAACGACGCGGGCATCCCCGATGTCGACGTGAGCATCACGACGCGCGAGCTGAACATTATGATGCGCGCGAATCACATTGAACCCAAGTACCTGCCCGAGGAGGAGTTCGACAGCCCGCTCGGCTCCGCGACCGGCGCGGCGGTCGTCTTCGGCACGACCGGCGGCGTGATGGACGCGGCGCTGCGCTCTGCGTACTTCCTTGTTACGGGCAAGAATCCTGACCCTGACGCTTTCACCGCCGTGCGCGGCATGGACGGGTGGAAGGAGGCGACGTTCAACATCCCCGGCGCGGGCGACGTGCGCGTCGCGGTCGTGAGCTCGCTCGGGAAAGCCCGCAAGCTCATTGAGGCTGTCAAGCGCGGCGACGCAGCATATGACTTTGTCGAGGTCATGGCCTGTCCCGGCGGCTGCGCGGGCGGCGGCGGCCAGCCCATCCACGACGGTACCGAGTTTGCCGAGGATCGCGGCAACGTGCTCTGGCGGCTCGATCAGGGTGAGCTTCTGCGCTTCTCACACGAGAATCCGGATGTCAAGGCGCTCTACAAGGACTACCTCGGCGCGCCGCTTGGCGAAAAGTCGCACCACCTGCTGCACACCGACCATAACGCGTGGCAGATGCCGCAGAAAATGCTGTAAGGACGCAAAAAAAACTCCGTATGAGATTTCTCATACGGAGTTTTTTATTGCTGAATTTTATCGGGTGTACGTGCCGTACTCACTGATGACGGCGCAGAGCTCGCTGAACGCCTGCTGCGCGTTGCCGTCGATCTTGTAGGCGACGGCGGGGTGGGCGTCATCGTAGATGAAGCCCTCGTCCCAGTTGAGGTATAGGTCGTGCTTCTGTCCGTCTTCGGGGATCCACCAGACGGTGACATAGTTCTCGTTCTGCGTGAAGCGGGAGAAAAGCGAGGTGGGCAGGCGGTAATAGCGCTGCACCGAAATTTCGGACATGGCGCTGCGCAGAGCCGCGGCGGCCTCGCTGTCCGGATAGCCCTCTACCCGGCAGTCGCCGGTGTCGAACGTGCCGTAGCCGTCCGGCGTGGGAACAATGGTCGAAATGCAGAAGAGTCCGTCGACGCGGGCGGTCTCAGGCGCGGGGATCAGCTCGCCGAGCGGCTGCGAGCGGCGCAGCAGCAAAAACGCGGCAACGACGAGAAGCACTGCGGCAACGGCGATGAGCACGGTTTTTCTCTTTTTGTCCATGGGGTTCTCCTTTCCAAAATCAAGCTTGCTTTTTGCCGTTCAACAGGGGAGAGGGGAATCGCTTTTCGATAGTTTACCTGAGAAAGAGCTTTTTGACAAGCCCTTCTTCGGGCGTGACATAGAGTGTGCGGTAATTGTCGTAGGTCACCATGCCGGGGCGTGCGCCCGCGGGCTTTTTGACGAATTTCACGGGGCAGTAGTCGACGGGGACGCCGCTGCTCTCCTTCGCCTGCGAGAAGTAGGATGCGAGCATTGCGGCCTCGCGCAGATCATCGTCGCTCGGCGTGAGTCCCGCGCAGCGCAGGATGACGTGCGAGCCGTGAATGTGCTGGGTGTGGAACCAGTAGTCGCGCTTGTCGGCCTTTTTCGTCAGCTGATCGTTCTGCACGTTGCTGCGGCCGACGAGGACCTCAAGCCCACTCGAGGTTTTGAATGTGCGCGGGGCGAAGGCGCGCTTGAGCTCCTTTTTGCCGCTCGACTTTCGGATATAGTTCGTCTCCTGCAATTCGCGGCGGATCTCGTTGAATTCCTGCTCAGTCTCCGCCTGCGAAAGCTCCTGCAAAACGCTTTCCAAGTACGCGCGTTCGTTTTCCGCCTTTTCGATCTGCTCGCGCAGGTGGAATTCGGCGGTCTTGAGTTTGTTGTACTGCTTGTAGTTTTTCGCGGCGTTCTGCTGGGGGGAGAGCAGCGGGTCGAGCGGGATGTCGATGGTTGGACAGCCGTCCTCATAGTAGTTTTCCGCATGCAAGACTTTTTCTCCGCTCTTCATGCGGTACAGGTTTGCGGTGATGAGGTCGCCGCGCAGGCGGAATTCGTCGCGCTTCTGCGTCGCGGCGTAGTCGTGCTTTAAGTTCTCGGCCTTGCGCGCCATACGGTCGCGCGCGACCGTGACCGCGTGCGTCAGCTCGCGGCCGCGGCGGGCGGAGAGCTCCTGCCGCTCACGCGCGTCGTAGAACTCGTCGAGCATTTGCGAGAAGCTCTCACGCGTCTCGACCTGCGTTTCCGCGCCGTACTGCGCGATGGGACGGTAGGTGAAATCCACGGGCTTGCCGTCGCGGTAGAGGATGACGGGCATATAGTTATCTTCCTTTACAGCGTTGGCTGTATCGGAAAATTCCTGCACCAGCGCCCCGCGCTGCGTATCATTCAGCGCGCCGAAGCGCACGTCGGTCTCGTGTCCCGCGCGGAAGGCAAATTCGCGCGCGATCAGCGGCGAAATGCCGGTGTAATGGTCGAGCACCCACTTGTCGACAGCCTGCTCCGCGTCGCCGCCGCGCTGCGCGAGGGCGAGGGAGTCCTCCTCCTGCGATAAAAGCGACAGCTTGTCGAGCGGTGTCGGCAGATGGTAGAAAAGGCCGGGCAGCAGTTGGCGCGTGGCGGAAAGGTCCGCGTCCACGCGGCGCAGACATTCGACGATACGCCCCTGCGCGTCGAGCAGGACGAGGTTCGACCGCCGCCCCATGCACTCGAGCACGAGCTGCTTTTGGCTGATCTCGCCGAATTCGTCCGTGCACTGGAGCGTTAAAATCACCATGCGCTCAAGATCCGGCTGCTCGATGGACAGCACGCGCGCGCCGACTAAGTGCTTGCGCAGCAGCATGCAGAACATCGGCGGCTGGGCAGGGTTGTCGCGCAGAATGTTCGTGAGCTGGATGCGCGGCTGGTTTGCGCCCGCGTTGAGCAGCAGGCGCAGATTGCCGCGCAGCAGCAGAACGATCTGGTCGCGCGCGGGCTGCTGCACCTTGTCGATGCGCGCGCCGATGAGCTGAGGTCTCAGCTCGTGTAAAACTGCCCGCAGGCAGATTGCGTCAAGTGGCATTGTCGTCCTCCATCATCCGGTTGAAAAGCTCGTTGATGCGCGCGTGATCGTCGCGCAGATACAGCCAGCCGAACAGCGCCTCGAGGCCCGTGGCCTTCTGATAGTCCGCGCGGTCGGCGTGGTGGGGGATGGAATGGACATTCGCGTTGCGCCCGCGGCGGAACACAGAGGCCTCTTCCTCCGTCAAAAGGGGTAAGAGCTTTTCGGCAAAGCGCGCCTGCTGCGGTGCGCAGACGAGCTCGACCGTCGCACGGTGAAGGCCCTTGCCCGTCGCCTTGCCGTGCACGCACAGATATGTGCGCACAAGCAGCTCATACACCGCGTCGCCCAGATGGGCGAGGCCGATGGAGCTGATGGCGCGGATGGCGTCGTCGTTCATTTTGGCTTGTGTATAATCGTACATAAAAACTCCTGAGGTTTGAAAGTACACATATTCTATAACCTTGTCGGAATTCTGTCAATCGGCGCGCGCTGCCGCGCGCGAAAAGCCGTTGCGCTTTTGCAAAAATCCGCTATAATGGCAGAAAAGACAAGACCTTTGAGATCGGAGAAGAGAAGCCTATGAAAAAACTGACCACCGCGCTGCTCACGGCGCTTTTGCTGCTGAACCTTGCCGCCTGCGGCGAAAAGGAGCCGGACGACACCCCGTCCGGCTACGACGATTCGCTCATTTCCGAGCTTTACAGCGAGGAGGGCGAGTACACGGACGCCGAGAACAACACGCTCGCATACAGCTACCATGTGCCAAGAATCGTGTCGGAAACGGCGGTCGCCGCCGCGCTGAACGACGAGATCGCCGATCAATTCGGCGCGCTCGTGCAGGAGCAGAAGAACATGATGGCCTCCCGCGTTTCGCTCACATGCCTTTCCGTCACGTGGACGAGCTACTGGAACGACAGCCTGCTCTGCCTTGTGGTGCGCGCGAAGATGGACGGCGACACGAGCACGACGGAGACGTACAGCTACGACTTTTTCGGCGGCAAACGCCTCATGAGCGAGGACCTGCTGGCGCGCTGCGAGCTTTCAACGCAGGACTTCATCACGGCGGCGCGCCGCACCGCGGCAAACTACTTTGATGAGACGTACCGAGATGCGCTCAGCGGCAGCATGGGCGGCGCGGGCTTCATCGCGTCCTATGCCGAGCGCCGCGCGTGGACGCTCTCGGACGAGAACATCAACGCGGAGATGCGGCTCTATCTCGACGGCGGCGTGCTGCACATGATCGTGCCCATCGGCTC
>OKTW01000748.1_pt1 | contig 14485 bp, 3 predicted proteins | sample 1606371 | NCBI WGS metagenome assembly OKTW01 (sample SAMEA3879568, study PRJEB24766) | human gut metagenome | biome: human-associated habitat; feature: feces | place: USA | collected 1985/1987
AGTGCCTTCCCGAGATTGCCACGGGCGCAAAGCGCCCTCGCAATGACAATTCGGGAGCCGGCACCATTTTAACGCCGTCCCGTTCGTAACGTAAGTGCAGCGCCGGGCCCGGCTGTCCGCTCCCAGCAGGAAGGAGCGGTGCTGCGCCAGAACGGTTTTTCCTGCAAAACACAAGATGGGGCTTGACATTTTGCCCGCTGCGGAGTAAACTCTGGTTAGAAATAACTAACCGAAAGAGGGAAAACGCATGGAGAAACAAAGCTTCTGGGACCGCTATGCGCGGCGGTATTCGCACTTCGTGCGCGCGGATCAGGAGGCCTATGCGCAGATGCTCGAGTGGATTCGTCCGGCCGTCCGTGACCGCACCGTGCTGGAGCTGGCAACAGGGACGGGCGTGATCGCGCACGGGATCGTGCACGAGGCGGCCTCTATCGAGGCGACGGACGCCTCTGCCGGGATGATCGACGTGGCGCGAAGCCATTCCCATTCCCGCAAGCTGCACTTTTCTGTTCAGGACATGCGCTATCTGCCCTATGCTGACGGCAGCTTCGAGGTCGTCATCGCTGCCAATGTGCTCCACCTGCTGCCGGAGCCAGACAAGGCGCTCGATGAGGCTTCGCGCGTGCTCGCACCGGGTGGCCTGCTCATCGTGCCGACGTTTACGCATGCGGGGGAGGGCAGGCTTGCAAGGCTGCGCCTCTGGCTGATGCGCCGTGCCGGGTTCCCGCTGCGCTGGAAGTGGTCGCCTGCGGAGTTTCTGCAGTTCCTGCGCAGACACGGCTGGAAGGTCGTGCAGCACCATGTGCTGCAGGGCACGTTCCCGCTGACGTATGCCGCCTGCGTGCGCCGCTGTGCGGATGCGGAGCATGAAATGCCTGTTACGGAACACGAAACGGCCTGAATTTGTAGTCATGTTATAAGATATCCATATCGGCCCGGACTGCGGAATTCTGCTGCAGACCGGGCCAATTTTTGTGAAGGTGGAAGGAGAAATATGACTTCTGCAGCAAGCTGATTCAGCAATTCGCACAAATCAATCGGTACGATTTTATGGAAAGCTCCAAAATTTCTTTTGCGGATTTACAAGCGGATTCAAACGTGGTATAGTTCAAACATAGTTTGTTAAACGTTTAGCAGTGGGAAGTGTTTTCCGACTGCGGCGAAGTATCCTGCTAGATGTCATCAGCAACGAGGCTCTCTCGTCATTGCGTGCAGGGCAAGGAATGCCCGCGCCAAGGCTTCGCACACCGTTTGTCCGGCAGCTCGGCTTTATCAGGCGGTTTGTATGGTAATATCGTACAAAAATGCCTGCGGAAGGAGGGAAAGCGTGCGCTGACAAAGCTGTTACAAGCTGGAACGGGTCATTCCTGGATCGGAATCCACGCAGGATACCAGCTGCCCTGTTGGGCGATATTTTTTCACCGCAAATGTTAAACGTTTAGCATTTTCGACGGAACTCGAAAGGACTATAGAATCTGAAAGGAGAGAACATTTCATGCAAAGAGTGAACCACCTGCCCAGACGTGTGATCTCGATCGTGCTGACCATCGTCATGGTCGCGTCCCTGTTCTCCGGCATCCTGCCGGGCCTCGGCGTGACGGCGAAGGCTGCAGCGAACGAAATTGCAAATGACAGTCTGAAGATTTCTGTCGGTGATCTCGGACAGATTTCGACGCTCAACATCGTGAATAACCCCCGTAACCGCAGGAATCAGGAAATCAACTTCGTCCTTCCGAACAACACCAGTCCCCAGAACGGTGTGCAGCATCAGTGGATGGGCGAAATGATCTTCTCCGTCCGCTCCAGCGCGGACGGCAGCTTCCCCGCCGACAACACCGGCTTTGTCGAGGTCGACACGAACAAGACCCTCGCAGCCGGCGGCTCGACCACCGCATCCAACATCGCTTCCGATAACCCCTATATCGAGAAGACCGTTGTCAGCGACAAGAAGGTCGAGGTCAACTTCATCGGCCAGGACCTGAGCTCCACGACGGACCGTACCATGAAGGGCTTCGATGTGAAGTCTACCTATGATATGGATACCGAGGATGGCTCCCTGCTGTGGACCATCACCCTGAAGAACAAGAGTGATGCGTATCTGGAATTCGGCGACGTCGGCCTGCCGATGCCGTGGAACAACAAGTACACGAACCAGAACAGCGTCTACTCCGAGCGCGTCACGGCCCATACCTTTGCAGGCGCGGACAGCGGCTATGCCTATGCGATCCGCTGCAGCGGCGAGGGCAACTACATCCTCTTCACGCCGGTCGCCACCTCCGGCGCCCGCATCGAGTATGTGGACAACTGGATCGGCAGCAACAACGGCGTCAGCGACAACCGTACCGGCAGCACGTTCTCCAACTGGACGGGCGACTCCGGCGGATGGCAGCCGGGCCTGAGCGTTTACTACATCCACTCCAGGGATATCCACAAGACCGGCCGCAGCTACTTTGAAGATGCGACCAGCCTCATCCTCGAGCCGGGTGAGAGCCAGACCTACCAGTTCAAGTTCTCCGCTGTCCGCGCGGGCGACAACACCCCGCAGGAAAGCGCCGAGAGCCCGAACAACGCCTCCGACTCCATCGAGCAGCGCGAGACGAACATGCGCTCTATCCTCTATCAGAACGGCCTCATCGACGCCATCGCGGTTCCGGGCTTCCAGACGGCTTTGAACATGGACACGCGCCTCGACCTGCACTATGATGACAGCCTCATCAAGGTCGACTCCGTCGACATCCAGTGCGTGCACGAGAACGATCCGTTCGACGAAGCGCATACGCCGGAGCACCGTTCCGGTATGGTCAACAACAGCCGTACCGGCCGCGGCCTGCATGACGGCAACGAGGGCTATGCGGAATCCGTGAGCTTCGTCGAGACGAAGACCGTCGACGGCGAGCAGCACCACATCTACGACCTGCACTTCGGCTGCATCGGCAACAACAGCGTTCGCGTCGAGTACAAGCTGAAGGTCGGTGACGAATGGGTCAGCAAGTTCACGCAGTTCGAGTTCAACGTTCTGACCGAGCTGGATCAGGCATCCGACACGCATGCCGACTTCATGGTCAATGAGACGCAGGACACGAATCCTGACAGCGCGACCTACGGCATCTACAGCGACTGGTACTTTGCCAGCGGCAGAGATTCCAACCAGCGCAACCACTGGGGCGATGACTGGAGCCATGACAACATCAACTTCATCGCCATGAAGAACTATCTGAACCCGGATGCCGAGCAGGTCAAGTCCATCGAGACCTACCTGATCGACTTCATGTGGAACACCTACATGAAGAACACCCAGGATAACTTCATCGTTGCGAACTACCTGTCCGCTTCCGGCGCTTACAGCACCTCCAGCGGCCCGTACACCCGTACGTTCTCCGAAGTGATGGAGGCCACCGGCTTCTTCAATATGTACCGCATCGTCAAGGCTTATCCGGACCTCATCGAGTACCGTGAGCCTGCAGCGTGGTATCTGGAAAAGGCCTACGGCATCTACTCCAACCGCGTCGGCACCGGCGCCATCGGCTTCTACGGCGAGCAGCAGATCCCCGACATGATCGAGGCGCTCTATGCCGAGGGTATGGACGAGGAGGCCTTTAACCTGCAGGAGCGGTTTGCATGGTACAAGGCGAACAATTGCATCAACGCCACCTATCCGTACGGCTCCGAGTTTGCCTACGACAACACCGGTGAAGAGGGCGCCTTCGCCGCCATCCAGGCCCTGACGAAGTACTGGCCGGACAGCGACGCCGCCAAGAACGCCTACAGTGCCATGAGCATGGCCAACCACAAGACCCGCGCGATGCGCGGCATCCAGCCCACCTGGTACCAGTACGCCGACCCGGTCTTCATCGGCGGCGAAAGCTGGTGGAACTTCCAGTACACCGCCTCCCTTGCAGGCTCCATCATGGATGATTGGATGCGCTACGAGGAGCTCGAGGACGGCGATACCACCGCATGGGCTGCCCGCGTGAACTACGCGGCCAAGATTTCCAACTTCAACGCCATCAACATGGGCCAGATCTCCGATAAGTATGTCGGCAACGTTTCCTGGCGCTACAACATGTATAAGGGCGGCTACGGCGCGATGAACGTCAACGACGGCGGCACCCGCGTCATGAACAACGGCTGGCAGGACTTCTCCGGCGAAAGCGACGAGGGCCTGTACGGCTCCCTGCTGCGCATCAGCGCAGACGTCGTGAACGATCCGATCTTCGGCCTGTATGGCTACGGCGCGAACGTCACCGCAGACGAGACCTCCTACACGGTCGTCCCGACTGACGGTTTCGGCAAGCGCGTCAACATCCTCGACCAGAAGATCTACGTCGAAACGACGCAGGACACCATCACCAGCGCAAAGTTCGCTATGGACGGCAGCTCCATCGAGCTGAACGTCAAGGGCTACACCGCTGCAAGCCATGTTTCCCACATCGCTCTGAGCGGCGCCGGCCTGAAGGATGGCTTCTATGCCATCAACGTCAACGGCGAAAAGGTCAGCCAGGTCTATGTGAAGAACAATGAGGCCAACGCGACCATCACCATGCCCGCAGGTGAGACCAATGTCGTGACCATCACGGCCGATCCGAACGGCGAGAATGCCGCTCCGCAGGCCGCCATTAAGGTCTCCAGCGACGATCTGCAGGCCATTGTGACCTACACCCTGACGGCCGTTGCCTCCGACGACGGCTATCCCGGCAACAGCCTGACCTATCTGTGGGCCTTTGAGAGCCTCGCAGGTGAGGGCGCAAGCGCGTTCCTGAGCAGCGATGCCGCTCCCACGACGCAGTTCAACGTCAGCGAGGCGGGTGAGTATGTCATCTCCCTGACCGTCAGCGACGGCGAGAAGTCCACAAAGGTCGAAAAGACTCTCGTTGTCGGCGAAGCGCCCGAGCGTCTGGCCCCGACGATCAATTCCGCGACCGGCACGCCCGTTGTCGGAAATCCGACCGTTGCCGATCTCAAGGCCGAAGCCACGGTCGACCCGCTGTATCAGGGCGTCCCGCGCTTCCACTGGGAGCTGGTCAGTCAGCCCGAGGGCGGCAATGCCATGATCGGCAATCCGAACGAGAAGGAAGCCAAGCTCCGCGTCGACAAGGGCGGCGAGTATGTTGTCCGCCTGACTGTCACCGACGAGGACAAGACCTCCTCCACGGAAGTCACCGTCACCATGACGGATGCCGCCGACGGCATCCAGCGCGTGAAGACCGTCATCACGCAGGTCGGCGTCGCCCCGACGCTGCCGAACGGCGTGGTCGCTGTCCGTGACGACGGCACCTACTCCGGCGGCGCAGTCGATTGGGACGAGATCTCCGAAGACAAGTATGCACAGGCCGGTGAGTTCGAGGCCTACGGCACGCTCCGTACCCAGACGACCCGCGTGGCCGTCAAGGTCATCGTCGTGAAGGGCGACCGCAAGAATGTTGCTCTGTTCGCGACCCCGACCGCCATCATCAACACTCCGTCCGATCTCGGCGGCGTTGCCGGCCTGAACGACGGCTTCGACCCGAGCAGCTCCCGTGATACGAGCCACGGCGTCTGGCACAACTGGCAGGGCGCGCAGGGCGACGCAGCATGGGTCATGTACACCTGGGATGTGCCCGTCACTATCGACGGCGCGGATGCCTACTACTTTACCGACGGCAACTTCGCTCCGAAGGATGCCAAGCTCGAGTATCTGGCAGAAGATGGCAAGTGGTACGAGGTCCCGAATGTCAGCGGCCTCGGCATTGAGCTGAACCGGTACAACACCACGAGCTTTGATCCCATCACCACCACGAAGCTCCGCATGACCATGAACCCGAAGACGCTCGGTATCGGCGTCATCGAGTGGAAGGTCTACGGCTACGGTGAGTTCGTCGATCGCTCCGCACTGAAGAACGCCATCGCAACTGCGAAGGGCATCAACACGAACCTCTTTGTCGAAGGCAGCAAGTATCTGCTGGATCTGGCCATTGCGAAGGCACAGGCCGTTCTGAGCGATACGGCCGCTACGCAGGAGCAGGTCGATGCCGCAGCGGCGGAGTTGAATGCGGTCATTGCCGGTCTCGAAAGTGCGGACGGCAACCTCGCCTACTCCGCTTCCGTTACCACGAGCTTCTGCTCCAGCTGGGAGTCCCTGGCTGCCGTGAACGACGGCATCGTCCGTTCCAACTCCTACAACCCGTCCAAGCCGCGCTACGGCACCTGGGGCAACGCGTCTTCCTATGAGACCGTGACCTACACCTGGGGCAGCGAAGTCATCATCGACTCCACCGACCTCTATCTGTGGTACGACGGCACCGAGGGCGAATACACCAGCGGCGGCATTCTGGTGCCGAAGTCCGTGGAATTCGAGTACCTCGATGCGGAAGGCAACTGGAAGTCCGTTCCCAACGCCGAGGGCCTCGGCCGCGAGATGGACAAGTTCAACAAGACCACGTTTGATCCCTTTACCACCACCGCTCTCCGTGTGAAGCTGAACAAGCAGGCCAACGACGGCAACGGCGTCGGCATCATGGAGTGGAAGGTCTATGGCAAGGTCGCCGGCGGCGACACCCTCCCGACTGCGGTGAAGGTCGTCATCGCCCGCATCGATGCCATCGGCGAAGTCACGCTCGACAGCAAGGACGCCATCGAGGCCGCCCGCGCTGCGTATGACAAGCTGACTGACGAGCAGAAGAAGCTCGTTCCGAACTATGAGACCCTGACGAAGGCCGAGGAGACCTATGCTGCGCTGGCTGACGCCGCTGCCGTGAAGGAAGTTGAAGACCTCATCGATGCCATCGGCACAGTGGACGAAAACAGCAAGGACGCCATCGACGCTGCCCGCGCCGCCTATGACGCGCTGCCCACGCGCCTGCAGCCCGAGGTCAGCAACTATGACAAGCTCGTCAAGGCCGAGAAGGACTACACCGATCTGCTGACGGCCGTCGAAGCTGCACAGAAGGCAGCTGAGGATGCCCGCAAGGCATTCGAGAACGCCAAGGCTGCGCAGGAGAAGGCCGAAGCCGCGAAGGCTGCCGCCGAGGCTGCGCAGAAGGCCGCCGAGGAGGCCGCACAGGCTTCCGGTGAAAACAGCGAGGCCGCCAAGAAGGCGCAGGCCGCTGCCGAAGAGGCGCAGGAGAAGGCCGAGGCCGCGAAGGCTGCCGCCGAGACTGCACAGGCCGGTGCTGAGGCAGCGCAGAAGGCTGCCGAGGACGCCGCCGCCGCTGCCGCCGCGAACAACGCGCTTGCTGCCGAGGCTGCCGCAAAGGCCGCCGAGAAGGCTGCCAAGTCCGCTGAGGAGGCCGGAAAGGCCGCTGCTTCCGCCGAAGCGGCTGCGAAGTCTGCTGCCGACGCCGCCGAGGCCATGCTGAAGGCCCAGAAGGCACAGAAGGCTGCCGAGGATGCCGAGAAGGCTGCCGAGGAAGCCGAGAAGAAGGCCGAAGAGGCCCGGAAGAAGGCTGAGGAGGCCGCCGCCTCCGCCGCTGAGGACCGCGAAGCCGCTGAGAAGGCCGCAGAGGAAGCCAAGGCAGCGCAGAAGGCCGCCGAGGAGGCCCGCAAGTCCGCCGAGGACGCCAAGTCCGCCGCGGAGCTGGCTATGCAGGCTGCCGAGCAGTCCAACAAGGAAGCCGCCGCATCCGCTGCGCAGGCTGCCGAGTACGCAAAGAAGATGGCTGAGGCCTATGAAGAGATCGTCCGCATCAAGGCCGAGCTCGTCGAGTACCTCGCCAAGGCACAGGCCGAGGCCGAGCGCGCCGAGGCTGAGCGCAAGGCCGCCGAAGAGGCCCGCAAGGCTGCCGAAGAGGCTGCCCTCGCCGCCTCGAAGTACACCGCAACGTTTGAGCTGGCACAGCTCCTGCACGAGAGCGAGACCCTGACCGGTCACGCCCGCGAGGACTATGCCAAGGTCATCGAGGACGCCAAGGCCGCCATCGAGGCTGCCAAGACGCCCGAGGAGGTCGACGAGATCCTTGCGGCCGCACGCGAGGCCCTCAAGACCGCAGGCTGCCCGAGCACGAACTTTACCGACGTGGAGGAGAATGGCTGGTATCATACCGGCGTCGACTTCATGGTGAGAAACGGCTACATGAACGGCGTTGCCGCCGACACGTTCGATGTCGAAGGCAGCCTGACCCGCGCCCAGCTCGTCACGGTCCTCTACCGCATCGCCGGTGAGCCCGAGACCAGCGCCGCCATCCCGTTCGCGGATGTCGCCGACGGCCAGTGGTACACGAAGGCCATTGTCTGGGCCGCCGAGAACGGCATCGTCAAGGGTGTGACCGAGACGACGTTCGCCCCGGACGATCCCATCACCCGCGAGCAGATCGCCGTCATCCTCTACCGCTATGCGCACGAGGAGAACACCGAGGACGGCAAGCTCACGAGCTTCCCCGACGCAAAGGACATCTCCGGCTATGCGCTGGAGGCCATGAACTGGGCGGTCGCCAGAGGCCTCATCAACGGCTCCGACGGCAAGCTGCTGCCGCAGGACACCGCGACCCGTGCACAGATCGCCGTGATCCTTGCCCGGTATCTGAACGCCTGATCCTTCCCCCCCGCTCCCCATGCGGCTCCGGCCGCATGGGGAGCCCCCCAGCATTTCCCGGCAATTGGACCCAGACAAACAATATGCTCGAAAATCGAACTTGGGAGGAACAATAAACCATGAAGCATGTGAAACAGCTGCTTTCTGCACTGCTTGTGCTGGCTGTTGTACTCTCGCTGCTCCCGGCTGGCGTTCTGAAGGCATCTGCCGCAGAGGCACCCGCAGCGCTGGACATCGGCTACCCCACATTCAAGAACACAGAGCTTCTCGACGAGGTCTATGACCTGTCGAAGCTCGGTGTGTCCTATTCCGAAAAGGACATCATGATGGCGATCTATAAGCAGGATCTCGCCAATGGCGGCGACTCCTTCTATATGGACCGTATCCTCGCCCGTGAGGGCGTCTGCAACGGCAACGCCGGTTCGAACGGCAACGCCGACGGCAACACCTTCCTGACCCGCGGCCGCGCGCTGTATATGTACACGAGCAGCCCGTCCGTCATCGGCTTCGGCGGCAACACGGCTTATCATCAGCCGCTTGGGCGGGGCGATCTGGTCCGCGTTCTCTTCTCGAACGCCGACGGCAGCCTGACCACGAAGGAAGACACCAGCAAGCGCGTCAATGCGCCGAGTAACTGGTCCAGCACCTACTCTGTCGGCAGCAACCTGACGCTGGATGTCGTGAAGTTCATCCATCAGGAGAACGTCGCCGTTACGACGATGACGCTGACCAACAAATCCGCAGAGGATCAGGCAATTACGGTGGCAGCGGACTCCACCTTTGCGACGGAGCCCGGCAAGGTCACGGTCAATGGTGCAGAGCAGACAGAGCTGACCGGCACCTGCTCTTCCCCTGCAGGCCTTACCACCATCTATGCCCGCATGACCGGCGACGGTTTCGAGGCCGCTTCGTCCGACGACTATTGCTGGCTGTCCCGCAATGTCACCGTCCCCGCGGGCGGCAGTGTGGAGCTGAAGGTCGTCATCGCCTTTACGACGGAAGAGATCCCGGAGTCCACCGAGCAGTACCTCCGCTTCGCGGGCCTCGGAAACCTTGAGGCTGTCCGTGCGCAGAAGGCGGAATACAACCTCTACTGGGCGGAGAACCTGCCCTACATCGACGTGCCGAAGAAGGCCGTCCAGAAGGCGATCGACTATCGCTGGTGGCTGGAGCGCTTCAACTCGCTCGATGCCAACATCCCCGGCTATGACTATCAGTACCCCGTCACCATCGAGGGCGTCCTCGGCTACAACAACGCCATCATTCTGACGCAGCCGATGCATCTGCAGGATACAAAGTGGCTCCGCTCTCCGTATCTGGCCTATGGCCAGCTGCTGTCCGCGGGCAACTCCTCGCAGAGCAGCGCCTTCCTTGATAACCCCGGCAACCGCAACAACTGGAACAACCACTATGGTCAGTATCTGGCTGAGGCCGGCTATGAGGCGTTCAACGTCATCGGCGGCGGCGCAGAGGTCGCGGAGAACTTCGCGTACTACTTCGGCCACGATGCTACCGGCCAGCTGGAGCACTACGGCAACCACATTGAGGGCCGCGACCTCATCGCTTACCGCAACAACTACATGACCGGCAACGACGCCGATACCATCTCCATGCATGCTCCCGGCACCGGCACCTGGAAGGCACACGGCGAAAACGCCTACGTCTGGGCCGCTGCCGACGCCGCCGCGAAGCTCTATGAGCAGCTGGGCAACACCGAGCAGGCCAAGTATTACCGCGATCTGGCCGACAAGATCAAGGCCGACGTCCTCGAGCTCATGTGGTGCGAGGAGTGCCAGAAGTTCGAGACCTATGCCGTCCGTCCGACCGGCACACAGCATAACGCTAACCAGCCCAACCTCGTCAAGTACACCGAGTCCAACAACTACAACTACTTTGCCGTGGGCCTCGTCCCCGACGATGCCGCTTCCGTCACGAAGTACAAGGAAGCCCTCAAGGCCTTCTCCAACGGCAAGGAGTTCCCGATCTTCCCGTTCTACACCGCCAACCAGGTCCACAACCAGGAGGTCAGCGGTTCGAACAACTTCTCGAACATCAACTTCACCGTGCAGCTCCGTCTGTATGAGTCCGCTCTTCGTACCTATGACAAGGAGCAGACCTACATCACCGACGACATGCTCGCCATGATGGCCGAGTGGATGGCATGGAACGTCTACCCCGATGCAGGCGACGTCCGCTATCCGAACAACAACGAGTTCCACAACATCGACGGCAGAACCTATGAGAACTACTATCGTTCCTGGATCTACCACAACATCCTCGGCAACTACACCTACCTCTTCATCGAGGACATGGCCGGTATCCAGCCGCGTTCCGATGAAAAGATCGAGCTGAGCCCGATCGACTTCTCCTATGACCACTTCATGGTCAACAACGTCCGCTATCACGGTCATGACCTGACGGTCGTGTGGGATAAGCCGGACGACGGCAAGACCTGGTACAACGAGTGCCCCGAGGGCTACTCCCTGTACATCGACGGCACGCTGGCCTTCACCCTGAAGGATCTGGCCCATGTCGTCTATGACTCCGCCACGAAGGAAATCTCCTTCCCCGACGGCACTGTCGAGATCGTCACCAATAACGGCGGCGCTGCCATCCCCACCGCGATGAACACCGCCATCACCGAGGAGAAGGTCCTCAACATGCTGGAGAAGTCCGGCGTGCACGGCATGACGAACCTCGCCGAGGGCGCGGAGGTCACCGCCACCTTCACCCCGGACAAGGCCCGCGCCGCGTCCTGGGCAGAAAAGCACCGTGCTGACGGCAGCGACTCCACGTCCAAGGCCGTCAACGAGACAGCTCCCGATCCGCAGGCAGTTGTGGACGGCACGACCGTCGACATGCCGTTCTGGGGTAACTACGGCAGCGTGAACGAGCGCGACAGCCTGACGCTGAAGCTCTCCTCCAAACAGACCGTGGACATGGCGACGCTGTACTTCTACAACGACCGCCAGACGAACGGCTACTCCGAGCCCTCCAAGTTCGCAGTCGAGTACTGGGACGGCGAGGCCTGGCAGGCCGTCCGGCAGCAGACCCGTACCCCGTCCGCTCCGCGCGCGAACTACAACGCTGTGTACTTCGCACCGGTCGAGACGGATCAGTTCCGCTTCACCTTCACCAACAAGGACAAGGGCTTCACTGCCGTGACCGAGATCCAGCTCTTCAACGAGGGCGGCGACCGCGATCACCCCGCGCAGAACATGGCCCCGACCGTGAAGCTGGCTGAGGATACCTCCCTCACCGGCAACCTCTATACCACCCTGAAGGCGACCTGCACCGACGACGGCCTGCCCTACGACAAGGACATGTCCTACGCCTGGGAAGTCATCTCCGCCCCCGAGGGCGCTGAGACCCTGCTGAGCAGCGCCAACAAGCCCACCACGACCATCTCCGGTACCGTGGAAGGCGAGTACACCGTCCGCTTCACCGTCAGCGACGGCGAGCTGAGCGCGACCGGCGAGCTGACCGTCACCCTGAAGAAGGGCGCTGCGGGCGGCCTCGGCGAGGACGTCGCTCCGGACGCCGCTTCCGTCGAAAGCGACTACACCTCCAGCTGGGAGAACCTGAACGGCATCAACAACCCGAGCTTCGAGCCGACCAGCTCCAACGTGGGCACCGGCAAGGGCTGGGGCAACTGGCGGCAGAGCGTCGGCTCCGAGCACTATGTCGGCTATACCTGGGATGAGGCCGTGACCGTCGGCGGCGCGGACATCTATTGGTATGACGACGGCGGCGGAACGCAGGTCCCGTCCAAGCTGCGCATGCAGTACCTCGATGCCAACGGCGCGTGGCAGGATGTTAACATCACCACTCCGTTCGAGAGCAGCATCGCAAAGAACAAGTACAACCGCGTTGAATTCGACCGCGTTACCACCACCCGCCTGCGCCTGTATGTCACCGTTCGCTCCGGCGCAGAGGCAAACGGTATCTATCGCTTCAAGGTCTATTCCTCCGTTGACGTCGCCTCCCTGAACGAGGTCTTCCTCGCCACGAAGCCCGGCGTCATGCCCACGCTGCCCTCCAACGTCACGGCAGTCACCTCCGACGGCGCGCTCATCAGCGTCCCCGTCACCTGGGAGACCCTGACGGCTGACATGATCGCCACCGACGGCGAGGTCAAGCTCCGCGGCGTGAACAGCTCCACCGGCAAGATGACCACCTGCACCATCTATGTCCGCAGCGACATGGATAAGGCCACCATCACGAGCGTCGAGCCCGTTGAGGTCACCACGACGCAGGGCATCGTCCCGGCGCTGCCGAAGACCGTGAAGGTCGGCTACAACAACGGCGCATTTGACAACCAGACCGTCAAGGTCACCTGGCCCGCCATCACGGCTGCCGAGCTGGCCAATGTCGGCGACGTGAACTTCGAGGGCGAGGTCGAAGGCACCGCCACGAAGGCCATGCTGACGATCCACGTGCTCAAGGCCCCGGACGACCCCGCTGTCGTTGCGGTCAAGGAGCTCATCGACGCCATCGGCGAAGTCACGCTCGACAGCGGCGACGCCATCGACGCTGCCCGTGCCGCCTATGACGAGCTGCCCGAGGCCAAGAAGGCGCTTGTCGACAACTACGAGAAGCTGACTGCGGCAGAGGAAGCTTACACCGCCCTGGTCGACGCCGCTGCCGCAAAGGCAGTGGACGACCTGATCGATGCCATCGGCGAAGTTACTGCCGACAGCGGCGACGCGATCAAGGCTGCCCGCGCCGCCTATGACGCTCTGACCGACACGCAGAAGGAACTGGTCAAGAACTATGAAAAGCTGCTCGCTGCCGAGGAGCTGTATGAGGAACTGACGGCATCGGCTGCGGCAATCGCCCAGAAGGCCGCTGAGGAAGCCAAGCAGGCCCAGGAAGAGGCCGAGGCTGCGCAGAAGGCCGCCGAGGAAGCCGCTGAGGCCGCCAAGGCCGCGCAGGAGGCCGCCGAGGCCGCCGCTGCCAAGGCCGGCGAGAACAACGCCGCTGCCGAGGAAGCCCGCAAGGCTGCTGAAACCGCGCAGGCCGCTGCCGAAGCCGCACAGGCCAAGGCCGAAGAGGCTCAGAAGAAGGCTGAAGAGGCCAAGACCGGCGCCGAAGCCGCCCGGAAGGCTGCCGAGGAGAACAACGCCGCCGCTGCCGCCGAGGCTGCGAAGGCTGTTTCCGAAGCCCTGAAGGCTGCCGAAGAGGCTGGCCGCTCCGCGCAGAGCGCCACGCAGGCTGCTCAGAGCGCTGCGCAGGCTGCCGAGAGCATGCTGAAGGCGCAGGAGGCTCAGGCCGCCGCCGAGGCTGCCCAGGCTGCCGCCGAGGCCGCGCAGGCCAAGGCCGAAGAGGCGCAGAAGAAGGCCGAGGAGGCCGCCGCCTCCAGCGCCGAGGACAAGGCTGCCGCCGAGAAGGCCGCTGAGGAGGCCAAGGCTGCCAAGCAGGCTGCCGAGGATGCAAAGGCCGCTGCCGAGGACGCCAAGGCCGCTGCCGACCGGATCATCGGGGATGTGCGGGAGGACGGCGTGGCGGCGCTGATCGAACAGGCCTATGAGAAGATCCTGGAAGAAGAGCAGCTGGAGGCGGGATGGGAGGAGGACGACATCTGAGCCGGATATTTATCCGGCCTGCAGAAGAGTCCCTTAAAGGGGGTGATGTGGACGAAAGAAGAGATCTTCTTTCGGATTTTAAAGAAATTCCGGGAAGAAGAGAATAGAAAGGACCGTGAAACCGCGTGAGTCACGCCGGAAGGCACGGCAAAGCGACAGGTTTCCCATGTACGTGGATCTTTTGGCAATCCGCGGATCCGCTCCGAGCGGACAGAGCGGAAGCCAGAAGGATCATCGTTTACTGAGAAAGAAGGAGGGAAAACGATGAAGAAACGATTTTTGTCAGTACTTCTGTCTCTTTGTATGGTATTGACGATGGTTCCGACCGTTGCATTTGCGACGGATACGACTCCTGCTGACGGTAATAATGAATTGATTAGCACTGAGCCCGTCA
>OKTW01000765.1_pt1 | contig 14220 bp, 10 predicted proteins | sample 1606371 | NCBI WGS metagenome assembly OKTW01 (sample SAMEA3879568, study PRJEB24766) | human gut metagenome | biome: human-associated habitat; feature: feces | place: USA | collected 1985/1987
AATACTTCTTGCCCTGCTCAATGCACTCTTTCTTGTAGGTGCCGGCGACGGGATGCTGGAAGCGGGTCGGGTTGGTGGAGTTACCGGTGATGGAGACGTCCACGCCCTCGGAATGCATGATGGCAACGCCCTCGCGGACGTCGTCAGCGCCGTAGCAGCGGACGTCGGCGCGCTCGGTCTCGCTGTAGCGGATCTCGCGCACGATGTTCAGCTTGCCGGTGAAGTAGTCGAACTGGGTCTGAACATAGGTGAAGCCGTTGATGCGGGAGATGATCTGAGCGGCGTCCTTGCCGAGACCGTTCAGGATGACGCGCAGGGGCTCCTTGCGGGCCTTGTTGGCGTTGCGGACGATGCCGATCGCGCCCTCAGCGGCGGCGAAGGACTCGTGACCGGCGAGGAAGGCAAAGCACTTCGACTCGTCGGACAGCAGCATCGCACCGAGGTTGCCGTGGCCCAGACCGACCTTGCGGTCCTCGGCGACGGAGCCGTCGATGCAGAAGGACTGAAGACCCACGCCGATCATCTTGGCGGCTTCGGCCGCGGACTTCACGCCGGACTTGATGGCGATGGCCGCGCCGACGGTGTACGCCCAGCAGGCGTTTTCAAAGCAGATGGGCTGGATGCCCTTGACGATCTCATACGGGTCAAAGCCCTTGGCCTTGCAGATCTCGCGGCACTCTTCGACGGAAGAGATACCGTACTGAGCGAGGACGCCGTTGATCTTGTCGATTCTTCTCTCGTAGTTTTCAAATAAAGCCATTGTTTCGTCCTCCCTTCCTTATTCCTGACGCGGGTCGATGTACTTGGCAGCGTTGTCCCACTGACCATAGTGACCCTTGGCCTTTTCGAGCGCTTCGTTCGCATCGATACCCTTTTTGATGAAGTCCATCATCTTGCCGAGGTTGATAAACTCGTAGCCGACGATCTCGTTTTCCTTGTTGAGCGCGACGCGGGAGCAGTAGCCCTCGGCCATCTCGAGGTAACGCGGGCCCTTTTCGGCGGTGGCGAACATCGTGCCGACCTGGGAGCGAAGGCCCTTGCCGAGGTCCTCGAGGGACGCGCCGACAGCAAGGCCGTCCTCAGAGAAGGCGGACTGGGTGCGGCCGTAGACGATCTGCAGGAACAGCTCGCGCATGGCGGTGTTGATGGCGTCGCAAACAAGGTCGGTGTTCAGCGCTTCGAGAATGGTCTTGCCGATCAGGATCTCGGAAGCCATGGCAGCGGAATGGGTCATGCCCGAGCAGCCGATGGTCTCGATCAGAGCCTCCTGAATGACGCCCTCCTTGACGTTGAGCGTCAGCTTGCAGGCGCCCTGCTGGGGCGCGCACCAGCCGATGCCGTGGGTGAAGCCGGAAATATCGGCGATCTGCTTGGCCTGGACCCACTTGCCCTCTTCGGGGATCGGGGCCGGACCGTGATATGCGCCCTTCGCAACGGGGCACATATGCTGCACTTCGGTCGTGTAAATCATAACGATCTTCCTTTCTTATCCTCTGTCTCCACAAAAAGCGGAACGTATCCATACGTATTTTTTATCATAGCAAACCCGAACGTCTTTTGCAAGGCGAAAAAACGGAAATACGGGCAAAATCCGTATTCCTTTCCCTCATTTTCCGCTATGCCGCACTCTTCGTTACAGCAGGTGGCGGATCGGGCGCTGGACAACGCTCAGAATCGTATACAGCGCGCGCTCTGCCCAAGGCAGCGTCATTTCTTCAAACCGCGCGCCGTATTCCGTGCCGCCGTCGTGCAGGGCGAGGCGGCTCTGGTCGATGTACTGTACGCTCTCCTGCCGCAGTGTGGCATTGACCTCCTCACTCTCGATGACGAGCATCAGCTCCGTGTCGAGATATGCGCTGCGCATGTCGGCGTTGAATGAACCGACGACGCTCAAATCGTTTCCGATTAAAATTGTCTTCGTATGCAGCGACTGGCCGCAGACGACCTCGTACACGTCGACGCCGCGCGATAAAATATTTTGCTTTTCGCGTAAGTAGTCCGAGCAGCCGCTCGGGTTCGCGCCGTTTTCAATGGCATTCGTCAGCACGCGCAGCTGCCGCGTCTCGGCAAGTGCTTCCAAATCGTTATACATTTTGTCGTTGCAGATGATGTACGGCGTTTGCAGCAGGACGTCATCGCCCTGCGCCATCAGGCAGACAAGCGCGTCCCACAGCTCAGGCGCTTTCGCCTCCGCGCGCGGCGAGCCGCTGAGAAGGCTCACATGCGTGACCGCCGCGGTCTCCACCTCCCAGTCGACGGCGGCAAGCTCTTTTCCATGCACCGCGCATAGCGCCGCGTAGCGCTCCTGCAGCGCGTCGGTCTGCGAGGACGTCTTGCCTGTGATGGTTTTATTCTCCGGCTGCGACCAGACGCTTTCAAAATACGTCAAAAGCTGGGAGACCGAGCTGCCCTCTCCCCCATCCGACACGACGAGCACGTCGCGGTCGATGTTCTGGTTCTCCTGATATGAGCCGAGGAACAAATCGTTCGAATTTCTTCCGCCGAGGATGTATTTGCTCCCGTCGGCGATCAGATACTTGTCGTGCAGACGGTAGTTGAGCTTCCACGGGCGCAGCAGGTCGATGGGATCATAAAAGCGCACCTCCACATTCTCCTCCGCCGCGAGGGCGCGGAGAACGCCGCTGTTTTGCAGATGCAGAAAACCGTTCAGCCCGTCGACGATGATGCGCACCCGCACGCCGCGCTGCGCCGCGCCATAGAGCGCGGCCATCAAATCCTGTCCGCTGCCGTCCGCGCGCAGGTCAAAGGTCGAGAAGATGACCTCCCTTTCCGCACTCTCGATGAGCTGCAAGCGCCAGAGCAGCGCACTGTCCGTATCCTCGATGCTCCTCACGCGCTCCTGCGATGCGTCCTCGCTCAATCGGGCTTCATACTGGCTCCACAGCTCCCCTGCCGCCTCTTTTTGCGGCAGCGGGACGAGAATGGCTGTCAGCACCCCATATAAAAGGTACACGCCCAGTGCGATGCCCAGCCATTTCAAGATATGTTTTTGCTTCATTTTTCACCTGCTTATCATAAAACTCATGCCGTCAGTTTACCATAAGGGATGCAAGCTGTCCAGCGGCGCGGCGGCGGTAAGTTTTCCCGACCGAAACGCCGCAACTTTCGCCCAAACGGAAATTTCTCGAAAAGAGGTCTTGACAATCCGCCAATTTCCGACCTATACTGTCGGTAAATGAAAAATACCCCACACGGGTATTGTATTTGCCCCGAAGGAGGAATTAAATTGAAAAAGGAAACCTATGACGTGACCGGCATGAGCTGCGCCGCCTGCTCCAGCCGCGTGGAAAAGGCCGTCGCCAAGCAGCCCGGCGCGCAGCAGGTCGCGGTCAACCTGCTGAAAAACAGCATGGTCGTCGAATACGACGAATCCCAGCTTTCGTCCGCGCAGATCATCGCCGCGGTCGAAAAGGCGGGCTACGGTGCGTCTCTGCATGCAAAGCCCGGCAGCGCCCCCGCCGCGCAGACTGCCGAGACCGGCGGCGCCAGCGCCGCACAGAAGGCGTACAGCGACATGAAAAAGCGTCTCGCCCTCTCGCTCATCTTCACCATCCCGCTATTCTATCTCTCGATGGGCCACATGATGGGCTGGCCGCTGCCCGCGTGCTTCCTCGGCATGGAAAATGCGATGACGTTCGCATTCACGCAGTTTTTGCTGCTGCTGCCCATCGTCTATATCAACCGCCAGTACTATATCGTCGGCTTCAAGACGCTGTGGCAGCGCTCGCCGAACATGGATTCGCTGATCGCACTGGGCTCCAGCGCCGCCATCGTGTACGGCATCTACGCCATCTATAAGATCGGCATCGGCTTTGGAAGAATGGACATGGACACGGTGCACACCTATATGATGGAGCTGTACTTCGAGTCCGCAGGCACGATCCTGACGCTCATCACCATGGGCAAGACGATGGAGGCCCGCGCCAAGGGCAAGACCTCTGATGCCATCACAAAGCTCATGGACCTTGCGCCCAAGACCGCGACGGTCGAGCGCAACGGCGTCGAGAGCGTCATCCCCGTCGAGGAGGTCCAACTCGGCGACGTGCTGATCGTCAAGGCGGGCGAGAGCGTCCCCGTCGACGGCGTCGTGCTCGAGGGAACGTCCTCGGTCGACGAATCCGCGCTGACGGGCGAGAGCATCCCCGTCGAAAAGCAGGCGGGAGACAGCGTCATCGGCGCGACCATCAACAAATCCGGCTATTTCAAGATGCGCGCGACCAAAGTCGGCGACGATACCGCCCTTTCCAAGATCGTACGCCTTGTGGACGAGGCCACGAGCTCCAAAGCGCCCATCGCCAAGCTCGCCGATAAGGTCAGCGGCGTGTTCGTCCCCGTCGTCATCACGATCGCCGTCATCGCGACGGCAGCATGGCTGCTGACGGGCCACAGCGTGGAATTTGCGCTGTCCATCGGTATTTCCGTTCTCGTCATCAGCTGCCCCTGCGCGCTGGGTCTCGCCACGCCGACGGCCATCATGGTCGGCACGGGCCGCGGCGCGGTGAACGGCATCCTCATCAAGTCTGCCGAAGCGCTTGAGACGACGCACAGCGTCAACACCGTCGTGCTCGACAAGACCGGCACCATCACGCAGGGCAAGCCCATCGTCACCGACGTCGTCGACAGCGGCATCGGCAGGGACAAACTTCTCTCCGTCGCCGCGTCGCTCGAAAAGCTCTCCGAGCATCCGCTCTCCGAGGCCATCGTGGCCGAGGCGGAGAAGGAATCGCTCACGTTCCTGTCCGTCGACAAATTTGAGCAGATCCCCGGTCAGGGCATCCGCGGCGAGGTCGAGGGCCAGCTCTGCCTTGCCGGCAACCGCCGCATGATGGAAGCAAACCGCATCGAAAACAGTGAGCTGCTCGCACAAGGCGAAGCGCTGGCTGAGGACGGCAAGACGCCGCTCTACTTTGCGCTGGACGGCAAGCTCATCGGCCTCATCGCCGTAGCCGATGTCGTCAAGCCCACGAGCGCGCAGGCCATCGCCGAGCTCTCGAGCATGGGCATTGAAGTCGTCATGCTCACGGGCGACAACGCCAAGACCGCCGAGGCCATCCGCCGTCAGGTCGGCGTGGACCGCGTCGTGGCCGAGGTGCTGCCGCAGGATAAGGAACGCGAGATCCGCCGCTTACAGGAGGGCGGCAAGAAGGTCGCCATGGTCGGCGACGGCATCAACGATGCGCCCGCCCTTGCGCGCGCAGACGTCGGCATTGCCATCGGCGCCGGTACGGACGTCGCCATCGAGTCGGCGGATATTGTGCTGATGCGCAGTGACCTTCTCGACGTCTCGACCGCCGTGCAGTTGAGCCGCGCGGTCATCCGCAACATCAAGGAAAACCTCTTCTGGGCGTTCTTCTACAACGCCATCGGCATTCCCATCGCGGCGGGCGTGTTCTACCCCGCCTTCCAGCTCAAGATGAACCCGATGCTCGGCGCGCTCGCGATGAGCTTCAGCTCGGTGTTCGTGGTGAGCAATGCGCTGCGCCTGCGCTGGTTCAAGGCCAAGCACACGGAGGCAGCACCGAAAACGGTTTCTTCTCCGTCGGATCGCGGAGTGGAGATAGCAAGCAAGGAAATTATGGCAAGTAATGAAAAAGGAGAAACAAACATGGAAAAAGTCATCAGCATTGAGGGCATGGCCTGCATGCATTGCGTGAATCACGTTCAGCAGGCGCTTTCCGCCGTCCCCGGCGTGAAGGAGGCAAAGGTCGATCTCGAGAGCAAGTCCGCCACCGTCAGCGTGGACGGCAGCGTAACCGACGCGGCGCTCAAGGCCGCCGTGGATGAGGCGGGCTATCAGGCCGTCTCCATCCGCTAAGGCCATGAGAGCCGATCGTAATTCCGTCCGCCGCAAGCTGAAAATTGCCCGCGGCCAGCTCGACGGCATTTTGCAGATGATCGACGACGACCGCTACTGCGTGGACATCTCCAACCAGCTTCTCGCCACGCAGTCGCTCCTCAAAAGCGCCAACCAGCAGATCATGCGCGCGCACATCGAAGGCTGCGTGCGCGAGGCTTTGCAGACCGACCATATCGACCCCAAGCTCGAAGAGGCCTTCCAGCTCCTCGAGCGCATGGCGCAGTCGTGATCGCACAAAAAAGGACGACAGCTAAAAATAGCTGTCGTCCTTTTTTGTTATTCGATCAGATCCTCGCGGTCGAGTTTCTTTTCCGAAAGCTGCTGTGCGGTGTGCTCATGTACGAGCTGGAGTACTACCGCCGTGAGGGGAATGAAAAACACAATACCGACAAGGCCGAAGAGCTTGCCGCCAAGCAATGCCGCAAGGAGCGTCCACAGCGGCGCAAGCCCCACGCTGCTGCCAACCACATGCGGGTAGATGAACTGATTTTCCGTGAACTGCACCGCCTGATAGACGATCAGGCACAGCAGCGCCTTCTCCGGCTGGGCAAGCAGCGTCAGCAGTACGCCGATTGCGCAGGAGGCCAGCGCGCCGATGTAGGGAACAAAGGCGAAGGCCGCCGTCAGCGCAGCGGTCAGCCCCGCGTAGGGAATGCCGCACAGGGAGAACGCGAGAAAGATCATCGTGCCGAGGATCACGACCTCCACGCACTGCCCGGACAGGAAACGGGCGTAGGTGGTGTGCGTCAGGCGCGCGATGCGGCAGACCTGATCGGCCTTTCGCTCGCTCAGGTTGGCGTAGAGGAGTCTGCGGCTCTGTTTAGCAAGGCTGCGCCGGTCGAGCAGCACATAAAACATGATGACGATGGCAAAGGTGACGTTGGCCACCGCCGAGACTGTGGTACCGGCAAGATCCACCACCGAGTCGATCAGCGCGCCGGCGCCGGTGAGCGCCTTTTCCAGCACCGTTTTCCAATCGAGCGCGGCGATGCGATCGGTGAGCTCGCTTGTATCCACGCCGTGATCCGAGAGAAGGCGCGCCCAGTCCGGCCAGTTCTCCCTGACCAGTGTGCCGATGCTCTTGAGCGACGCGGCAAGCTGCGGCAGCGCCAGAACGCACAGCAGTACCACGACGATGACCACGCACAAAAGCGTCAGCAGCAGGCTGAGAAGGTCAATGTGTTTTTCCTTTGCCTTTGGCATCAGGCGCGTCAAACGTCCTGCGATGCCCTGCATCGGCACACTGAGGACAAACGCCATCAATAACCCTATGATCACCGGCGTGAAGAGGGTAGCGAGCCTCGTGAGAAACGCCGCGACTTCGTTGAGATTCATCAGCGCGGCATAGAGCGCCACGCCGAACGCGACCAGAAGAAATTGCTGTTTTCCTTTTTTATCCATTGTTCTTTTCTGCACCTTCCGCGCGTTCGCTCTGCCACCGGAGCGGAAGTGCCGAACGCTGTGCATATCCTTTCAGGTTAATTATAGAATGGCTTGCGCTGCATTGCAAGTTCTTTTGCCCGTCGCTTGGTAGTTTCTCCCGCCCGCTGCTTTTTTCGCGCAGACTTTTGCGGAAAATCAGCATTTCTCCCCTTGGCGCGGCGGTGATCGTCTGCTATACTGAAAGGAACAAAAGCACATCGGGCGGGCGTTGACGCTTCCGATGGAAAGGAAGGCTCAGAATGAATCGAACGGGGAACGGCGCCGCACTCTGCGAAGATCCGCATGACTTTCTTGTCATGCAGAATCTCTATGACGCGGCGGTTCGGCAGCTCACGTTGAAATTCAATATTCTCAACAGTGAATTCAATGTTCTTTATGCACGCAATCCCATTCATCACATCGACGGGCGCGTCAAATCGCAATCGAGCATCGTCGCCAAGCTCATCAAGCGCGGCCTGCCGCTCTCGATCGAGTCCGCGCGAAAAAACATCAACGACATCGCGGGCGTGCGCGTCGTTTGCAGCTACATCGACGACGTCTACCGCGTGGGTGAGATGCTGGCGCGGCAGACGGATGTGGAGATCGTCAAAAAGCAGGACTACATCCAGACGCCGAACTACAACGGCTACCGCTCGCTGCACATGGACATCAAGGTGCCCGTCTACCTCTCCGACCGGACGGAATACGTCGTGGCGGAGATCCAGCTGCGCACGATCGCCATGGACTTCTGGGCAAGCCTTGAGCACGATATCCGCTACAAGGTCGACAAAACGAAGCTGCCCGAGGGCATCAACGAGGAGATGTTCGAATGCGCGGGCAAGATCGCTGAGATCGACCGCCAGATGCAGGACATGTACCAGCGCATCAAGGCCTCGGATGCCTACAACGAAGATTGAGTCCCCTACATAAAGGAAAAAGGATGCATCGAAAGACGCATCCTTTTTGTTTTTTCACTGCTTTTTGTGATACCCGCAGTCGCAGTAGGGGCCGCCGGAGGCGAGCGTGTACTCGCGCACGAAATCCGACGCGCCGCCCGCGTCGCTCATTGCGTAGTCGAGATGGCACAGCGCGGGCGTCAAATCGTAGAGCCCCAACACCTGCATCAGCGTGCAGATGCCGCAGGTCGTGAAGCGCGCCTCGTAGCCGCTGCCGTCCTCGTACTCGAAAAAGTCCATGTTCCACGAATAGGGGTTGCGATCGCCCGCGCGCAGCTTCGCCGTCGCCTTCATGCCCTCGATGTCCTTGGGCGTGAACTTTTTCTTTCCGCTCGCGCGGCAGAAAGCCTTCATCGTAGGCGTCATCATCGCCGCGGCGTAGTAGTCCGTCAGCGTTTTGATGTCCGGCCGCTGCGGCATGCACAGGATAAACGCGGCGAGCATCGCGCAGTTGACGATGTTCATTTCGAAGCGGTCGCGCTTGTCAAATTCCGGCAGCTTCGCGATGATCTCGCGATATTTCTTTTTGGCACGCGCCGCAACGTCCTTCGCCTGCTCCGCGGTCAGGTCGAATTCGACCGTCAGGTGCTTTTCAAACGATCCGGCAAACAGCGCCCACATGCCCGCAGGCTTTCCAAGATACTTCATTTGCTCTCCCCTTTTCGAGTTTAATCTCTCAAACTCGTCTGCATTTTTGACTGCCGTCTTGCTTTTGGTCATAGTATACCGAGGGCGGGAGCGCTTGTCAATGCGGCGCAAAAAAGCAGCGGTTCTGATGAACCGCCGCTTTTTTCAGTTGGATTTACTTGCCCTGATAGGCGCGATACAGGAACGTCACGATCTCCGCACGTGTGCAATCCGCGTTGGGGCTGAACGTCGTGTTGGAAGTACCGTTCGTCACGTTATTCGCGACCGCCCAGTTGACAGCGTCAGCGTAGAACGCGTCGGACGCAACGTCGGTGAAGTTCGTGCTGCCGCTCGCGGTGCCCTTGAGCGCACGGTGCAGGAATGTCACGCTCTGAGCGCGGGTGCAGGTCGCGTCGGGAGAGAATGTGCTGGTCGTCGTGCCGGTGGTGATGCCGTTTTCGATGGCCCACGCCACGGCCTTCTCATAGTAGCTGCCGGAGACCACGTCGGTCATACCAGACGCGGTGCCCTTCGGCTCGGGAGAGCCGGCTGCACGCCACAGGAAGGTCACGATCTGCGCACGCGTGCAGGGCTGCTCGGGAGCGAACAGGTCATTGCCCACGCCGGTGGTGATGCCGTTCTTGACCGCCCACTTGACAGCCTCATAGAAGTACGCGCCGTTGGGCACATCGTAGAAGAAGTTCAGCATGGAGTTATCCTCCATGAAGGTCGCCTTGACCTCGACCTTGCCCGCGGGCATGGTGAAGGTGTACTTGCCGTTGCCCTTGTCCGTGAGTTTGAGCTCGTCGCCGTTCTTGTCGGTGACGGTCAGGGTCTCGAGGACGTAGCCGCTGTCGGGCTTGACGGTGACGGTCACGGTGTCGCCCTTGCTGGCGCTCTTCGGGCTGACGGTCACGCTGCCGTTCTCGGTCTTGCTCGGGGTAGAGACGGAGTAGGTCGGGTCGTAGGAGCTGCTGCCGCCGGAGTAGGGCGCAGAGTAGCTGACCGTCCAGACACCGTTCGCGGTGCTGCTCACATAGTAATTGCTTGCCAGAGCGCCGGAGGGGTCTGTCAGATACACGCCGGAGGTCAGGTTGCTCTTGGCGACGACGGTGAACTGCGCATCGCCATCCTTGCGGACGATGTGGGTATCGGCGACATAAGCGGTGGGGTTGACGGAATAGGTGCCGCCGGAGATTTTAATAAAGCCATAGTCTGCTTTTACGTGAGCAATATTGCCGGTAAAGCTACCACCGGTGATGGTCAACTCGCCCTTATCGGAATTTGCATTGCACGGGCAGTTATAGATGGACCAGTGAGATTCGGCAACAAAGGAGCCGCCGTTGATGGTGGCAATATTATGATTCTGGAATGCGGCCTGAGTGTAGTTGGTGCAAGTGCCGTTGTTAAAGACCAATTCGCTGTAGTCATCGTTCTTGACGGTGTTGATACCACCAATAAACGTACCGCCGTTCACGGTAAGAAGTGCATTCTGATTGTCGTTTCTGGGGTTATTCGTCAGGTCATTAGCATTCTGCCAACCGTTTGCAATCAGACTGGAATGACCGCCCACGGCATTACCATTGTCGTCCGTCAGTCGCGTGGTGACAGTGGCACCTGCATTGATGGTCATGGTGCCGTAATTCTTCACGGTATACCAAGAGTTTCTGTTGGCCAAATCAGGCTCATAAGTACCGGCCTCCTGGCTGCGGGTGAACGTACCGCCGTTCAGGGTTGCGATAGCGCCGACCTTGTTGACGAGTGCGCCTTTGCCGTCAGAGATATTGTCGACCGTGCCGCTGCCGGTAACAGTCAGATTGCCGTTATTGGTAATGGTGTGACCGCTGACGTTGGTCAGATTGTGACCGTTCAGGTCGAGGGTAACGGTAGTGTTTGCGGGGATAACAACATCCTTCTGCGTGTCAGCCGTCAGCTTGACGGAGACATTCGCGCTGGGAGCGAGATAGTTCAGAGCGCTCAAATCGGAGAAAGTACCGCCAGAAACGGAAACATCGCGCTTAACGCTTGTAACTTCGCTTTTCTTAATGAACATCTGAATCGATTTGGCATTGGTACTAACTAACTGACCACCGGAAATATTTACGCTAATGTCACGATCATTATAACCGCTCTCGACATAAATGGCATCGCCGGTTTCGGTCAGAGTGCTACTACCATCCGTAGCACCGGTATAATACTCTTCCGGATCGATTTTTGGACCAAAACCAGTAATAACAGTTTTATCGCCAGAAACATTAAGAGTGCTACCCTTAACAACGATGCCGGTCACACCGGTAATCTGACTGTTTTCAATGGAAAGAGTACCTCTCTTGGGAGGATAATAGATACCAAGTTCCTCCGTGCTCGTAATAACACTGTTTTTCACAGTTACATTAGAATTAGAGGTCAGGCCCTGAACAGCTAAACCCTGAGTACGGGAATTGATAGTGACGTTATCCAAAGTGAGACTTAAGTTATTGCACTCGGCGTAGGCATAGAGACCATCACTATAACTTCCAGGGATGTTATTAGTAATTGTGCCATTTTTAATTGTTAGAGTAATGTTTGCCTCGTTGAGCATGATCGCCTCGTCATCAGCAGCAGTTACAGTGTTGCCAGCTAAATCAAGGACGATGTTGCTATTTGCCTTTGTAAACCCGAGTTGCTTAATAGTAGCATTTGTCAAATCGACATTTGTTAACAGGGTGATGGTAGTTTCGCTACCAGCATCTCCTGCCGCATTGATGGCATCCTGAAGAGTGGTGTATTCAGTATCGCCAATCTTGGCTACCTTCTCTGCTCCGTCCTCCGCCAGTGCTGACACCGGCAGCAGCGTCAGCACCATGGTCAGTGCCAACAATATGGAACATAACTTCTTTTTCATCAGTATATCCTCCTTTGATTTCTTTCGTATGATAGCTTCCGCGGCTCCCCGCGGTTGGTCTACAAATAAAAAACTGCCCTCCGCAAAACAGTCGGATGACAGAAAAAAGGTGCAACCGGCTGTCATAACACGCTCCCAAAGGGGAGCGGGCGCTAGACCCATCTGGCTTTGCGTCGCCGCCTTTCGGCGGTTTTGCCAAAATATGAGATTTTGAGAGCGGAATCTATATTCAGTATATGCAAAGGAAGCGAAACGATCTTATCGCTTCCCTTACTCGTAGTAAAATATAGCACAATCTTCCGACAAAGGCAAGGGAAATTATGATTCCAAATATAAATTATGGAGTTTACAGGGGGAAAATGCACTGTAAGCTTGTGCCTCTGCACCCATTTGAGCGTTCTCTGGCGCAGACAGCTCGATCTCTGCATGCGCTTTAGTTGTGAATATAGTGATAACTGTGTTCGCTTTAGCATTTTTGCGCAACAGAATATAGATTCCGTTTTTATGATACAAGTTTTAGCTGTTCGAGCTGACGCCGATGCTCCGCCATGCTCGTAACAAGGTAAATGCGCGTCGTTTCGATGCTTGAATGCCCGAGAACATCCGCCAGCTTGACGATGTCCTTGTATGCGCGATAAAATGCCGTCGCGAACAGGTGGCGCAGATTGTGCGGGAAAACTTTCCCTGCGTCGACGCCCGCGCGGGCGCACAGTTTTTTCATCTTTGACCAAATTTGATATCTCGACATTGCTTTGCCGCTTTTGGCGCGAAAGATCGCGCCGGAAGCGGTTTTTTTCTGCGTTGCGAACTTGAGCAGCTTGCGGCAGAGCTTTGACGGCAGCAGAATGGTACGGATTTTACCTTTCAAAGCAATTTCGGTCTTGCCGTTTTTCGCCGCTTCGACGGTGATATACTGTACCTCGCTGACGCGAATACCGGTGGAGCAGATGGTCTCCATCAGGAGCGCAAGGCCGCGGTCGCCCGCAGCTTCCGCCGCGGCGACCAGTCGTTCATATTCTGCGCGCGTTAACTCCTGTTTGCTGTCTCGGAACAGGCGGCGCTGGATTTTCAGAAACCGTGCGCGGCAGTCTGTCCAGCCGCAGAAGCGGAAGAAGCCGTTCAGCGCAGCCAGACAAGCGTTGATGGTCGACGGCGCGTAGTTTTTCTCGCGCGCAGGTCGTCCTTCCAGAGCCGAATCATCTCTGGTGTAACCGCCGCGCCGCTCAGGAATGCAGCAAAGCTCAGTAAAGCACGGCGGTACTTCTCAACCGTCGCCGCGGCGCGCTCTTCATTTTCAAGTGCTTTCAAATAGGCCTCGATCTTCTCGTTTGCCATATAGTATTCCATAATAAAAATACCCCTATCTCTCGTGATAGGGGTATTGTAACGTATTGTCGCGGATTTCGAACAGTGAATTGCACTCCCGCAGCTATGAATATAAAAAAAGAAGCCACTCTCTTGAGTGGCTTCTCTCCGTGTTGGCGCTACCTATCTTTCCGGGCCGTCTCCAGCCAAGTATTGTCGGCAGAAGCGAGCTTAACTTCCGTGTTCGGGATGGGAACGGGTGGACCCTCGCCCTAATCAGCACCAACTGCTATTGAAACTGCATCTCTACAGTAACAAACCTTTATTCATTTGTCAAGTTCGGAAAATGGTGACCCGTACCGGATTCGAACCGATGTTAACGGCGTGAGAGGCCGCTGTCTTAACCACTTGACCAACGGGCCATGCCTTGCGTCGTGGGGTCCCCACTGGATGGTGCTCCCATCCAGTGGGATGGTACACCTTCAGGGACTCGAACCCTGGACACCCTGATTAAGAGTCAGGTGCTCTACCAGCTGAGCTAAAGGTGCATGTTCTTTCGCTCATTGCGCTTATCTTTCTGTCTGCTCCTCCTGCTCGCACTACGTGCTCAATCGCAGGCTAAGTGCCGCTCCGCGGTTGCCCGCGATACAACGCCTGCGGGCGTTAGTACCACCATGAGCTAAAGGTGCATGTCTTCAAATCGAACCTTCAAAACCGAACAATGTAACTTCAAAGCTCCTCTCAAGGCCTTGCCTGCTTCATTCGTAGGTCAAGCCCTCGGACTATTAGTACCGATCAGCTGCACACATTACTGCGCTTCCACCTTCGGCCTATCAACCAGATCGTCTTTCTGGGTCCTTACTCCTTGAAGGATGAGAGATCTCATCTTAGGGGGAGTTTCACGCTTAGATGCTTTCAGCGTTTATCTCGTCCGTACATAGCTACCCAGCTATGCCCTTGGCAGGACAACTGGTGCACCAGAGGTACGTCCATCCCGGTCCTCTCGTACTAAGGACAGCTCCCTTCAAATCTCTTACGCCCGCAACAGATAGGGACCGAACTGTCTCACGACGTTCTGAACCCAGCTCGCGTGCCGCTTTAATTGGCGAACAGCCAAACCCTTGGGACCGAATACAGCCCCAGGATGC
>OKTW01000777.1_pt1 | contig 14058 bp, 7 predicted proteins | sample 1606371 | NCBI WGS metagenome assembly OKTW01 (sample SAMEA3879568, study PRJEB24766) | human gut metagenome | biome: human-associated habitat; feature: feces | place: USA | collected 1985/1987
TTTCACCGGCATTCGCTCTTGTCTTTTCAGGTTTCTTCATTGGCTGTTCCCTCCGTATCTCTGTTTTCTACAAATTTACAGGATATTGTTCTTCCGGTCAGATATTTGTACTGAATCGGACTGGAATCCGGAAAATGATAGATACTTCCGCTGGTATTTCCCACTTTCCACTCCTGTGCTGCCATATCCCATACGATATCCGTACCGTTATGGCTGAACTGCACGCTGTATTTTTCTTCCCTGGTATATTCGGTACTGTAAGTGTAAGTTATATCATTATAATAAGCTGTTGCTTCTACTGTAAAAATATACTGCCGGATGGACGTATTCTGTTTTTCACTGATGATCGTATCGTAGCTGTTTCCCTCCTGAACCGGAATCTCACCGCCTTCCAGTTCAGAAAGATTTTCACTGGCATTTTTCTCCTTGCTCAGAGTGATACGGATATTTCCGAACCCCTCCGGCAGACTGACTGACCTGGTCAGATCCTTCAGATCGGTGGAATCCGGCATATACTGATACCTGGAACTGTCCGGATAATCGTCATTATATTCCAGATAACGTTCGCCATCCAGAAACTGATTGGCAAACGCATAGAAACTGCCGGTCGCTGCCGGATCTTCTTTCTGACCATAACGCATCAGCTCCTGATCCAGCACCCCTGCATAACTTCTGGCAAGCTGGTAACAGCGCTCTTCTTCCAGCCTTCTGGTTGACTGTGCAGTCATCACACCTGCTGCATAAAGAATCGCCACGGCAAATGCCATAAAGAATGCAGACACACAGAGTACCAGTGCCATAGATACTCCTTTTTTTTCATTTGCCTTTAACTGTTCCAAACCCTGCCATTTCATAGGATGCCTCCGTTAATCGTTAATTTGTCCATTTGATCTCATTAGCTTTGGATTCTGCATATGCGCTGCTTCCCTGTGCATTTAAGTTATCCGTCACATTCGCTTTGAAGGATGCACTGTTTGTCACTGCAAAATCTTTGTTTGTGATCACTGTGCCGTCATCTGCTGTCACATTTGCCGCATCCGGAAGTTTCAGCGTATAGACAAAGCTGCCATCTGCACCTTTCCTCACTTCCAGTTCTGCCGCCAGCGTCAGTTCGTAGTAGATTTCCGCCTGATTCTTTGCCTTGTAATTGGACGAGATCGCAACACTGTAGCTGCTCAGTTTATAAACAGACGTTTCGGATGTCCCGTTTGTTTTCTCCACGGATTTCCATACCCATTCCATTTCTTCGGAATCTTTCTTTTTCTGCTGTACATACTGCTGTACTTCTACGCTTCCGTCTGTCATTTCCTGGATACGTATCCTGGCACTGATCGGTGTCTTTCCGGTCTGTGCGGAAGTATCGGTTATGCTTCCGGAAAGCTCGATGCTGTACAGCTCTGCACATTCCACACTGTTCCATTCCAGAACGGTATGTTCTGCGTTCCACTGTTTTTCTTCTCCTGGAATATCCGGATTTTCAGTCACTTTTGCTTTTACTTTATAAGTTTTTGTATCGGATGATATCGTCGGTGCATCCAGCCGCACATATGGAAGCCGGAATGCCTTCGGTGCTTTTGCCCAGTGAGAACTTACATTTCCGCCGCCGGAAGAGATTCTCGCATAAAATACAATCCATTTTCCGGCATACTGGATAGAGAGATTTTTCAGATTATGATAATAATGTCTCGAATCGGTCACACCCATCTGTACCGGAGAACCTTCCTGCGGATAAACTTCCAGATAATCGTCACCCGGATCGGTATCGGTCGCTGCTGACGCTTCTTTCTCGCTGTCATAGACATAAGCTTTCAGAAGGTATGCACTTCCGCCAGGCGGAATACTTGCTGCATCTGCACTCAGGCTGACTCCAAGACCTCCTGTTTCAAATGCACTTGCTTCTACCGGCTGTGTTCTGTCATATGTCCAGTTGACACTCCAGGTTACGTTTGGTTTCGGCAGCCGGTTCGGTACCTGTACTTCACAGGTAACTCCATTTACACTGTCCAGATAATCGCTGTTTTCGTCTGCTTTTGCCACCAGATAAAGCACTATCCGTTTTCCGGCATAGTCTTCCAGATTTTCCTCGATCGAATAACTTCCGTTCTTCTTCTGGTCAACTGTGACCAGTTCGCCCAGTTCTTTTTCTGCCCCCGGCGTATCACCCTGAGAGGTCTGAACATATACCTGATAACCTTTGCATCCTTTTTCGGAAGCCAGCGCAGACCAGTTGATCTGATAGTTCAGCTCACTGTCATCCAGATTTTCTGCCGTCGGCTGTCCCGGCCTTGCAAGTCTCTGTTTGACAGAATAATTGCCGCTGGCAGAAAGACCGATCTGTTGTTTGGAGGCATCCCCGATTCTTGTTACCTGAAGTCTGACTTCTTTGTAATTCCAGTCACTTCCATTAATCCGAAGGGATCTGCCTCCTTTGTAAGAGCCGTCCGTACTGATCACGATCTCACGGTCATTGGCATCGATTCCTGTCAGCGATACCTCATAGTTTGCATTACCGTTTCCCGATACACCGGTATCCCAGGTGAAATTATAATAAATATCGTTATTCTCATCAATTTCCGGTACAAGCATCGAGCCTGCATCATCCAGCTTCGGTGCCGGAAGGAACTGCCACAGAACACCGCTCCAATAAGTATAATTTTCAAAATACTTACCTGATCCGCTCTGTGCCAGAACCGAACTGTAACTGTAATCCCAGTTCTCTTTTCCATTTTCATCTACGTCTGTCAGCTCTTTGATGTTTGCATTCGCCGCTGTCACATCCTCATCCCAGTAAGTGCAGACAGGTCCAAGACCGGAGGATGCATACCAGATACGGACTTTGATGTCTTTTGCCTTGCTGATGTATTCCGGAAGGTCACTGAAGGTTGCATTTGCACTGCCCTTCGATACAATCAACGTATCTTCTTTTGCAAAGACCGTATCCACCTGACCATTCCAGGTGCCAACAAGCTCCACGCGGTAGATCGGCGGGGTATCCATTGCATTGTTTCCCGCATTCAGTTCTACATTGACGTTCAGATCATCCAGGGTATTTCCGGTGATCGTAATGTTTTTGCTCAACTGAGGTGTCCACGTTCTTAAGGTGATCGATGGACGATAATATGGCAGTGCCACAGCCGTTGAAATCTGCCTGGAGGACTGCATCAGGGTTGTATTTCCCGGTTTTGAAGATGCCTGGGCAACCATCTGGTAAATATATTTATCCAGATTTGACACTTCCATCGTCTTCGTTGGACTGTCTGCATCCAGTGTCACACTTCCTACACCCTGTACGTTGACAGTCACCTGCCAGTTTGGATAAACGGCATTGCCTTTTTTATCTGTTTTGCTATACTCATCCAGATTTTTCAGGCGATAACGGTACGAATATCCATTCGTTACACTTTTTTTCTCTACCAGTTCAATCACTACATCCGGATCCGGCAGAACTTTATTAATGTCTTCCTCACCGATCGTATACCAGTCAGACGGTTCTACTTCATCATACATACTTGCAGAGCGAACCTGGATTTTTAAATTTCCACTCATACCCGATGGAATATTAAAACTTCCCTGCTCCGTATAGACCGTACGTATTTCGGAGCTGCCCGCTGCAAGATCCGTCACTTTCACTTCATACGCAAATGGATCACACCGTTCATTATCATAACTTCCAGGCAAACTCTGCGGAGTGATATTAAGCATCACTTTACCGTTACTCACCTGTGCTTCTGCTGAATACGGCTTCAGGATCTTGTTGTCCACCACACCTTCCAGACGTTTGTAACTGTTCCTTGCATTCACAAAGACCGGATTTGTATTATCTTTCATAATATAGTTATAAAGTCTTGTATTATCGTAACTATTGTTATCAATATAATATAAAACCTGTCCCTGCTTTCTTCCATTTCGATCCACAATATAGCCGTTTTCAGTGATATAGCTGCTGTTTCCGTTAATGGTCGTCATTCCGCTGTTTGTTCTGTTATTGATGCTTGCAAGGAAATATTTCTTTTCTGTCATATCATACATGAAGAACATATTTACACAATATCTTCCAGTACCACTTTCATAATAACCATTTCCGGCACTTCCGCTTCCTTTTCCAAGTGTCTCCTTTCCTTCTCCCAGCTTCAGATTACTGTATCCCCAGTTCTGAATACCCTCAATATAATAATTATGGATTCGATCTTCTGCATTCATATTGCTGGAATTTCCTTCGCCGATTCCAGAAGCATATACCGCATAGACATTTTCTGCTCCGTTACCGTCAAGGCTTCCGTGCATATAGGACTGCGTTGGCTTTATGGAATAATTATCTTTAACAATCGTACTATTCTTCCATCCCTGCAGTCTGTCTCCGAAAATTCCGGTTGCATACTGACTTCCCAGCAGTTTATAGGCAAAATTGCGGCAGCGTTCAATACGGATAACAACATTCTGTGTTGAATTTCTGATTGTCTCTTTGCTCGGATCATCACTGGAAAGAAATCCAAAGATACCAGAAGACATCGAGGAAGCGTAAATCTCTACCCCCGGTGCATTAAAGCAGTCTAAAATCTGTACCGTAAAACTTTGTGCATTCTGCGTACTCTGTGCTTTATAAGTTGTTATATTTCCAAGAATACCGGCACTGTCGTTTGCACCCTGTCCATCAGCCTGCTTACGGCCACTTTTCGTAAATACGCTTCCATAATTTCCGCAGCCGATAACATTGTACTCCTGGCCTTCCTGTGCATGGTAAAGCTGAGCCACGATACCTGCGGATGCTCCTACCCATGCAGAACCATACGTTGTCTGCAGCATACCATAATTACGGCAGTTTTCAATCGTACCTCCTGTTCCAGTCCACTGTCCCATGATGCCGCCGGAATAATGCGTCCGATAACAGTAAATGGTGCCATAGTTAATGCAGTTTTCTATATACCATTCGTTGCTGGTTGTATTATTCTGGTTTCCGATGATTCCGCCTGCAAAACGGTTTGTGTCATTGCCGGAAAGCTGTCGTCCGACAAAAGCACCGTTTACCAGATAACTCAGATCTTTTTCAGACTCATTCATGCCAATGATGCCGCCGGTTCCGACACTGATCGCACTGGATTTATTGTTCAGGAACCAGTTGCCGGATACGCACTGGCCGATCGCACCTGTTGTTCCGTTATAAGCCGCAATACCTCCCAGATTTCCGTTGCCTGTCATATACATCTGCATTCTTCCAAATGTAACTTTGCCGCCTCCGTTATAGCTGAGCGATTCTATATTTGAACTTACCCAGTCTCCCGGCCAGTTGACATAACTGGTATCTGCCCTCAGAACATCTTTATCTGAAGTATTGCTGACATGAACCGCATTTGTATTCAATACTTCTACTGCTTTTCTGCTTTTTCTGTCATCTGTTGAAATATTCATCACTGCCGCCGTGATACTGCTTCCCGAGAGGGTAATGTTTCCTTTGTTAAATCCGGTCACGCCGCCGAGCATTCCATAACCGGCACTGATCCTGCTGTCCGGATCGTTATCAAGCACGCAGGATGTGATTGTTGCTCCGGTTTCGTTTTTGCCGGTGATGCCCCCGGCATGGCTTGCCAGACTCTCTTTCTGTGCAGCGCTACTTGTACTGGTTGCAGTGTAAACACCTTTGATATCCATGGTGATTTTTGTGATCTCACATCCGGACAGTGCCGCATAGTTGATTCCGGCGATTCCTCCATAGCAGTTGCCGGCTGCACTGGTCTTTTCAATCATGGTTCCGGAATACACACACTGCGATACTCTTGCGGCGCTTTTTCCGCTGCTTCCGTTTGTTCCGGTGATTCCTCCAAGATAACGATAGCCGCTGAAGTTTTCAAATTTCAGATCTTCTGCTGTCACCTGCGTAATCGTTGCCTCGTTTGCACCAACAGCTCCGCCGACGGTAAGTTTGCTCTTTTCAGCATCAATATCCGGCATTTTTATCAGGGTAAGACTAGATACGGTTCCTCTGTTTCTTCCGACTACTCCTCCAAAAATACCAGCATCACCCTGAAGCGTTACATTTCCTTTTGGATAACTTCCGCTGACGGTTCCGCTGTTTATCGCACAGACGGCTCCGATTTCTTTTTCGCCAAGGCTGTGGATTTTAATGCCGCCGCTGGTCGCATTGTCGCCGGATACAACACAGTCACGGATGGTTCCTTCATTTATCGCTGCAATACCGGCTGCATAGCCATCACTGCTGCTGACATTTCCGTAATTTTTGCAGTCCCCGATCACCCGGCCTTTGCGGTTTTCTGCCGTAATACCACCGGCTGTTCCGGCATCTGCCGTTACATTTGCTGCACGGTTGACCGCATAGCTGATATTCTGGTGTGTCTCTCCGACAATTCCGCCTGCCATGCCTTTCGATGCACGGACACGTTTCGCCTGGCTGGTCAGATAAGTGGTCTGCACAGATTTTCCGATCTGACCATAATTGATTCCGGCAATTCCTCCAACTTTTTTCTGACCGGTTATGCTCACACCGCTGCCCACTGCGACAATCTCGTTGCCGGTATTTCCGCTTCCGGTCACTTCTATCTTTCCATTTTCTTCATTGATGCCGACAATTCCGCCGATCGCCGTACCATTTACCGCAGAGATACTGCGGCTGGCAGTATCGTTTTTATCGTGTGCAATCTGGATCGTTCCATTGTTTCTTCCGGCAACTCCGCCCGCATAATCCCCGGAAGCGGTAACGTTTACATAACTTGTATTTTTCTTTAACATACCTTCCGTCAGATTCCAGCCGACGATTCCGCCAAGGTTGCTGTTTCCGGAAACAGTCTTTCCGTTCTGCGTGCTGCACTGCATAATGGTTCCTGCTGTATAGGCAACTTTCGTACTTCCGGCATCTGCTTTTTCATAATATGTCTTGTTTTTTGCATTATCTCCGATGTTGATACCTGCAATTCCACCAAGATAATCCAGCGCTGCATTTCCGAAATGTTCGCTGAGTGTACATTTATAGATCAGTCCGGCATTCAGACCTACAACACCGCCGATTCCGGAATAACCGGACATACTTCCGGTATTACTGCAGTGATCGATCACCTGGTTTTCCAGATTGACACCGATAATACCACCTACCAGATGCAGGCTGAGATTCTCTGCTGTCTGCGGCATGCTGCTTTTTCCGATTTCTCCGCTCTTTGCATAGAGATCCAGACGGACACCCTCTAAGTCTCCATCCGGACTGCCGGAAATATTTCCTGCATTTTTACAGTTACGGATGATCAGCTTACTGTTTTTTTCGCAGTAGCCGACGATTCCACCTGCATACATGCCTGCCTGAATTGGAACGTTGTTTGTTTCTGTTTTCAGACTGACCGCACTGTTCCCCGCTGTCTCAATTGTCAGTGTATGGGAATTGGCAGATTCTTTCACGCTCTGCGGAATGTTCGTATCCGCCTCAATTCCCGGAAGCAGTCTCTTAGCTGTTCTTCTCTGCATCTCCTCAACTGCTTCACGAATCGATCCGTCTGCTGATATACCTGGAAGGTCTGCTTTTGTATAGGTTCTCTGATAACCAATGATACCACCGCAAAATGCTTTTCCGCTGATTGTTGCAAGCACGTTGTCTGCCCGGAACTGATCCATGGTAATATCTGACGTCAGTTCTACCGCATTCGCACCAATGCATCCACCAACGCAGCAGCGTCCGTTGATGCTGCGCGGTTTGATCGTCAGTTCCTGTGTCAGCAGTTTTTCAGAAGCATTAAAGCCAAAGCCGCCGCCTGCACAGTCTCCGTATGCATAAATGCGCCCACCGATCAGTGTATAATGAACATCCAGTTCTCCATTGACATCGTTAAATCCGGCAATTCCTCCGACATAATTCCTGCCGACAACGATTCCGGATACTGATTTTACCGTGATCGCTTCGCTGTCTTTTGTAAGAATAATATTTCCATTATTATAACCGGCAATCCCGCCTGCATAATCACCTTTTGCATTCCAGGTATCTACAATCATACGGAAAATAGAATTGTCATAGTCCGAGAGATAACTTGCACAGTCATAAATCGTAGCCTGATAATCATTATAGCCGACGATTCCTCCAACATAACGGTCATACCCTGCTGCAACCCCATTGTTGATGCAGTTTTTCAGTGTAACACCGCCCTGGTTTTCCCCGGCGATCCCTCCGACATAACGATTGCCTATAATATAACTGCCATTTGTGGTAACTGCCACGACACTGTCTGCACGGATCGCTTCAGATACATTTCTGCCAAGTCCGCCGACGATCCCCCCGACATACTCCGAACCTAATACATAACCGTCTGTTTCTGTTGAACAGTTGTTGACCAGTGTACTGTTTCCGTAACCAACGATTCCTCCGACATACTTTCCTTTCAGATATTCTTCTTTTTTGTCCTCTGAAAAAGTAAATCCTTCAGCACGTCCGGAAGCACTGACTGCACCACAGATCAACGACTGTTCTGCATAGCCGGCAATCCCTCCGAAATATTTGCCGCGTATAGTGTTCTCGGAAGCCTCCGCACTGCAGACGATCAGACCATCATTGCTGCCGTCTTTGATATTGGCAAGACTTTCCAGCTCCTGATCTGTCAGTGTACTCTGATAGGTAAAATGACTATCCAGATTTCCGACAATACCGCCTGTCATAAGGTTGCCCGTTACATCTGCATGGTTGGTGCAGTTCAGAAATCTGGCTGCATCTGCATCACTTTGCATTTTTGCATATCCCGCAATTCCCCCGATACCGTATGCATAATTCTGCGGTTCATCGGCACTGCTGTCCGGCAGCACTGCCTGGACAGTTCCTTCCATAATAATATCAGAAACATTTCCGGATGCCGTCTCTTTTAAAGCATTTTTTTCATCTTTTCCTGCAAATATGCCGATGATTCCGCCAACTGCTGCTATTTTCTGTGTCTGATAAATGCTGTTGTCCCTGACCAGAGATACCTCTACAAGAGCCTCCCCTTTGCTTTTCTCCTCAGTGACTGAAATACCTGACAATGTTCCTTCTGCACGTCCCGCAAGAATTCCAACGCCTTTCAAGCTGCTGAATTTCTTATTATTTGAATCTGCTGGTTCTTCTGATCCTGTATTTTCAGAAACACCAAGTTTCAGCGTTGCGTTCTGAAATGTTACATTCTGTACCTTTCCGTAAATTTCAGAAAATAATCCCAGATACTCCGGCTGTTCCATTCCCGTCTGTACTGCGGCTGTATCGTCTATGATGGATTCTTCGCCAAGAGACAGACCGGATATCAGTGTCTGTGCATTCTTTCCCGTCAGAGTATGTAGTGATAACAACTGTGGTATCGATGGAAAATCAACTGCTTCTTCTTTGCTGTTTTCTCTCCAGGAAAGTTTCTGCACGCCGCCTTCTGTATTTTCCTTAAAATCATATACTCCGGTTCCGACAGAAGCCCAGTCCATGTTCCGGTTGGTCAGGATAAATCCTGCTGTTTCTGTACTGCTGTAATAACGCATGTTTGACAGGTGACGAAATGCTGCGATGCGGACATCTCCGTCTTTTGTGCTGTCCGCATACAATGTATTTGCTACATTAGAAGATACTGCCTCGCTGTCCCGGTATTCCTGCGCAGAAGGAATATCTTTCTTGCCGGAATACGCAACTGCTTTTACGGTCGCATAGATATCCTGTTGTTTTTCAAAATCAGATGCTATCGCTGCCAGACGACGGATACTGCTGCTGCTGGTCCGACTAAGGGCAATCTGTTCATTTCCGCTTCTGGACTCCAGCACTGCCTGTACTTTTGCAGACATCATCGCATCCAGCACCAGTGAATAACGGCTGTCGCTGTAAGTGATCGGAAACGACCAGTTCTGCATCGTATTTCCATTTTTATCGCGTATCTCCAAAGATGCCATCGAACTGCTGTTATTCTGTGCTGACCATCCTCCCTTTCGCATATCATATGGAGAAACGGTCATACTGAACAGCCTGGATTTGTCTTTATCATTGTAGAAAGTAAGTTCATAGCTGACATCAAGACTGTTTCCGACATTGCTGGACCAGTTCAGCGAAAGTTTCTCACTGTTCTGAAGACTGATCGTTGTAATACGAAGGCGTGTCGGTTTCAGGCTGACTACATTTGCTGTATCTTCTGCAGAATAATAACCAAGCAGTCTTTTCCGTCTGCTTTCATAGGAACGGTCACGCATGGTCAGATAGCCATTCTGATCTTCATTGGCATAATTCAGTCCCTTACATTTTGTTCCATAAAATGCAGAGTAGACTTCGCCCGTCTCACAGTCGATTTCAAGTGCGATCGCTCCGCTCAGAATCTGCTTGTCATAGGTATAATCATCAAGCAGTTGTAACAGAAGGCCGCTGCTTCCGGATTTTTCCCCATAGGTATTCGCATCCAGTGTAACGGTACAGATCCTTCCGTTCAGTTCTTCCTTATCATCCAGTATTGCTTCCGTCCCTTCCTGAAGAAGACGTTTCTTAAACTGATCCCACTGCCCGGATGAGCGGTAATAAGTCAGTTTTGATTCCGCTGCCAGATAGATTGTTTTGGCATTTTCTTCGTTTTTGCGAAACTCTGCCCTCCTCCAGTAATTGATAAAAGATGGGACTGCAATCGCCGCAATGATCGACATAATGACAAGTACAACCATCAGTTCTGTCAATGTAAATCCCTTTTTCTTCGTGCTGTTCTTCATTGGTATCTCCCGTATATAAAGTTCTGTGCAGGTACATGTAGTCTCTGATCTTTTGCCTATACTATCATCTTTTATATTTATTATAAGTTTGATAGAAAGTGATGTCAACGGTCTGTAAAAAAAAGAACCTGGCAAATGCCAGATCCTTTTTATGTATTTCACAATTCATAATCCTTACAATATTCTTCTTTTGTCCCCTTAAATGCAGCTATCAACATATGCCGTACTTCCTCATTCTCTCTGAAAACTTCCATCCAGACAGAGAAAAAAACGCTCGACTGTGCAAGAAACTTTGTCTGTTGTAAAAATGCTTCCTTCTCTGAAGCACTTGTCATTTTCTTTAATCCTTCTCTGCTTTCTCTCTTTCTGCCTTTCCTTTTGTATTCAAATATTCTTCGTTCAGCCTTGGCAGATCTTTATCATACAAATATGCATGAAATGTATCATCTTCATCCGGCCAAAGATAGTTATCTTTGTCGCCCTTTTTCACACGAGTTCCCTTTCGTGTATTGCAATATTTGCAGGACAGTAATAAATTCTCCCATTTCAGTATTTCGCCTCCTCCAGATCTGGTTCTGCATCCTGGTATTTTTTATATTCTGTTTCTGGTGCTTCTCCTTTATCGACCGGTCTCATTGTTCTTGTAACTCCGCCTTTTTTCGAGGTATTTTTGCTGCATCCATGCATTGTAAGCCGGATTATCGCTGTACTCTGCTGCCAGAATATCCAGTGTTTCTTTCAGATTATGCAGTTCTTCTTCTGATGCTGCCTCTTTTAATGCAGAAAAATATTTTTCTGCTATATCTTCGATACTCTGACCGGAATATGCTTCATCCAGAATTGTATCTAATGTAATAAGTTCACCTGGCTCTAACGACTGGATAATAAATGGAGAATGTGTCGCACATATAAATTGTACTTTCGGAAACAAGTCTTTTAAAATCCCCACAATCCTTCTTTGCCAGGTTGGATGCAGGCTTAAGTCCAACTCATCTATTACAACAATCCCAGGTGTTCTTTTTAATGTTTCTTTTCCAAGATATGGATTTAAAATGCACATCTTTGTTGCTATATCTGTTACAATTTTAATCACATTACGGTAACCATCGCTCAATGCCGAAAAGTTAATCACCGTGCCATCCGGATTTTTAACTGCAATTTCTCCGTATCTTGATGAATAGAGAACCTGCTGACCTGGATCGAGTTATTCTTTCAAACTATATTTAACCGCATCCATAATCACTTCATATGCCGGTAATGGATGCCCATCGTTTTCTTCTGGCGCAAGATTTCCCAGCAATTTTATATACTCAAACGATGTCTGGTTCCCTTTTTTCGGATCTAAACACCTCTGATAGGCATCTGTCCTTCCTGGTATCCTGTCCATTTCCCCGGTTCTGTTTTCATTCCATAATCTTGCTGAACTTAAATACAATACCAACGGATAAACTTGATCTGCATCCGATCCATCTGCCGCCTTGATTGCTTTTTCCCATGCTTCAACCGTCTCACGCATTTCGTTTTTTCCGATAAATTTTGTACGTCCGCCTTCTTTCTCAAGACTTCTGATACAATTTTTAATGGATTTGTCCCACATAAACCGACTGCTGACTTTGCACGGAAACTGCTGGATGGTCGCTGTTACTGCTATATTTTTCACTGGTTTTAAGGATTTTTTCAGTACATCGCTATCTGAGATATTATGTCCAAACCTGCTTGGTACATATTCTTTAAAGGCGGTCAGATAGGCTCCTAAAATAACAGTCGCTGCTTCCAGAACTGTCGTTTTTCCAGAAGCATTTTTCCCTATAACAACATTCATCCCCGGACCAAACTCATAAGTAACATGATCAAATTTTCTAAAATGAAATAGTTCTATATCCTTTAAGTAAAACTGTTCCATATTTTTCTCCATTATCAAACGCTCAAAATCCTGTTACTGTATAGTATATCCATTTTCCCGGCAAAATCAAGAGCACTGTCAGAAAAGAAAATGTTAATTTGAAAATGCTCTACTGCTCCATTTTTATATAATACACAAAGGAATAAATCATCGGAACAAATGTAACCGCAAGCATGATCACCAGACTCATCGGAAATGCCGGAATCCATGGCTGAATGGCAAGTAACAGAATCACAACGCCACCTGCAACCCACAGTTTTCCTGCCAGGCGATGGGTTGCATCCCAGTTTTCCTCGCTGGCAAGTGTCCACGGAACTTTTATGCCGACGGTATAATTCTGGCGGCATTTCGGCAGGTAATTTCCGACAACCAGAAGCATAAGTCCCATGATGATGATCACGGCTTTGGGAGAGGTCAGAAAATCGACTCCAAACGTGTAACCATAGATTCCAAACGCACAGAACAGGGAAACTACCGGGCAGATCCATAAAATCAGGGCATACATTTTCTGTCCGATCGCCTTTTTTCTCGGATCTGCCAGTGTGCCAAATGCACAGAACAGATGTGCAAAAAGACAGATCAGATATGGTCCGAATACCGCAAATGCCCGGCCGCTGTAGCCATTTGGCTCTCCGCTGGCATCAAAGTGGGTCGGTATCTGTTCCGGAAGTTTGTTCCATAAAATCAGTCCCACAAAAACCGGCAGGATCGTAATAATGCTTGTAATCAGAATGAGTTTTTTATTTTTCTTCGTCATCTTCACTCTCTCCTTTCAGCTCTGCAAGCCAGAGCATCACTTCCTCAACCACGGAAATATTAAGCGAATAGTAAATATAATTTTTCTCCTTTGTCTCATAGACCAGACCTGATTTTTTCAGGATTTTCAGGTGATAGGAGATCGTTGCCGCCGTCATATCAAACTGTGCTGCGATATCTCCCGCCGACATGCTTCCTGCTTTCAGCAATATCAGAATCTCACGCCGTACCGGATCAGACAAAGCTTTGAAGGTTTCTGCAAATCCCACATTGTCCTCCTTTAACCTATTTAGAAAATTTTCTAATTACTTTATATATAGCACCCTGTTTTACCATTGTCAATCAGTATTTAAAAATTTACGGAGGTTTTCTGGCAGGTGTAAGGAGTTGAAATGCCGGGTGTTTTATCAAGATGCTGTCAGCGAAAGAACAGCAGAGCATGTGCAAATGAACGAATTCCCCGAAGGCACGCTCTCGCTACCTCACATTGGCAGCGGTACGTAAGCGACCAGAATACGGTCGCTAAGTACCGGCCATGTTCGAGTACCTTCTGCGGGAATTGTTCATTTTGCACATTGCCAAAAGCTCCTCTCTTGCCAGAGGTCTCTGAAGCGGATAGGTATTTCTTGCCAAAGTATAAAAGACACAAATTCCTTTATATTGTCTCAATGCGGAAGATTTTGATTCTTAAGACTTCCTGCGTACATTGGCGGGGCGGA
>OKTW01000783.1_pt1 | contig 13996 bp, 7 predicted proteins | sample 1606371 | NCBI WGS metagenome assembly OKTW01 (sample SAMEA3879568, study PRJEB24766) | human gut metagenome | biome: human-associated habitat; feature: feces | place: USA | collected 1985/1987
ATCATAACACGTTCCGCACGGTAAGACGCCAGCAGAATAAACAGAGCACCAAAAAGGCATACTCCTATTCCCATTAAAATAAACTGTAAATATTTCGGACTCGCAACAAATAACATACAGACAGCAATTCCAAGGATAATGATCGCCGTACTTAAGTTATTATACGCAACCACTGCCAAAACCGGTGAAATCAAAAGCATGATCTTAAGCAGACTCATAATTTCCCCAATGCGTTTAGGCGTTTTATAGATGATCGTCGCAAGGAAAATGATAACCGCAATTTTTGCGATCTCAGATGGCTGGAACTGGATCGGTCCGATCCTGAGCCATCTCGACTGTCCCTTTGCACTTGTTCCGACAAAAATAACCGCTGTACAAAGTACCAGCGCCACAAAATACGCAAGCGTTGAAAGCTGCATCCAGAACTTATATGGGATTCTTGAAATAAAAAGCATTGCCACTATTCCAAGTGCACTTGCATACATTTGTCTTTTTACATAATATGCTGCATCGTTAAATCTTGTTGAGCCATAGTAGGAACTGGTACTATATAACATAATCAGTCCGAAACATAACAAAAATATAATCAGAAATAACAGGCTGTAATCAAAATACCGGATCGATTTTTGTCTTTTTTCATTTTTCCGTCTTCTTGCCATAATTTTTCCTCATTTACACAAAACCTGTCTGATCAAGCCCCACAACCGTTTTATTCCGGCAGTTCCATGACATATTGCCGGAACAGTTCTCCCCGCTGTGTATAATCCTTAAAATCTCCCCAGCTCGCACATGCCGGTGAAAGCAATACTGCTTCCCCGGGCTTTGCCAGCCTATAACAGATATTTACCGCTTCATTTAATGTATCACAGCATACAATATTCTCAAAACCATGTTTCCTTGCGCAGACTGCGATCTTATCTTTTGTCTGTCCGATCAGTAATAGACATTTTACTTTCCCATCAAAGCTCTCAATCCATGCATCAAATTCAAGATTTTTATCATAACCGCCGCCGATCAGCAGTGTCTTACGATTCATTGAACCGATCCCGCGGATTGCCGCATCCGGATTTGTCGCCTTAGAATCGTTATAGTACAAAACACCCTGCAGATCTCTCACAAACTCAATGCGGTGTTTTACACCCCAAAACTCTTTTAGTACACGCTGCACAACATCTATCGGTGCTCCCATACAAAGTGCAGTGCCGGAAGCCGCCATAACATTTTCATAATTATGTATGCCCAGAAGTTTTAATTCACCGACATCAATCAGGCGCTGCCGTTCTGTTTCTTTTCCAGCGATCCAGATCGTATTTTCCTGCAGATAAATTCCCTCTTCCAATGGTCTTTTACTGCTGAAAAACAAAACGTTTACTTTTAATGTTTCGGCAAATTTCCGAAGTATTTCATCCTCATAGTTGAGCACACAGGTATCTTCCTTTGTCTGACACTTTGTAATGCTCTCCTTTGCACGGATATACGCCTCCATCGTGTGATGTCTGTCAAGATGATCCGGCGTAATATTTAAAATTGCAGAAACAGACGGATGAAATGTTTCCATCGTTTCTAACTGGAAACTGCTGATCTCTGTCACTGTGACGGTCTGCTCTGTAGTTTTCCCCACAATTGAAGTATAAGGAATACCAATATTTCCAGCCACAAAGACTTCCGGATAACATTTTTTTAAGATTTCTCCCACCAGTGTCGTCGTTGTTGTCTTACCATTTGTACCCGTGATCGCTGCAACGCGCCCTTTTTCAAACCGGTACGCAAGTTCCGCCTCTCCTACGACCGGCACTCCCGCAGCCTGTAATTTTAATATCACCGGCGTATCAAGCGGTATTCCGGGACTTACCACTGCAAGTTCCATCTCCTGTACTGCCGCATCCGGCAGTTCTCCAATCCACAACGGGCAATCCGAAAATACAGGATATGTTTTTTCCCATGCACTGCGGTCGAATTTTTCATTTCCGTCAAACAGGCAGACCATACAGCCCATTTTCTTTAGTAACGCTCCGGCAGCAATCCCGCTTTTTCCAAGTCCTGCCACCAATACCTGTTTTCCTGTCAGATCCATGCATTACTCCATTCCATATATCTAATTCATGACAATAGAATGTTCGCGGAGCGTGCATTCTATTGTTTTCAGTCATAGACTTCTATCCACGGGTAAACCTGCAGCCACAGACTGCATGCCGTCTTTTACATCGCCAGTAAAGCAATCAGGCATAAGATTGCTGTCGTGATTGAAAATACCGCAACGACCCTTGTCTCTGACCATCCGCCAAGTTCAAAATGGTGATGGATCGGAGCCATACGGAAAATACGTTTTCCGCCTGTTTTCTTAAAATAAGTGACCTGAATGATAACAGACAGAACCTCCACGAGGTAAATCAGTCCAACGATCAGTATAAAAAGCGGCATCTGCATCATATATGCTGTCGACACTACAAAGCCACCCAGTGCCAGAGATCCGGTATCTCCCATAAAAACGCTTGCCGGATATACATTAAACAGTAAAAATCCAAGCAGTGCACCCACAACCGCACAGGTGATCGGCGCAATCCCTGCATTTGTTCCGATCGCTACAACGGAAAAAAAAGTCGCAACCATGATCGTAACACTCGATGCCAATCCATCCAGTCCGTCGGTAAAGTTTGTTCCGTTTACAGTGCCGACCACTGCAAAAAAGAGGACCGGGATTGCCAGCCATCCAAGGTCTAAATACTTTCCTCCGGAGAACGGAATCAGCATGGTAAGCGCCACACCGGAATATTTGACCATATATACAGCAAATACACCTGTGACAATGATCTGAAGAATCATCTTCTGCCACGCAAGCAGTCCATCAGAGCGGCGCAATACTACTTTTAAATAATCATCCAAAAATCCGATCACACCAAATCCGACTGTCATAAAGAGGATCGGAATAATCTTCGGATAATCTTTTACATAAAACAGGGATGTTATGATGATACTTGCAAGAATCATAATTCCCCCCATCGTCGGTGTTCCATTTTTCTTTAAATGAGATTCAAGTTCTTTTCGTTCTGTCTGGCCTACCTTTAGTTTTCTCAGAAACGGAATCACTACAGGGCCTAACAGTGCACTGATCGCAAATGCGATGATTACTGGTATTACAATTTCATATGTCATATTATTCACACCTCATGTACTTTTTTAACAACACAATAGTATACGTCATTTTTCATCATTTCGCAAGATACGGTAAAATGTTTTCCATAATTTCTTTGGCAACAGGTGCCGCGATCTGACCACCATAATAAGTTCCTTTCGGATCGTTGATCACAACAAGCACCAGTACTTTCGGATCATCCGCCGGGGCAAACCCGAGAAACGACGAGATATATTTATGGTCACTTCTCGGAAGTGTCTGTGACGTAGCAGTTTTTCCACCGATGGAAAACCCTTCGATTTTTGCATTTTTTCCACTGCCATCGGAGACAACCCTCTCCAAAAGATATCGCATCGTTTCCGATGTTTCTTTTGTGCAGATATCATTTTTTGTCTCATACCGCAGCGTTTCCACTTCTTTTCCTCCTTCCCCGGTGATCTTTACTCCAAAATGCGGTGTGATCCGACGTCCTCCATTGACCACCGAGCTTGCCATCACCGCCAGTTGTACCGGTGTGATCTGAAACGACTGTCCAAACGATATGGTTGCCAGCTCCACTGCTCCAATATCTTTTTTCTGATGCATGATCGTTCCCGCTTCTCCCGGCAGGTCGATCCCTGTTTTTTCCATCAGGCCAAACTGCTGAAAATACTTGTAAAAGGAATCGGTTCCCAGCCTCTGCCCCACATCGATAAAAACCGGATTGCAGGAGTTCATCACGCCCTGTACAAACGTTTCACTTCCATGCCCGGTCGTTTTGTGGCAGCGTATCCTTCGGTCATCCACAATCCGAAACCCCGGGCAGTTGAACGTATCGGTCGTTTTCACCACGCCCTCCTCCAGTGCTGCGGATGCCGTGATGATCTTGAATGTAGAACCCGGCTCATAGGTGTCATTGATGCATCCATTTCTCCACATCCGGTTGCGTGCATCCTGAATTTCCTTTTCGCTCATGCCTTCCATCCCCTGTGGAAGGGTAAATGGATCATTCAGATCAAACTCCGGCACGTTTACCATTGCCAGAATCTCTCCTGTCTTTGGATGCATCAGAATAATTGAAACACTGTCTGCCTGTTTCTCCTCCAGTGCTTTGTAAGCCGCCTGCTGCGCATACTCCTGCAGATTCACATCAAGACTTAAAACCAGATTTTTCCCTGCCACCGGCTCTTTTCTTCCCTCTCCTTCGTCTGCAAGCTCCACACCTCTTGCATCGGTCATGGTCAGGATCTGTCCATCCATCCCTTTCAGTATTTTTTCATACTTTACTTCCAGTCCGATGATGCCCTGATTATCGCTTCCCGTAAACCCCAGGACTTTGGATGCCAGTTCTCCATATGGATAGTTTCTCCGGTAATCTTCATCCACTTTTACTCCTGCAAGATTGTATTCCCGTATTTTATCACCGGTTGCCTTTTCCACATTTGTTTTGATGCGTTCGATCGAACTGACTTTCTCTACTCTCTTTTTTACTTCATCTTCCGTCATTTCCAGTTCGTGTGCCAGTACTTCCGTTACTTTTTTCGCATCTTTAATCTGGCTGTGTATGACTGAAATGGTACACACGGTTTTATTATCCGCAAGAATTTTCCCATTGCAGTCCAGGATCTTTCCCCTCGCTGCCTTGATGCTTCTTTCTCTTTCATGCAGGTTCTGTGCTTTTTCGCTGTAATAATCCGACCGCGCCAGCATCAGATATCCCAGTCTGGATACCAGGGCGATCAGTGCTGCCATACAGATCAAAAAAACCGTAACGACCTTTCTTCGATGAAATGTCCTCAATTTCAAGACAAAAAACCTCACAAAAGCTCTCTCTGCTATTATATAGCTGCTTCTGTGAGGTTAAAACTACTTTTATGCTGTTTTTTAATATCCTTCGATGTCCAGTTGTTCATTTGTCACACCGCCCGAATTTGTCGTATCGGTATTGGTGCTGTTATCCTGCAAAGGTGCCGGAACATTCGGATTCGATACACCGCCCTGATCTTCGATCGCCGTTGTCTGCTGCGTCTGCCGAATCACGTTTCCGTATTCATCGGTTTCCGGTGTTGTCTGGATCACATTGCCATACTCATCGGTTTCCGGTGTCTCCGATTTTTTATTCTGCAAAGTAGCATTTCTTCCATTTTCCACATCTTCTCTGGTCAGTTCCAGTTCCTGAAGCAGCTCATCCGTAATTTCCTCTGTCTGAGGAATGTTCAGATATGGAAGCACTTCCATCATAATCTTTCTGGAAATGATCATCGAATAACCACCGGTAGACTGATCTTCTACGTTTGGTTCATCAATAACAACATAAACAACAATCTGCGGATCATCTACCGGCGCACAGCCGATAAAAGATACCAGATATTTTCCTTCCCATCGAAGTCCGGTCTCCGGATTGATCTTCTCTGCGGTACCCGTCTTTCCGGCCACACGATATCCTGGAACACGGCCCTTTTTTCCGGTTCCGTCCTGAACCGTCTGCTCCATGGCATTCAGTACAAAATCTGCACTCCTGGAGGATACCGGCTGACGTACCACGACCGGATTGATATTTTTTACAACTCCTCCGTTATCATCGAGAACCTGTTTGACCATATGCGGCTGATAATAATATCCGCCGTTTACTACCGCATTAAATGCCGCCAGCTCCTGTATCATGGTACAGGTAAAGGTCTGTCCGAATGTATTGGTTGCAAGCTCTACTTCATGCATCGTATCCCGGTTATAAAGCACACCGGCACTTTCATTTGGCAGATCAATGCCTGTTGGTGTTCCAAAATTGAACAGTCGCTGATATTTCAGGAACGGAGTGATGCCCATTTTCATACCGATCTGCATCATACCGTCGTTGCAGGAATTTTTGATAACATCACTTAAGGTTTCCTGCCCATGACCATAGATATTGTCACATTTAATCTCAGTATCGGTGACAAATTCACCGCCATCGCAGACATATGAATCATTTTCCGTGATTGCACCTGTCTCCAGAGCCGCTGCAACCGTGATCGGTTTGAACGTAGAACCCGGCTCAAAACTCTCAGATACACAGTAATTGTACCATTTTTCATTCAGTGCATCGGAATGTTCTTCTTCTGTCATCGCTGCGATCTGCGCATCCGTGTATTTATCACTCAGATCGGTGGGATCCGTCAGATCAAAACCATGATTGCTCGCCATAGCATAGATCTCGCCATTCTGTGGATTTGCCACAATAACACCGATATTCTGTGCACCTTTTCCATCTTCTGCATCTTTTCCATATTCTTTGTCAAATTCTGCAATGTACTTTTCTACTACCTGCTGAATGTTGATATCGATCGTGGAGACGATGGTATTTCCGTTTTGGGAATCAATGATCGTACGCTGCAGATCGGAATTTTCATCCAGATATCCAAACTCTCTGCCATCCGTTCCGCTGAGTACATCTGTGTAATAAGATTCCAGCCCGCATATACCGTCGCCGATGTCATTGGAAAATCCGATCACATTGCTTGCCAGTGTTTTCATCGGATAACTGCGGATATATCCTTCTTCAAACCATACACCCTGCACGCACTTGCGCCTTGCAAGATCGGTCTTGGTATACTCCTGTCCGTCCACTACTTCTGTATAGTCTTCAAAAGCCTGCTTGTCCTGCAGTGTGATCTTCTTTTTGAGGATCTGGTACTGACTGTCTTTTGTCTCATCAGAAGAGATCAGACTGCGAAGCTGCGTTTCATCTATCCCCAGAGTTTTTACCAGAGCATCTACAGTAGGCTCCACATAGTCCAGGTCCAGCTTTTCTCCGCTGTTAACTGCTTTGCAGTCCAGAATCACATTGTATACTTTTTCACTTTTGGCAAGCACATTCCCATTACGGTCCTGAATCTCACCCCTCTTATAGGGAATCGTCCTGCTGTCATACTGCTTCTGTGACAATACCTGTTTGGCATAATTGTCACCGTTTTTTGCCGTAATATATACAATACGCAAATTTAATACCAGTAACGCAAACAATACTAATGCAAAAACACCCATCAGCTTTTTCTGCATTAGTATTGAAAAATGTCTTCTTTTTTTTCTTTTCTTTTTTTCTGCCACCTGTACCACCTGTCTGATTACTTAAAGCTGTTCTTATTCGGCAGGAACGTCTTCATACTGCCGTACATAATCACTGCTCTTGTCATCATATGTCTTTACCTGTTCTTCACCGGCATAAACCATTCCAAGCTTGTTGATCGCAATATCCCGGATCGTATCCAGATTGACGGATGTCAATGCATTTTCATAAGCTGCATCATTCTGCTGCTTCAGATCTGCAAGCTGACTTTCCAGTGATGCCGTCTGATTACGGAATGTCGTATTCTGTGCCTGTAACTTGAGATAATTTACACATACAAACAGTGTCATAACCCCGGCAAGAGCCAGAAATGCCACATATCCAAAATTCATCTGCAATGCACGTGCACGGTTGCGTTTTGTTCTTGCACTTGTCTTTTTTCTGCGTTCCTTCTGTCTTTCTGTTTTTGTCCTCTCCGGCACAGGGCGAGTCTGCGGTTTTCGAACGGTATTTCCGTCAATGTAACCATATCGGCTTGTCCGTCTGTTATTGTCACTTCTGCGATAACCTCTGTCTGCCATATCGACTCCTCCTGTCTTTTTATCTTAGTTCTGCTTGCTTCCAGTGCCTTATGCTTCCGGCTGTTCACGCCTTCTTTCAAATACACGAAGCTTGGAACTTTTTGCCCGTTTATTATATTCCAGTTCTTCCTCATCCGGTACGATCGGTTTTCTTGTAACCACAATACCTTTTGATTTCCTGCCGCATACACAGACAGGAAATTCTCTTGGACAAATACATGGATTTTCATTTTTTCTGAAATTGTTTTTCACGATCCGATCTTCCAGTGAGTGGAACGTGATTACACAGATCCTTCCTTCGTCATTCAGGAAATCAATCATACTGTCAAGTGAATCACGAAGTACTTCCAGTTCTCTGTTCAGTTCAATACGTATCGCCTGAAATGTCTTTTTGGCCGGGTGTCCGCCTACTGCTCGGACTTTCATAGGTATGGCTGCTTTTATGATTTGAATTAACTCCCCAGTTGTTTCAATTTCCTTCTGCTGCCTTGCTTTTACAATGTGTTTTGCGATATTTTTTGCAAACTTTTCCTCTCCGTAATCACGGATGATGCGATACAGTTCCATTTCACTGTATCCGTTCACAATATCTTTCGCGGTCATATCCTGTCGCTGATCCATCCTCATGTCAAGTGGTGCGTCTTCACGGTACGTAAAGCCCCGCTCTGCCGTGTCCAGTTGGTAGGAGGATACCCCGAGATCCAAAATGATTCCATCTACTGACGAAATTCCAATGTTTTCCAGTTCTTTTACCATATCGCAGTAGTTGCTGCGGATAATGGTCACTTTATCGCTAAACTCCCCTAAGCGCTCTTTTGCCGCTTCTATCGCGTCTGCATCCTGATCAATGCCAATCAGCCTTCCTTTTTCAGAAAGATGTCTGCAAATCTCATAAGAATGACCGCCGCCGCCAAGCGTGCCGTCTACGTATATGCCGTCCGGTCTGATCTGCAAAGCTTCTATCGTTTCCTTCAATAATACAGATTTGTGTTTAAATTCCATATTGTCCTCCCCAGGCTATATGCAAAGTCCCAAATCTGACATCTGCTCTGCAATCTCATCCATGTCATCGCAGGAATTGTTTTCTATCCATTTGGTTTTGCTCCATATTTCAATCCTGTTCAACATCCCCGTAAGCACTACATCTTTTTCAAGACCAGCAAATTCTCTTAATGTCAGAGGTAAGAGAACTCTCCCCTGCTTGTCTAGTTCACATGGAGTAGCTCCCGCCACAAAAAAACGCGAGAACTGCCTTGCGCTCTTGTTTGTAAGTGGTAAGGCTTTCAGTTTTTCTTCGAACGTCTGCCATTCATGATTGGGAAACACAAACAAACATCCATCCAGACCTCTGGTAACGACAAACTCTTCTCCGAGTTCCTCTCTGAATCTGGAAGGGATGATCAGTCTGCCTTTGGTATCAACTGTATGATTGTATTCACCCATGAACATAGGACGCACCTTCTTTCGTGCTGCAGTGTCAGCATGGTTATTTCACTCCATTTCAATCCACTATACACCACTTTTCACCACTTATGTGTTAATAATATCCCAAAGAGCATAAAAAGGCAAGTGTTTCTTAGCGTTATTTTTCATTTTTTTCTGTGTGCTTTGTCTGTTTTTCACCGTCATATGTCACCAACTGCCAGAACCTGGCAGGAAAAATACCGGCACGGAAAAACCATGCCGGTACACTTCTCTTTGTATTATTTTACTTTTACTGCTTTTGCCTTTTTCGCAGGACTGTATGTTTTTCTCTTTACCGTTATGATACGGTAAAAATATTTCTTGCCTTTTTTCAGTCCCTTTTTGTCTGTATAAGCAGTCTTTGTTCCCTTTTTCAGGACAGCAATGCGCTGATATCCACTGTCTTTTTTGGTGGAACGGTATACCAGATATCCGGTCGCGCCGCTTACTTTCTTCCATTTTAAGGTTACGGTCTTTTTACCCTTTGCTTTTGCCGTCACTTTCGCAGTTGTTTTCGGAAGAGTGATGCTCTTTTCCGATCCCGCAGCACTGATACTGCTGCCTTTCACGGCTTTTGCAAAATAAAATACTCTTCCGCTTACCGGATTTTCATCGTAAAATACGGTTCCGGTGCCTTCTCCTATCAGAACTTCCCTGTTTCCTTTTCTGCGGTAAACCTGATATCCTTCTGCGCCTGCTGCCGGGATTACCTGGATCTCCACCTGTACGGTTTTCTTATTTGCGATGCTTTTTACGCTGGCAAGTGCCGGTGCCGCAGGCACTTCCTGCGCCGGTTTCGGTGTTGGATTTGGTGTAGGTGTTGTATTTGGTGTAGGTGTAGGTATTGGATTTGGATTTGGTGTAGGTTTCGGTGTTTCTTTTTTCTCCCATTTTGCACAGAGTGTGATATCCGCGGTAACCGGTGTATCAAAATCATATTTCTGATCTCCCAGGTACCATCCAAGGAAAGTATATCCGTCTTTCTGCACTGCTTCCCTCGCGCTTACTTTCTCTCCTTCTTTTACGGAAACGTCCTCTGTCTGTCCGTCCGCATCAAAGGTAACGGTATAACGTTTCACCGGTGTGACAACATCTTTCATGCCCCAGCTTCCGTCTGCCAGGCTTCTTGGATATTTCTTATCCACTGCTGCTGCATCATCTTTATAGCTGACCACTTCAAAATCTGCCGCGTTGTTATTTGTATCTGCAAAATCTTTGCGGCGGATAGCCTTCTGTTTGCTGATCGTACCATCCGGAAGTGCCGCACCCTCTACATTTCCTTCGTTTACAGAAACGGCATCGGCTGCCTTGCTTCCATTGTAAAGTGTAATCTGATATCTCTTATTATCTATCGTCTGTGTCCATTCCTTGTCATATTTGCTTACGGTAAACTTGATCAGATCCGGCGTACTGTCATCCTGTGCCTCGCAGCGGATCAGATACGATGTATGTGCCGGTACGTTTCCGGAAAGCTCCAGTTTTACTTCCTGCGGTGCATTGCTCTTTCCATTTGACAGATAGCCAATACTGTAACCACTCAGTGAGATTGCAGCATCCGTCGGATTGTAAAGTTCGATAAAGCTGTGGCTTACCGGTGTGCTGTCATTTGCACAGCCGCCATATACCTGATTGATAATCAGATGGTCGTTTTTCAGTTCTTCTTTTATAACCGCTGCCGTTGCCGCACTGACAAGCGTACCGGTCTCGATCGAGCTGGTCACTGCAACGGTGATCGTTTTGCCGATTTCTGCTTCTGTGACGGTATAGGTCTCTCCGGCTGCGCCTTCAATTGCTGTGCCGTCTGCCATCCACTGATAGGAAAGCGTTCCGGTGTTGTTGCTGTCTTTTACTTCCGCACGCAGCACCGCACCCACTTTTGCATCACCGCTAATGGTAACCGTTCCGCTTAAAGCATCGGCTGCCACTTTTTTTGTGAAATCCACATAACTGCTGATGCTGCCATTTGAGAGCAGATTGCCGGATGCATCCATACCGCGTACCTGTACGGTATTCATTTTACCATCTTCTTTTATCAGAAGACTGTCCGGTGCTTCATACACTGCAGTTCCATTGGTCACATCTGTGGCTGCGGCAAGCACTCCATTCACATAGAAGCCAACTTTTTTCACACTGCTGCTGCCGGTCTGTACCGTCAGCGTTGTAGTATTTTCTTTTGTGGTGTCTGCACTTACCGAAATAGCGCTGGATGCTTTGTATTTTCCAAGAGATGCCAGCAGTGTATCCACACTTGTAAATTGCCCATCCAGCCACTCCAGACGGTTCTGAAGGAAAGTCCGCAGACGTTCCACTTCACTTTCAAAGGTAACATGCGCTCTTACATAGCCGGATTCGTAGTTGGCATTTCCGGATTCCAGCAGGTATTCTTTCTGCTGATCCAGGATACCGCCTGTTTTTACGATATCTTCAAAATTCTGACGGTTTTCCTTATAACATTCATAAAGTTTTGTCACAAAATACGGATCTCCGATCAGACTCTTATACCATGAATTGGCCTGTGCTTCCGCAGATCTTGTCACCACCATCCATGCACGGTAATTGCCGGTCTCTCCTGCACTGATCTGGCTGTTGGAAGTCCAGTCCATATCCCAGACAGGTCCGATGAAAAGCTTTCCGCCCAGGTCTTTGTACATATACGTACTCTTCTTCATCGTCTCAGTGTTCCAGTAGAATTCATTCAACATCAGATAGCGTACCAGGGAATCCATATCAACGAGATCGGTATAGTGTTTTTTCTCACCCTGGTAAGTGGCATAGAAATCACTGGCATTAAAACTGTCCTCCACTGCCTGAATATACTCCTTAGCTGTATTGAACATGGTTGTGTTTGTATTTGCATACTCTGGATTTTTGAACATGATCGGCTGTTTTGCATTGGTTGTAAATTTTGATTTTTCATCGTAATAAGCATCCAGTTCAAACAGAAAGCCACCCGATACATCCACGCTGCCGTCCGTATTCTTTGGCAGACCGGTATAATAGTCCCCGATCCGATAGGTCTGACCATTGTATGTGACACTGCCGCTGGTGATCCAGTCCAGATGCTCAGTCAGATAATCCTCCAGTGCATCTTTTGCATCGCCTTTGATATTTTCTTTTTTGGCGATCGCTTTTGCCACATCGCTTGCCGTATCTTCCCAGTTGTGGATATTCACTCTGGACTTGTCGATCCTGACGTTTCCGACAAGCTGATAATTTCCTGCATAAACACCGTTTAAGATCACTTCCACATTGGCCGATTTCAGATATACCATACCCATCGTTCCGGACAGATCATAAGAAGTCTTATTTCTCAGCAGAGACTCATCCATATAGTTTGCCAGAAGTGCCCAGTGCTTGCTGGTTCCAAAGCCGAACAGATCTGTTTTGGTATCCAGTTTGATCTTATATGGAAGCTTGCTGTAACTCATATTCCAGGTACTGTTTCCACGGCCGCGGATAGAAATACCTCCATCGTAAAGGGTTGAATTGGTACTGTTGAAGTTATCATTTCCCTGAATCCGCATAGTCGCAGATTTGTATACTTCCTTGCTTGTAATACCATATCCATCCTCCGTGTCAATATAAATAACCGGCAGTTTGCTGCAGTAAATTTTCTTTTCTGCAACAGTCGCTCCTGTCGTTTTTAAACTTGCACGCACGGTAAGAAACGTATTCAGATCGCTGGCAGATGGTGTGTAACTGTCGCTCTCTGACAGAGTAGTCCTGCTGTTCTGCCATACATAAGTAAATTCGGTATCTGCCGGTGCATTTTTTACGGATGCTTTCATCTTCTGCCCCGGTTTTGCATATTCTTTGTCAAATTCAAGTTCCAGATTGGATTTGACTGTCACCCTGACTGTTTTCGTCTTGCCGCCGGAGGTTGCTGCCGTCAGCGTCACCTCGGTATCTGCCAGTACGCCTTTTACCTCTGCTGTACTTCCGTTTACAGTGATCACATCCGGATCACTGCTGCTCCAGTTGATCGTCTCTTCGCCGTTCTCTCCACTGTAAGTAGTCGGCAATGTAAAGTTTTGGGTGACAGAATCTGCTTTGTCACCATCTGCAAACGTCGGTGACGGAATCGGTACTGCCACTTTTCCATCAGCAATCTTTGGCAGAACCTGACCGCTCTTTGCCACATACCAGTAATCGGAACCAAGCTTTTCTGCCAGTGCTTCGCTTTTCAGTTCACTCTCGCTGATCTCGCTGTCCTGTGTATAACCTATTCCAGTTCCGGCAAGGTAAAAGCAATTCATAATGTTTGCCGTATTGGAACTTACATTCACACTCTGGCTGTAGCCGTTGATACCATATCCACTGGAACCTTTATAAGTAACGTTTCCTGTGTTCAGGCAGGAAGACAGGCTTCCGATCTCACCACCCTGATAAATTCTTCCGATGATCCCACCGCAGCGTACCGGTGGTGTAGAAACGGCTGATGCCACCTCAATCGAAGCTGCATTGTACAGGTTGCTCATCTGTACACCAGCCGTGTTATTTCGTGACTGTCCGATGATTCCTCCGACACCGATCAGGTCGCCGCCGTTGTCCGCAGTCACCTTGATACTTCCGTCAAGCACTGCCACATTGTCGATTTTTACAAATCCATCTGCATCTGCTGCCAGCGTACCGATCGTATCTCCGCCTCCCAGATTGTGCTCAATGGATACTTCCGTAAATACAATATTTTTTACTTCTGCATAATCGGATGCGTTATCGCTTCCCAGCATCGCAAACAGTCCGGACTGACTCTTGGCATATCCATTGACGGCCCCATCCGCTGTGATGGTAAGA
>OKTW01000787.1_pt1 | contig 13908 bp, 13 predicted proteins | sample 1606371 | NCBI WGS metagenome assembly OKTW01 (sample SAMEA3879568, study PRJEB24766) | human gut metagenome | biome: human-associated habitat; feature: feces | place: USA | collected 1985/1987
CTAGCTTTATTTGTTTGCGTGTAATAACGAATGACACGACCAGTAATTACAAAAAAAGCAGGAAATGATGAAATTTTAAAAATCGGCTTAGTGCGTTCATATATCTCTTTTATCGCTTCCTTCAAAAGGGTAGTAGAGTTTTCCTTTTTAACTTCTCCAATTAAATTATGCGACGTTAATAAGAAATCAGGGCCACTACTTCCCCAAGCTTTAAAAGGAACTTTGTTTTGCTCAAACCAAGAAATATAGTCAGAATGAAGCATTATTTCAGGTTCTTTTTTGTCTTGTGTTATATAAATATTACTCATAATTACGCCCTTATTCTTTCTCTAAGATTTTCTATCTCTGCTTGATTGTTTTTAAGATAATCGACAATGTCTTTTGGGAGTTCATTCCTCCCTACAGCAGCTTTGTTGTAAAATTCAGCCTTCTCAGAACTGGTCAGGCGTAATAGTTCGACAATACATTCTTGCATATCAGGAGTAGGCGGCTTGACTCGTCCGTTAAATACATCGAATAGATATGTCTTGGAAATACCTAAATCGGCAGCAAACTTTGCTTGTGAATAATTGTGATCTTTAATCAGCTTCACAAAATACGCACCAAAGCTGCCAACCGCATATTCCTTTTTTGTCACGCCATCACCTCTATTAAGTACATAAGTAAGCTAACTACTTTACTATTATATCAAGAAAAATCATAAATTGCAATATTATAATATAAAATTTACGAAAAATATCTTGTCCAGTATTGACCATATACTTGTTATTCTCATATGATTTGCAAAAGAATCATAACCACCAGTTGAACTGGTGGTTTGCACAGGCCCTATAAGGGCCGCCTACTGGCTTGCCGACTGAAAGTCAGCACTAATAGTTTGACATCGCATTACTATCTCAGGCAACCGCTCTCGTGCGGTTGTCTTTTTTATGCCTTATTTTTTCTTGTTACCCGTAAACGAGTCTACATACTCTTTGAGTGACATTTGATCATTCGCAAAATCTTCTTCTAACTGATTTTGTATGTATCTCTCTATCACTTTCTTGTTTCGACCGACTGTATCAACATAGTATCCTCTGCATCAGAAATGCCGATTGCCATACTTATACTTTAAATTTGTGTGTCGGTCGAAAATCATCAGTGTACTTTTTCCCTTGAGATATCCCATGAATTGTGCTACACTAAGATACGGTGGTATTGACACCAAAAGATGTATATGGTCTTTGCATGCTTCTGCTTCTATGATTTCTACACCTTTTTACTCACACAATTTTCTTATGATTTCACCGATATCTTTTTTCAGTTTTCCATATACTTCTTTTCTCCTGTACTTCGGTGCAAAGACTATATGGTACTGACATCTGTATGTTGAATGTGATAATGTTTTTATTTCATTATTTCCATTCTTTTTTATCATGTTTTTAACCTCCTGTATTTTAGTAACGCGGCTGCCAAACCGTTTCTATTATACTTGGAGGTTATTCTTTCGCCAACATTCTCGCCTTGCATTAAGCTCGGCGAATTTATTTTTACTAAAGCGTTCTATTTCCCCCGGTAGAACCGGGGGTTTACTCTTTGCTGAAGAGACAAAGAAAAAAAGAGCTATCAGACTTGATGTCTGATAGCTCTTAGTTTTATGTGAATATTATATTGTTGCCATTTGGGGTTGCAAAACTCCCAAGACCCTTATAAATAGGGCGTTTTAAATTTATTATCAAGTTGCTACGAAACAGTCCACCGGACTGTTTCTCCCAAATCATAGATTTGGAGCAACGGTCTCGAAATCAACCTTATTGATTTCTCACTCCCACTCGTTGCCGAAAGGCTAAACTTAACGCATTTTGTTTATAAAATGTATCGTGTAGTCTTCGCAGTATTTTGATAATCCATATTATCATACCTGTATGACGAGAATTTATCATTTTCTTATCAGGTGCGATAAAACCGATGGTTGCAAGAAAAGAATAACCGCAACCAGATTGGTTTTACAATTCATATTATACTTGATTTCTTTTTGTTTTGCAAGATGTATTTTAATTTTACGCACACATTTCAAAAAATGCGCTTAAAATTTAATTGATTTTTTTAGTTGTCTCAGGTATAATAAAATCAGCACATAATTACGTATTCGCTGTGCGTGAATTTTATTTAAGGAAGAGGGTGAATGAGTGAATCTTAAAGAGCGAGCAAAAGAAGTGGTTGTAGACAATAATGGCATTGCAAAATCTGCCGACTTTGTTGCTGCCGGAATCAGAGCTGTTGATGTCGTAAACCTGTGTAACGCAGGCTTTCTTAATCGTGTACGACACGGATACTATCAGCTTGCCGAACAAGGTGTTTCTTCAGAAGAACAATTGCTTGCAACACTCATCCCAAAAGGAATAGTTTGTGTTGAATCTGCGTTGTTTCACTATGGCTACAGCGACTTTGCACCACGAAAATGGTCAATAGCTGTGCCTCGTTCAATGTCAAGAACAAAGCTAAAAGTCGATTCGCTTGCTATTCAACCTTATTATATGCAGCCTGAGTTGTATGAACTTGGGAAAATCACCGACAACTTCAATGGAGTTGAGCTGCCTGTATATGACCGAGAACGAACAATCTGTGATTGTTTCAAATATCGTTCAAGATTAGATAACGAAATTTTTAACAAGGCTATTAACTCTTATGTAAAAGACGACAAAAAGAATCTGAATAATCTTTCTGCTTATTCCCAAAAATTGCGTGTGTATAAAAAGGTTACCGAACTGATGGAGGTGTTGCTGAATGGCTGATATTGCAGCGTCTGTGCTTACTCGATTAAAGAATAAGGCGCAGGCAAGTGGAAGAAGTTATCAACTTTGCTTACAACTCTTTTGTCAGGAAGAATTTTTGCGCAGACTTGAAAAATCAAAATACGCAGAAAATTTTGTTCTCAAAGGCGGATTGTTTATCTATTCGCTTACCGAATTTGACAGCAGAGTAACGGTCGATGTTGATTTTTTGCTTCGACAAATGCCGAACACTCCTGAACAACTGCGAGCTGTGCTTGAAGAAATTATCGCAGCACCTACTGAAAATGAATTTATCACATTTGAGATAACAGATGTTTCTCCCATTGCTGTTGCAAAGAAATACGCCGGTATCGGTGCATCGCTTGTTGCTCATATCAAGAATACGAGAACGCCTTTCAGCATTGATTTCGGCGTGGGTGATGTCATCGTGCCTAAACAGGAAAAGCGAAAAATTCCTACACAGCTTGACGATTTCACTTCTCCAACGGTAAATACATATTCGCTGGAAACGACAATTGCCGAAAAGCTCGATGCAATTCTTGATTTAATGGAATTTTCAAGCCGAATGAAAGATTATTATGATATTTATTATCTTGCCAATAAGTTTGATTTTGACGGTGCAACGCTGACAAAAGCACTTAAAAAGACTTTTGAAAACCGTGGACACGCCTTTACGATAAAACAATTTGAGCAGGTTATGACTTTTGCCGAAAATGATGCAATGCAGAAAAAGTGGAAAGCCTTTACCCGTAAAATTGATACGAAAACCGATGATTACAGCATCGTGCTGAAAACAATAAGGGCATTTTTAACAAAACCGTTTACAGCGGAAATAGATAATATAGGTTTTTCTGGTCGATGGTCCGCAAATCAAAATGAATGGATAATTGGAGGAAGCTATAATGGCTAAAAAACAAAAGAAACAAGAAGCTTTGTCGGTTAGTAGACTTATAAATGAAGTTTTGGTGGCACAATTAAGTATACCTTTTCGCCAAATTGTCAATGATACCACTTTCTCAAAATATACTGGCTCAAACCGTCCCGACATCCTTATTTCTGAATTTGAATACGATGGCACCAATGACGAACAATACATCAAAAACCTTGTCGCATATGCAGAAGCAAAAGACGATTGCAAGGTTGAAGATAAAGATTGGAAAGATGCTTTGAAGCAAGGCAAAATCAAGGCACCTAAATTGGGTTTACCTTATTTCATTGTTACAAACTGCAAAACCACATATTTTTATAATGCGAAAACCTTAAAGCAATTAACACTTAACGGTAATCCTATCCGTGAATTTCAAACTATTGATATTTATAGACTTATCAAGAACAAATTAACCGCAAATCCTGACTTGGATTCAATCAACACTAATGTTGACTCTATATCCACCATTTCAGAAGCAATATTTAATAAGAAACTTTGGGAACTTGCAGGTGTATATCGTGGCATAAACTTCAAAGACAATGTTCAAAAGATTGACTTTACAGTAGGTTTTGTTGCCCTTGAATATTTCGAGGAAAAAGAGGAAATTGACGGCACGAAAGATTCGTCTAAAGTGTACTGGTCAACTTGCAACGATGATGTAGCAGAAAAAGTAAAGAATAATTTGAGCGGTTACATTAGCCGTTTAGAAGATGAAACAACTTTCAAAGAATTTAAAAATGTTATGGAAGTAGTTAGGATTGCAATTAGCGGTGATGGAAAAAACAAACCACTGATTGGCGTAGATGATGTAAAACAAATTTATAGCATAATTGATTCTATGAAGCCCTTGCACGGAACTGGATTTGACTTGTTTGGTGCTGTATATGAAATGTTCGCTTCTTCTAAAGAGAAAAAGGATTTTGGCGAATATTTCACAAGACGTCATTATACACATATATTCTCCAAATTGTTACTGCAAGATGAAGATATTTACAATGAGAAAAAGGAGTTTTCTATTATAGATCCTGCTTGCGGCACGGGTGGGTTCTTAACTGAAAGCTTCAAAGTCTTGTTAAACAATTATGAGAAAAGCGGAACTTTAACAACTGAAGCAAGGGAATTCCTTTCTAAAAGATGTTTCTACGGCGTAGATGTTCGAGATGAAAATATATCAAGAACTCGCTTAAATATGTTTTTGGTTGGTGATGGGCATACCCATATGTATTCGGACAATTCCTTAAATCCGACAAGACAAAACGGGAAAGCCACGCTTAGCAAAAAATACCAGTATGTAATTACAAATCCTCCGTACGGTAGCGGTACAATCAAAGCAAAAACCAACGCAATTTCCACAAACAGAACTGAGATAGCATTTATTTGTAAGGTTATTGATTTGCTTGAAGTTGGCGGAAAAGCGTGTATCATCACCCCTGACGGTGTATTAGAAAATCCCTCATATAAGAAGTTCCGTCAAGAAATTCTTGAAAAATGTGAAATATACGCAATAGTTTCATTGCCAAAATTCGCTTTTGCACCATATACTAAGGAAAAGACTTACGCTTTATTCATTAAAAAGCGTAGTGACAAAGTTACTAAAATACAGGATAAACCTATCTGGATGTATATCATTGATAATGACGGATTAGCTAATTCTGATAAAAGATTTCCCACCAAGTTACGTAATAATCGCAACGGTTGGATGCACGATGAAATATCCGGCTGGGTTAGCACGGACGGCATTGAAATGCCCGGCGTTTTGGAGAAACGTTGGTTATCTTTTGATGATAGTGCCGCCCCTACTACATGGATTGATGAGAAAGGTATTGTGCAAACTGCAAGAAAAGGTGGTAATGTCGATATTAATATAATCGAAAATGATCATTATAAAACTTTATTGCCAGAGTATTATTTGAGACCGTATTCTCCGCACTATATTAGTGAAAATGATTTTGACAATGAATTAAAGCAAATAGACAATAGTATAAGGAGGCTGCTTAATGAAATTTCTTGATGTTTTTAATGAAATTGATAAAGGCAATTACGCTTTAACAGATGAAGCGATTTATGCATCCTTACAAAATGGGGATGAGTTAATACCTTTATACGGTGGAAACAAAGAACATAAAATGACGGATCGAAGAATTTCAGTTTCTGCGAAAACGAAGAAAGGTGCAACAATTAAGATTTTCTCTGGTGAAGGTATAATTATTAGTCTAGATGGCAGTGCAGGAAATATGACATATAAAAACGGTGAAAAGTTTGCTCTTAATCATCACGCAGGATTTATAACCTTACGCAAAGACGCCGTTGATAAGGTGAACCTTGAATATTTCTCATTATTCTTGCAAAACTTTTATAGAGAAATGGGCGTAAGTGACGGATCGAAAACATTATCATTGGAGCAGGTTTATGCGGAGGAGTTTTCTCTCCCCGATTTTGATATTCAATGTAATATTTTAAATTCTCTAAAAAGTATTAAAAGCAAATTGGATACTCTTGCTATATTAAAAAAACGATATTATTCTTTAATGGATAAAGAGTTAGCAACAGAATATAATCAGTATCAAGCCAAACAGATTAAAATTTCAACCTGTATTGGTTATATGAGCGGAAACAGTGGCTTAACAGAAGAATTTATATATCAAATGTTACAAAGCAATTCGGAACGATTTGTCGTCCTTTCGAGTGCCACCGAAGATAATACAATGATGGGGGAAATTCCCAAGTGCATTATCAACAATCGCCAGTTGAAAGTTTTTGAAGGGCAGGAAGGCCTGTTGGTAACAAGAAATGGTAAGGCGGGGCAGACAAAATATCTTCCCAGTGGAAAATATACAATCAATGATCACGCCTATATTCTCTTTGTTAAAGACACATCGCCATATGAAATCAATCTTAAATGGCTTTCCTTGCAATATAAACAAGATTTTCTATCGTATGCTTCGAACTCGGATAATGGAACTTGGAATATGACGGGATTTTTCGCTTATACAAAATTGGATATTCCGAGTATTGATGAACAATTGTCCATTGTGAAAAAATATGATACTTTGTTACAACGTATTAATACTATTGAAGAAATAGAACGCAAATATTGCAAACTTATATCAAAAGAAATAGCATAAAATAAAGCCAAAAGCGGGGACAGCAACATAAAGTTGCCGCCCCATTTTTACTTAAAAATAAATCAATTCTGCACATACGATTTCCGTCGCTCTGTTGCGTATATTATTCATATTCCGCACCCAGAGCATCATATCGGTTGCTTTGAGTTCTTCGGTTACATTTTCTTTTTCGGAGAGGTCTTTTACCAGCCAGAGAAAAAAGTCTTGAGCCTGCTGCTCAATATCTGCAAGATATGAATTGAGCTTACCGCTTGTCAGCAAATTGTAGTAACGCACCTTATGATTTTCTTTCAAATATCGTTTATGCCTCATTGCCCAAACGCCGATATTTGCTTCCTTTTCTTCTTCCACCGGTAATAAATCGGGCAACATATAGTCGCCCACCTGCGTATAAGCACCGCCTGTTTGTCCAAAAATTGTGTTTGCCATTTTATTTTACCTCCAAAAATTAATTTATCTTGAGCGTGGATTTTCACGCTTGCGACCTTTAATATTTCTTGCCTGTTCAAGCAACTCGTCAATTTGTTTATGTCCGAAAACTTTGCGCAAGAGTTTGTAATCTTTGACTTCCGAACGCAAATTTTCGTTTTCGTTTTTCAGTTTGCTGTTGATTTTCGACAACATTTCGTTCTCACGATAGAGATTGCCGTTCGTGATATTTAATCTATGGTAATTGTCCCAACCCTCAAAGCAACGAGCCAATGCCGTCTTAATTAACGCTTTTAATTTTTGAATAAGCGGCTCTGCAATTTTAGTTTTATACGCTTTTGCGGACATAAAGCCTTGCGGCTCGGAGAGCTGATATTCGGGTGCATTATCGAGCATTTCTTCCACATTTTTTAAGTTTTCCAAACCGTTGTCATAGTTTAGTACTCGTTCTGATAACACATTAAATTCTGCTTGTTTTTTCTCAATTTTAGCACCTAATTGTTCAAGTTCTGTCGCTCGCTCTTGCTTTTTGTAGTCAAGAACAGACAAATGTTTTTCGTGTGTACCTTTGTGTTCCCACTCAATTCCGTGTCGTTCCATAACGAATGCGAGTGCGGATTTTTCTGCGCTTACCCATTGATTCCACTCGGTATCTCCACGTGTTCCACCTTTGAAACCTTGTGCGGCTAACGCTTGTTTCAGGCTTACTCTCGTATCAAGTCCACGCTTGCTGCCGGTGGTGAACGGAACAAAATCAATGTGCAAATGTGGCGTTGCCTCGTCCATATGCAGATGAGCAGAGAACACTTTTAGGTTGGGATTTCGCTCTTGAAATCCACAGTAATACTCATCTAAAATCTGCCTTGCAAACTGTCCGTTTTCGCTTTCGGCACTCATATTTTCTTTATCGCCAATCTGCAAAATCAGTTCGTGGAATGGCTTTTCCTGCTTTGAATTTCTGATTTTTTCATAATAGTTTTCTATCTTGCGGTCGGCTCTTGTCTGCTTTTCATTGTATCTTTTTAGCGCTTCATCAAACAATTCGTGATAGATTTTCTTTATCGGCTCGTTACAGTAATCAATGTTCAAATGCGTTCTGCTACCGTCAACATTTTCCGCCTTGAACTTGCGGCTGTTATGATTGACCGAGCCTTTACCCACCATTGCGCTTATCGTTCTTTGCATTTATATACCTCCATTCTCACAAACTTGCTCGTCCTCGGTTCTGTTACTCTTGTCAAGAGTAACGCAAAAGCACTTTTGACAGACAAGTCCATCAAAAATGCAACCTGCAAGCAGGTTTTGCGTTCTCCGAAGGGCAAAGAGCCGCCTTTGAAAAGGCACTCTCTGCACACTCCGCTAAACTATATTTCGTGACAAACCGTGACGATGGTGACAATGTTTTATGCCTATGCACGCTACTAAAATGTTTGTCACGGTCGTCACACATTGACACGCCTATTTCATAAGAGATAGTTTTCGTCCGTTATGCGTTCGACTTGCTTTGTAGTGAATGCCATAATCTTTAAGCAGTCGGTTTGCATTTATACTTAACCTCAATGAAAGAACATTTGGTTTAACATCTTCTCCGAGAATGTCACATAGTTCGGAAGCAGTACCTTCCCACACTTTACTTTCCGACAAAAGAGTTGTAGCAATTTTTTCAAGTAACGGCTCAGGCGGCTCTTTCCACAATTCTGTTTCGGACTTTTCAAAATTCCAAATTAGTTTTTCGGCATCTCTCACAAGATGAATTTTCATATCTTGTTGATCCCTACCGGCAACATCAAGTGTGGCATTATTAGAAGTTCGTTTTTCTTTGCTCAGAACGAACGCTCCGTCGGCGGCTCCCATCAATCCGTTTGTTCCTGAAATCATATCGAAAATATCTTCCGCTTTTTGCTTGCGAGTATGGTGAACAATGAGCATTGTAACATTGTAGCTGTCCGCCAATGATTTTAGCCTTGCTACAATATCATAGTCACTTGCATAGCTGTAATCGGCTCCGCCGGCTTCACGAACACGCTTTAATGTGTCGATAATGATCAAGCCTGTATCTGAATGTTCTTCCATAAAGCCTTTAATTTGTTCGTCCAAGCCTTCGTTCAATGTTTTGCATTGCGTGGCAAAATACAGATTATCTGTTTCCTCAGCTCCAAACATTTGAAACAATCGCTTTTGCAAGCGGGGATAGTCATCTTCAAGTGCAAAGTAAAGCACGGTTGATTTTCGCACTTTGTAACCCCATAACGGTGTGCCTGTGCTTATGTGATAAGCAAGCTGTGCCATCATAAAACTTTTACCCACCTTTGGAGAGCCTGCAAAAATATAAGTACCCCTTTGTAGCAAACCGTCTATCAACGGTGTTTGAACATTAAAAACCGTATCATACAACTCGCTCATCGAAACTGTTTTGAGATACGACGGACTCATTTGCTTTGAAAATTCTTTTTGCATTTCCTCAAGATAATCATCTAAGCTCTTGCCATCCTCATTAAAATCGGTTATACTATCATTACATACATTTGGTGACTGCTCCGTATCTGCGCCAACAGATACAATTGGAGTGGTCATTTTTTTATTTTCCATTGTTGTCATCTCCTTTCAATCCGTTCATTGTGGTAGCGATAAGGTCAATAGTATCAAGAAGTTCCGGCTCAATGCTCTCACCAACATCAATTCGTTGCAATTCATTAAGGATGAATTCCATTTGAGTTTTAAGAGCCTTGTAAACTCTCGGACTCGGTTGAACTACCACCTCACGCTCCATACATTTGCGATAGCAATATTCCTGTTTGGGCAATCCCGAAAGAGCAATTGCTCTGTTCAGCTCTTTTTGTTCTTCGGGAGATACTCTGAAAGCTACGGTAATACTGCGAAAACGATTATACTTATCAACATTTTTGGCTGACATAATATCACACTCCTTTATTCATAAAATCAAGTTTTATTGCCATTTCTTTTTGCTTTGACGGGAACAGATGCGCATAGCGATAAGTAATTTCTATACTCTCGTGTCCCACTCGGTCTGCAATGGCGACTGCCGAAAATCCCATATCAATTAAAAGGCTGATATGACTGTGCCTTAAATCGTGAATACGAATACGCTTTACACCTGCGGCTTTTGAACCTCTGTCCATTTCGTGATGAAGATAGCTTTTCGTTATGTTAAAAATGCGGTCTTTCCTTTTCAGCCCGTACTGCATATTGAAAAACTCCTGCATTTCAGTACAAAGAAAATCCGGCATTTGCACCGTTCGGTTACTTTTCTTTGTTTTCGGTGAAGTAATCATATCTTCACCTTTTATTCGCTGATATGTTTTGCTGATTTTTACCGTTCCTTTTTCAAAATCAAAATCAGCAGGGGTAAGAGCAAGCAATTCTCCCTCACGGATACCTGTCCAATAAAGCATTTGAAAAGCATAGTAAGAAATCGGTTTATCCATCATTACTTCGGAGAACTTTTGATATTCTTCCTTTGTCCAAAACAGCATTTCCTTGCGTTCTTCACTACCCATATTTCCGGCTTTTGCGGCGGGATTGCTACGCAAGTCATAAAATCTTACCGCATAATTAAATATGGCAGAAAGTTGATTGTGCAGCGTTTTCAGGTAGGATGATGAATAGGGCTTATTCTCCTCATTACGATATGCAAGCATTTCATTTTGCCAAGCTCGTACATCTTTGGTTGTAATCTCATTGATTTTGTAATTTTCAAAATACGGCAGAATTTTCTGCTGAATAATATTTTCTTTTGTTTGCCAAGTGCTTTCCTTTAATCGTGGCTTTTGCTCTCGGCAATAAATTTCAACAAAGGCAGAAAAGGGCATATCCAAATCTCCCGAATTTTGTTGTCGGAAAGTTTGTTCCCACTCCTGCGCCTCTCGTTTGGTATCAAATCCTCGCTTACACTTTGGCTTGCGTTCGCCTTTCCAATTTGTGTATTGAGTCATCACATACCAAGTTCCGTTATCTTTGTTTTTGTAAGCCGGCATTATATTTCTCTCCTTTCTGCTCCGTAAACTCTTTCATTAAAATACTGTCGGCTGATGCGTCCTGCAACTGTGATATATCCTTTTGCACTCAACTCATCATTGAGCTGTTTTATAACCTTATATGCATAAGATTTCGATACATCCAATTCTTCTGCAACCTCATCGGCTCTGATAAAAGACTTTTCTGTCATAAAAAACACCTCCTTTATAATTATTTTGGTTATTTATTGTCGGATACTTTCTGACCGCATTCCGATTTGCCCGAGCGGATATACCATTACCGTGATATATGACGGATATTCAGTTTTTGCAAACAACTTAACGCTATTTGCTTAATGATTATACTAAACATATTCCGTTATGTCAAGTGGTTTTCGCAAAAATATTAAACTTTTTTGTTTTATGTAGCTTGACATATACTAAACATATATGATATACTGATTGCACATTACATAAGTAAGGAGTGCAATTTTATGGCAATCGGAGAGAGAATAAGATTCTTTCGTAATCTTTGCGGAATGACACAGAAATATTTAGGACAGGTAGTCGGATTTCCTGAAAAGACCGCTGACATTCGTATGGCACAGTATGAATCCGGCTCAAGAACACCAAAAATAGATTTAACAAATAAACTTGCAGAGGTTTTCGATATATCTCCGCAGGCTCTTTCTGTTCCCGACATTGACAGCTACATAGGTTTAATGCACACCTTGTTTACATTAGAGGACAGATATGGATTGACAATAGTAAAAACCGAAAACGGTGTTTCAATGTATGCAGACCCTAAAAAAGGAACAGATGCTACCGAGCTTTCAAAAATGCTTAATGCGTGGGCTGAACAATCCGAGAAATATCACAACGGCGATATTAACCGTGACGAATATGACAAGTGGCGCTACAATTATCCGAAGTATGATGAAACTTCCGGTTTTGTAAAAGTACCGTCACAGAATCTCAGCGATGCTATGGTTGAAGCGTTTAAGGATAAGTTAAAATAATTGCAAACGACAAAAACCCCGTACTGACTTTAATCCGTCAGTACGGGGTTTAATGTTAATATGGTATTTTTGCGAGCCACAAGATATTACTTTTTACTCACAAACCACTCGATACACACGATAAAGGGTACCGAGCAGAATCTTATCAAAATCTTATCAACGGGCTCTTTGAAAACCTTGAAACCCTTGATATTACTGGGGCTTCAGACTTTTTCGATTTATTCCCACTCGACTGTGCCGGGGGGTTTGGAGGTGATATCATAAACCACACGATTTATATGTTCTACCTCGTTTGTAATACGATTTGAAACCTTAGCAAGGATATCGTAAGGGATTTTTGCCCAATCAGCGGTCATAAAATCATCGGTCGTTACAGCACGAATTGCAACAAGGTGATCATAAGTTCTGTGGTCGCCCATAACGCCGACAGTTTTAACGCAAGGAAGAACGCAGAAGAACTGAGCAAGATTTTTCTCATATCCGTTTTTTGCCATTTCATCTCTAAGAACCCAATCGGCATCTTGAAGCACTTTAATCTTATCGGCAGTAATTTCTCCGATAATTCTTACACCGAGGCCCGGACCGGGGAACGGCTGTCTCCATACAAGTTGCTTAGGAATACCGAGCTTTTCGCCTACTGCACGAACCTCATCCTTAAATAAATCTGCAAGAGGCTCAATAATACCGAGAAATTCAACGTCATCAGGTGTATTTACCCTATTATGATGAGTTTTGATAACATCAGCATCGCCTTTACCTGATTCGATACAGTCGGGATAAATAGTGCCCTGTGCAAAATAACCGAGTTCGTCCTGCTTCCTGATTTCGTTCCAAAAAACATTAAAAAATTCAGTACCGATAATTTTCCTCTTCTGCTCAGGGTCAACTACACCTTTAAGCTTTTCAAGGAAAACATCGCCGCAGTTTACCCTTACAAAATTCATATCAAAAAGGCTTGTGAATGTTTTTTCAACAAAGTCGCCTTCGTTTTTACGCATTAAGCCCTGATCAACAAAAACGCATGTAAGCTGTTTGCCGACAGCACGTGACAAAAGACCTGCTGCAACGGAAGAATCAACACCGCCTGAAAGACCGAGGATAACCTTTTTATCGCCAATCTGTTCTCTAAGCTTAGCAACGGTATTTTCAATAAAATTATCCATTACCCAATCGCCCTTACAGCCGCAAACTTCATAAAGGAAATTATAAAGCATCTGCGAGCCGAAAACAGAATGAGTAACCTCAGGGTGGAATTGAACGGCATAAATATTTTTCTCAACATTTTGCATAGCTGCGCAAGGGCAGGCATCTGTTGTGCCGATAATCTCAAAGCCCTCAGGAACAGTTGAAATATAGTCCGTATGGCTCATCCAAACTACTGATTTTTCATCAACGTCTTTAAAAAGCTTTGACTCTTTTTTAGTAAATTCAATCTTGCCGTATTCACTTTGAGGAGCTGTTTTAACCTCGCCGTCACCCATCCAAGCGATAAGCTGACAGCCGTAGCAAATACCTAAAATAGGTACTCCGATATTTAGTATATCTTTAGTATAGTGCGGAGATGCCATATCGTAAACCGAGTTAGGACCGCCCGTAAAAATAATACCTTTATAATCATTTTTCTTAATAGTTTCAAGGTCGGTTGTATAAGGCAAAATT
>OKTW01000806.1_pt1 | contig 13623 bp, 10 predicted proteins | sample 1606371 | NCBI WGS metagenome assembly OKTW01 (sample SAMEA3879568, study PRJEB24766) | human gut metagenome | biome: human-associated habitat; feature: feces | place: USA | collected 1985/1987
GCTTTCAGACGCTCCTCGAATTCACCGCGGTATTTTGCTCCTGCTACCAGGGCTCCCATATCGAGCGAGAAAATGGTTTTATCTTTCAGGCTCTCCGGCACATCGCCGTTTGCGATTCGCTGTGCCAGACCCTCTACGACTGCGGTTTTACCAACACCAGGCTCACCGATCAGAACCGGGTTGTTTTTTGTTTTACGGGACAGAATACGGACAACGTTTCGAATCTCGGTATCACGGCCGATAACCGGATCCATTTTCTGGTTTCTGGCTTTTTCTACGATATCCTGGCCATATTTTTCCAGGGTGTCATATGTTGCCTCCGGGTTGTCAGTGGTAACTCTCTGGTTTCCGCGCACGGTGCTTAATGCCTGCAGGAAACGTTCTCTTGTGATGCCGTACTCCTGAAACAGTTTTTTCATGGACGGGCTTGGGTTTTTCAGCATTGCCAGGAAGAGGTGTTCTACGGAAACATACTCGTCTCCCATGGCTTTCGCCTCATCCTCAGCATTTATCAATGCTTTATTCAGATACTGACCGATATACGGCTGACCGCCGGATACTTTGACGCGGTCGTTCAGCGCCGTCTCGACACGGTTCAGAAAATGATCTTTGTTGATTTCCATCTTTTCGATCATTTTCAGAATCAGGCTGTCGTCCTGATGCAGGAGGTTATACAACAGATGCTCCTGCTCTATTTCCTGGTTGCCGAAATCGTATGCGGTCTTTTCCAGGTCCTGTACAGCCTGCAGCGATTTTTGTGTGAATTTACTGATATTCATAATCGGCTTCCTCCTTATCTATTTTGGTGCTAACATTCGCTCCGAACAAAAAGAGCGTTGATGTGAATTTTCTTTTCTTTCTTTGTTCTAGTCGTACTATAACACTAGTTGTTAGCACTGTCAAGAGGAGAGTGCTAATTTTTTTATTTTTTCCCGACGCTCCTTTTCTCCCTCCCCCCCTAAAAGATTTTTATTCATCGCCGTACACAGCAATAAAATGAATCAGTGCCTCTGTTTCGGAACTGGCATACTTTTTGGCAGATGCTTCCAGCGGCTGTGATTGATATGCTTCAAACGAATCGCCCTCGTCGCGTCCAGATATGTAGCGATTATCATTTAGTTTCCACTTCCTCATTTCTTCAAAATAAGCAGTATTCGCCATTTCCGAATTCCAGTCCATTCGCTCCAGCAGATAATACTCCATTCCATGATAACATTCTTCGCAAATTCCCGTAAAAAATTCTTCTGCTGTCTGAGATGTTAAATGCTCTGGAGCATACCATATTTCGTTCTCTTCGTTATTATATAATGCAACGCAATTCGATGATCCTGTCTCTTTCACATACAGCGGAATTTCGGGAATTCCAAGTCGTTCTGTTTCAAGCCGTACCATCTTCTGTGCTGCAATTGTTCTTTCTTCCAGTGTTTTTTGCCTCCATTCGCTCTCCTTTAAGCTCAGCAGAAATTCTTTATTTTCCTGAAAAATGTTCTCCTGATTCTGGACGAGATTATAGTCCTTTTTTCGTTCGTAAAGTTCTGCCACTCCGGACGGAGACTCAAGCTTCCAATATATCATCATACAAGTCGGTACCATACTCACGCATACTGAAACAAACAGAAATGCGTTTAAGTCACTTCTTTTTAATCTCCAGAATTTTTTCGGAGAATATTTTCGTTTTTTTCTATGTAAATCTCTTAAAACCGTAACAAGAAATATCCCATCCAGCACTGCAAGAAACAACACAATTTTCAGTGAATATTGGGCAAATAAAAACAGCATCAGTATGCTCGGCGGAAATGCATAGAATAAAACTTCATTTGCAGTTCCATCTGCGCAGTAGCTTCGAATGGGTGAGGCCAGCCACAAAATCAGGCACAGCGCATAGGCAAAAAGCATTGTCCCCGACGAAATATGGACGGAACATTCTGTAATATATACCTCAACCTGTTTCACATACATCACATACAAGATACAGATCGGATATAAAATCGAGCTTTTGCTCAACCAGTATGCCGCTGATTTTCTTTCCCGTCTTCTTTTCTGTTCCTCCATATCAGATCCCCCCTGATTTTTCTTTTGTTTTATTTGAAATACTTGTATGTTTATTTTAGCGTAATTTTTCGTTTTTGCCTATCCTTCGTTTTTCAGTTGAATCTTTCTGTAAAAACCAAAATTGCGAAACCCTGTTTTGGCAGGACTCCGCAATCTCTTTTTCCTATTTACTTTATGATACATGACGGGCAGCATATTTCATTTTCTGGTTTCCGGCGCATTTCTTAAAATACTGCCGGATCGCATCTTCGTTCATATCGTTTCCGATAAACACAGCCTGGCCGGCGTTTTTCTGTTCTGTGCCGGTGATGCTGTAGCGGTGATCGGCGACATCAAATTGGAGAAACTGGTCTCCGGCTGCGAACTGTCCTTTTGCACGGATGATATTTCCAAACGCTCCGCGAATGATCTGTTCCAGAAAACACCACAGGGTTTCCGGTGCCTCCATTCGGATATTTTCGAAGGAGAAGGTCTCCGGCATCTTTTCGCCGCTCTGCGTATCCTGTACTTCTTTCTCATATCGGCCGCCCAGCAGCAGGCTCTGGTAATCTTCCCGTGTCATCGTGGATGCATAATCCGTGATGATTTTTGCCTGCGAGTTAATTTCCTGCAGAAATTTCTGGATGCGCTGTTTTTCTTCCGCCTGGCATGCTTCTGTTTTGGAAACAATGATCGTATCCGCGCTTCGGATCTGATCCTGATACAGCTCGGGATATTCCGCCATATAGCGGCGGTAACTGTAAACATCCACAATAGTGACCGGCGAGAGAAGCTGAATTCTCTCGTACTCGATCTGACGCAGATTTTCTATAATCCGGGCGAGACTTCCGACGCCTGTCGGTTCTACGATCAGGTATTCCGGGTCTACCACATTGGCAATGGTCAGCACGGATGCTGCAAAATCCTTTTTCCCGATGCAGCAGATGCACTGCTCTGTCATTTCCCATACATTTTTCTGCGTTCCTTGCCGGTTCTGGCCAAGACGTGCGCCGTCGATTCCTGCGGCTCCATATTCATTTTCCAGTATGGCAAACCGCTGATCGACGTTCCTGGCCAGCCGTTTGATAAATGTTGTTTTTCCCGCGCCCAAAAAGCCGGATACGATCAATATTTTCATACGTTTCCTTTTTCAGTCAAATTTTCAAATCATCAGTCAGCCAATTTAACGACTGGTTTGATTAAATCCTTCGGTTTATCTCTCATCAGGAACAATGCTTCTTCCAGATGATCCCATCCATCAAACACATGCGTGGACAGCGGGCTGACATCCAGCTTGCCTGCCGAAACAAGAGCTCCCAGTTTTTCCATGCGGAGTCTTCCGCCAGGCATCAGGCCTCCGTTAATCTGTTTGTGACCCATTCCAACGCCCCACTCTACACGCGGAATATCAATGTTGTCACCGGATCCAAGATAGTTTACATTTCCGATCTTTCCGCCCGGTTTCAGGCATTTTACTGCTTCTGCAAAGGTTTCTACACCACCGCCGGCGATGACTACTTTATCAACACCTTTTCCATCTGTCATATCAAGTACCTGCTGGAAAATCGGTCCGTTCTTGTAGCTGACAAAATCCGTTGCGCCGTATTTTTTTGCCGTTTCTACGCAGACCGGTCTCGTTCCGACAGCAATGATTCTCGATGCGCCGCGCATATTCGTTCCGGCTACCGACATCAGACCAACTGGTCCGATTCCGATGACAAGAACTGTATCACCAAACTGTACATCGGCAAGCTCTACGCCGTGGAATCCGGTCGGCACCATATCGGAAAGCATGCACGCATCGACAACATTGATGTTTTTCGGAAGCAGCGCAAGGTTTCCATCGGCATCATTTACATGAAAGAATTCAGAAAAGACACCATCTTTGAAGTTGGAGAATTTCCAGCCTGCCAGCATTCCGCCGGAGTGCATGGAATAACCAGCCTGTGCTTCCAGAGAATTCCAGTCCGGAGTGATGGCCGGCACAAGAACCCGGTCTCCCGGTTTGAAATCTTTTACGAGCTCTCCGACTTCCACAACCTCTGCACAGCACTCATGGCCCAGAATCATGTTATGACGGTCACCGATGGCCCCTTCCCATAAAGTGTGGACATCTGATGTGCAGATGGCAACTGCCAGTGGACGGCAAATGGCATCCATCGGCCCGCATTTCGGGCGTTCTTTCTCGATCCATCCGGATTCACCGATTTTCAGCATTGCATAACCTTTCATATCTTTTGCTCTCCTTTCAGATTGTTAATGATTTATCGATTCCTATGATTCGAATATATCACTAATAGGTTACTAATTCAACAGAAAAGTCACGGAATGCCGTAGAATATTCCGTGACTTTTTTATAGCTTTTGCACAATAGATTACTTATAGATACTTTTTATCAAATTCTGTACCGACCGCATTCCCATACCGAAACGGCTACAGCCGGCTTTCTGCATTTCCTGTATAGTTTCCAGACTGCGGATTCCACCGGCGGCCTTGATCTGAATGCGACCGGCGGCTTCACGGCTCATGATTCGAACCTGCTCCACGGTGGAAGGACAGCCGGGATACCATCCGGTGCTCGTCTTTACATAATCCGCACGGCCTTTCACACACAGATCCACTGCCTGGCAGATTTCCTGCTCCGTCAGCTGCGGTGCCTCGATGATCACCTTAAAAATCGCCGAAGGCACCTGCTCCCGGATGGCCAGAAGTTCTTCTTTTACATAAGAAAATTCGTGGCTTCTGAATGCCGTAAGATTCATCACCATGTCGATTTCCCGGCAGCCAGCCTCCCACAGTTCTTTTGCCTGCCGCTTCTTCTGTCCGGTCGTATCTCCGCCGCCCGGAAAGCTTACCACGCCTCCCGCATGGATTTCTCTGGTGTCCTGCAGCCGTTCTGCCACATGGGCGCTGAACGCCGGCAAGGTAAACACAGCAGCCAGACGATATTTCTTTGCCAGCTCCACCATCGCATCAATTTCATCCATTGTATGAAATGCCTGTACACAGCTGATATCAATCTGCCGCATCAGTTTCTTCTGTTCTTCTGTCTCATCGCTCATTTACTCCGTCCTTTTCCCGAAATCTCCACCTCGTACTTGCTTCCGATGATCCGCACGTGGTCAATGCTCACCGGCCGGTTCTGCCAGTAGGTGACTCTGTGCACCACAAGAAGCGCATCCTTCGGCTCCGTTTTCAGAACCTGGGCTTCCATAAAGGTCGCGGATTTCGCTGAAATTCTGTCTCGTGTCTCATCAATCTGCAAGCCGAATTTCTCCTCCAGAAACTGATACAGCGCTACAAACTGATTCTCATACGCTTCGATGCCAGGGACTTTCGCATATTCGATATAATTTTCCATCAGCGTAACAGGCTCTTCATCCGCAAGCTGCAGCCGCTGAATCCTCGCCACGCTGGTTCCCTCCGGAATTTCCAGTTCATCGGCGAGCTGTTTGTCCGCCGAAATGATGTCGATCATCATATCTGACGTCGTTACCCGATATCCTTTTTTCATCAGGGATTCCGTGACCGATGTGACCTTGTTATAATTCTGAATTGCCTTATGATTCAGCACCCTCGTTCCAGAACCCTGGCGAACCTCAACCAGTCCCTCCTGCACCAGCATCTTTACTGCATTCCGTACCGTAGTACGGCTGACCTGATAGATTTTCTCCAGTTCACACTCCTTCGGCAGAAATCCCCCGACAGGATATGTTCCCTTATTGATCTCGTTTTTCAGTCTGCTGTAAACCTTCACATAAGCCGGTGCATTTTTCATCTTCTTCCCCTCCCGTGAAATATCAATATCCGCTTTTTGATCCTTTTTGCAGTATACCATATTTTGACGGCACAATCGAGTCCCAAAGAAGAGTTCCTGTTTTCTGCTTTGTCACCGACACATACTCTGCCAGACGCACAGAAAAAAGGCAGACGCATGTCATTTCTTTATGACTCACGTCTGCTCTGCATGAATCTTCTTTTTTCTGCTGTCTGCGAAATACTTCCATTCTCCAGAAGCAAATCTCTCTTTCTGCGGTGTAAATTTTTGTTACAAATTTTTTATTGTTCTTTTCTATTTTTTCGTATCAAACCGCATCACCGCCATGTGCACCACGTACGGCACCAAGATGACCGGGATTGCCAGGTATGCCAGGATGCTGTACGCCTTCTGGATCAGCGTCAGCAGACCAAACTGTGCGATAAGGAAGTCCGCGATGCAGCAGACAAGCGCGGCAAGGATCTGGGTGCGGCTGATTTTGCCTGCGGTTTCTGTTCTGTTGCTTCGTTCAGCGAGGCCGTCGTGGATTCGTTTGACCATGGCGGCAACCATGTTGACGGCTGTGGATACGGCACCGAGGATGATCAGTACGGAAATCAGCGGTGTCATGAATTTACTGCCGACGCCCTGCTGAACCATAAATAATGTCGGGACGCTCTGCTGGATCATTTCCGGGTTCTGGTATACGGTCATGATTCCGAGGACGACCATGATCATCAGAAGGGCATTTAATACGGCACCGACTGCCATGCTCTTTCCGGCATCCTGCGGTTCTTCGAAGGATTTGGCATGCTGGACGAAGACTGCGACATTGGCAAGCTGGAAGGTTCCGTAGAGGAATGCGGCGTACAGGGCTTTGCCGAATGGGAGGTCTGCGGTTTTCATGGCGTTTACAGTATCGCCGATCTTTCCGGCTCTGGCGATGATGTTCGGGACGTAGACGATCAGCAGACCGGCGATAATGCAGATGGACAGCACTGACGCTACTTTCCGCACCAGATCTGTTCCGAATACCGAAACGACGAAAATAATTTTCCAGTTTCATAACGATTCTCCCTTCTTCCTAACAAGCAAAAGGGCATACTGACCTTCTGTTGGTCAATACGCCCTTGTATCTCCGATGTGCTTTAGTATATCACAGTTTTAACGCGAATGCACTCAATTTTAAGCAAAACGCAAAAGATCCCGGGATTTTTCTCTCCCGGGATCTGAAAATTCTTACTATGTAATTCCTTTTTAAACCACACGTCTTACCGCAAGAATCGTGGTATACGCTGCGTTGCTGCTGATCTTGATACCGTCGCGCTCATTGCTTGCGTGTACGATTGCACCGCCGCCGATGTAGATGGCTACGTGGCCGCTGTAGCAGATGATATCGCCCGGCTGAGCTTCTGCATAAGATACGCCGCGTCCTACGCTGCGCAGTGCGCTGGAGGAATGCGGAAGGCTGTATCCGAAGTGTGCGTAAACGCTCATGATAAAGCCGGAGCAGTCAGCTCCGTTGGTAAGGCTTGTGCCGCCCCATACATACGGGTTGCCGATGAACTGGGTTGCATAGGATACGATGGCGCTTCCTGTTGCACTTCCGGTGCTGCTGGAGCTGCTGGAATCATCCGAGCTGCTGGTATCGCTGGACGAAGAATCATCGTAAGAGCTTCCTCCGTTAGACGGTGTTGTTGTCGTGGTGGAGCTTCCTGTGCTGGACGGTGTGTTGTCTGCCGTTGTTGTATTATTTGCAGCACTGCTTGCGGCTGCTTCTGCTTCCGCCTGTCTTGCAGCTTCTGCCTGGCGCGCTGCCTCGGCTGCTTCTGCTGCCTGACGGGCCTCTTCGGCTTTTCTTGCTGCCTCTTCGGCTGCAATCTCCTCCTGGATCTGCTGGATCTTTGCGTTCTGCTCTGCCAGGACTGCGTTGTACTGTGCAGCCATGTCATTCAGGTCTGCAATCTGGTTCTCGTAGTCATCGGAAACGGCTTTCTTCTGCTCGAGCATTTCCTCAAGGGACTGCTGCTGTGCTTCCTGCTCTGCCTCGCTGGCTTCCAGGTCTGCTTTCTCGTCTGCGAGCTGATTGCTGTAATCCGTTACCTGCTGTACCAGATCCATGTACTCCTGCAGGCACTCTCTGTCGTATTTGTATAATTTCTGGGTGTACTCAGCCTGGTTCAGGATGCTGCTTAAATCTTTTCCTTCCAGAATCAGTGCTGCCCAGCCGTTGTCTCCGCCGCTTTCATAGAGGAATTTGATACGTTTTTTCATCTGCTCGTACTGCTCGTCCTCTTCTGCCTGTGCGTCACTTAATTTTTTCTGAGTATCTTCAATCTCAGTCTGTTTCTCTGCAATTTCATTTTTCAGATTTTCAACGGATGCCATGGTTACGACAAGCTGTGCGTCCAGGTCATCAATCTCGCCGGTAATCTGATTCTTTTTAGTTTCCAGATCGTCGATTTCTGCTTTTGCGTTGTCAAGCTGTGCGCTGGTCTCTGCCTGTGCTGCCTGCTGCTGCTGTAACTGCTCCTGTTTCGAGGCGCTTACTGTCATTACCTGAGCTGCACTTACGATCACTGCTAAACTTAAGGCAAGAAATTTTTTTCTCATTCTTTCACTCCCAAATTGATTCGTTGTATGTAGGATTTCTGTTTCCAGTTTTACCTGTTTCTTAGAAATTCAATTATTCTGTAACAATTTTGAAATATTTTTCCCAATTCTTTTACATAATATCACAATTCACAAATGGATGCAAGGAAAAATATCCCGCCTTTTTGTAAACAATTCGTGAACAGTAACGATACATGTTATTTTACCTTCTGTACACTCACACAACTCAATTTGTATTGATCCGGCGAGGAAAGCGCATCGCCGTCAGGGATTGAAAAGTCCTCTGCGGAGAATTTCGCACAGAGTGCCCGGTACTGATCCTCTGTAAAAGACGGCACCGCATCCTGATTCCATTCCAGACTGATTTCCTGATCGGTCACGCCGCGCGTTACAATTTTCCCGCCTTCAAAATCCTTTTGTTTCATTTCTTTTAACGCATTGTAAACTGCAGTTCCATAATCCAGACGTACTTTCAACACGGCATTGGCGTACTCCTCCACGCCGCCGTTTGCGATCAGTGCTCCGCCTGCCGCAGATGCTGCTGCGCCAAGTACATTCTGATACGATGCACCGTCCGAGAAGAGAATCTGTCCGCTCTCACCGTACCAGCTTTTGATTTTTTCCAAATACGACGGTGATACGCTGCTGCTTTTCCGATACGTATAATCCAGCGTGATGCTGTTTTCTCCAAGTCCCAGATCCGCAGCGGCCGCCTCTGCACCGAGTGCATAACCTGTCCCGTACTTTGTTCCGTTCTCTTCGTTTTTCTGTCCGATATAGCCCAGGTGCGTGTAGCCGGCCTGTACTGCCGCATATCCTGCCAGGTAGCCGGCCTCTGATACATCAATTTCCAGGCTTTCTGTATTTCCGCGGAGACGGCTGCGGCCGCTCTCACTGACCGGTTCTGCCTCCAGCAGCAGAAAACGGACATCCTTCCAGTCGCGCTGTGCATCGTAAACGGCGCGGCTCATGCTCGTTCCGGCACAGACGATAACGGATGCTCCCTTCTGCGCCGCCTCTTTGATGGTGTTTTCATAGTCCTCTGTTGTCCGTCCTGCCGGAACACTTGCTTCATATTTCAGACCGCTCTCGTCTCCATACTGCGCAAGACCGTTCCATGCTGACTGATACACGGCATCGGAAGCTACCTCACTGCCGTCGGTTACCAGCACCAGATCCACTGGTTCCGTCTTTTCTTTTCCGCAGCCGCCCAGCAGCAGCAACGACACTACGCCAAGACAGAGCGCCCATTTCCAGCTCTTTCGCATGTTTACTCCCCTTGTATTTTTATTTTCCAGATTTTTTCTTTTGTATTTCTGATCTGCGTCTTTCACGCACCTTCTAGTATAGACAATTCCAGCGCAAAAAGAAAGAGAGAATACACGAACTACAAAGTTTTTTTGTATTCTCTCTTATTTTTTATAGAAGATATTTTACTGGAACAGATCGTTCAGGATTTCTGCCGGTTTCTTCCTGCGGTAGCCTTCACTGTCACTTAAGATACTGCTGCTCCAGGTGAAATGATTCACACCGGTCAGATAGGACCGGTCAAGAACTTTTACACCATACCGCTCATACGCAACCGGATAATACATTTTCATGTATTCATTTGCCAGCTCAATAGCTTCACTGTTAATGCTTCCTGTTGAAGAAACGGTTCCGCCAAGCTGAATATACGGCGGTGTCGCATGAATGACAACCACGCTGCCGTCCGAGCACTGGCCAATGACAATCCAGACATGACCGCTCTTGCTGACCACATCACCCGGCGTAAATTTCTGGGACGTATCGCCTGTCACGCAGGTTCCCCAGCCTTTTCTTGCAAAGTAGGCCGGCATTCCAGTGGAGGTTGTCGTTGCATACTCTTTCGTCACCTGATGTGCGGTCCATCCGACATAGCCGGAACAGTCAAGACCTTTTCCGTACTCATACAGATGATCGGAATAGTTGTAGGTGGAATTCTGTGTATTGAAGAATTGTTTCCACTGCGCATTGACGCCGTAACTCTCTGCCTCTGCGTCTGTGTGGCCGCCTCCCCAGATATACAGGGTATTTCCAAGCGGAAGCAGTGCATTTTTCAGAAAGTTCCGTACGGTGCGGACACCGATCTGCGCGGACGGTTCAAATCCGTCCGGACTCTGTACCAGCTTGCCGTCCTCATCGAACACATACGTTTTTCCGTCGATCACCTGTTTTCCGGTTATCATGCCGCCCCAGTTTCGGAAATAGTATGTATTTCCGCCAATCGACTGCCAGCCGATTGCCATTTTCGAGTCAGATCCAAGGTAATAGAGGTTATTATCATAGGTAATAAACGCATTCTTGTACATGCCGCCCCAGCTTCTCGGATAATAATAGTTATAATCCCAGTATACCCAGCCGCTTGTCGCCATAACGCCGTTTTTGTCTACATAATAATAGTTTCCGTCGTACTGAAACAGCTCGTCATCTCTTCTGGTTCCATTGGCGTTGATCCAGTAATACGTTCCGTCCAGAAGCAGCCAGCCCGTATGGCTTGTGCCGTCCTCATCGAAATAATATGTTTTTCCGCCGTTCTGCACCCAGCCGGTGGCAAATGTTCCATCTGAATTGGCATAGTATGTTTTACCGCCGATGGTAAATGTCTGATCATGGTACAGACCGCCCCAGCTCTGGAATGCGTATTTTGTTCCGCCGATGGTATGAATTCCGGTGTACATGCCGCCCCAGCTTCGGAAATAGTAGCGGTTTTTGTCGTAGGTGATCCATTCAGACGATGCCATCGTACCGTCTTCTTTCATCCAGTACCAGTTGTTGTCATATTTCACCCAGCCGGTCTGAAGCGACGTATCCTTGTTGATCCAGTAATACGTTCCGTTGGTCAGATACCAGCCCTCTTTTGTAATCTGCTCGCCGTCTTCCAGAAAATAGTATTTCTTTCCATTGATATCGCAGACACCTGTATAGAAGGTTCCGTCATCCTTTGCCCAGTATTTCTTTCCCTGCCAGGTAAAAGATTCGTTACGGTAAACGCCGCCCCAGCTGTGGAAATAATATCTTGTTCCGTCAACCTCTTTCATTCCGGTGTACATCACACCGTCACCGTCAAAATAGTATCGGTTGTTGTCATACGTGATCCATTCAGATGCAGCACGTGTGCCGTCCGCTTTCAGCCAGTACCATTTGCCTTCCAGCTTCAGCCAGCCGGTCTGAACAGAACCATCCTGATTGATCCAGTAAGTCTGATCTCCCAGCTGAACCCAGCCGGTCTGGCTGGCATGATAGATCGATCCGTCATTCTGCGCTATGTAGGTTTTCCCTTTTACGGTAAAGAAGGTGTTTCGATATACACCACCCCAGCTCCGGAAATAATACTCGTTTCCTCCGATGCTCTGGAAACCGTTTTTATAAATGCCGCCCCAGCTCCGGAAGTAATACAGATTGTTGTTGATTTCTTTCCAGCCGGATGCCATCATGACACCATTATCATCAAACCAGTACCAGTTATCATCGTACAGCAGCCAGCCGGTCTGCAGGACGCCGTCTTCTCTTACCCAATAATATGATGTGCCTTTTTTCAGCCAGCCTTTTTGTGTGATCTGCGCTCCCGTAGTATCATCAAATGCGCAGAGATCACCATGTCCATTCATTGTTCTGACTATTCCACGGGCAACGATACCATTTTCCTGTACATAGTACATTTTTCCACTGATGCTGAGATACACATTTCTCTGAATGCCGCCCCAGCTCTGGAAATAATAAAGGTTTCCATCTACTTCCTGAAAACCATTTTTATAGATTGCTCCGTCTCCCTTGGCATAATAAAAATTATTATCGTATGTGAACCAGCTGTTTTCTGCCATGCGGCCGTTCCGGTCCGGATCCAGCCAGTACCAGTTTCCATTCCGATAAAGCCATCCTGTTTTCAGCTGTCCGTTCTCATAAAAATACCAGCCGCCGTCGCCTGCCTTAACCCAGCCATTCTGACTGGCCCGCACAGCAGCAACGCTGTCCTGTGAAGCCTGTGTCTGCGTTTCACTCTGTATCCCGCTCTGCTGATCCTCTGTCTCCACAGACTGGTCCATCACCGTGCTGCTCCCCACAGCACTCGCGGAAACAGTCGTCGGATGTACGCTGAGCATCAGCACCATAAAAAGTGTACCGCCCAGAAGACTTCTCAATTTTTTCTTCGATGTCATTGGTAAGTAACTCCCTTACTATATTATATCTGCTTTTCTCTCCATGTTATCATTAGAAATTATATTATCTTTTGTAATATTTTGCAATAAAAACGTAAAAAAAGAGACATTCACGAAGGAATGTCTCTTTTTTCTGTGTTTTATTTCATGCTCTATTCTGTCTTTTCAAGACAATATCCTGTGTTATTAGAACAGTCCTGTAATCTTTCCAGTAGCGTCTACATCGATACGCTCTGCTGCCGGAACTTTCGGCAGACCTGGCATGGTCATGATGTCACCGGTCAGGGCTACGATGAAGCCTGCACCTGCGGAGATTTTCAGGTTACGTACGGTAACTTCGAATCCGGTCGGTGCGCCGAGTTTGGTTTGATCATCGGTCAGGCTGTACTGGGTTTTTGCCATACAGATCGGGCAGTTGCCAAATCCGAGAGCCTCTAACTGTTTTGCCTGTTTCTGTGCATTTGCGGTCAGGACAACTCTGCTTCCGCCGTAGATCTTCTGAACGATGGCGTTCAGTTTCTCTTCGATGGAGCCTTCCAGATCGTATGCATAGGTGAAATCATTCGGCTGCTCGCAAAGACGGACAACTTCTTCTGCCAGGGCTACGCCGCCCTCGCCGCCTTTTGCCCATACCTCGGACAGAACAACGTTGACACCGAGCTCTTTGCATTTCTCCTCAACCAGCTTCAGCTCTGCTTCGGTATCGGTCGGGAATGCGTTGATGGCAACGACACATGGCAGTTTGTATACGTTTGTGATGTTGCTTACGTGTTTCAGAAGGTTCGGCATACCTTTCTCCAGAGCTTCCAGGTTCTCGCCGTTCAGTTCTGCTTTCGGAACGCCGCCGTTGTATTTCAGGGCACGAACAGTTGCTACGACTACAACTGCATTCGGTTTCAGGCCTGCCATACGGCATTTGATGTCGAGGAATTTCTCAGCACCAAGGTCAGCACCGAAGCCTGCCTCTGTGATAGTATAATCTGCTAATTTGAGGCACATTTTGGTTGCTGTTACAGAGTTGCAGCCGTGTGCGATGTTTGCGAA
>OKTW01000825.1_pt1 | contig 13358 bp, 12 predicted proteins | sample 1606371 | NCBI WGS metagenome assembly OKTW01 (sample SAMEA3879568, study PRJEB24766) | human gut metagenome | biome: human-associated habitat; feature: feces | place: USA | collected 1985/1987
GTGGACTCTGCCGCCTGGTTACTTGCCTGCTCCACATTGTCAGCCTGATTTTTTAATCCTGTTACCAGTCTCGCACCCTCTGCCACATTCTCCATCGTATGATTTGCCTTATCAATCATCGCTTCGGTTTCTTTTTCAGCACTGTCCGTATTCTTATGGATTTCCTCACACATCAATGCCTGCTGCTGGATTGCCTCCGCAGTACTTCCCGTGCTCTGGGCAATATTGGAAATAGATTCATTGTTGTTATTGATGACTTCCTCTAATGTCTCTAATTTTTCTTTTGCGGAATCAAAATGTTTCACCAGATTTTCCGCTGTAGCCAGCATTTTTTCAGATGCTGCAGCCTGCATTTCCAGATTTTCTTCACTAAATTTTGTAAGGAGGATAGATGCTTCATATACCGCATAAACTACTGTTGCAAGAATGATAATACTAAAAAAAAGTTCTATCCCATCGGCTCTTTTTGTAATAACCTGCACTATGATATGAATGATATTTCCTACTGCAGTTACACCAATACCATAATATACAAACTTTACATCTAAATACAAAACACATGCAACAAAGAGCGGGATTCCATATGCGTAAACAAAATTATTCTGATTCAGTAAAAGAAATACACAATATACAGCACTTCCTGTTCCAAGCAGGATTTCCCCACCCTTTTTTGAATTCCAAAACTTTTTTGCATAAGTATTCACAACAATAATTCCCGCAACTGCAGCTGCAGTCTGAAGCAGTATCGTAATCTTAAACTCCGCCAGACATGCCATAACAGACAGAATCGTCATCACTGCCAGCAGGATTATTACCACATTATATACTCTTTTATTTGCTCTTACATATTGTTCTCCTGTCATCTAAATCCCTCTTCCTTTCGCTTTTGAATGTACTTGCATAATTATAGTACACCTCTCAATAAACACACACAATACTTATTACAAATTTTTTTCATACTTTTCGACATATTGCGCCATAAAATGTGCTGTGATAAACTAAAGATATTTAAAATATTTCACATTTTGCTGCTTTCAGATGAGGTTATTATGAACTTAAAACAATATATCAGACATCTTCTTTATGATAATACAACTTATGAATCACCAGATATTTATCAGCGTTTCCGCATTGTCTGTCCGGAGTATTCGCAGCACGATATCGAAGTCAAACCATATCCCCTTCCGGAATCAGAGCACATGTTTGGCCTGATCTGGGATATCCACGAACCTCACACTGTTTCTGCCACGATCATCCCCTCCGGTACCGCCTTTACTTACGAGAAACGGTTTGAACCGGGCATGCGCACCCAGATGCACTCACATGAATATCTCGAACTTTTTTATATCGTGGACGGCGAATACCGTCAGAAGATCCTCGGCAATGAATTTACTTTCCACAAGGGGGAACTCTGCCTGATCGACCGCAACTGTGAACATCAGGAAATCTTAGACAGTGGTTCTTCCACGATCTTATTTCTCGGTATCACAAATGCTATTTTTAATGATATCATGAAACATCTGAGCACTTCCGGAAGAATTGCTTCTTTTTTAAATATGGCATTATTAGAGCAGAAAAATCTGCAGCAGTATCTGCATTTCCGTCCACAGCCGGAGGGTATGGAAAAAATGGAACAGGCGCTTTATCAGCTGCTGTCCGAGTTAAAACAGCATGATGTTGCCTCCCCTTTGATCTGTCAGGGATTACTGCTGCGTATTTTCAGGATTCTTGGAACAAATTATGAATTTTCGCTGTCAAAACAACTGCGAAAACAGATGAACTGGATTTTATTTGAAGAGATCACAGATTATATGGAAAATCATCTGACCCAGATTTCCATTACAGGACTTTCTGAGGAATTTCATTTTCAGGAAGATTATTTTAACCGTCTCATAAAAACACAGACCGGGCTTACCTATACGGAATACTTACAGCTTCTGCGCCTGCGCCGCGCTGAAACGCTGCTTCTTACGACCGATGCCACGATCGACCAGATCACGGAAGCGGTCGGTTACCACAACAAAGGTTATTTCTATAAAATATTTACGGAACGGCACCAGCTTACGCCGGCACAGTTCCGCAAAAAGATGTAACTATTTTTTCAGATTTATCTTACAGATTCCATTTCCAGTCTCTTACCTCAGGCAGATCCTGACCGTACTCGTGGATGTATTGTTTGTGCTCTACGAGTTTGTCGTTCATCTGCTGTACCAGATAAGATCCTCTGTTTCCAAGCTGTGGCAGATATTTGATGACGTTCTTTACTAAGTGGAAACGGTCGATTTCGTTTTGTACACGCATATCAAACGGTGTTGTAATCGTACCTTCCTCCTGATAACCGTAAACGTGGATGTTGCGGTTGGTTCTGCGGTAGGTCAGCTCATGGATCAGTGTGTGATAACCGTGGAATGCAAAAATGATCGGTTTGTCTTTGGTAAAGAGTGCATCGTATTCTGCATCGCTGAGTCCGTGCGGATGTTTCGTGTTCGGCTCTAATTTCATGAGATCGACAACGTTGATCACACGGATCTTAATCTCCGGCAGTGCCTCTCTTAAGATCGTAACGGCTGCCAATGTCTCTAATGTCGGTGTATCACCGCAGCATGCCATAACTACATCCGGCTCTTCGCCCTGGTCGTTGCTTGCCCACTCCCAGATGCCGATACCCTGTGTACAGTGTTTGACTGCCTGCTCCATGGTCAGCCACTGCTGTCTCGGATGTTTGGATGTCACGAGCACATTGACATAGTTGCGGCTGCGGATACAGTGATCGAAGCAGGATAATAAACAGTTTGCATCTGGCGGCAGATAAAGGCGTACCACGTCTGATTTTTTATTTGCAATGTGGTCTAAGAACCCCGGATCCTGATGTGTAAATCCATTGTGATCCTGCTGCCATACATTCGAGCTTAAAATCAGGTTCAAGGATGCAATGGACTGTCTCCACGGAAGCTGGTTGCAAACCTTTAACCATTTTGCATGCTGTGCACACATGGAATCAACCACACGGATAAATGCCTCATAACTTGCAAAGAATCCATGACGTCCGGTTAACAGATATCCCTCTAACCATCCCTCACACATATGCTCACTCAACATAGAGTCCATGACACGTCCGTCATGTGCAAGGAATTCATCCGTATCATAAGCCTCACCGTTCCAGTCACGGTTCGTTGCCTCAAATACTTTTCCAAGACGGTTTGACATCGTCTCATCCGGTCCGAAAATACGGAAGTTCTTTGCATCTTCATTTAACTCGAAAATATCTCTGACAAATCCGCCAAGTTCGATCATATCCTGCGCTTCCACAGCACCCGGCTTTGGAACATCCACAGCATAATCTTTAAAATCAGGCAGACGCAGATCGCGCAGTAATTTACCCCCGTTTGCATGCGGGTTTGATCCAATCCTGCGGTCGCCGGTCGGTGCTAATGCCTTTAATTCCGGAATCAGTTTTCCGTCCTCATCAAACAGCTCCTCCGGATGATAACTTAACAGCCAGTCTTTTAACATCTGAAGATGTTCCGGTTTGTCCATCATGATCGGAACCTGATGTGCACGGAAAGAGCCTTCGATCTGATTGCCATCCACTACCTTTGGTCCTGTCCAGCCCTTCGGGGTGCGGAGTACGATCATCGGCCATTTCGGTCTGGTCAGATCATCATTTTCTCTCGCATTTTTCTGGATCGCCTTGATCTCATCCATCGCCTGATCTAAGGCAGCCGCCATCTTGCTGTGCATATCCATCGGCTCATCGCCCTCCACGAAATACGGTTTCCAGCCGCATCCGTCGAAGAAATGCTCTAATTCTTCACGGGAAATACGTGCTAAGATGGTCGGGTTGCTGATCTTATATCCGTTCAGATGCAGGATCGGTAAAACCGCACCGTCTGTTTTCGGGTTTAAAAATTTGTTGCACTGCCAGGAAGTTGCAAGCGGTCCAGTCTCGGACTCACCGTCTCCGACGATACATGCTGCAACCAGATCCGGGTTGTCAAATACCGCACCAAAAGAGTGTGCCAGTGAATATCCAAGCTCACCGCCCTCGTTGATGGAACCAGGAGTTTCCGGTGCAACATGGCTTGAGATACCGCCCGGGAAAGAAAACTGTTTACACAGTTTTTTCAGTCCGTCCATATCCTCTCCGATGTTCGGATATACCTCGCTGTAAGTTCCCTCTAAATATGTATTTGCCACAAAAAAGTTTCCACCGTGGCCAGGACCGGAAATTAAGATCATATCCTGATCATATTTTTTGATGACACGGTTTAAATGAACGTATACAAAGTTCTGTCCCGGAACGGTTCCCCAGTGTCCGACGATCTTTTTCTTTATATGATCCATCGTCAACGGCTCGCGTAATAACGGGTTGTCCAGTAAATATAACTGTGCTGCTCCAAGATAGTTTGCCGCACGCCAATAGGCGTCCATTTTTTTCAGGTACTCTTGGGTAACAGGCTGCTTTTCCACAGCGTTTACTTCTGCCATGCTGCTTTTTCCTCCTTTATTGAAACATTTCCTGTCTCGTTTGTTATATTTTAGACAATCTTTTTTCGGAGGGCAATTTCCCATTCCTGTTATCTTGTAAAAAAGTTACCTGATCCGACTGGTTGTGTGACAGCCTTTTTAGTTTTTCCTGACAGCAAGACAGTAATTAACATGCTCAAAGGCTTTCATATCCGCCCCTGCCTTGTCGATAATATCCCTTTGAATATCATCCGGTGTCAACAACTCATAAATCAGAAAGCCATGTTTCTCCAGGAGTTTTTCAATCTCGCTATAGGAAAAGGCTGATTGCATTGGCTCGCCACCTGCTTTTGCCATCATAATTGTGTTCTGCACACGCTTTTCGGAAGCATCAAAGAAATTCTCATCTGGATAATCAAACACAAGCGAACTCCCATCCGCACAAAGTTCGGAAAGTGCAGCCAACATCGTATTGATTGCTTCCGTCGAAAGATAATACGTTACGCCGAGCCATGAGAAAAATGTTTTCACAGATGCGTCACCCCCCCATCGATCAGACGTTCCGCTACATTATCTTTCGTAAAATCCGCAGGAACAAAGGTGAGATTATCAGGAATCGTCCAACCGGCACGGGTGATCCGTTCTATTTTATCTTTCTGCGTCAGGGGATGATCGACTTCAAATACCCTATGTTTTGATAAGAATTCTTTTTCCCGAAGAGCGAAGGTATCCAGATCTGCGCCGAGCATAACATATTGCTTTGTGCCAGTCAGAACGGCGGCATATTCTTCTGCTGTCATCAGCTCTTTTGCAAGATGATCCGCGAAAACCGGATGATCTTCATTTTCTGCATGAAACGCCCGTCCAAATGAACTCATCAGGGCAGTAATACTAACTTCGTTATTCATTCCTTTGTCCTCCATCTTTGATGTTTCCCCTATTTTTCTTCCATTTCTTTCGTATTTGCATGAAACAGCTCCAGTGCCCGTATGAAGCAGTTGCATTTCTACGGTAAGACCTGTGTCATTTACAGGCGTGCTGAGTGTATTGATTACAAAACGCAGAGCAAACCTTCATCTATCAGGTCTTGCTCTGCGTCTAAGCTTCTGGCGTTTTAATTTCTTCAATTTTTTTATTTCTAAAATAAATCACACAAGTATATTTACATTTCGGACAAAATAACGGAAAATCCTCTAACTAATTTTTTTTCTATATTTTCAACCATTTATACCACCTCACCTTTTCCTGATTGCAATGATCTTTACGCTCTCTTAACCTCTTGAATCGTCATAATATCTCAAGCGAAATCTGCGTGGTTCGTTATGCGTTTTTCTCATATAACTTTCTCATTGCGCTGCCAATACTGCATCTCTAAGATACATTTTATCCATGTCGCACCCTCATCATATTCGTACTTCAAGGATAGAGTTGATTATCTGTCGGAAACCATAGTCGAGGAACTCCTCTTCTGTCATACCATTCTGCGCGCAAATGAATTTTCCCTTTGTCTCGGCAAGCGCAAGCAGCGAATCAATGCTTGTGGAGAGGACATAGACCGTCAGCACAGGAACAACTTCTTTTCTTACCTCGCCGCTTTTCTGCCCACGCACAATGAGTGTTTCAAGAATCTCATTTATCTCCGTCCCAAGGCAAAGTATAATTTTCACTGTATCTGAAGCTGCCACTTGCTCGATCTCCGCCGCGCCAGAACGCTTCAAGGTTTCAAGCGAGTGGGGATACTATGTGATTTTGACATTGTCAACCAAAAAATCGCAAAGGAATTTTCACCGCATGAAATACATGGAACGCCGCGGAAGTGGTCTACGCAAATTTTGGCTTTCTGCATAGAATCCAAATCAAAGAAAGAGCTTGCATCATTTTGCGGCTTCAAAGATTTAAGGAACTTCACTTTGAAACATATCAACCCGTTTGGGTATAAGAAAACCCCGGAAAACCTTGATTTTCCGGGGTTTGTAAACATAATTCGATTGTCTCTTTCGAGATAATTATCTCTTTGAAAACTGCGGAGCGCGACGAGCGGCTTTGAGGCCGTATTTCTTACGCTCTTTCATACGAGGATCACGTGTTAAGAATCCTGCTTTCTTTAATACTGGTCTGTAGTCAGCATCTACATTTAATAATGCACGAGCGATACCATGACGGATAGCTCCTGCCTGTCCTGTGTATCCACCACCGCGAACGTTTACTAAAACGTCGAATTTATCAGCTGTCTCGGTAGCAGTTAAAGGCTGACGAACAACAACCTTTAATGTCTCTAATCCGAAATACTCATCCATATCTCTTTTATTGATGGTAATTTTACCTGTACCTGGTACTAAATATACTCTGGCAACAGATGATTTTCTTCTTCCTGTTCCGTAATACTTTGTAGTAGCCAATTTACTTTACCTCCTATTAAAACTCTAATGTCTCAGGCTTCTGAGCTGCATGTTTGTGATCTGGTCCAGCGTATACGAATAACTTTGTATACATCTGACGTCCAAGAGGTCCCTTTGGAAGCATTCCCTTTACAGCGTACTCGATAACGCGCTCTGGGTGCTTGTTCATCATCTCTCTTAATGTTGTCTCTTTCATACCACCGATATAATCTGAGTGATGATAGTAAATCTTCTGGTCTAATTTCTTACCAGTAACCTTAACCTTGTCAGCATTGACAACGATTACATAATCACCTGTGTCAATGTGTGGTGTAAAGATTGCTTTATTCTTTCCTCTTAATACTTTAGCAACTTCTGATGCTAAACGTCCTAATGTCTTACCTTCAGCGTCTACTACGTACCATTTTCTGTCGATTGTAGCAGGACTAGCCATAAATGTTTTCATCGGTTTTCCTCCTTAAATGATTCGATTACTTTTAATGCCGATGCCTCTTGAAATCGCGTATGTCCGGACGCCACTTCCTTTTTGACATCTTATAGTCCTCTGTTCCATCTCAGATGACTATCATTATCTATACTAAATGGTTGCCGGGGCTTTGGCTTCCATTTATCTACTTTTACAGACCTAGATATTATACTTGCGTAACCGGCTGTTGTCAAGTGTTTTTCACCCTTATTTTCGGCTTTTTCTTTAAAACTGCATATATACAAAATCAGCCGGATTCACTCCCGGTCCATAGTAACCGAATATTATTACTATAAAGATGCCAAGGTATATTATCGCCCAGCGAAGCGGCAGCTTTCTTGAAAGTATGAAATCGCGCATGTCGAGCTTTTTATTTTCCTCAACGAAGCTGATAAAGAACCACAGCAGAGTACATATTATAAGTAAAAGTATATCGTACTCGTCCAGTCCGCATGCTCCGAGATTTAAAATGATGTTGTTTATTCCAAGCTCGCTGATATGGAAATCCGTGACTGATTTAAAAAGCATGTGAAATGCAGTCGACGCATTTGCAGCTATGTCAAAATAGTAGCCTACCAGTATGAGCATAAAGGTCCAAATCACTGATACAATTGTTGCAAATATGCCCTTTTCCCTTAGGCCGGTCAGCTTAAAAAAGCCGCCTGCCACCTTTTTGTTTACCGGAGCAAAAAGCTCTGCAAGCATGATGACAATACCGTTCCAGAGTCCGAAATACAGGTATTTCATATTGGCACCGTGCCATACTCCGATGACGATAAATGTGATGACACTCGCGATGCAGCCCGGCAGCACCTTACTGATATGCGCACCAAATCTCGGCTTTAGCCATTTGCCAAAGTTCAGGAAACGCTTTGAGATTGAAAGCGGGTAGAAGATATAGTTTCTGCACCAGTCTCCAAGAGTCATATGCCAGCGGTGCCAGTACTCTGTGAGCGAGCGCGAAAAATACGGATGGTTGAAGTTTGTTGACATTGTTATGCCAAACATCTCCGCAATACCGCGCACTATATCGATTCCTCCCGAGAAATCCGCATATAGCTGCAGCGCATACACTACTGCCGCAAAAAATACATAGGTGCCCGAAAAATCCATCGGCTTATCCATCACAAAATTGATGATATTTACCGCGCGGTCTGCTATCACAAGCTTTTTCATGACTCCCCAGAGCACCAGAAGCGCACCCTTTTGCAGATTTTCAAGCCTGAGGGAATGTCCCTCGTAAAGCTGTCCCGCAAGCTTATCATATATCGCAATCGGTCCCTGTATGATCTGTGGGAAGAATGACACGAACAGCGCTACCTTAAGGAAATTCTTTTCAGGCTCGACAATTTCCCTGTATACATCCATCACATAGCCCATGGACTGGAAGGTGTAGAAGGATATGCCAAGCGGAAGCAAAAGTCCAAGCTCCCCCGCATATGGTATATATTTAAGGAATGCCAATATGCCGAAATTGCAAAGCAGCGCAAAAAGCATGACTGCCACTCTCTTTTTTCTGCCCTTTTCCTTGTATTCCTTTCTGGTCTGCCTGTCCCAGTCCTCCTTATGGCTTTTTACGATGGCATTCTGCTTCTTTAGCAGCTTGTCAATCCATATTGTTGAGCCATAGGTGGTGCATATTGTGAAAATGATAAACAGCACATACCACTTACATATAATCACATAGTATGCCATGCTTCCCGCCAGAAGCACATACCAGCGGTATTTCTTCGGAAAGCAATAATATAATACAAGCAATACGATTACAAATATCGCATATTTTAATGAAATAAGTTCCATTTTATTTACTCCAAATCTATTTTCTAATGTAATACTGCCGCCATACTTTAATTAACAGGCAGTATTTATTTTAAAGTCCATACACTATCATGCTATTTTTTTACCGGGGTATTTAACTCCTTTGCAGGCTTTGCATCGTTGTTCGTATCTGCTACCTTATTTGTCGCAAGGCTTGACGAAAAATTATAAGGCAGATAAACGGACATCTCAAAATAATGATTGCCCAGACTCAGATCCGTATCCTTTGCGCAGGCACTTATCACATTGTCAGCGCGCCTTGCGCACTCGCCCCATGCACTCTGAAGCTCCGGTGAGTGGTCCGCATTAAGCCTGTAATTATCAGACAGATATTTTCCCATAAATGCAGTGAATTTGCGGCTTCCATTTATATTCAGGTGCTCCGAATTGTAGAAATCCTCCCTACTATTGATTCCGATAAGTTCCTTATCTCCTTCAAAGCTCGCAAAATCATAGCCATAAGACTCCACCAGCTCCTTCACGTCGCAAAGCACCTGCGGATTCTTTACCTCCTTCTCATGAGGGAACCTCGCAAAAAGCACCTTTTCCACCCCCTGTGCTTTACAATACTCAAGCAGATCAGTCATATACGCTCTGCTCTTGTCGGTAAAGTAGAGCTTTTTCTGCTTGTCTGATGGACAATCGGAATATTTTGCAATAGATGAAAATCCCTTCATGCATGATGTTTTTGCAAAATACATTCCAACTCTTGTGGCAAAGGTGTATGCACACTTGCCTATATCCTTCCAGTTGCTATGATGCAGCTTTAAAGGATTTGTAAAGTTGTCCTGCTCATTCTTTGGCACAATCTCCTGTATTGTATCAAACCTGTTTTCCTTATTGTGGATATTGTCTATCCAGCTATGCAGCTTTACCGTCCTGTCGTAATAGCTGTCATTTTGTAAAAAGCCATTCACTTCAAAAACCACAACCTTCGGATGCTGTCTGGTGAGAGCTTCTCTGAGCATTGATTTGTACAGGCTGCCGGGCGCTCCTGATACCCCAAGCGAGTATGATGTGTATCCATAATTCTTCCAGGCCTCGGTTGCACTGTAATCAGCGTATACCTCGCTGGCTCCTATCATCATCACATCAATTGTGTTCTTCGGCTCCTTGTAAAAGCCCTCTATAGTCGCAATATTGACAGCATCCGTCATCTTAAAAAATGTCGAGACAAACGAAAACAGCACGACAAATACCAGGGCGAACGCTCCTGTACGGATTACCTTACGGTGTCTGCCTTTTCCTTCGTCTGTGCTGTTTATGGCTTTGTCTTTTTTAATTTTCTCTTTTACTTTTGTAAATCTCATAACCGTCTTCATCTCCAAGCTTCTTTTTAACCGTACCATGTATTAACAGTAACGACATTATAGCCTATTATTGAAGCTAAAAACGGATATTCCAAAAATCTTAATATAATATTAAAAATCTAAAGCTGTTACTCGTACTTGAGTCCTATCATTGTAAGCCCATGTGCCGGAGCTGTAGGACCTGCTGCTGCCCTGTCTGTTGCGGCTATTATGCCCTTCATCGCATCGGCCGACATATCGCTTCCACCTATCTTCACAAGTGTTCCTGCGATTATGCGCACCATATTGTACAAAAAGCCGTTTCCTGTCACACGTATTGTGATGATGTCACCGGCCTTTGACACCGTACAGTCATATATCGTGCGGACTGTGGTCTGTGCCTGCGAGTTCGCCGAGCAGAAGCTTGCAAAATCATGCTCTCCTATGAGATATTTTGCAGCCTCACTCATCTTTTCTGTGTCAAGCGGATAATGATAGAAATATGTGTCAAGCCTGCGTGTCGGATTTCTGAACCTCGCATTTAAAATGCGATATTCATAGGTTTTACGGCTCTTTGAGAATCGTGGATGAAAATCATCGCTTACCTCACAGGAATCGACCACCACTATATCCTCCGGCAGCTTCTGATTCAGTGCATACGATATCTTTTCCGCCGGCATGCGGGTATTGGTATCAAACATACACACATTTCCAAGTGAATGCACTCCCGCATCGGTGCGGCTTGCTCCTGTCACCTTTATATCCTCCTTTAACAGGCGGCTCAGGTGCTCGTTTAATACCTGCTCAATTGTTATGCCGTTTGGCTGTATCTGCCAGCCGCAGTAATTTGTGCCATCGTAGGCTACAATCATTTTTACACGCATATATCTCTCCTGTTTTGCCTGCACTATCTATTTCACTATCTGAAAATAAGATTGCCCAGATTCACCGGCAGAAGGATTCTAAGCACTATCACAACCGCTAAAAACGCAAATATGAAAAGATATGCTATTTTATCGTCCTTTTCATATACGAGCGGCTTCATCTTTGTCCTGCCCTCTGAACCGTGATAACATCTTGCTTCCATAGCCATTGCAAGCTCATTGGCTCTTCTGAAGGCTGACACAAATAATGGAACAAGTATTGGAACCATTGCTTTGGCTCTCTTTATAAGACTTCCATTCTCAAAATCCGCACCTCTTGCCATCTGTGCTTTCATAATCTTATCAGTTTCTTCTATAAGAATTGGTATGAATCTTAATGCTATCGACATCATCATCGCTATCTCGTGAACTGGTACTTTGATAACTTTAAGAAATCCAAGCCCCTTCTCAAGACCATCTGTTAAGTTATTAGGCGTTGTAGTAAGTGTCATCAATGATGTGCCTACAATAAGATATATAAGCCTTACAACCATAAATATAGCCATTTTAAGACCCTGATAAGTTATTGTCAGCTTCCATATCTGTATAAGCACGTCTCCCGGTGTCAGAAACAGGTTAAACACCGCACTTATAATAATCAGTATTACTATTGATTTAAGTCCTCTAACCATAAATTTGAGAGGAATTCTGGACATTTTAATAACTACCGCCAATGCTACCGTGACAACAGCATATATCCATATATTCATTCCCATAAACAACGAAATTATAAAGATAAGAGTACCCATAAGCTTAACTCTTGGGTCTAATCTGTGAATGACAGAATCAGCTTTATAATATTGTCCAATTGTTATATCTCTAATCATACAATCTCCATTCCTGCCTGTTAATATTACCGCTACGCCTTTGCATTATGCTTAAAATGTGACAGAATACTTTCTTTTGCTTCCGCAATTGTTATTGCATCTGGATTTACATTTATTCCGGCCCTTATAAGGTCATTCATTATATAAGTAACCTGTGGTGCTGCAAGTCCTATCTGCTCTAACTGTCTGTAATGTCTGAATACATTTTGTGGTGTATCATCATATTTTAATACGCCATCATCCATAACCATAATTCTGTCAACATATTTGGCTACATCTTCCATACTGTGAGATACCAGGATTACAGTAATTCCAGTTTCTTCCCTTAAGTATTTAAGGCAGTCTAAAATGTCATCCCTTCCTTTAGGGTCAAGTCCTGCTGTTGGTTCATCCAAAATAAAATATTCTGGCTCCATTGCAAGAATCCCTGCGATTGCTACTCTTCGCTTCTGTCCGCCAGATAATTCAAATGGCGATTTTTGATATAATTTCTCTGATAATCCAACATCTTTTAAACATTTGACAGCAATCTCTGTTGCTTCTTCTTTTGTCTTTCCAAAGTTCATTGGTCCAAAACATACATCATCTAAAATCGTTGTCTCAAATAGCTGATGTTCTGGATACTGGAAACATATACCGACTCTTCCACGTAATTCTCGTAATGGGTATCCTTCTGAATATATATCTTCATCATCGAAATATATTGTTCCAGACGTTGGTTTGATCAATCCATTTAGATGCTGGATCAATGTTGATTTTCCAGAACCTGTGTGTCCGATCACTGCAATGAATTCTTCTTTTTTTATTTCTAAGTTTATATCTTTTAATGCGTAATTCTTCTTGCTAGAATTATCTTCATATGCGTAACTTACATGTTCTAAACGAATTGACATAATTCCTCCACCAGCTCTTCCTTTGTTGTTATCGTATCTGACAAGTTAACACCTTCTTTTTTTAGTTCCCATGCAAGTTCTGTTGCATACGGAACTTCCAGACCTAATGTTTTCATCTCATCAACTCTTGAAAAGATCTCTTTTGGTTTTCCATCCATGACAATCTTTCCTTGATCCATCACGATGATACGATCTGCTAAGATTACTTCTTCCATATGATGTGTTACCATAAGGATCGTAATATTCTTTTCTTTATTCAATGCTTTCACAAGAGAT
>OKTW01000842.1_pt1 | contig 13136 bp, 8 predicted proteins | sample 1606371 | NCBI WGS metagenome assembly OKTW01 (sample SAMEA3879568, study PRJEB24766) | human gut metagenome | biome: human-associated habitat; feature: feces | place: USA | collected 1985/1987
TTTACGTATACCTGGTCAAGCAGGCAGATCTCTTTGAGCTCTTTGTTGATACGGCCCTGGATCATTCCCTGGATAACTTTTTCCGGTTTCTGGGACTCTTTCGGGTCGTTCTGAATCTGAGCCATGAGGATTTCTTTCTCATGTGCGATGTAATCAGCGCTTACTTCGTCGCGGTTTGTGTACTGCGGACGAAGAGCTGCAATCTGCATTGCAACGTTTTTAGCCATCTCTTTGAGGTCATCGTTTACAACATCTGTCTCAACGTCAACCAGAACACCGATTTTACCGCCCATATGAGTATAAGAAGCAACGAAACCGTTCTCCTCTTTTACCTGCTGGAAACGACGGATGTTCATGTTCTCGCCGATGGTAGCGATCTGATGAGCCAGCTCTTCGCCAACGGTCTCGTTGGTATCGAATTTCCAAGGCTCTGCCAGGAATCCTTCTACGTCTGCTGCAGTTGTATCCATAGCCTGCTCTGCAACCTGTGCTACATAGCCACGGAATTTCTCGTTCTTTGCAACGAAGTCTGTCTCAGCGTTTACTTCTACAGCGACAGCTTTCTTTCCATCCTCGGATACGTTCAGCATAACGATACCCTCAGCTGCGATTCTGCCAGCTTTTTTCTGAGCAGTAGCAAGTCCTTTTTCTCTCAGGAACTCCATTGCTTTGTCCATATCACCTTCGGTAGCTGTAAGAGCTTTCTTGCAGTCCATCATACCAGCACCGCTTACTTCTCTTAACTCTTTTACCATTGCTGCTGTAATAGCCATTGTTTTATTCCTCCGTATACGTGATTCAGCAGACTGCATCTTCATGCCGGTCTGCTATTGTGAGATTCGCCGAAGGGAACCTGAATTTCAAGTTCCCCCCAGTTCATTACTTCGCGTAAATTATTCAGCGTCTGTCTCTGCTGCTTCTTCGTATGCAGCTTCCTCAGCCTCGCCCTGTTTTGCCTCGATAACTGCGTCTGCCATTTTGGAAACGATCAGTTTTACGGCACGGATAGCGTCATCGTTACCCGGGATTACGTAGTCAAGCTCTTCCGGATCGCAGTTGGTATCGCAGATACCGATCAGCGGAATTCCCAGTGTATGAGCTTCCTGTACGCAGATTCTCTCTTTTTTCGGATCTACTACGAAGATAGCGTCCGGCAGTCTCTTCATTTCTTTGATACCGCCAAGGTTTTTCTGCAGTTTTGCAAGCTCTTTCTTTAACTCAATGACTTCTTTTTTCGGAAGAACTTCGAAGGTGCCATCCTGCTCCATGGTCTCGATTGCTTTCAGTCTTGCAATACGGCTCTGGATGGTTTTGAAGTTGGTCAGCATACCGCCGAGCCATCTCTCGTTTACATAGTACATTCCGCAGCGCTCTGCCTCAACAGCGATAGCGTCCTGAGCCTGTTTTTTGGTTCCTACGAAAAGGATTGTGCCGCCGTCTGCTGCGATGTCTGCAACAGCTTTGTATGCGTCATCTACCATTCCTACAGATTTCTGCAGGTCGATGATGTAGATACCATTACGCTCTGTGTAGATGTACGGAGCCATTTTAGGATTCCATCTTCTTGTCTGATGTCCGAAATGAACACCGGCTTCCAGTAACTGTTTCATTGAAATTACGCTCATTGTTTTATCTCCTTATGGTTTTATTCTTCCCCATGTTTTTTCACCTTGGAACCTGTTTTTCAAAAAACAGGCACCATCCTTGGTACCGCATGGGTGCTTATTGTGCAACAGTAAGATTGTATCACAGAGTTTTTTTCATGACAAGCATTTTTTTCGCGGATTCTGCGGTTTTTTTTCTGTTATTTTTGTGTTTTTCCCTGTTTATCCTTTAAAAACAGATACCAGAATGTTCCGGCGCAGATTACCGCTTCCAAAAAGATGAACATCCATGCACCTGCCGGTGCTTTTTGGGTCATCCAGGATACGAACTGGCTCCGGTAAAGTCCCCAGATATTTTCTGCCATGTGCGCAAGAACCGGGGCAAGGAGTGTTCCGCACCGCTCATAAATAAGGATCAGAAGCACACTTACCACGGCTGCATAGACAAACTGCGTCACATTGCCGTGATATGCACCGAACAGCAGACATGATGCTGCGATGCCCCAGCCGGTTCCCCAGAAATCTTTTGCCCTGCGGTAAATCATGCCGCGGAAAACAATTTCCTCTGCGGCCGCGCTCAGCACACCGACGGACAGGATCAGAAGCAGCGGGTTCTGTCCTTCATAAATCTTTGATGCCATGTCCTGATAGCCGGAAAAGATTCTGGTAAAGCCGGTCACGTTCATTACAGTATTCAGGAGATGGCCGAAGGTCATAACCAGCAGAATACAGGCGGCTGCCTCTGCCGCACTCCACCGTTTTTCCGGTTTCGGGAACATGCCTTCATCTTTTTTGTACTGTTTCCAGAGAACCGGGATCGCCGCCAGACTGCCGATTGCTGATGCAAGAACGGATGTCGCGTGCATACGCTCTTCCAGATAACCGCCGGTCGTAAACGTCATCAGGATCAGCGCCAGAAGTACGGTTGCTCCGATCAGAAACAGTTCGTACGTCAGAAGCGGTTTTAAAAGACGCCATAGCTTCCGCTGGATAGGAATTACGATTTCCTCCGTTTTTGGCTCTGTTTTCGCTGTCCTTTTTTCTTTTATATTCTCTGCTTTTTTCTCTTTCTGCGCAAAGATTCCTGTTCCACTTTCTCCTCTTGTCAGCCACGGGATACGCTCCGGCTTCATTTTTTTGATGCGGTCGCGTCTTTTCTTCTCTTCTTTCGGATCCTCCGCCAGCAGTTTCAGTTCTTCCGGTGTATCACATACCTTTGCGGCACCTGCTGCCTCGAGTTCTTCTCTTCCGCCGTACCCATACGATACGCCGACACAGAGCAGTCCGTTTTCTCTTGCCCCGATTACGTCATAGCTTCTGTCACCAACCATCACCACGTCGGAACGGCTGTCTTCTGCTCCGAGTCGGCGCAGCGTCTCTGCGATGACTTCTCCTTTGTCGGTTCTGGTTTCGTTCATTTCTGAACCGGTTACTACGGTAAAATACTTTCTGATTTCGAAATGCTCCAGGATCTGCTCCACGTATTTTTCCGGTTTGGACGATGCTACCGCCAGAATTTTTCCCTTCTCTTTCAGATACGCCAGAACCTCCGGGATTCCCTCGTATACTTCATTTTCAAAAATGCCCTCTGCCTCGTACCGCTCCCGGTATTTTGTGATGGCCTGCTGTGCTTCTTCGCAGCCAAGGCCTGCAAAATTCATGAAAGATTCCAGAAGCGGCGGCCCCACGTAACAGTTCAGTTTTTCCAGATCCGGCTCTTCGATGCCAAAGGATGCCAGCGCATACTGTACGCATCTTGTAATTCCAGGACCGGAATCGGTCAGGGTTCCGTCCAGATCAAATAATATCATATCTGACATACTCTTATTTCCTCTTTTACTTTTTTATCGTATGACATGTCTTTTATTCTAGCATATCGAAATTAGAAATACAAACAAAACCGGATCAGGCTATTTTCTGCAGAGTGCACGCAGATAGCGGGTGGTCTGATTCTGAATTTCGGCAATGGCACGAATCAGGTTCCAGAGGCGCCTTAAGGACTGCAAGAGGCGGGTTCCTTTTGGTTTCTGGCTGGTTCTTTGGCTGACAAGTGTGGAAGTTTTTGGTTTCACGTTGACTTCCCACGGTTTCATGGTTCGTACAATGCCGTCTGCGCCACGCACTTTTACAGTGATGCGGTTGTAGCCTTCGGAAAGGCTCTCGGCTTTCAGACAGATTTTGTTTTCTTTCCATTCATATTCGGCTTCGGAGCCATTTACCATGCAGGAAAGAATTTCAGCCGTGTCGGCGGCTCCCTCGAGCAGAATTTCCGGGGTATAACCGGGATCTATTTCGACGCTGGTGTCGGCCGGGCGGATAATCAGGGGGTTCGGCGCTTCGAAATCTTCGTCTGCTATCTGTGATAATACGAAATCGGCGATGATCTGCGGCCGTATTTGAGATGGCTCCTCCCCGGCACTCTTAGATGGAGTTTCGGCAGGCGGAGGACTGCTTTCTTCTGTTTGTAGCGGAATATCATCTGGATCTTGGGTCACCTCCTCGGGCGTGGCTGCAGCAACGGGCAGCTGTTCGTCTGTTTTGAGTTCTTCTTTCTCCGGAGACGATTGCCCGGGCCCCGTTTGTTCCTGCTTTTCTGTGTTTGACTTTCCGGCATCTGGCATTACGGTAGGCTCCTCTTTTTCTGGTGCTTTTGTTTCCGAGGTTTGATTTTCTGACTCTTTTTCGGTTGACGGAGATTCCTGCTTCGTTTCTTCCATATCAGGCTTTTCCGGTTCCGGATCTTCTGGCATCAAATTTTCCGTTCCGGATTTTTCTGAACCTGTATCTTCATAATCTGGTTTTTCTGTGTCCATTTCTCCAAAATCCGTTCTCTCCGAATCTGACTCTTCTGTCTCTGATTCTTTTGTATCTGTTTCTTCACATCCTTCCTCTGATTCCCCGGAACCCATATCTCCTGCCTCCGGTAATTCTTCTGGCTTCCCCGATTCTGAATCTTCCGAAATTTCTTCCTCCTCTTCTTCCCACCTTTCCGCTGGTTCTTTCTCCGGATCCGGAATTACCGTCGGGGGAAGCATTTTTTCTTCTCCTTCTTTCTCTTTCTTTCCGGTCTCTGCCGGATCTGTTTTCTCTTCCGGCGGCTCTGGTTCCTGCTCTGGTTTCTCTTCTATAGGCGGTTCTTCTTCTGACTTTTCGTCCGGCAGCAGTTCCTCCGGTCCGGCTTTCCCGTCTGCATCTGTCACATCACTGTTCTCGATGATTTCAGCTTCTAATTCCACGCTTTCCACCGCACTTGCGGCCTCGCCTGTCGTCTGCTGTGTCTCCGCGTGGACTTCGATTCCCTGGACTGCCAGGAATCCTGTCATCATTGCGCATATGGTCTTTTTTCTCATCCTGCTTCCTCCCATCTTTTTCTGATCTGCTGATAAAAAATATCCTCCTCCATTCCCGGAATTTCTGCGGCCTCGTTGAGGTACTGTTCTGCTTTTTCCTGCATGTCGAACTGAAGTGCCAGCTCTGCGGCCCTGAGCAGATTTTTCCGCCGGTTTCCATCCTGTCTGCTGCACAGAAGCCGTTCGTAATAGAGAAAACTCTCCTGGCACCAGTCCTGTTCTCTTTCCCCATCCCCGGATTTTCCGCCAAGATAGCACGCATCCGCCAGTCTCTGCCAGATAACCGCCTCCCACTGCCCCTCCATATTCTCGCCTGCGGCCTTTTCCAGCACTTCGATTCCTTTCCGCATGGCGTCTGTGTCATTTTCACGCGCCAGTTCTTCGGAAAAACTGAAATACATTCCTGCAACAGCAAGATATCTGCGGCAGCGTTTTTCCTTTTCCGGCTCCTGCTGCGTGTCATCATAAAATTCAGCCAGCAATGGCTCCATCTGCATTTTTTCCCTTGCCGCATCATCCGCCAGACAGTATTCCACAAGTTCCTGCTCCACACGCCCCGCCTGACTGAGATGGTCTGCCTTTAAGAACGCTTCCCGCGCTTTCTGGTAGTTCGGCAGACTGCCTTCTTCCACCGGATTTCCGCAGAACCAGAGATCTCCCTGCTCCTCCCATTCGTCTGCCGCCGGAAACTGCCCCCATGGCATCCTGCTGGCAACCGCAGCCGCTCCTCCTGTCAGAAAAGCAAAAACTGCAAAGATCCGCAGAGTCTTCCTGCCTTTTTGCTTTCTTTCCAGCCGCCGCAGTGCCTTTTTGACTTCTCCGGCAGACGCATACCGCTCCTCCGGCTTTTTCTGCATACACTTTTCCATCACCCGCCAGAGTCCTCTTTTCTGCCGCTTTTTCGCATGCTTCGCCATTGCCGCAAGCAGTGCGCCGAGTGCATAAAGATCGGAACGGGCGTCACACTTCCCGTCATACTGCTCCGGCGCTGCATAACCGCGGGTTCCATAACGGACTTCCACACCCGTTTCTTCTGTTCCGGCTGCACCGAAATCCACAAGGTATATTTCACCACGCTCTGTTATCATCACGTTGTCCGGCTTCAGATCCCGGTAGAAAACCGGCGGGTTCTGTGCATGGAGATAACAGAGAATCCCGCTCAGGGCAATTCCCGTTTTCAGAATTTCCCGGCTGGAAAACCGTTCTCCCTTACGCATACGCTGTCCGATAGATTTTCCGTTTACAGCTTCCATCACCAGAAAGCTTTTTGTCCCACTTTCCAGAAGTTCCACCGCACAGGGAATCCCGGGATATGAAAACTTCTGTAAAAGAAACGCTTCCCGGCGCAGTTTTTCCCTGTCACATATACTTACCTTGACTGCATACCGCTTTCCGGATCCAGTTTTCTCTGCAAGATAAACGACAGACGTTGCCCCTCTTCCGAGCACTGACAGCAGGCGATACTTCCCTCCCGGAAGTTCTACTTTTCCAATGATCCCGCCTCCTCTTTTTACGTCAAAGTGTTTGTCAGTCCGATATTCTGTTTTTGTACATGGATATAAATTGAGCCGAATGGCTCTTCGATAGAGTAATATAGAATCGATTTTTCAGGACGAATGTCCAAGCGGATGAAAAATCGTGATGTAAGTATAACACAACAGCCGCCGTTTCCGCAAGAACTACAGAAGCCGACGGCTGCCAAAAAAATCGCCTGTTTTTTATCTATTTTTTCCCTCTTGACGAATCTTACATCCGTTCCGGTGCCGAGAATCCCAGCAGGTCGATGCAGGTCTCAAGTACCTCGCGGACAAGATCCAGCAGTGCCAGGTAAGATGCTTTTCTTGCCTCATCCTGCTCACTTAAGATCTTGGTCTCGTGGTAGAAGTGGTTGAACTCGTTTGCAAGCTCGTAGATATAAGCACAGATCTTATGCGGTGCTTTCTCCTCGAATGCGTTCTCCACAACGCCGTTGAAACGGGATACGGAAAGCATCAGAGCTTTCTCGCTGTCGCTCTTCGGTGCCAGAAGTGCGCCTTTCTTCAGTTCATTTCCCTCTTCTTTATATTTTCCGAGGATGGATTTTGTACGAACGATCGTGTACAGGATGTACGGACCGGTGTTTCCCTCGAAGGAAGTAAATCTCTCAACATCGAATACATAATCTTTCGATGCCTGGTTGGACAGGTCACCGTATTTAATAGCAGACAGTCCGACAATCTGTGCCGTTCCTCTTGCATCCGTATCTTTTACGCTGCGGTTCTCCACGATCTTCTGATACATCTCATCGTTGATCTCGCCGATCAGACGCTCCAGACGCATAACGCCGCCCTCACGGGTCTTGAACGGTTTTCCGTCTTTTCCGTTCATGGTACCAAAGCCGATAAAGGAAAGAACGGTATCATCATTCACCAGTTTTGCTTTTCTTGCACAGCGGAAACACTGTACGAAGTGAAGCTCCTGACGTTTGTCTGCCAGATAGCAGATCTCGTCCGGCTTGTACAGTTTCATACGCTGGATGATGGTTGCCAGGTCTGTCGTATCATACAGAGCTGCTCCATCGGATTTTAAGATCATGCACGGCGGGATCTCTTTTGTGTCTGTCTCTTCTTTGACATCAACAACGAGTGCGCCCTGGTCATAATGTGCATAACCATTGTCTTTCAGGTAATCTACCATGTCTGGAATGTACTCCTGTGCATCGGACTCACCCATCCACAGATCGAAATGAACGTCGAGGTTTCCATAGTTCTTTTTCAGATCGGCAACAGAAACGTTCATAATGTGTTTCCAGATCGCACGATATCCTCTTCTGCCCTGCTGCAGCTCTCTCGTTGCCTCGAGTGCACGTTTCTTATAGTCCTCGTCCTCTTTCGATTTGCCGCTTGCGCAAGGATAAATCTCCTCGAGCTCGCTGATCGTAAACGGTGCTTCCTCCGGGTACTCTCCCGTAAAGGACTCATCAAAATAAACAAGCTCCGGATGGCGCTCCTGCAGCTCGGTGATGATCAGTCCCATCTGCAGACCCCAGTCTCCAAGATGAACGTCACCGATCATGTTGTGGCCCATGAAGCGTCCCATACGCTTAATGCTTTCCCCGATGATCGCGGAACGGAGATGGCCGACGTGAAGCGGTTTTGCCACGTTTGCTCCGCCGTAATCTACGATGATGGTTTTCGGATTTTTTGCTTTCTCTACAGAAAGATCTTCGTCGTTCTGCATTTTGGAAAGATAATCTGCCAGAAATTCCGGGTTGATTTTCAGGTTGATGAATCCCGGTTTTACGGCTTCAATTTCACCGATCACGCTGTGATCGGTCACTTTTTCTACAACTGCTTCAGCCAGCTGGATCGGTGCTTTGTGGTATGCTTTTGCAGCTGCCATTGCGCCGTTGCACTGGTATTCGCACAGATCCGGGCGGTTGGAAACGGAAACCCTTGCATAGGACGGGTCCATCTCCGCAGCGGTAAAGGCTTTTACCAGCTCTTCCTGGATAAGATCGATCAGTTTTTTCATAATGTTTCCCTCATTTTCTTCTTTACTGCAGAATCATCTGTTCTGCGTTTTGTTTCCGCGCGCTGCGCCGGGCTTCTTCCTCTTCTTTGATGCCGCTTTTCTGATAACAGTACTGGATGATATCTCTTCTTCGGATGATGCCGATGAAGATTCCCTCGTCATCCACAACTGGAACGAAATTCTGCCGCATGGACATCTCGATCAGGTCCTCGATGTTGCTGTTGATGTTGACGGACTCATAATTCCACCGTTTTGGAACCTGCCAGAGCGGGATATCCTCTGCTTCATGGTAATTCAGCAGATACCGTTCTTTTATGATGCGGAGCAGATCTCCTTCCGTCAGTGTTCCCACGTAGCAGCCCTTTTTGTTCAGTACCGGAACCGCCGTGTATTTATGATATTCGATCTTCTCGATGGCCTGCCGAAGTGAGCAGTCGTCATACAGATAAGCCGTTTCACTTTTCGGTGTGATAAAAAACAAAATATTCATTCGCGTATACTCCTTTTCGTTGGTCATACTCTTGTTTGATTATACCATAAACGAATGTGAAATGTCTTTGAATCTTTCTTATATTTTCATAAACATACCGAATCCGAAACTCGAATGCCTCTTTGCTGCGCCGCAAATTGCGCTTATTTTCCAGTATAACCGACTTTCCGCAAAAAGTAAAGATCTTAAGTTTCATCCGCACACGCCGCACAAAAAATCCGCACGGATCCAGCACCTACGCTGTACCCGCACGGATTTTTCAACTCTTTTTTGTTCTATTCTCTTCGCAGCGCATCGATCGGATTCAGGTTCGCTGCTTTTACCGACGGCAGCAGTCCGAATACGATACCGATCACCATGGAGAAGACCACGGAGAAAATGATCGCCGGAATACTGATCGCCACAGGCGTCTGCGATACCCTCGAAATCACCTGTGCCATGATAATGCCGCCCAGCACGCCGAGCAGTCCGCCGATGCTGGTGAGCACCGCCGCCTCGGTCAGGAACTGGAACAGAATTCTGCGTTTTCTTGCTCCGATCGCCTTTTTCAGGCCGATCTCGCTTGTACGTTCCGTTACAGATACCAGCATAATATTCATAACACCGATACCGCCGACCAGAAGCGAAATGCTCGCGATCCAGATCAGCTGCTGGTTCGTGCTCTGGCCTAACTCCTGCAGACTCTTTGCTTTCTCCAGCAGATCCTCTGCCTGATAGGAAAGAGAATCGGTTGTATTGGTCACGGATTCGTTCATGATATCCGCTGTTGTCTTTCCCACCGTGCTCATATCCTCGGTCGTTTTTGCCATCACAACGGCATTTTCCGGCTCATCATACTGGAATACGATCGGCCAGCAGACATCCGGCATCAGCACCAGCGGATAGGATTCCTGATTGTACGTATAGTAGTCCTCCCTGGAATTGATGACCGGCTGGAACGAATCGGCTTTTTTGATCACGCCGATCACCGTGAACGGCTCTCCCATGATCTCGATCGTTTTGCCGACCGGCGACTCATCCGGGAAGAGTGTCAGCACTGCGGTATCGTCGAGGAGGACAACTTTGTGGATCTTCGAGAAATCGCTCTCCACAAAGCCGCGTCCCTGATAAATCTGATAGCCGCACGTCGACAGATAATTTTCATCCACGCCAAGCGCCTTCGCGCTGTCCAGTGTTGTGTTTCCTTTTGCGATGCCGCTCACATACGTTCTTTCGGTGTAAAACGATGCATTTTCCGCCTGATCCTGCTCGCGGATCCGCTTTTTCTGGTCATCGGACAGTTTCGACACGCCGCTTGGCAGTCCGTTGTCCATCCAGTAATTGCCGTCGCCCTGCTTTAAGCTGACGGTCACGTTGTTGTTTCCGGCTCCGATCAGGTTCTGTTTGATCTGCTCATTCGTTCCCTTGATCGTGGAGACAATCGAAATGATCGACGCAATTCCGATGATAATACCCAGCATCGTCAGGAAGGAACGCATTTTGTGTGACCAGATTCCCTGAAAGGAAAGTCTTACATTTTCTAACATGGTGCGCCTCCTTAACTGTTGTAATAATCCGATGAACTGGATTCCTTCGTGTCTGCGCCTTCCACCACGGTTTTGCCGTACGGGAATGCAATGTAATCCTCTTCGGAAAGACCGCTCTTCACTTCGTAATAGCTGCCCCACAGAAGTTTTCCGGTTACCACATTCTGTTTCTTTAATTTATCATTTTCATCCCGGATATAAACGAATTTCTGTCCGTTCTCCTCGCGGATGAATTCTTTGCTGACGTACAGGCCGTTGCCGTTTTCTACATCGTTTCCGACAGTGATTGCAATCTCGATCCAGTCGCCGTTTTCAAAACCTTCTCCGCCTTCCGGGATAACGGCTGTGAACGGATAGAAGGAGGCTGGTGTCTCGCTGTAGGACATGTAGCTTGTTGTCGGGTACGGGGAAATCTCGGTTACGGTTGCCGCTGCAAAAGCACCCGAAGACCAAGAAGTCACGTTGAGTTCATCGCCGACTTTTACCTGATCGAGATACGTCTCGCTTAAGTAGCCGCGCACGTACAGACCTTCGTTTCCGCTGACCTGGATAAAGGCGCTTCCGTCGTTGGACGGGTTTTCTGCATTTCCAACCTTCTTTACCACACCGCTGATCGTCGCTTTTACGGTCTGGGAATCCAGGGATTTCTGCGTATTTTTGACTTTGAGTTCCTCTTCCTTCTGATCCAGCTTCAGATTACGGATCTGGCTTTCTTTTTCGCTGATGGCTTTTTTCAATTCATCTTTTGTGTAGGTCATCTGGGTATCATCACCGGAAGAAGTATTGTTATTTGCGCTGCTTCCTGTGGATGATGTAAAGAGGGACTGTACCGATGCTTTTTCACCGTAGAATACGGTTTTTGCTGTCGTCTGCACTGCTTCCGGCGCATCTTCGCTCTGCGGTTCCGCTTCCGGTTCTGCCGGGGCTTCGGTCGGCGTCGGCGTTTCCGTCGGAACTGGGGTCTCGCTCGGCACCGGAGTTTCTGTTGGAACCGGCTCTGTGGTCGGAATCGGTGTTGTACTTGGTTCCGGGCTGACGGTCGGCTCTGGAGTTACACTCGGTCCCGGCGTAACGCCCGGGGTCGGAGTTACACTTGGTGTCGGGGTAATCGTTCCTTCTTTTACCGCCACATTTGCAGTGCTGACTGCCATGGAAGTACCCTTGTCATTTTTCGCTGTCACTTCTACTGTATAGATTCCGGCATCCTCTTTTGTGATGTTTTCTTTTGTGTAAGTATCCTTAAAATCTCCGTCGATTGTCTTTCCGTTGTGTTTCCAGACGTATGTGTAAGTGACATCCGTTTCGGTGTTTTCCGTGGAATCGTCTGCCTCACCGCTTCCATTTCCGGCTTCACCCGGCTGTGTCACATCGTCCTCGGACGGACTCTCGGTTTTATCATCCGTTTTATCGTCAGCTTTCTCATCCGGCTTCTCTTCGGTATCTTTCTTCTCATTGATTCCGATTTTCAGCTTCAGCCCGCCGCCCTCTGCCACCTCTGTGTTGGCAAGCGGCGTGGTAATTTTTACTTCCGGTGCATCCGCCGACTCGGATTCTTTCAGACTCAGGACTGCTTCATACGAAGTCTCGTATGCTTTCGCAATCTTCGTTCCATCCTGCTCCCACACGGTTTCCAGCGCCTCTGCGGCTTTGTTTTCCTCATGAATCTCCAGGCGGAACCAGTATCCTTCGCTGTCCTCTTCTTTTTTCGTTCCCTTTTCATCCGCGTATCCTGCCATCTGATTCAGGAATCCGCCTGTTAGGACTGTTCCCGGTGCGCAGAGATAGGTGTATGGGTCTTCCTGCGTTCCTTCTCCTTTGTATGGTTTGGAACCAAATATAAGCTTATTCGTACTGCTGTACAGAACAGCATCCTCGTACGTCGGCTCCGGTTCCGGGGTCGGAATCGGTTCGTCCGGGAAATCCGGATCGATGGGTTCATCTGGAAAATCCGGGAAATCCGGAAAATCGGGATCTTCCGGGAAATCCGGCTCCACCGGATCCAGCGGGGTATCCGATACCGGTTTTGTCTTTTTCAGCTTTTCCAGTTCTTTTTCACTCTGCTGGATTTTCAGCTTTGTCTGTGCAAGCTGTAACTGCTGCGTTTCCAGATCCAGCTCGATCATGCTGGTATCGTATGTCATCAGCGTGTCTCCGGCATTTACCACATCGCCCTCTTTGACGAGAACCTGGGAAATGGTCTGGCTGTCGGAAAGATAGATGTTCTGGGAAGCCGTTGAGGTGATCTGGCCTTCCATGTTCATGTTGTCTCCCCAGTAACCACTCGTAAAGTCACTGACCGGATACACTTTTACGGTCGTCTTCTGCGCCTGGCGGATGCCGTAATAACCGCCGACACTGACACCGCCCACGGCAACTGCGGTCACAACTGCAATCGCGGCTTTCTTTGCTGCTTTTCCTTTTTTCATGTTTCGGCCACCTCCTTCGATTTCATCATTCCGTCGCGGATCTCCACGGTGCGCTGTGCCATCGATGCGATCTCCGCGTCATGCGTAATCATCAAGATGCTGACGCCCTCGTCGTTCAGGCTCTGGAACAGCTCCATGACCTGCTCGCCGGAATGGGAGTCGAGTGCTCCGGTCGGCTCATCAGCCAGCAGAATTTTCGGATGGTTGACAATTGCCCGTGCAATCGC
>OKTW01000846.1_pt1 | contig 13082 bp, 9 predicted proteins | sample 1606371 | NCBI WGS metagenome assembly OKTW01 (sample SAMEA3879568, study PRJEB24766) | human gut metagenome | biome: human-associated habitat; feature: feces | place: USA | collected 1985/1987
GACGTGACCGGGAAATGGCAGAAGCAGATACTTCCGGGCGTTCAGAAGAAAAAAGGGAGAAGCAGGTGAAGTTCCCGACATTTTACACAGTTCAGGCGAAAGAGATTCTTGAAGAAAACGGGAAAGCAGAGCAACAGCCGTTGAACCAGTCGGAGCAGAATCCAGAAAAGAAGACCTCTCTTCTGAGAAAACTGGATGAAAAAAAGAAAGAGTGTGCAGAGCGTGATGCAAAACAACAGGCAGTGAAGAAAAAGCGAAACTATGACATGAGTTTATAACAGTCTGTCAGCAGGACAGACGGGAAAGGATGAGCAAAATGCAGTATACAGAAGAACAAATTATAAGAGCAAATCAGACAGATCTTGTTTCTTTTCTGAGCGCACAGGGAGAACAACTAGGGAAAAGCGGAAAGGAATACCGTTGGAAAAAGCATGACAGTGTAACGGTATCCGGAAACCGGTGGTACAGGCACAGTCAGGGGAGGGGTGGCTATCCGGTGGATTTTGTGATGGAATTTTACAATGCCACATTTCCGGAAGCTGTCAAGATGCTAACCGGGGAGGAAGGCGAAGGCAGGAACAGTACCTGCCCCGCCCCGTCCCCTGACTTCCGATTACCAGAGAAAGAGGAAAATAATGATAGAATCATCAGATATCTGACAGAAAACAGAGGGATTGAAAAGAATATGGTGGAGGAATGGATCGGCAGTGGGGATATTTATGAAGAAAAGAAGCACCATAATGTGGTGTTTGTTGGCAGAGATGCAGACGGTATTCCAAGATATGCCCATTGCAGGGGAACTGGTGAAACAAAATACCGGGGAGATGTGGCTGAATCTGATAAATCTTACGGATTCTGTCACAGAGGGACGGATAATCAGTTGTTTGTGTTTGAAGCAGCCATTGATCTGCTTTCTTTTATCCAATTATTTCCCAAAGACTGGAAAAAGCGGAGCTACCTGAGTCTGGGTGGCATTTCCAGTGCGGCACTGATGGCTTTTCTTTCTGAACGCCCTCAGATTACTTCGGTTTTCCTGTGCCTGGATAATGACCATGCAGGGAATGAAGCCAGTGAGAAATTGGCAATAGAAATCCCGGACGGATACAGTGTCATCCGTCTGAAACCGTCCCGAAAGGACTGGAATGAAATCCTCTGTGATAAAAATGCAGACAGGAAGAAATCAATCATTGAAACAGTTACAATGAAAGTACCGGAGAAGGAAGAACTGGTGCCGATGTTGTGTTATGAAGACATTGAACAGACCAGTGTAGAATGGCTGTGGTTTCCCTATCTGCCATTTGGAAAACTGACGATTATTCAGGGCAATCCAGGAGAGGGAAAAACTTATTTTGCCATGATGCTGACCGCAGCCTGCACGAACCGTAAGACTTTCCCGAACATGGAAGAGATTGAACCTTTTAATGTGATCTATCAGACTGCAGAAGACGGTATGGGAGATACGATTAAGCCGAGGCTGGTGGAAGCAGGAGCAGACCTGAGTCGGGTGATGGTCATTGATGATACAGAGGAAGCATTGACGTTATCCGATGACCGTATTGAAAAAGCAATCCGTCAGAATCAGGTCAGACTTTTAATCATTGATCCGGTACAGGCTTTTATCGGTGCCGATGTGGATATGAACCGGGCAAATGAAGTCCGTCCGGTATTCCGGAAACTGGGAATGATCGCTGAAAAGACCGGTTGTGCGATTGTGCTGATCGGACATCTGAATAAATCTTCAGGGACACAGAGTACTTACCGGGGACTTGGTTCTATTGATATCATGGCGGCGGTGAGAAGCCTGCTTTTTATCGGGAAAGTAAAGAAAGACCCGACAACAAGAGTACTGATCCATGAGAAAAGTTCTCTTGCACCTCCAGGTGAGACGATGGCATTTAAACTTGGAGATGAAGAAGGATTCCGCTGGGTGGGAGCTTATGAGATTTCCGCAGATGATCTTCTGGACGGAAAGGAAGGAAAGCCGACAGAAACAAAACTGCAACGGGGAACGAAACTGATCTATGAACTGCTTGCAGACGGAAATGCAGTCACAATCCGGGAACTGGATGAAAAGGCAAAAGCACAGGGAATCTCCCAGAGAACCATGCGAGAAGCCAGAAGCCGGATGAAAGAAGAACTGGATTATCGGATGAATGAAAAGCAGGAAAATACCATTCGATTAAAAAAACAAGGGAGAATGGGTGACGGCAGAATTTTGGAGTGAACGGCAGGCTTTATAGATACCCTATCTGCCGTCTGCCGTCTGCCGGTGCAAGGCAATCAAACGGAAATAGCAGGTATCCATACAGAATAAGGATTGCTGTGAATCTGGAACAAAAATGAATTGTAATATGGCGGATATAATGGTATGATTATCCGGTAACAGCAATGTTACGGGGAAGCACCTGTGACAGGGTGTGGCTGCCTCCTGATATTTACAGACCGGAGCCTTTCGGGGTTCTGAGATGAAAGAAAGGAGGTGCGTGATATGACAGCTTATGAGATTATCTCAATATTCTTAGGCGTACTCAGTTTACTGATCGCTTTTGGTAGCCTGTTAATTGCGATTATTGCCTTTCTTGATCGGAAGAACAAGAGGAAATAAAAATGCCTATCCTGTCTGCCAACAGGATAGGCGGTGGTCGTAAGACCATTTAGTCAACTCAGGCGGCATCCACTTTGGAGTGGGTGCTTTTCCTATAACAAATGTACCACACATTCCTCTTGTTTTCAATGGGAAAATTAAAATATGCAGTTCATCTGACAGGGATTTATCCCTGTCTTTATTATATCCCCAATTTCTGAAATGTTAATACAAAAATTTTAATATATGTAACCAACAGTCTGGGCAGTTAATCTGTAAAAATGGATTAGCTGCTCTTTTTTTGCAAAAAATGGAGGTTTTACAATGGCAGTGAAGAAGAAAATTATCAACATCAGAGTATATTTTGACGGTGATCAGGACGCAAAAGAAGTGTTTGCAGAGGTGATCGCACAGAAAATACGTGACACGAAAACAAAAGATAAACTTGCAATAATGAAAGATAAGCAGTATAATGATTATGAGTTCAGTAATCTGAAATCTGCGTAGGATGTGCAAAGTAACGGAGGTATCAGATGAACAACAGATATATGAGTAACAATATAGAAAGAAATGCAACCTGGAGAGTTGGTGTATACTGCCGACTTTCCAAAGATGACGAATTGACCGGAGAGAGTGCCAGCATCTCCAACCAGAGAGACATACTGGTGAATTACTGTCAGTCACAGGGCTGGCAGGTGGTGGATGTGTTTCAGGACGATGGTTATACAGGATTGAACACAGACCGACCTGATTTGCAGAGACTTCTCAAAGCCTGTGAAAAAGGACTGGTGAATCTTGTAATTACCAAAGACCAGAGCCGACTGGGACGAAACCATGTACAGACAGGATTTCTGATGGAGGAGTTTTTCCCAAAGCATGGAGTAAGGTATATCGCATTATATGATAATGTGGATACCTTTGCCGGAGACAATGAGATTGCCCCATTTAAGAACGTGCTGAACGAGATGTATTCCAGAGATATTTCCAAGAAAGTCCATGCGTCCTATCACCTGCAGGCAACCAAGGGAAAGTTTACAGGTGTTGTTCCACCACTGGGATATCAGAAAGACCCGGAGGAAAAGGGACATCTCCTGATTGACGACGAGACAGCACCGATTGTCCGGAAAATTTTCCAGTGGGCGGTGGACGGTCATGGGATTAACTTTATATCCAGAGAACTGGAACGCCAGCAGATTCCCTGCCCGTCATGGTGGCACCGGAAACGGGGACTCCGCACCTATTACACAAAATGGGAAAAGAAAGACCCGGAAAATGGGAAATATGTATGGGATGAATCCTATCTGAAATCCCTGCTGATGAATCCCGTTTACTGTGGTGACATGGCTTCCCAGAAAAGGTACTACCGTTTCAAGATTGGCAATCAGGGAGATAAAGCTCCGGAGGACTGGATCACAGTCAGGGATACCCACGAAGCAATCATTCCGCAGGATGTATTTGATCTGGTACAGGCAAAGATGAAAGGCAGGAAACGCCAGACAGAACAGGGAGAATACAGCATGTTTGCCGGATTACTCCGCTGTGCAGAGTGTGGCGGTGCGTTGACGTTGAAGAAGACGCACACCAAAGACCAGCATGAAGTTTATACCTGTTCCACTTATATCCATAAGGGGAAAGCACATTGTACCCAGCACCGGGTGGACGCTGATGACCTGTATGATGCAGTCCTTACCAGAATCCAGGAATGTGCAAAAGCAGTTACCGGAGACGGAACAGAACTGGAAAACCGGGTAAAGGAGTTATGCGAGGAAGATACACAGGGACACAGGGAAAGTCTGGAGAAGCTGGTATCAAAGCAGAAAGACCGCCTGGAAACGTTAGACCGGCTGATTGCAAAACTGTATGATGACCTTATCAATGACAAGATTACAGAATCTGTTTTTGATAAGATGCTGGAGAAGACACAGAAGGAGCAGACAGATATCAAAAAGGAACTTTTCCAGAATGAGAGTGTGCTGAATACGGAAGAAAAACTGGATGCACAGTCCCAGCAGTGGATTGACGATATTAGCGAGTATGCGGACATCAAAGAACTGGATGCCAATCTTCTGAACCGGCTGATCAGTAAAATCGTTATCTCAGAACCGCAGGAGAAAGACGGAACAGAAAATTACTGCCGTACTCCTGAAACGGTCACAATGGAAATTCATTTCAACTTAAAACCAATACCGGAGCTTGGAACCATCGAAAGAGGTTCCGGCTCCCATAAATAAGAAAAATCTATCAAAATTTAATCTATTTTAATCTTTTCAAGGCTCATTTCGAGCAAATATTTTCTCATAAAAGACATAAAACAGCTTATGAGTGGCGGTGGCATCATCATTGTGGCACAGACGGTAATTCCACAGCTTACCACTCTGTTCTCATAATTCATGGGCGGGATCATTGATAAGATTACTGAATTCATAAAGGAACTGTTGCAGGGGTGGGTTCTGACCAACTTTGAAACCATGTTTACCGATGTCAATGACAAGGTAGGCACGATTGCAGGGGAGGTCAGCAAAACTCCCAGCACTTGGAACTCCGGTATTTTTGACATGATAAAAACCTTGTCCGATAACGTGATGATTCCCATAGCGGGAATGATCATCAGTTTTGTACTCGTCTATGAGCTTATTTCCATGGTTATTGACAAGAATAATCTGCATGACTTCAATACGGCAATTTTTATCCGTTTTTTTATGAAAGCGTGTATTGCAGTCATGCTTCTTAGCAAGACTTTTGACATTGTAATGGCGGTATTTGATGTGGGAAGCCACATCGTCAATTCTGCCGCCGCAGCAATCAGCGGGGAAACCAGTATTGATGTTTCAAGTACGCTGCAGACGATGTTCAATGAGCAGTTTTCGGAAATGAGCATAGGAGAGCTGTTGGGACTGGGAATGGAGACCATGATCGTCAGTTTATGTATGAAAATCATGTCAGTCCTTATCACCGTCATTCTTTATGGGCGAATGATTGAAATATATCTTTATGTATCAGTAGCACCCGTTCCCTGTGCAACCGTAACCAACCGGGAATGGGGAACGATAGGAACCAATTATTTTAAGGGGCTTTGTGCTCTGGCATTTCAGGGATTTTTTATGATGGTATGCGTTGCAATCTATGCAGTGCTTGTGGCTGGTGTGGCAGTATCCGACAACCTGCATACGGCACTCTGGTCGGTGGCAGCATATACCGTTATTTTATGCTTTTCACTCTTTAAGACTGGTTCATTATCGAAATCTATCTGGAATGCGCACTAAGGGAGGAACGATATGGCAATATCCGTGCAGGTGCCGAAGGATTTGTCTGGTATCAAGACAAAAGTGGCACTGAACTTAACAAAGAGACAGATCATCTGTTTCAGCGGTGCGGCAGTAGCCGGGATACCCTTGTATTTTTTAACCAAGGGACTGATCGGAACATCAGCCGCATCACTTCTTATGATGGGAGCAATGCTTCCGTTCTTCTTTTTTGCGATGTATGAGAAAAACGGGTTTCCGGCGGAGAAGATTTTGTATTTTATGCTCCGGCAGAAGATACTCACACCGGGCATAAGACCATACCGGTCAGAGAACTTATACAAGCAGTTGGAAGAAAAAGAAAAATTACGAAGGGAGGTTCGTTATCTTGAAGAAAAAGCAAAAGGCAGAACCGGAAATCCGCAGAAAAAGCAGTTATAAGGGCAATAGCGGGAATAACAGCAAAAGCGGTGGACTTACCTTTTCAGAGAAGAAGCGTCTTATACAGTTGAAACATATTTTATCGGGAAAGAGCAATGAGAAAGAAAAGCCGACTACCGCACAAAAGACGATTACTTTTGAAAAGATGTTCCGTGACGGTATCTGTCAGGTCAGCCACCGTTATTATACAAAGATGGTGGAATTTTTTGATATAAACTATTCGCTTCTGGAAGTGGACGAGCAGGCGGACATACTGGCACAGTACAGCAAGCTCATCAATTATTTTGATCCGTCTGTGAGGTTTGAACTGGTGCTTTTCAACAGGCAGGTCAACGAACAGATGCTTACAGAACAGTTTGACATTCCGTGGCAGGAGGATGATTTTAACGACATCCGTGAGGAATACACGGAGATGTTAAAGAAGCAGGCGGCAAAGGGAAACAATGGCATCATCAAATCAAAATATCTGATTTTTGGTGTGGAGAGCAATGGCTACAAGGAAGCCAAGAGCCGCCTTAACAACATTGAAAAAGATGTCATACGGAACTTAAACAACATAGGAACCCTTGCGAGGGGACTGGACGGAAAGGAAAGACTGCGCATCCTGCATGAATATTTTAATCAGGATACCATGGAGCCTTTCCGTTTTTCATTTAAGGATTTGGCAGAATCCGGTAAGTCGGTCAAGGACTATATTGCACCGCCGGGATTTGATTTCCGCTATCCGAACCGCTTTAAGTCAGGGAATATGTATGGCTGTGTGTCCTATCTGGATATTATCGCACCGAAGTTTACGGACGAGCTGATCAAGCATCTTCTGGATATTGATGCTAATCTTACGATTTCCATGCACATGCAGACGGAAGATCCGGTAAAGGCAATCAAGAAGTTAAAAGCGGTCATTTCCAATATCCAGAAGATGAAGATTGAGGAGCAGAAAAAGGCAGTCCGGAGCGGCTACGATATGGATATTCTTCCAACGGATATTGTGACCTATGAAAAGGATACGCTGGAATTTCTGGATGATTTGAATACGAGCAATCAGAAGATGATCAACATGACATTCCTTATTACCTGTTATGGCAGAACCAAGCGGGAACTGGAGAGCTTAATGCAGAGAGTGTCCGGTATCATTCAGCAGGCAAACTGTGACCTCAGATGTTTACAGTATTTACAGGAGCAGGGCCTTATGGCATCTGCACCGATTGGGTGCAATGAAACCGGAATTGAGCGTACCCTTTCCACAAAGAGTACCGCAATCTTAGTACCATTCTGCACACAGGAGTTATTTATGCCTGCACCGGCAATCTATTACGGATTAAATGCACTCAGCAACAACATGATTATGGCAGACAGAAAAAGGCTCCGTACACCGAACGGAGTTATCTTAGGTACTCCCGGAAGTGGTAAGAGTTTTAGTGCAAAGCGTGAGATTTTAAGCTGTTTTCTTATCACAAAGGACGATATTATCATCTGCGATCCGGAGGGAGAGTATTTTGCACTTGTAGCTGCACTTCATGGACAGGTGGTAAAACTTGCCACCAATTCCAAAGACTATCTGAACCCTATGGATATTCAGTTGAGCCATAAGGGGGATAAGGAAGCATTAAAACTGAAATCGGATTTTATCATAACATTATGTGACCTGATCGCAGGTGGCAAGGACGGTCTGGAGAACGATGAGAAAGGCATCATTGACGAATGTATCCGTCATATTTATGACAAGTATTTTGAAAATCCGGTGCCGGAAAATATGCCGCTGTTGGAGGATTTATATGATGCCCTGTTAGCACACAAAAATCCAAAGGCAGAGCGTATCGCAAACAGCCTTGTGCTGTATGTGCATGGTTCCCAGAATTACTTCAACCACCATACCAACGTAGACAGCGGCAATCGTATCATGTGCTTTGACATCAGAGATTTGGGAAACCAGTTGAAAGAGCTGGGTATGTTAATCGTGCAGGATGCGGTTTGGAACAGGGTATCGCAGAACAGGGAGCGAAAGATTGCTACCCGTTATTACTGTGATGAGTTCCACCTTCTTCTGAAGGAGAAGCAGACAGCTATTTATTCCGTGGAAATCTGGAAGCGTTTCAGAAAATGGGGCGGTATTCCGACAGGTTTGACGCAGAACGTGGGCGATTTTCTTCGTTCTGAGGAGATTGAAGGTATTTTGGGTAACAGCGATTTTGTGTATCTGTTAAATCAGAATGCCAAAGATCAGGCAATTCTCGCTGATAAGCTGGGACTTTCTGATAAGCAGCTTTCCTATGTCACCAACTCCGAGCCGGGAAGTGGTCTGATACTGTTTGACAATGTGGTAATTCCATTTGTAGACAAATATCCGACAGACACCAAGACTTACAGAATTATGAATACCAAGCCGGAGGAATCGGTGCAGAAGGAGGACGCAGTGTAAATGGCAGAAAAGAGACAGAAGAAGCAGGCGGCAAAGGCATTTGAAAAAGAGACATTTTCCAAAGATAAGGAAGTGACTGGAGTAAAACATATAGAACACAGGCAGGACAACACCTTTTCTGTGGAAAACCAGTTTAGTGCCAGCGAGAAGCCTGTGAGCAATCTGCCAAGGGATGCGAACCATGGCAGTCGTACAGGAAAAGCAACTTCTGGTCACAGCGTCCAGAAGTCAGAGTTTAATACTGGGACAGAATACAGGAAAAATAATAAGAAAAAATATTACCGACAGCAACAACAGGACACTTCTGGTCACAATGTCCAGAAGTCGGAAGCCGAAGCGGAAAAGACATTCTTAAAGGAAAACAGCTTTATCAATGAGGAAAACGGTAATGCTACAAATTTCCATACAGAGGACGCAGACAGTTTTCAGGACAATTACCACGTTAGAAATACCTACCAACGGTCTGAGGAAAAAGGAAAATATCACAAAAGGCGTGTGCAGAGAGAACACGCACACAGAGAGCGTGCAAAGTCAGAAAATGCAAAGCAGTCCGATTATGGAGATCTTCAGACAAAGGACGCCACATTTTCGCAGGGGCAGGCGGACGAATTTACAGACCAAAAAGTACAGAAGGCTTTTGATAAGTCGGAAAAGAGTCGTCAGAAGTTGCAGAAAGCAAAGGACAAGATGCCGACAAAGCGGCAGTATGAGATGAAGCGTGTCTTTGATGAACAGACCGGAAAAGCAAAGTATGTTGTGGTTCCGGTGGATGTGGAGAAGCCATTTAAACCGGATGGACTGGGAAAAACTGCGGTTCACAAGCTCCAGACCGAAAATATGTATTTTGTGCATCGCAAGATTGCAGAGACAGAAAAGGATAATTCTGCTGTGGAGGGCGCACACAAGACGGAACAGCGAGCCGAGGATATTTACCACTATATGAAGTATCACCGCAAGAGCAAGGCACAGAGAAAGCGTGACCGCTTAGAGCGATTGCACAAAAAACAGGTTACAGCGGATATGAAGCTGGAGTATGAGAAATTCATCAGTGAAAATCCACATCTAAAGGGCAACAGTCCAAAGAAGCAGTTGCAAAGGCAGCTACAGAAACAGCGCATCAAGCGTGAGTATGCCAAGGCAAGGCGGGCAGGAGCAGAAGCCAAGACTGCAAAGGAAACATTTACAAAGACAGCCAATGCTGCAACCGGGATTGCAAAGAAGTTACAGGAAATTGCCACGAAAAATAAAACACTGATTATCACAGTGGGTATTTTTGCACTTCTGCTCATTATGATCATGTCGGCACTATCAAGCTGCGGTTCCATGTTTACCGGAACTGTGACAACAACGATGGCAAGCACATATCTTAGCCTTCCGGCAGAGATTGATGCAGCAGATTTATCTTTTACAGAAAAGGAAATGGAACTGCAAAATAAGATTGACCGGATTGAAACTGATTATCCGGGATATGATGAATACGATTATAACCTTGGTGCAATCGGGCATGATCCGTACACACTGATCAGTTATCTTTCCGCAGTCCATACGGAATTTACTGCCGCAGGAATAGAGAGTGAGATTCAGGAATTATTTGATGCCATGTATTCACTCACTACCGAGGAAGTAGAGGAAACACGGACAAGGACAGTCACAAAGACCGGAACCAGAATAGTAACAAATCCGGACGGGACTACCCGTACCGAGGAATACGAGTATGAGGAGGAAGAAGAATATACCGTAACAATTCTTCGTGTCACACTTACGGTCACACCGCTTGAGAGCATTGTAGCCGGACGCATGGACAGCGAACAGACGGAAATTTTTGGAGCCTATACGGAGACAAAAGGCGGCTTACAGGTCTTTGCTTCTCCGGTTGATTATTACTGGTATTACTATATCAGCAGTTATTATGGCTACCGGAAAAATCCAAACACCGGAGCCGAGGAGCTTCACAGGGGTGTGGATATAGCGGTGCCGACAGGAACGTTTGTATATGCGGCACATGATGGAACGGTAACAGAAGCAACTTACGATTCCTATTATGGAAATTATGTGGTGATTACGGACAGTAAGGGATATACCACAAAATATGCCCACATGGACAGCTTAAATGTGTCCGCAGGGCAGAGTGTAAAAAAAGGTGACAATATAGGCAAAAGCGGAAATACAGGAAGCAGTACCGGAAGCCACCTTCATATCGAGTGCTTGTATAACGGGGAGTATTATAACCCGTTATTTTACTTTGATGTGGGTGAAGGAACACTTTATGGAGAAAGTCCGGGTGGTGGCGGTTCGCCGGGAAATGTCATACCACCTGATTCCTATGATGATGCAACAGTACAGGCACTTATGGAGGAAGCAGCAAGATATCTTGGTTATCCGTATGTATGGGGCGGTTCTTCTCCGTCCACGAGCTTTGACTGTTCCGGCTTTGTATGCTGGGTATTTACTAACAGCGGTGTTCACAATCTGCCTAGAACTACGGCACAGGGCATATATGACCAGTGTACGCCGGTGTCAGCGGCAGATGCAAAGGCTGGGGACATCATCTTTTTTACAGGTACTTACAATTCACCGGGACCTGTCAGCCATGTGGGTATCTATTGCGGAAACGGTGTAATGATACACTGCGGTGACCCAATCAAATATGCTTCTATCAATACACCATATTGGCAGAGTCATTTCTACAGTTTTGGTAGATTAAATTAAAAGCAGGAAGTGAGGATAAATGACAAAGGAAAGAATTGAAAAAGAGCTTCTGAAAGTCCGGGAGCAGCTTGCAGGATTGCAGGCAAGGCAGAAGGACTTGGAGGAGCAGTTACAGATGGCAGAGGATGCGGAGAAGATGAAATTCATTGAGAAAAATAAAATCTCTCTGGAACGGCTGATGTTAATGAACAAAGTCAGCGAGGAAGAAATTTTACACCTGTTAAAGAAAAAGGAACAGGAACAACAATCAGAAAAGGAGGCAGTAAGCCATGAAAAAAATGAAGTTATCAGCTAAGGCGGTGTTATCGCTTGTTTTATCAGCAGTTTTATTCTGTATGCCCGGTTTGGGATTTGCCATGAACGGGAATTATGCAGTGAGTGTTCATGCGGAGGATACAGAGCCGGAAAGCAGCTCTGAGGAAAACAGAACCGAGAATGACACAGAGCAGGAAACGGAAAGTGGTTCTGAAGAAAACAGCACGGAAGAGGATACGGTATCCGGTGGTGATGTGAAAGAACCGGAGTGTACCTGTGAGGATAAATGTGGTGCGTATGAATACGACCATAATTGCGAGGTATGCGTGAAAGATTACAAGCTCTGTGCATATAAAAAGCCGAATGTCACAATCCAGATCAATCAGCCGGATGGGTGGCATAATGACAAAGCAACCGTGACATTTACAGTTGCGGATGTGGCACATACAGGGAATTTTGAAATTGCCAAGATACAGGCAAAGGTAGGACAGAATGGAAGCTGGACGGATGTGACAGAGGACAGAAAGCTGGAGATTTCTGAAAACTGTACGGTGTATGTGCAGGTCACTGACCAGAAGGGAAATACCTACGAGAGAAGCCGTGCAATCAAATGTTTTGACACCACAAAGCCTACGCTTAATGCTGCGGTCAGTGACGGACTTTTGAGTGTGCAGGTACATGATACGGATTCCGGAGCGAAAGCAGTCTATGTTAGCGGATATGAATTTACAGACCTTACAAACGGAACTTTGAATATCCGCCTGCAGCAATTTGATGCGGGGTATGAGTATTTTACCATTTCTGCAATGGACAATGCCGGAAATATGTCGGAGGTTTATAAAACGAAAAATCCATACTACAAAGACCCGGCATATGAGAGTGATGAAAATCCGGCAGAACAGCTTCCGGTCAATGCAGAAGCTACCAAGCCGGGAAGTGCCACGGGAACTGTAACAGAGCATACAAAGACAGACAGTAATGGAAATACCTCTTCACAGACAAATCCTGCGGAACAGAAAAAGCAGGCAATGGCGGAAGCGGATGCTTCGGAGAAAGCAGAGAATGAGAATAAGGAGAGTAAGCAGTCCGAGCAGGGCAAGGAATTTTATACCATTCAGACAGCATCGGACAAGGTGTTTTATCTGATTATCGACAGAGATGGTGAGGAAGAAATGGTCTATTTTCTGACAGAGATTACGGAAAATGACTTGCTGAATACCACATCTGATAACAGTGAGACCTTACCGAAAAACTCCGCTGCATTAGAGTCTGCAATCCCGACTTCTGAAAGTGCATTGCCGAATAATAATGCAGAACAGGGAAATAAGCAGGAGGAAGATACAGAGGGAACAGAAGAAGATACAGAAAGCACCGGGGAACCGGAAGAAACGGAGGTTAAAGAGCAGGCAAATCCTATGATTTCCTATATCCT
>OKTW01000872.1_pt1 | contig 12733 bp, 11 predicted proteins | sample 1606371 | NCBI WGS metagenome assembly OKTW01 (sample SAMEA3879568, study PRJEB24766) | human gut metagenome | biome: human-associated habitat; feature: feces | place: USA | collected 1985/1987
TAAGACGGAACCACACTTTGAGACCTGATAATATCCTCAGCATAAAAAGATGCGTTGCACAGCGTTTCCGCAAACTTGACAATATCATCATCCGCTTCTTTTCCGCCTAGCGTGGCGCTGGTGAGAATATGGAGGACATTTGCCGGGTTGCTGATTCGTGCTTTAAGCCGCTTCAGCAGCAGGGACGTTTCCATTCCCGTCGCTCCCCGATAGATATGTGCTTCATCAAGGACAAGGAAACGCAGTTTCGCTCTGGAAAAGACCAGGTCATCCTTGGGCCTGAGCATCATATACTCAAGCATGGCATAGTTCGTCACGAGAATATGCGGAGGCGTCTTTTGCATCTGATCGCGAGAAACGATCTCATTTTTCAGCGGCTTCAGGGGACGTCCATTTGCATCCTTGTACACCTTACCATATTCAGCAATCCCGTCCTGTTCATTTTGCTTTGTGCTGCTGTTATAGACGCCGAAAGTAATCTTAGGATAGCTCTTCAGCAAATTGCGCAGTCTTTTCATCTGGTCGTTGGCAAGAGCATTCATCGGATAAATAAGTAATGCACGAACACCCGGGCAAAGCGTTCCTGTCTCGGCCTCCGTTGCAAGCTCCCGCAGTATGGGGATGAGAAAGCTTTCCGTTTTACCCGAACCGGTACCTGTTGAAACGACAAGATTTCTGTTCTCGGTTGCGACCTTTCTTATGGCCTTTTCCTGGTGTAGGTACAGAGGTCTGGTCATGTTCATGTTGATTTTGGAAAAGCTTTTAGGGAGAATCCCTTCTTCAATTAGCTCTGCAATACACTTGCCTTTTTCGAAAGCATCCGTAACATCAAGGTAGGGTCCTTTTGCAAATGCATCCTGATTTTCAAGCAGGGCTTCGTATTCCTTCTTATAGGGCTCTCCCATTTTAAATGATGTTTTTAAATATCGATAGTATTTTTCCTTAATATGCTTAGATGCAGTAACAGGAGAAAAAGCCACGACCATACCCCTTTCTCTATTTAATCCGGAAATTGTAATAATAGCTATCTTCGTAGAGCACCAAATATCTGTTTTTAGCTTCCGATGAGCTGGTGCTTTCGTCTTCAGACAGCACTAGGATGCCCTCTATTTTGTCGTACATAAATTCAATGTACCCATCTTCTTCATCACTCCAAAAACATAGTGCGCCTACTTTCATATTGTTGGGATTTTCAAAAGTGACTTTGACTTGGAGTGGTGTCAATGTATCGCACGAGAGAACACCTGTAAAGCTATCTATCTCATTGGGGATTGCCTGAATACTTGAAACTGTCACATTTCCGCGGAGAACATATTCCGGCGAAGAAAAAATGGATCCTTTCTGCCTACGCTCAGTAACGCTTACAATCTGAATTGTTTTGCCGCTCAAATCCTTCGTGTTCTTATAATTACATTCTTTAGTGTCAAATAACCTATAATCGGGTGCGCCAAAATCATCTTCCTCGTCCGCTTCAAAGTAATCAATTCGGTATTTGCCGCTGGTGAATGGAATGCTGAGTTTAAAACCATTTGATTTCACTTCGACTTTTTCAGCAATCAGGATACCATCTAAATAAACATCGGCTACACAATCAGAAAAACCAATAATACTGCTCCTGAACCACAACTTTCGGTTGGGACGATCTTCAACAATTTGGCATTCCGAGTTTGCCAAGAAACAGTGTGTGATAACCCGCAAAAACACGAACGATATCGATTCGAAGTGCAGGCTCAAGGGTCTGATAATATCCTCAAATCCAAACCACGATAACATCTTTCGCGTGTCGCAGACAAAAAGATGCTTTTCCTTGTTTTTTTCAACTTTTATGCTGTACTCCGCATCTTCGTTATCATCCGTCATCAGGGGAGGCATATCCAAGCAAACGGTATCATCCGGGAACTTCAGATAAATCATCTTGGGAAATTCCGCATGCCATATTTCTTTTGGCCTTTCCGTATGCCAAGCCCCATCGTCAAATTTCCACTTAAAAGCCGGAAGATACACACGCAGCGCCAAATTCTCGTTAGCAGTCTGATAAGTGAAAGGCAAGTAATCAATATCGGGGTCAATTCTAAAAACAAAGCTGTTGTTGGCAATATGCTCAGAGTGCTCATCGCCCAAGATCATTCCAGTGCTAGAGAATGTGATTTTGCCCTCTTTTTTGTAAATAAAGGGGGCGTCCTCATACTTGTAGTCAAATTGGTTAATTACTGCAAAAGAATAATCGTTAGCTTTTCTGGAGTTGGGAATATCTATATTCACACGGAAAATGCCATCCGTTTTAATATAGTCGGACAGCCTAAGAATATAGCCATATTCATCAGTTTTGTCTTGCGTATTACATTTTATTGCTCGTGCAATATCAAAGCGATATTTTTCCTCATTGATTCTAATCAGTGTTCCTCTCTCTTGAGTAGGTGACATGCGAAAATAGATTGATGGAACGGCGGAAAAAACGGGGTGTTTTACTCCTTCGCGCATGACATATACACCATTTTTCAGGTTGTTTTTCAAAAGGCCGTCTTCCAGCGCACTCCCCACCGGCAAAGCTCGTCCATCGGGAAGTCGAATAATATCCCCTTTAATCAGTTCCATGCTGTACAGATTCAATCCGTTTAGATATTCACAGTTATAAACAGCGTCAGAATCTGTATACAAAGCATCCTCTGTATGTGTAAATGCAAACGCATCCCCAATCGGCAGAGCGTCTGTATAATGGATCAACTCCCAATTGTTATCAAAGAAACGAATGCACGCTGCTCTGATATTGGTAAACTTATGGATTACCTCTGCGTCATTCTTGATAAGTTCAATTCGGATGCTGTCGAAAATATTATCAGAAGGAATGTAAATATCGGAAACGATTCGCGTTTTGCAACCGGTTACACAGTTTTCCGATTCTGCTTCAAGAGTTTTTTCAACATTGGAAAAGGCAATTTTCCAGTGTAGGTTTGGCAACTCCTCATTTGTTGCTAAGTGAATATACTGCGGCGGCAAGACAAGCTCAAAACGGTTTTGACGTCCATTGTAACGCAAATACGGAGAACTATATCTCTTTTCTCCTCTTTTGGTTAATCCCGCAATAGCTTTCTTCGCTTGATCGAATTTCTTTGATTCGTCAGCCCACTTGCAAAACAGTTGAGCAATCCGATTCTGTGATGTTCTTGGAAACAGTCCATAGAACAGAGCATTATCCATAAACCGCAGAATTTTGCCAACTCGAATTTTACAGCCTCTCGTATTGAACGCGACTGCATCAGATGTGTGCTTTTTGATTTTATATGCTCTGGCTGTATTCTCACCGCTCGCCATAGATTGCATCAAATAATCTCGCATTTCCTTACTATTACTCGTAAGGTCACGCTCTAAGTCTATTTGATAATATGCAAAAAGGAAATCAAAGAGGTCACTCGCATAATAGTTTGTTATAAAGCAGTGCAGAAGAATATTGTTCATCATTTCATTCTCTGCTACTTTGTATTTGTTATATTTTTCGAGTGTTTTATAGAAGCTGCGTCCAATCCATTTCTGGTATGAACCCGGCAATTCCATGCCAATTTCTCGCTCAACATGGGGCCAAAACCGACCATCATAATTATGAATGCCGATTTGAACCAGCGCAACCGCAAAGATTGGGCTAGTGATATATCTCTCGGATGTGTTCAGATATTTTCTGCAAATACTGCGAAGATATGCCTTAAGAAGGATATATTCGTCCTCACTTATTACAATATCGCCAATATACCGGCATGTTTTGAACTGACGGTTGATCTTTGTATTCAAATGCTTTCGAAGTTTTTTGTCCTGAAGTACTTGAGCGATGTGATTTGTATCCATTTCGACATTCTCTCCTAACAACAAGCTTTGTATTCTTTCCATCGAGTCGTTCAAATTGCATCCGTATTGCAGCAGTAAAATAGTAATTCTGCTTCTGCATAATCAGATATCGCACTGGTCTTCCCGCAAGGAACCTTGTTGGGCATTGTTAAGCGGGTTTTTTTCGTGTATTAACAGGTTTCGCAAACAACTATAGTCGACAGGCACATATTTGCGCCAGATTTTACAAACACATTATATCACTTTTTGCCAATTATTCAATTGAATATTGCGTTTTTCATCACTTTGCTTCCATTTTTGCCGAGAATCACCCCGCAAATGGTAAAGAAAGTGTTAAATGAAGTTCACCATCGGTAAATTAAGGAAAAGCGTCACCTCTGCAGTTTCAAAATGTGGTCCCTCATTTTCTTCAACGCTTTGTTATATGTCCGCTCGGAAGCCTTATCGGACCTGCGGCTGGCGGAGTGAGAGATTTCTTCAAAGGTCATGGACTTTATGGGCTTGTACTCGATTTCACCGTTTATCAGCACCGCTTTCCTGACCGACCAGCAGGTATCGCAGAAGCCAAGATGCTTGGCAACCGTGCGCTGTTCCCGGTAGGTCAGGCTGCCGTAAGCCTCGTGCAGTGCGTCGTATAGCACCGCCCGGAAATACATCTTGTCCGGCTGAGAGGTGGTGTCCACCGAAATGTCTTCCGCCGTTTCCTCGCCGTCCTCATCGTACTGCCGGTAAAAATCTACTCGGCGTTCATTCAGCGTGCCTATCGCAATATACCGCTGCACGGTTTTGGCATCCATTCCGACTTCATCGGCAATTCGCTGGATGCAGCTGTCACTGCAATCATCGCCGTTTAGATGGTAAATCGCCATAATGCGCCGCAGGACGGGATAGGTATCTGCCGTCATGGTGATAACACCGCTTTGTGCTGTGCGGATATAATCATCAATACCGTCCTGTATATACCGCGTTTGAAAAGCGGCAAACGGTGCGCCAACAGCCGGGTCGTACATTTGAAGGGCGGCCAGGATACCGCACACCGCCGCCTGTTTGATGTCCGCAAAATGCTCCGCCATAGCGTATCGCTCGCAGGCGGCCTGCGCCAGCTTATTAAGCGCAGGTTCCTGATCGTGCAGATACCAAGCCAAATACTTTTCCTCTTTTTCGGTGAGATAGCGGACAATGTATTCCTGGGCTGGCAGCTTCGGCGGTGCGGGGTCAAGGCGGTACATCCGGCGCTCCAAAAGGTACCGCTGTTGCTCTAAAACTTCATTCTGTTCTTCAGACACCGGATACACCTCCTGTCATTTCATTCTTTTGTCCGTGTCAGCGTACAGCTTGGCGCGCTGCAAATCTGCATAATAACTTGTTTTGGCGTAGGCATCGTCCTCCTCCGCCTGTTCCAACCGGCGCTTTGCCATCTCCTGCGCCGCCTGCGCAAACTCGGCAGAGATCGTTCCCCGGCTTTTTTCGGAGCGGATCGCCGAGCAGCGGCGGTCATAGGCGGCCTTCAGCGGGTTATCCTTTGCCCGCTCCGCTTTGCCCTGAATAATAGCGTACCGGCGGCAGCTGATCTTTTCACCGTGGTACAACTCCGGTGCCGTGCCATAGGTGCAGTATTTCTGCCGCCGTGCACTTTGCATCAGGAAATACTGCTTGCAAACCTCGCACTGCCTCGGATAGTGTCCGTGGTGCAGTCCTTCAAAGAAGTCCGTCAGCACAAAGCTGTAGTAGCTCGCAAAGGTCATTCTTCGGGCGGTGACGAGAATACGACTGTTTCGCCGTTTCGGGAGAGCAATATATTCCGTGTGTAAGGGAAATAAATTCGTCCCGAATATCTCCGTTGCAATGGGCAGCAAACGGTATTCGTCAAATCGGTCGGCTTCATCCACACGGGAAGCGAATTTCATAAATTGCTCAAAAGCCTTGCGCATATCCTCCGGGATAGCATCATAGAAGCGGAGAGTACTTAAAACGGTTGCGTACATCATTTCACCGGTTTTGAGCAGCGCCTTATTATATTCAGGAGGGAACACACCATCGAATTGCGCTGTTGCTGCTCTGCGCCGCAGATAGTCGGAAAGGGCAGCAGCGTTGCCTCCCGTGAATAGCTCTGCAATTCGCTGCTTCTCCGCCGCAATGTCCAAGGAGGAAAAAGGCTTTAGCTTCGGCAGGGTTTGCAGAATTGTCAGAATCTCCTTTCCGGCCTTAATAAAATCTGTTTCGTTCAGATACCCGGCGCATAGCTGCTCCTGCACATTCCAGTTACTTTGCCGGAACACGGCGATCCTCGCCGCCGTGTCATCTTTATAATACTGATTCAAAAGCTGCACCGCAAAGGTTCCTGCCGGGTAGCTTTTGCCGCCTATATGTACACGACCGTCCCGGTAAACGGCAGTAAGAAAGCCAAGTCCATCGCTCATACGCCCTGCCTCCTTCTATATTCTATCAAGCCAAGTGTCCCATAAACCGGTCTTGCGGTGATGAAAAGCCAAGATGTTTTTTCTCCGAATCGCCAAATAGAAACATTTGTTCTATATAATTGTAGCAGAAAAGCGCCTGATATTCAAGGCTTTTTCCCGATGTTGCGGACAGCATTTTTACTGTGTTGCTATAAACATACCCTTTTCAGCCGTTTCCCCCATTCAATATACAGAAGGCAGTAATCGAGCCGTCGAGATCACACTCGGCGGCTTTTTTGCTGCCCGAAAAACGGAAAGGAGGTTTAGTCTATGGTATTCAGAATTACGCCAAGGCAACGGGCAAAAATCAAAACCCTTGTGCGCAGGACTTGCTGTAACTGCTGCAAGGGTAACTGCCTGCTGCTGGACGACGGCGAAGAAACAAAATGCGTGCAGCTCATTTCTCGGTACGGTATCTACTGCAACTATTTTCTGAAAGCGGTATTACTGGCTGAAAAAGAGCTGTACACAGAAATCTTACGGCAAAACGGGATCAATGGATAACCGCCCGAAAAAGAGTTATCCGAAATATTTTGAAATGCGCTATGCGCAGGAAAGGACTTATTATGAAAACAATCCACAACACAAAAATCATCGGCATCGACCACGGGTACGGGAATATGAAAACGGCCAATTTCTGTTTTCCCACCGGCATCACCGCCTATGACCACGAGCCACTGTTCACGGCGGATATGCTGGTCTACGGCGGCAGGTATTATCTCATCGGCGAGGGGCACAAGGAATTTGCACCGGACAAGATCAAGGACGAGGACTACTATGTGCTGACCCTTGCGGCCATCGCCAAGGAGCTGAAAGCCGAAAATCTTACCGAGGCGCACATTGTGATTGCCGCCGGTCTGCCGCTGACTTGGACAAGCGGGCAAAAGGCGGACTTCAAGGAATACCTGATGAAAAACGGCGAGGTAGAGTTCACCTATAAAAAGGCAGACTACCACCTCTATATAGATGATGTGCGTATCTATCCGCAGGGCTACGCCGCCATTGCGAGCTTTGCAACCACGCTGAAAGGCGTCAATCTGATTGCCGACATCGGCAACGGCACGATGAACACGCTGTATATGATCAACGGCAAGCCGCAGCAGGGCAAAATGTTCACCGAGAAATTCGGGACTTACCAGTGTACGCTTGCTGTCCGTGAGGCGTTTATGCAGAAAACGCAGCGGGAGATCAACGATGCCATCATCGACGAGGTGTTGATCACCGGCACGGCAAATATTGCGCCTGCTGACCTGAAAATCATCAAGATTGTCGCCGCCGAGTATGTACGGGACATCTTCCGCAGACTTCGTGAGTACGGCTATGATGAGAATACAATGACCTTGTATGTGACCGGTGGCGGCGGCTGCCTTGTGAAGAACTTTTATAAGTTCAGCACCGACCGTGTAAAATTCGTTGAGGACATCTGCGCCGCCGCAAAGGGGTATGAATATCTGGCCGAAGCACAGATGAAGGCTGAGGCGAAGGGATGAGCAAATATCGTATCAATGTACGGTTCGATTTGGACAAGCCGATGGAGGCAAACGCCGCACAGTATTTACAGTCGCTGGATAAATCCCGCAACGCTTTTATGGTAACGGCGGTCTTAAACGAAATGCAGCGGCAGACATCCGGGGTTTTGCTGGAGGACATTCGGCAGGTCATACGGGAGGAATTGCAGGAGGTGTCGTTTGCTGCGGCACCTCCTGTTTTTGAGCAGGTACAGCCGGAGCTGACCGAGGAGCAACAAGCCGAAAACGAAAAGAGTGTGCTGGATGACCTTGAAATGTTCGGCTGAGCCAAAACGCCGAGATGTGGCTCAAATTACAGTATTTGCAGCCGAATCAGAGCCACTTTGGCGCAGAAACAAGATATCCCCTCAAGGGGCAAGGATGCGGTTTTCAGTATCCGTCAGCCGCTTTTCTTTATGCCCTGCGGGGTGCGTCGCACGATATAACAAGCAGGGACTTTGTGTGCCACAGAAGTCCCAATCACAGCCGAAATCGGCTGACTCTTTGGGGGCGTAGCCCCCAATCCCCCGAAAGGAGAGATGTGTATGGGGAAGGATGTACGCATTGCCGTCCGCGTGACGGCAAAGGAGAAAGAGAAGATTCAAGCAAAGGCCCGAAAATGCGGGCTGAGCGTAACTGAATATGTGAAGCAAAGAGCGTTGGGGTACGAGCCGAGAGCGGTTCCGCCTGACGCTCTTTTTGCTTGCCTTGAAAAGCTGGGCGAGCTTGCGGACAAGGCGAGTTCACCAGAGCTGAACAAAGAAATTTACACGGTGCTGAAGCAGATCACAGCAGAGTGTCTTCTTCCCGGAAAGGGGTGATGCGCTATGGCTGTTACAGGCTTCTGGCCTGTGTTCAAAAACCTGAAAGCCACGCTGGACTACGCCGACAATCCCGACAAGACTACCGCACCGGAATATCTCGACGAGGATCTATACACCGCCCTGCGCTATGCAGAGAACGACGATAAAACCGACCGCAAAATGTTTGTGGGCGGTATCAACTGCTCGGCACAGAACGCCTATGCCGAGATGATCGCCGTCCAGCGGCGATTTGGACTGCGTGGCAAGGTGGTGGGCTACCACGGCATTCAGAGCTTTCGTGAGGGCGAGGTCACGCCGGAGCAGGCGTTTGCCATCGGCAAAGAAACCGCGCGGCAAATGTGGGGCGACCGGTATCAAGTGCTCGTTACTGTCCATCTGAACACCGACAATGTGCATTGCCACTTTGTGGTGAACCCTGTGTCCTTCAAGGACGGCAGCAAATTTCAGAACAAAATCGGTGACCACAAGGAGCTGCGCAGAATCTCCGACGCGATCTGCCGGGAGCACGGACTGTTTGTGCTGGAAAACAGCGATTTCTACTCCAAGGGCAAGAAGAAAGAATATTGGATCCACAAGGCCGGCAAGAAAACCCACCGGGACTATCTGCGGGAGGATGTGGAATACTGCCTGTCCTTTGCGACCAGCCCAAGAGAATTTGAAAATCAGCTTTATGCGCTCGGCTATACGCTCGACCCTGTGCGCTTTTCAGTCAAGGCAAAGCATTGGGAGCGTGCTGTGCGGCTGAGCGTCATCGGCTTTACCAAAGATCGTGTCAACGCGCAGCTGCGGCAGAACGCCGAAAATCGGTATCGGCTATTTACCTTGGAATACCGACCGCCGTACAAGCCGAAGAAATTTCCGCTGGAGGACGAGCTGCGAAAGCTGGGGTTCTCCATTGAACACAGCTATGACACCGCCGCCGTTTTGGTTGATACGCTTTTTTATATCATTATCACCGTCGTTCAAATTGTAGCCGAGCTTGCCGATGTAATGCTGCTGTCGCCGGATCTGCGGGCGGCGGAAAAGGATTTGAAGGAGCTGGTTGCCGACTATCACTTTTTGCAGGAGCACGGTATCCATACGACAGCCGACCTACAAGCAAATATTGAGCAATCCAAGGCAGAGCTTTCCGCTTTGGAGCGTGAGCGCAGCGGCATCAGCAACCGCATCCGCCGTCCAAGGTCGCAAAAAGAACAAGCCCTTTATAAAGAGCACCGAAAGATGGTATCCAAGCAGATGAAACCCATAAGAGAGCGTCTGCACCGTGCGGAGCGGATTTTAGAGAAATCTCCGCACCTGTATGAATTGCTAAAACAAGAGCACGAGCTGGAGAAAAAAGCCCGTGCAAGATACAAGGAAAGAGGGAGATAAAAATGAAAAATACGATGAAAAAGCCGGTGGCAATTCCGGTAGAAAAATTGCGTCCCTTTGCCGGACACCCGTTCAAGGTCAAGGATGATGAGGAAATGAACGCACTGATCGAAAGCATACAAACGCAAGGCATTCTCTCGCCGCTGATCGTCCGACCGATTGAAAATACAGAGGAATATGAGGTCATAAGCGGACACCGCCGCTTACACGCCGCACAAAAGGCAGGGATCACCGAAGTCCCTGCCTTGATTTATGCCCTTGACCGGGATGCAGCCGCCATTGCGGTGGTGGACAGTAACCTGCACCGTGAGCATATTCTGCCCTCCGAAAAGGCGTTTGCGTACAGAATGAAGCTGGAAGCAATGAGCAGACAAGGACACCGCTCTGACCTAACTTCCGACCAACTTGGTCGGAAGTTGGAAACCGCTGAGATTATTGCACAGCAGTCCGATGACAGCAAATCTCAGGTACGGCGCTATATCCGCCTGACCTATCTCATTCCTGAGTTCCTTGAAAAGATGGATAAAGGCGAAATCGCCCTGTCCGTAGGTGCGGAGCTTTCGTTTCTTGACGAATTCAGCCAGCGGGAGGTGCTGGAGCAGTGCGCTATCAACGACTGCACCCCGTCCTATTCACAGGCATGGCGGATGCACAAGGCTGACCGGGAAGGGACGCTGACCACGGCAGCCATTCAAACCATTATGTCAGAGGAAAAAGCCAACCAGAAGGTCCGTCTCAAAATTCCGATGGAACGCATCCGCAAGTATTTCCCCCAGAGCTATACCGCCGCCCAGATTGAGGATGCCGTGGTGAAGCTCTGCGAGCGGGACTACCGCCGACGAACCGACCGGGAGCGATAAGGAGGTGTGGCCTATGGGAGAATATCGCAAGATCGACTACACGCAGGTCGCACTGCCGGAGGAACTGCTTACCTCCTTTGCCAAGGCCATGCTCCCGGAGCTGCGTAAGTTTTACGCCAGCGACGAGGGCAAGGCCTATTTTGCAAAGTGGCTTCTGAAGCACCCGGAATATGCGGCACATTCGACACCGGAGAGCGGATGACTATAATAAAAATCGGAGAGGAGGATTCTGTATGAATGTAGTCATTTACGCCCGCTTTTCCAGCCACAGCCAGACGGAGCAGTCCATTGAGGGACAACTCAAGGTGTGCTATGAATATGCGGAGTCGAATCATTATACCGTTGTCGGAGAATATATTGACCGGGCCATCAGCGGCACCACGGACAACCGTGCCGAATTTCAGCGGATGATCTCCGACAGCGACAAGCACACCTTTGAGGGCGTTTTGGTATATCAGCTGGACCGTTTTGCCCGCAACCGCTATGACAGTGCTATCAACAAGGCAAAGCTGAAAAAGAACGGTGTCCGGGTGCTGTCTGCCAAGGAGAATATTGCGGACGACGCTTCCGGCATCTTGGTGGAGGGCGTTCTGGAAAGTATGGCGGAATATTATTCCGTGGAGCTTTCTCAGAAAATCCACCGAGGCATGGCCATCAATGCCGAAAAGTGCCTGTCTAACGGCAGCAATCCCGGCCTGGGCTTCAAGGTAGATGCCGAACGGCGGTTCTATGTGGATGAGGAGGAAGCCGCCATTGTCCGTGAGATTTATGAGCGCTACGCCAGCGGCGAGACGAAAGCGGAGATCATCCGGGATCTGAAACGGCGCAGGGTCAAGACCTCCCTCGGCAAGGAATTCAGCCCCAACAGCCTCAGTCACCTGCTCAGCAACAAGCGTTATATCGGCGTCTATCTTTACAAAGGAAAGGAAACACCCGGCGGGATGCCTCGCATTCTGGATGATGACCTATTTTACCGGGTGCAATCGATGATGAACAAGAACAAAAATGCACCGGCTCGAACTCACGGCGAGGGCGAATACCTGCTGACCACAAAGCTGTTCTGCGGGCACTGCAAGGAAATGATGGTGGGCTACGGCGGCACCAGCAAGACCGGCAGGCAATATCACTACTATATGTGCAAAAACGCCCGCAGGAAAAAGTGCGGCAAGAAGATCGTCAGCAAGTCCTACATCGAGGACCGTGTGGTCAACGAGTGTTTGAAAATGCTGACCGAGGAAAAGATACGCTTCATTGCCAAGAAGGTAGCTGAGGAGTGCGCCAAAAGCCCGGATAACCTGACCGCCAAGGCACTGAAAAACGCGATCCGAGAGGCGGACACGGCCATTGAGAATCTCTGGAAAGCCATCGAGCAGGGGCAGGCCGTGGAAATGCTGACGGATCGACTCAACAAGCGCATGGCAGAAAAGGCAGAGCTTGAAGAACAGCTTGCCATAGAGCAAAACAAAAAGATTTGTTTAACCGAGCCGCAGATTCACGCTTTTCTTGACTATGTCTGCGATATGCCTGCGGACGATGTAAACAAGCGCAGAGCCATTATCAATATCTTTGTTCATTCGATTTATCTGTATGATGATAACTTTACCTTGATTATCAACGCAAGCAAGAAGCCTTTGAGCATTGATAACATCCCGCTGGACGATATAGAAGTAGCGTTCAGCGGGGATACATATCATTCTGACGAGTGTTCATCTATGAAAACATCCGCTCCACCATAAGTCCACCGTAATTCTGATAGAATTACGGTGGACTTTTTCTGTGCCCAAAAACCGCTTGAAATAGGGCTTTTCGGTTGTTTCAGCACATAAGTGAACCCCGCTGCAGAGCAATTCTGCGGCGGGGTTTGTGCGTTTTAT
>OKTW01000873.1_pt1 | contig 12732 bp, 16 predicted proteins | sample 1606371 | NCBI WGS metagenome assembly OKTW01 (sample SAMEA3879568, study PRJEB24766) | human gut metagenome | biome: human-associated habitat; feature: feces | place: USA | collected 1985/1987
ATGCAAAATCATTGGAAGAAACTTTGGTAACCCGTTTGTCTCAGGTCGATAAACTGATATCTGCAAATGAAGCAAACGAGAAAAATATCAGAAAAATGTTTGACAATATGAAATTCACATTTCAGAAGGTCGGACTGGTAAAATACGATGCTTTTAATGAGATGGGTGGAAAGCTTAGTTTTTCCCTTGCAATGTTGAATGAGTCAGATAATGGATTCGTTCTCAATGCAGTACACAGCAGAGAGGGCTGCTATACTTACATAAAAGAGATTATAGACGGAAATTCAATTATTACATTAGCAGAAGAAGAGCAGGAAGCTTTAAAGATGGCAAAAGAATCTACCGGCAGCAATCCTGCAAAATAATGGGAGTGTAACATGAGGGTAAAATCAGTAAGCGAGTTGTGTGGAAATGAAATATTAGCAGAACCAGTTCTTACAGATGAAAAAATGATATTAATTTCAAGAGGAAGCAGGCTCAAGAAGGAATATGTTCCTTTGATCCGTTCACTTGGGATTGACACCCTTATGGTAGAAGATCCGTATGAAAATTATGAAATGCCATCGCGGATTATTGATTATTCTGTTTTCGGTAAGTTTGTGGAACGCGTACAGCGGGTGATGGAAAACCATATCTATCATAAGAATAAGTCACTGCGCGAATTTGAAGTAATCGCAAATGAAGTTGTAAAAGAAGTAAGCAAAATACCGGAAAATATAATTATTGATATCAATGCCCGGATTGTAAATTTATATGAACATACTGTCATGGTAACACTTGTGAGTGTATTTGTGGCAAGATTACTTCATCTGGATCAGGTGAGGCAATATAATATTGCAGTTGGGGCACTGCTCCATGATCTCGGACTCCGTTATATCACAACAGGATATGTGAACCGGGACTGGGAAAAGGAAGATCCCATAGAAGCATTTGAGTACAAAAAACATACCATTTTAGGATATTCCGCTTTGGATGAGGAAAGCTGGATCCCGGAAGTATCAAAAAAGATGGTTTTATTTCATCATGAAAGACTTGATGGAAGCGGGTTTCCGATGCGCCGCAGAGATTTTGCAATGGAATGCAGGATTATTCAGGCATGCGATGCATTTGACAGTTATATTACGGGCATGGAGTGCATACGGATTCCCCTGCAGGATGCAATCGGAAAGATACAGGAAGGAATCATACACAAGTATGACCGGAAAGTGGTGGAAACCCTGCTATCTAAGATTGCCTATTATCCGGTAGGAACGGTAGTGAAGATGAGTAATCAGGCAGAGGGAATTGTCGTTTTGCAGACAGAGGATCCGAAGTGTCCGGTTGTTCTGGATTTTCATTCCGGGGAGTCAGAAAAAAAATATAATTTAATGTTACAAAAGGATATTTCCATTCTTCAAATAATATGATAGAATGTAGTAATGTATGGAGAAAGGAGAACCGCGAAGTGCACAAATTCCTTAGGGCGATTGGATTTTCAGATATTACAAAAAAAGATCTTGAAATGATACTGGATGAAGTAATTACCCGTCCGGAGATTATGAAAATTACAAAAGATTCTGAGGGAAACGAGTTTGCGGAACTGTCAGGTTCATTTGCGGCAAATGCCGGAATTACGGTTCGGGGTACTTATCAGGAAGATGACAGTTTTCATATGGATTATTACTATCCGTATGTGTTTGGTACCAGTATTACGACGAATGAGCAGATTGATGTAGAAAAACATGCCGAGAAAGAGTCCTATGCAGGAGTATGTGACGAGGTTAATCTTGGAGTTACACTGATATTTTATATACAGAATGTAGCGGATTATCTGGCAGAGACAAACCGACACCTTTCCAAAATACATTATGGGGCAATGCTTGCAGGACTTTCCACCGAGGGAAAAATACTCTGTCCCGTTGTGGAGAGAAAAAAAAATGATGTACCGGCTATCCAGAAAAATGACCGGCATAATCAGCTGATCGCACAGGCAAGAGAAGGCGATGAAGATGCAATCGAAAGCCTTACGCTGGAGGATATGGATACTTATGCACTGCTGTCCCAGAGAGTGATGAAGGAAGATATTTTCAGTATCGTGAAGTCAACGTTTATGCCGTTTGGGATTGAGAGTGACCAGTATACGGTATTGGGAGAAATCATTGACTGTGTCACGATGGAAAATAAACTTACACACGAAAAATTGTATGGAATGAAGTTGTTGTGCAATAACATCCAGTTCGATGTGTGTATCAATGAAAAAGATTTATTGGGTGAACCTGCGATAGGCAGACGTTTTCGTGGAAATGTCTGGATGCAGGGAAACCTTTGCCTTGAATAAATTGTCAGGAACTGCCGGTAATCGGCATTTGTTCTCTTAGTTAAATGGATATAACGACAGCCTCCTAAGCTGTAATTGTGGGTTCGATTCCCGCAGGGAACACTTCAGAATTTTAAAAGAGTCCGTTCAGATTAGATAAATCAATCTATTCTGGACGGGCTTTTTACGTGAATTGAAGAAATGTGATAAGGAGAACCTCTTCGCAGAGATTCTCCTTGATTTTAAACGGTAGGTTTTGTAGGTCTTACTGTAAGCTGTAAACCGAGATGCTGAAAAATATTAAGCAGTGTTCCGAGATTCGGGGTTGTTTTGCAGGATTCGATCCGTGCTACGGATGATTGTGGAATACCACACATAGCAGCAAGCTCTCTCTGGCTAAGTCCAAGAGAAGTACGCTGTTCCACCATGGCACTTACGATGGAGGAAATATTTTCAACTTCATCGATGTCTTTTCCAATTTCAGGATCAACGGTTCTTACATGTTCCTTATAGTCATTCCAGGTTTTCATAATCATTCAGCCTCCTTTCGGGCAAGGTAATCATCACGTTCAGCCTTTGCCCGTTCAATTTCGCGCTTGGGAGTTTTTTGAGTTTTCTTGCGGAATTGATGCAAAAGCACAAAGGTATCATTTTTGAAATAAAAATATAAAACACGGTTATTGCCTGGGCGAAGCTCCCAGATATCATCATCAAGGTGTTTTGTGATATTTTCATTAAGCCGTGTACCATTATCTTCGAGGAGCTGGATGTACAAACTTATCTGCTTGTATTGAATACGGGCATCTTTGTTTGTAGCTGCTTTGACTCGAAGAGATTCAAGAAATTCCCAAAGCTCTGATCTGCCATTGGAATCTTCGTAAAATTCAATGTTGTACATTAGTATATGTTCTCCAAGTGGAAATATTTATTCTATATACATGATAGCATTTATGCTATCAAAAAGCAAATAAAAAATGAAAGAAGGAAACAAAATTTGAGTGAAAAAATAAAAAATTAGTAATTGCCGAGAAACCTTCGGTGGCGCAGTCCATCGCAAAGGTAATCGGTGCAGATAAGAGAGAGGACGGATACCTGGAGGGCAAGAGATTGTGTTTAAAGATGGAAAACTTGTCTGAGACGCAGCGAAGTAAATAAAATGAATAATATAGGAAGTCAGTAGTGCGTGAATAAACTGCTGGCTTCTTTTTTGATAGATACAGTCACTCCCAGAGAGTGTGCAGGATAGTAAAGTAATAATATCAACATGACGATATAGAAAATGCAGGGAAGCATTGTATTTCAAAGAGTTTGAGATACAGTGCTTCTGCGTTTCTATAGGAGATAGTCGTTCTATGCGGAAAATAGTCATTTGATGCAGAGAATGATCGAGTGAAAGATTTGTTTGATATAATAAAGAGTGCTAGGTGAGACTTGTATGGTTTACAGGCATGAGAGAAATCAAAGACAGGAATGAAAAATATGAACATTATTATTTGTGATGACAGGATAGATGACAGAAAAAATGTGTCAGATTTGCTGTCAGACTATGGCGAAAAAAAGAATTATGAGTTTACTATTACAGAATATGATTCTGGAGAACAGTTATGCGAAGAACAATCGGCTTTGGAAGCGTGTCAGCTATTATTTCTGGACATCAATATGCAGGGGATGGATGGGCTGAAAACAGCTATGAGGATTAAAGAAAAATATCCAAAACTTCCGGTTGTGCTGGTGACGGCATACATGAATTACGCACGAGTAATTGATATCGCATATTTGTATCAGCATTCATTCCGCAATATTCTCTCGGTACCACTTCATTTGGAACATATTCTAATGGAATATCATATAAATCGAATTGGTCACTGGTCAAATCAATATAGTGGCCATTGATTTTATTGAAGTAATGTGTTCCTCCACCATCAACTTTTAATTTGTAAATCGTGCCGTCAAATAGATCATAAACGAGTGATGCAGTTATTGCACATTGTCCGTATGTAGGGTCATTATCATAATCATAATCTTTTTGACAACTTGGGTAAGCCGTTTCTTTACACCAAACATTTAATAAAACATTAAATAGCTGATCAATTGTGCTTATGGTGGGATTATTTCCATCCTGCCTTTGGATATCTAATGTATGTTCTCTTCCATAGTATGAAATAAAACGTCCTGAGTTTGTTGTAAACATGTCAATACCTCCAAATTAGTAAACATAAAACTTCTTTTCAATCAATATTATTTTTCCCAATCCTATAATTTTAGTTATAAAAGCAAATTTTTCCCTAGATGCTATTAAAAGCTCCAAATCAGCTTTATTATCGATTCTAACATCACTTCTCCCAAGACGCCTACTGCTAATAGTAAGAAGCTTGTGAAGCCGATTACAGCTAGTAATCCTGTCTGAAGCCAGTCGCCATAAACAGCTATGAGAAGAATGCTAAAAATGATTACAAACAAGTATACTATTCCGTGTACAATCTCATATAGTGATACCAAAGTCTTAACAATCAGCCAAATAAAAACTAAAACCAATATAATTGGCAATACCAGTAATTTCTTTAACCCTTTAAGTATAATCATAGCTTTTCCTTCCCTTACGTCAATTTCTCTTCTGAAGAAGTCGATATGGAATTATTGATGAAAGCTCTGGCGAATCCGGAAATGCGGGCGTTGCTTAATTCGCTGGCTAAGACAATGAAGTAATGAAAAGTAGTGAGTCTATCTCCATCATGCCTATAGAAATTATTCAATAAAAGCGAGCAAAACATCAATACAATTGTATTGAATCAGCAATGAAATGGCATTATAATGAAGAAAAAAGGAGGTTTCTAAAATGGCAAGTACAATTCAGATCAGGGTAGACGATGACTTAAAAAATAAATCAGATCAGCTTTTTAAAGATCTTGGAACTGACACGACATCAGCAATAAGGATGTTTTTAACGCAGGCGGTTGCATATAATGGATTTCCATTTGAAATAAAACGAACTGTGCATAATCCTTATACATCTATGACAGAAGAAGAGATGCTTCAAAGACTGGAACAATCCAGAGAATCTTCAAAAAAGGGAAATTACCGAAATGCAGATGATGTGATTTCAGATATGAGAGGAAAATATGGATTATAAAATAGTTGTAACAGCTGAAGCAGAAGAAGACTTGAATCAGTTTATACAGTATCTGCTTTTCACTAAGAAAAATAAGCAAGCAGCGAAAAATGTGCTTGATGATTTTGAGAATACTATTAAAAAGTTAAAGTATGTAGCGAGTAGTTTGAATGTATGCGACAATCCACGTTTACAGAGCCTTGGATATCGTCGAATAAATTTTCAACAGCACAGATACTTTATGTTGTACAGAATAGAAAATGATGTTGTATATGTGGATGATATTTTCCATGAGTTACAAGATTATGAAAACAAAATGATATAATTGAATATTGGCAATAAAAAGATCATTTACCGTAAAACCGTAGATGGTCTTTTTTCATTTCTCCCTAAACTTTCCCAAACTTTTTTGTATTTAGAAGTTGAGAAGGCTACAGATCAAAAATTTGAATCAAAAAGCCGGATCAGCACTTTGAGAATTAAATGAGCTTGCCAGTCCGCCGGAGTCCTGCCAGATAGGATTCCGGATAAGTCCAAGGACAATCGGTCTGAGGATGAACAGAAACAGAGGTTTGCATTAAAACATTGCTGCGGCAATGGCTTTCTTGGCAAAGCGGCGAATTGATAATGATACTCCCGAATGATGTCGGCCAGGAGGAGTGAGGATTCTGGAGACCATACACGATATGGCTGAGGCTGCCTGCGATGGCGCTAACGGACTGGGTGTTCCCTGAGATGGGATACACGCGTGAACAAGACAAACGAGCACTGTATGAAAAAAGATTGCCCCGGTTTATTCCGGGGTAACTGACAATAGAAGTCGTGTGGCAGAGGGAAACTTCTGCCATACCCTTGTGTTGCCAGTGAAAAGAAGTGGCAAACAGATTGGAGGTAAGGAAAATGGCATATAACCATGGAAAAGCAGAGCGCAAATGGAAGCTCTGGAAAGAGAAAGAAGAAAAGATTTTAAGAGACAGCGGTGTTTCTGAAGATATAATTGAAGCAATCCGTTTCTATGACCGTCAGGCATTTAATTCAGACAGGACGCTATTATGAGCGTGTGCAGGAAACAGGTACATATCTGGATACCGTAGAAGCATCCACAGATCAGGCAGAACCGAAAACAGTACAGGACTTCCGGGATCATATTGAGAAACAGGAATTGTATCATGTACTGATTACAGTGGACAGGCTGAAAGAAAAAGTGCAGAAGGATGTTTGGATTACTGTTTTTATGCAACTATTTCTTGTTGCTCTTGACAAAATCTTTTTTAGAGATTAAAATTATAACAGTGTTATATATCACTGTTATATAGGAGGTGTGCAAAATAAACGGAAATGGAACGACTTTAGAAAATATCCACCGGGCAGCGAAAGCAGAATTTTTAGAAAAAGGATATAAAGACGCTTCCCTGCGGAATATTGTGAAATCCGTGGGAATGACTACCGGAGCCTTTTACGGATATTACAAAAGCAAAGAAGAACTTTTTGAAGCCATCGTTGGTGAGCATTATGAATATATTCGTAACCGTTTTATAAAGGCACAGCAGGAGTTCGCCGAACTACCAGCTGCCCAGCAGCCGGAAGTCATGAGTGATATTTCGGGAATCTGCATGTACGATATTCTCTATTATGCGTACGAACATTTAGAGGAATGTAAACTGATCCTCTGCTGTTCGGAAGGAACAAAATTTGCCGGGCTAATTGATGAAATGGTGGAGATTGAGTTAGAAGGAACGCATGCCTATCAGGATGTCTTAAGGCAGCTTGGACGGCCCTCTCCGCATATCGATCCTTCGCTGGAGCATATTCTAATCACCGGAATGTTTCATACTTTTTTTGAATTGATCATCCACGAAATGCCGCTCAAAGATGCCGAAAACTACGTTAAAGAAATGCGCGCCTTTTATACAGCAGGATGGATGAAAATTATGGGGCAGTAATGCCTTATAATTTTTGTTCAGTAGTTAGCTGCAACTAACCTAAATTCGGATATTGTAAGAACATAGACGTGTTCTCTTTATCATAAACACAAAGAAAAGGAGGAATTTTTTTGAAAAAGCAATCCAATTTATCACGCCTGCTGGAAATTGCAGGCAGCCATAAGTACTTGACCTATGCTTCCTGGGTGCTTTCTGCCATCAGTGCCCTGATTGCTCTGGTACCATTCTATTACATCTGGAAAATGATCAAGGAAGTATTGGAGGTGGCACCGAATTTTGACCAGGCACAGAACCTGACCAGTAATGGCTGGATGGCAGTATTGTTTGCGGTTATAGCGGTGCTTGTCTACATAGCAGGGCTGATGTGTTCCCATTTGGGAGCATTTCGTATTGCCACAAACCTGCGTATCCAGACCATGGAGCATATTGTTAAGTTGCCTCTTGGGTTTGCCGAGAGTTTTGGCAGCGGAAAACTGCGCAAGATTGTCAACGAATCCAGCGCAGCCACCGAAACCTATCTCGCCCATCAGCTTCCCGACAGAGCCAATGCCATTGCAACCCCCTGTGGTCTTTTGGTGCTGTTGTTCGTGTTTGACTGGAGACTGGGACTGTTGAGCCTTGTTCCGGTTGTGCTGGGGTTTCTGATCATGATGGCAATGACCGGAAAGCAGATGCAGGAAAAGATGAAAGAATACCAGAATGCGCTGGATGATATGTCCAATGAAGCGGTAGAGTATGTCCGCGGGATTCCGGTGGTAAAAACCTTTGGCCAGACGATCTTTTCCTTTAAGAAGTTTAAAGACTCCATTGACCGGTATAAAGTATGGGTGATCGCTTATACCAAGCAGCTTCGGACGCCGATGATGTTCTATACAGCTGCGATCAACGGAGTTTTTGCCACACTGATCGCCGGAGGACTGTTGCTTACACAAGACGGTGTGACTTCCGGTTTCTTACTGGATCTCATTTTCTATATCATTATTACGCCGGTTATCTCTGTTACACTGACACGCATCATGTTCCAAAGTGAAAATGCCATGATCGTAGATGACGCTTTACAGAGAATTGACAGCGTTTTGCATTTGAAGCCTCTGGAGGAAACCAGACATCCTATGCATCCGCAAAATGCTTCCGTGGAACTGAAATCGGTTCATTTCAGCTATGATGGAGAAAAAGAAGTATTAAAAGATATTTCACTCACCATTCCTGCAGGACAGACGGTAGCTTTTGTAGGCCCATCCGGCGGTGGAAAAACAACCCTTGCCAACCTGATTTCCCGATTCTTTGATCCACAGAACGGAATGGTAAAAATCGGTGGTGTTAATGTGAAAGACATCCCGAAAGAGGAACTCATGAACACGGTGTCTTTCGTATTTCAGAACAGCCGTCTGATCAAGGCATCCATTCTGGAAAATGTGCGTATGGGAAAACCGGAAGCTACCCGTGAGGAAGTTCTGGCTGCCCTTCATCACGCCCAATGCGATGATATTCTGGAAAAACTCCCACAGGGTGTGGATACGGTCATCGGTACAAAGGGTGTCTATCTTTCCGGCGGCGAGCAGCAACGAATTGCCATTGCCCGTGTGATGCTGAAAAATGCTCCGATTATCATTCTGGATGAAGCCACTGCCTTTGCTGACCCGGATAACGAAAGCCGCGTACAGGCTGCTTTCTCAAGACTTTCCGAGGGAAAGACGGTGATTATGATTGCCCACAGGCTTTCTACCGTAACAAATGTGGATCAGATTTTTGTCATTCAGGACGGACGGGTTGCCGAGTGCGGAAACAGCCGCGAATTGCTTGCAAAAGACGGTATATTCAGCCGTATGTGGAAAAATTACCAGACTTCCGTGCAATGGAAGGTAACAAAGGAGGTGCAGTGATATGATCAAAAAACTGCAGAAAAAATATGCCCTGTCTGAACAGGGAGCAAAAGACCTGATCAAAGGCTGCCTGGCCTGTGTCCTTCAGAATCTGTCTTTTATGTTCCCGGTAGGACTTTTATATTACCTGGTCAGCGATCTGATGAACGGGGGTGTTCCCGGTGGGAAAATTCCATTTTATGTGGCAGGCTGCGTGGTGTGTATCGGCTTGATTCTGCTGACCACTTTCTTTCAATACAATGCGACCTATTTTGCCACTTACAAAGAAAGCGGTATCCGCCGCATTACCCTGGCAGAGCATCTGCGCAAAATCCCCCTTTCCTTTTTCGGGAAAAAGGATTTAGCCGATCTTACCAGTACCATTATGGCGGATTGCACCTTCCTGGAGCAGAGTTTTTCGCATTTTATCCCTGAGCTTGCGGGTTCGATCATTTCTACAGTTCTGATTTCCATTGGTCTGCTCTTTACGGACTGGAGAATGGCACTGGCTGCCTTATGGGTTCTGCCGGTTGCCTTTGCGATTGTGGGATTTTCCGCAAAGATTCAGGAAAATCTGAATCAGAAAGCCATGGATGTAAAGATGGCCTGCGCAGACGGGATACAGGAGTGCATTGAAACGGTTCGTGACCTGAAAGCGAACAACGCGGAGCAGGCATATTTAAAAGGTCTGGAAAAGAAGATCCGTGCCGTGGAGCATCGTTCCATCCTCAATGAATTTGGTCTTGCTGCTTTTGTGGTTTCCGCGTCACTGGTGCTGAAGCTTGGTATTGCAACGGTTGCGCTGGCAGGAGCTGTTCTGCTCATGCAAGGAAGCCTCTCCGTGCTTACATTCTTTATGTTCCTTCTGGTAGTATCCCGTTTATATGACCCTCTGCAGGGCGCACTCCAGAATCTTGCGGCAGTCATCAGTACACGAACCAACATTGCCCGTATGAATGAGATTCTCGATCATCCGATCCAGCAGGGCAGCGACAGGCTTTCCAATCAGGGGTATGATATTGTCTTTGACCATGTTGGGTTTGCCTACAATACCGGAGAAACCGTATTGAAAGATGTTTCCTTTACGGCAAAACAGGGAGAGGTTACGGCTTTGGTCGGCCCATCTGGCGGCGGAAAAACAACCGTATCCCGGCTGGCTGCAAGGTTCTGGGATATTAACAGAGGAAAGATTACCGTGGGAGGCATGGATGTATCCCGAATTGACCCGGAAACACTGCTTTCTCTGTATTCCATCGTATTCCAGGATGTTACACTGTTTGACAATACGATTCTGGAAAATATCCGAATCGGAAACAAAGACGCCACAGATGAACAGGTCATTGCTGCTGCGAAACTTGCCAATGTGGATGAATTTGCGGAAAAACTGCCGGATGGATGGCATACCAATATCGGGGAAAATGGCTGTGAACTTTCCGGCGGAGAGCGCCAGCGTATCTCTATTGCCCGTGCATTTCTGAAAAATGCGCCGATCATTCTTTTAGATGAAGCTACTGCTTCCCTGGATGTGGAGAATGAAACTCTGATACAGACAGCCCTTTCCCGTCTGATCGCAGATAAAACGGTTCTGGTCATCGCCCACAGGATGCGTACCGTAGCAGGAGCAGATAAAATTGTTGTCCTTTCTAATGGCACCGTGGCAGAAGAAGGATCACCAAAGGATCTGGAAGAAAAGAATGGTGTATATGCCCATATGGTAAAACTGCAGACAGAAAGCCAGAATTGGAAACTTGCGTAAGGAAAAAGGAGGGCTGGTTATGCAAACATTAGGCGTTGTGGAGGATACCCTGTTTGTCCCTATGCTGGGAAGAATTTATGCTGCTGAGCATTGCCCACAAATTTTATATGATAAAAAGGCATTGGAATTGAAAAATAGGCTGCAGTTAGACTTGATTGAACAGAATATGCAGAACCAGTATACCCTTTTGGCCTCTGCTTCCCGGTCTGCTAATATGGATCGGATTATTCGGGCTTTTCTGGAACGCAGACCGGACGGTGTGATTGTCCAGCTGGGCTGTGGTCTGGAGACAACCTATCACCGATGTGATAACGGAAAGACACACTGGTATGCCGTGGATCTGCCGCATGTGATCGAATACCGGCGAGATCTTCTTCCCGAACCAGAGAGGGAATTATATATTTCCGGGGATGCCTTTGCAAAGGATTGGATCAAAAAAGTTCGCAATGATGTACTTGATGCTCCTATTCTCGTTACTGCAGGCGGATTATTTCATTATTTTGAGGAACATAAGGTCATTGCCCTTCTGCGTATGATTGGGCAATTTGGAAATATGGAAGTTGTTTTTGATACGGTGAACAAAAGAGGCATGACCATGATGAAGAAAAAATATATGAAACAGGTCGGCCATGCCGATGCACAGATGTTCTTTTATGTGGATTCCGCGGAAGAACTGGCAGCAAAAATCGGGGATAATGTGAAAGTGATTACGGAGGAACCATACTATCGTTACATCCCTAAAAACAGTTTAAAGCTATCCACAAAGGTCAGTATGGCAGTTTCTGATCAATTCAAGATGGTAAAGATGATTTGTTTAAAAACCTAAGATTTTTTAACATAAAATAATTTTTGCAAGTGCAAAGAAATAAATCAACGCTTGAAAAAGGAGTAAATAATATTTGATATTATCTGGTTAGGACAGCAGACGAATCAACAGATAAGATAGATGGAAATGTTCTATGGCTCACATAGACAGAACATGAATTGCTGGCGTTCCACGTGACTTCATCAATTTATGTACCTTGGCTGCACGTAATGCAAATGCAGAGGGCAGGAATATGTAATGTCCATTGAATAAAAGTAGAAAACAGAATAGTGAAGTCTATACAAGGTTCAGAAAAGATGCGATTGCTGTAAAAAGTAAAAGCATCTTTTTTTGTGCAAAGGAGGTGATGCCATTGAATGTCTAATAATTTGGTATGGAACTTATTTATAAAAATAAAGTATTTAGTATTAAACTTATTTTGAAAGGAACAGAAATGGAAGAATAATTGTGAAAAGAGTGTGTGAATTATTGACTAGAGCCTCTCCTGATGGTATATTTAGATTACCCAACGGGTAATTTGAAAAGGAGGGCAAACGTGCAGCTACTATACAATAACAGTAAAGTTCAGAAACAATGTACCGATTTAAAAACTGCAAAAAAATTGTTTGGCGGGAATGCTGCATTAGCAACCAGCCTATTTGCCCGAATAAATGCTATGCAGCAGGCGAGTGTAATTAAGGATATAGTAATGATGCCGACGTTTCATTTTCATAAGTTGAGTGGCAATATGGATGGATTTTTTGCTATAGATGTAAAAATGAGAAGAGATCCATGGCGTATTATTATTCAGCCATTAGATGAGAATGAAGAACCTTATGATCCTTGTAATATTGATGAAATTGCTGGTGTGGTTAGAATTGTTGAAGTAAAGGAGGTAAAGAACAACTGAACAAAACTTATAAAAGTATATAAACAACTGTTGAATTTTGTAGGTTATTAG
>OKTW01000876.1_pt1 | contig 12694 bp, 12 predicted proteins | sample 1606371 | NCBI WGS metagenome assembly OKTW01 (sample SAMEA3879568, study PRJEB24766) | human gut metagenome | biome: human-associated habitat; feature: feces | place: USA | collected 1985/1987
TTTTCACCCAAACTGATATACAATTCTGCATTTCTATTAATTTGGTCAATATTTTTAAGTCCTATTGTTCCAATACACTTATTTGCATGATATACGGCAAACAGTTTTTGATTTTTATTCATGGTCACATTCTGTATCCATTTTTCATGCTCATATTCAGAAATCGGATAAAGAGTACCTGTCAAATCCCTCATGTCTTCTCTGTTTACCCACTCATAAATCAATGGTGCATCTTGTTTACTGATTCCTCTTAGTTCAACTATTTTTCCACTAATCATTTTTAATATATTCCTTCACAATCTTGCAATACTGTTCAATCACATATTCCACTTCTTCATCTTTCAGTCTGGTATGGAGTGGCAATGTAATTTCGTTTTCAAATCTCTTATACGCGTTTGGATAGTCTTTAATGTCAAATCCAAGGTTTTTATATGCTGTCATCATTGGCAATGGTTTGTAATGTACGTTGCAGGCAATACCTGCTTCTGCCATTTTCACAATGATTTCATGTCTCTGTTCCAAAGTAATTCCCGGTACTCTCGTTATGTACAGATGACCGGATGACTGGTGCACATCAGTATAATGATCCAGTACTTCAATCCCAAGTGCTTTAAATGCAGCATCATATTTACCGATAATTTCTTTTCTTCTGGCAAGTAATCCTTTATAACGTTTCATCTGCGCCAGACCAATTCCTGCAACCACATCTGTCATATTGCATTTGTACCATGGTCCGATAATGTCGTATTCCCATGCACCAAGCTGCGTTTTTGCCAAAGCATCCTTAGACTGTCCATGAAGAGAAAGAAGCTGGTACTGATGATACAGCGTCTCATTATCAATACCTTCAATGTCTCTCCATGTAGCAGCACCACCCTCAGCAGTAGTAAAATTCTTTACCGCATGGAAACTAAAATTTGAAAAATCAGCAACACTTCCAATCGGCTTGCCTTTCCATGTTGCTCCAAAAGCATGAGCAGCATCTGCCATAACAATGATTCTGCCTATTGCCTTCTGGATTTCATTTTCCGGATGGAACAGGTGCTTTTTACTCTCTACAATAGAGAAAATTCTGTCATAATCGCATGGCACACCGCCAAGGTCAACTGGAATAATTACTTTTGTTTTCTCAGTAATAGCATCTGCCAGTTTGTCATAATCCATTTCCAGTGAATTTTCCTGTGTATCAATCAGAACCAGTTTAGCTCCTACATGGCATACAACTGATGCACTGGCTGTATAGGTATAAGCACTGGTGATAACTTCATCATCTTTTCCAATACCAAGTAATCTTAATGTCATTTCACCACAGGCAGTCTGAGAGTTCAGACATGCAGCACGATTTACACCACATAAATCCGCAACTTCTCTTTCCAGTTCTTTTGTTTTCGGACCTGTTGTGATCCATCCGGATCTCAATGCCTCTGCAACCTGTTCTACTTCTGTTTCTGTAATATCTGGCGGTGAAAATGGTATTTTCATAATCAACAATTTCCTTTCTTTAATATTTATTCAATCAGGTCTTTTAAAAGAATCTCTGAATCTCACGTCTTGCTCTGTCCTCGTTTATATCAATAAAACATCTCGGTATGTAGACTGCTTCTTCATTATTAAGCAGTTTTTCTGCAAAGCTGCCCCGTCAAATCAGAGCGTCTAATATGGCAGACAGCCTTCCTAAATCACCGCACAAATCAGTGCTAAAAGGCTCTTATTCAAACCTCCTCATCATGATTTTTCCAAACTGAAAGAACCATCATAACGAACCTTGAATCTGCCATAACACATTTGACCATCTATTTTTTTGTCATTATACAACAAACAGGATTCCTACAGCCTAAACCACCTCAAATCCTTTGCATCTACAAGTATTCTGAGCTGTTTGTTCTAAACTGTCGCAATCCTCATATCACAGGAATACCACCCGAAACGGGTATGATTATCAAGGAAATTCATCGGACTAACCACGCAAAACCCTCTGTTTTCAAGGCATTTACGGGTTTGTCCTATTATATCGTACCCATCTAGGCTGTGGCCGCGAAGGAGCTTACCTGCTTTCGTGATATATTGTTCCGGGTTATCCAGCATATGTGCAGGTACACCATGAGGAGTGGACGTTTTCATCGATATCTATACCTCTTTTTATATATTTTTCACTTCATTATACAGCATCCATGTCACCTTGACAAGATGCGTCATTTCTTCAACCATCCGGCATGTAAAAAAGAAGCTGCAGAAAGCTTGTTCTTTCCACAGCTCCTTTTACACTAAGCGCGTTTGATTTTTCCTTTAAATCCAATTTTTTTCAGGAGCTTGACGCTCTTGCGATAGTTCTTTTTAGACATCTTTTTGCTGAATTTAATGGTGATCTTTTTCGTATTGACGCCCTTAAAAGCCTTTGCATAAAATTTGGTCGGCTTTGCATTTTTTACAATGATTGTTCTTAATTTCTTACAATTCTGGAAAGCAGATTTTTGAATCGTATTTACATTTTCAGAAAGTACGATTGTTTTCACCTTTCTCCAGTTTGACAGAGACTTTGTACCCAGGCTGGTTACTTTGTATGTTACACCATTAACCGTCAGGGTAGCCGGAACTGTTGCTTTGGATTTTGAAACAGCCTTTGCCCCTTTGATCTTTAACGTTCCTTTTTTGTTCGTTTGTGTCGTAAAGGCAGAGTCATCTGTTTTTACATTGTCCTCCGTTACCGGAACCTTTCCCACAGTCGGACTGGTTGTGGCAGCCATGGAGGTAACAGCTGTTCCCAGGGTCAATGCTGCTGCCAGTGTAAGAGCAAGAATTTTTTTCATTGTTTTTCTCATATCTTTCCCCTCCTTTCTTCTTTATATCTTATATATCGCACAATATAAATATCATGCAGTAAATCGGCCGCTGAACGCTGATACCGAAGTACCCTGTTTATTTTTTGCTTCTTTTTTCGTAATAACCGTAAGTCTGATAATACTTTTGTTTTCTCTGGTCCTCTACGCCATTGAGTACTACCCCAAGTAATGGACAGCCAGATCTTTCTAACTGGTTTACGGTATTCTGGAAAATACTTTTGGATACTCTCCCGCTTCTGACGACCAGAATCGCGCCATCACACATAGAACCGATCTTTTCACCATCTGAAACAAGATCAAGCGGCGGTACATCCACAAATACAAAGCGATATGCCTCAGCCGCTTCATCGAGCAGCCTCTGAAAAGCTTTTCCTTCAAAAAGCATCGTAGGATTGATCAGATTCTCTACATTAGGAAGAATATCTCCATGCTCCATCTCGGTATGCCATACAGCATCTTTCAATGCCATATCTTTTGCAAGTGCATGTGATGTTCCAAAGAACTCTTTTCCATCCACAGCTTCCATATGATATTTTTTAGTCATAACAGACTTTCTCAGATCTGCATCGATCAAAATACTGTCCACACCGGACTGAGCCATCTGTCTCCAGATATGAAATGCCACAAAGCTTTTTCCTTCATTCTCAGTCGAGCTGATAATCATGATCCTGCGGACATCATTTCCCAAAAAATTCAGGTTTACTCTTAAACGATTTAATGCCTCTTCTGTCAGGTAGGACATTGTTGGCATTTCATTTATCAACAACTTATTCATCAATCAATTCCCCCAGTGTACTGCCTGTTTTTTCTTTGTCGGATCCTGCCACTCCAGAATCGTAGTCAACGGCATAACACCGATCAGTTTTTCTATATCTTCTGCTGTCTTTACTGTATCATCCATCAAAAAGAGCACCGTCAGAATACCACATACAACAATCAGTGCAAACAAACCTCCCAGAACTGCATTTTTTGACATGCTCGGCGAGGTCGGCACTTTCGGCAGAACTGCCTCCTCTGCTATGTTTGGTGCTGAAATCCCCATCAACTTTGGAAGATACGTAACTGCTTTATTTGCCATAGCATTGGCAATATTTTTCGCCTCTTCCGGATCATGGCTGACAACCGAAACCGTCAGGATCCGCGTATCCTCTACCGGCTGGATATCAATCATGTTCTTTAACTTTCTTGTGGTATAATCCAGTCCCAGCTCCTCAATGATCTCTTCGCACACCGGCCTTGTCTTCATAAGTTCCTTGTAGTCTGCCGATAATGTGGTACCCAGCCGCAGATCATCCAGATTAACAATATTCTTCCCGGAGGCTGATACTACGTACAATTTAGAAACCGCAGTATATTTTGGTTTGAGCAGAAGTTTTGTCCCTGCTGCGGCTGCCACTACCCCGATCAAAAATACTGCTGTGATCAAAATCCACTTACGCTTCAGATAATAAAACAATTCTACAAGGTCAATCTCATCTGTCATACTCTGTACAGTACCATTTTCTTTCTGATCCATCTGTACTTCCTCTCTTTTATCATGTCTGCTGCTTTTCATTCTTTTATATTATATAACATTTTCACAGTTGTGGCAATATCTTTTTCGTCCAAATAAAACTCGGCATGTTCCAGACCGTCATCCAGGTGCTCTCCCGTCCTGCTTTCCCCTTCTATCTGAAAAATCCCACGGTTTTCTGCTGTATGCATCTCTGTCAGAATATCTGTTATAGTTCCTCCGCTTATATTTGTGACAGATACATCTGCCATTTCATCATATACATCCAGCGCACTCTGCGGATCTTCCTGCATATTTTCTTTTATTTTTTCCAGGAATGCCTCCAGGTACTGTTTTTGCCGTTCCATTCGTGAGGTATTCTCTCCATCTTCCACTCCCATACGGCCACGAACAAACCGATATGCCTGCTCATCCGTAAGCGTTATGGTTTCCCCCTGTTTCATTGACGGATCCAATGATGTCAGATCATTTTTTATCGTTACTGTCACACCGCCTGCTGCATGGTTCAACCGGGAGATATTCTCCATATTCAGCGTATAATATCCATCAATCGTAAGTCCGCCAAGCAGCTGCGACACAGCATTGACTGTATTTTCACTGCTTTCCTTTTCCGTCCCCCCGTACCAGTGTGCCGTACAAAGCTGCATATTTGCAGTCGCCATGCCTTCTCCGTCTTTTCCGATCAGATTGATCTCTGTCATCGTATCCCGGTTCAACTGCAAAAGTGCATACGTCTGTTCCTTCCTGTTGATCACTGCAAGCATCAGAAAGTCTGCCATATTTCCAACATATTCTTCCCGGTTTGCACTTTCATGACCGCTTCCGTCCGTTCCAAGGAAGAGATAGGTCTCATAATCACTGCTGTACTGATACTTTTTTTTACCAAATTTAATACTTTTCCACAAAAGTTTTTCCAGTTCATCCGATGTTTCCACCTGTACCTGATCTTCTGTGTCCTTTGCAACTCCAAAGGTCTGTTCTCCTTTTTGCAGCATAAAATAGATCAGGCAGATCATGCCTGCAAATCCAGCCACCCACAAGAGTGCCTTTATTTTTTCTTTTCTTCTCATAAACCAAGCACCTGTTCTCCCAGCCTGTCAATCTGTTCCAGCACTTCCCTGCCTGCGATCCGCTTTACCATCGCACGCGCTTTTTCCAGCTCCGGCGGCCGCTTCTTTACATTGTGGCAGTCACTCCCAAGCAGGACCGGAAGTCCGCTTTTTAACAGCTTTTTGCACAGGCCTCTTCTTCTCCACAGGAGAATATTCCCTGCATTGAGCTGAATATATACCGGGAGCTTCAATATCTCGTTCCAGATATCCGGATTCTTCTGATACTGAATATAACGTTCTATATGCGCAAGAACAATGTTCCGTCTGCGTACTTCTATCATCTTTTCCACTTCCTGATAGATTCCCATGTCCCATTGCTGAAACGGGAGTTCCAGAAGCAACGTGTCCGTTTTCTCCAGACACAGTGCCGAAAGATCCGGAGACTCTGCTATTCCCGTATAGTACAGTACTTCCGCACCGGAATACAGATGCATCTGTGATCCCCATTCTTCTCCTTCCAGCATATCCTTCACCTGCTGCATGCGTCTGTCCCGTCTTTCCAGAAATTTCTCCGGGAATTCTTCCTGTGCATAGAAGTGTGAAGTTGCAACTATATGGCGGATTCCCTGCGCATATTCCATCTGCAGTAATTTTTTTGTCTCCTCCAGATCGCGGCTTCCATCATCCATTTTCGGAAGAATATGTGTATGAAAATCAATCATAGCCTTCACCTCTTTTATAACTCAGCTTTTGCTTACATCTCGGATTTCTTTTGTTATTTCTTTTTTTCTGACTATTATACCGCGAAAGAAACGCAAAATCCAGGTTATTGGAAGTAAAAAAGGAATTTTTCTCAAAACAGGATATCTTTGCCTCATATAATAAAATCCTGGAAATATCCTCTTCAGCAGATAGACCGGTTTCACAAGCCAGGCAATTTTATATTTTTCCTTTATTTTTGCCTGCTCGCTCATATAGTACTGTTTTTTCGTCCCAAACGTCCCTGCCAGAAGTATACTCCTTTCCTTTTCTTTGTCCTCCGCCTGTGCATCTGCCATATTTCCAAACCATATCTGCGCAAGCTGCTCCATTTCTCCCCGGAAATCTTTCAGTCCCATAACCGCAAATCTTTTTTCCAGTTCGTTCTGATCCAGAAGGTTTCCCTTTTCTCTCAGAAACACATAAATATCAAGCAAAAAACGAATACCGCTTCCTGACTGATAAAAATGTTTCGCAAAATGATCCATCATAAAAATATAATAATCATTCCAGTCCATCTGATAACCAAACTCTTCTCTGATGCTGTGTTTCCATACATCCTGATATTGATCTTTCCGTTTAAATCTGCGTGCCATCAGATGATCATGCACTTCCACATGCATCCATGGCTTTTTTACATAAGAATCCACGGTATCTTCATTCTCCCGGCCATCCGGTGTATAACCCTGTTCTTCCATGATACGCTGGATTTTTTTGCGATTTTCCTCATCTGCCAGAATATCAATATCTGTCATCTGGCGATATTCTGGTCTGGGATAAATCTTTTTTAAAACAATACCTTTCAGGGGCAGGATACGTACTCCGTTCTTTGTCAGTGTTTCAAAAAGAATCTCTGCTTCTCTTTGCTGAATCATGCTTTGTGCCGTACACATCTGCCTGCGTCTTTTCCACTTCTGCATGACTTCAGCATCTTTTTCCCCGGCGATCTGCACTGCTCCATCGTAAGAGATGCACTCCAGATTATGTTTTTGTGCCACTTTTAAAATCTGCCCCATGGATATTTTATCCGGCTTTGGCCGTGGTGCTCTCTTTTCAAGCACAGAGCGGATCAGTTCTATCAGGTATTCTGCCGCCAGAATCTGTATTTGTTCTTGTTCCGATATATTCTCTGTTTTGTTCTTTTCTTCACTCACTTCAATCTTTGTTTTCAATTCGCACCCTTTCTTTCCCTGATCATCTTCAGGCATTTGTGAAATGCCAAAAACCGTACAGCATTCTCTATATATGGAACTGTTTCTGTATATTTTTCATATTTCCCAGCACCAGCATCGTCTGGTCATCCTCCAGCAGTGTATCGGAGGAGATGTTCATATCCAATACACCATTGTGCCGCAGTGCCATGATGTTGACGTTATATTTTTTGCGGATATCCAGTTTGCCTACGGTTTTCCCGATCCAGGCATCCGGTATGGCGATTTCGAAGATCCCGTGTTCTTCATCCAGCTCGATGTAGTCAAAGATGTGGTCAGCGCTGTAGCGGATCGCTGTCCAGGTTGCAAGCTGTTTTTCCGGATAAACGACTTCATCGGCACCGTTTCGAAGCAGAAATTTGGCGTGTACGTCTCTGGCCGCCCTGGATACGACCAGCTTTGCGCCCAGTTCTTTTAAAAGTGAGGTCGCTTCCAGGGAGTTCTGGAAATCGTCTCCGATTGCCACGATACATACATCAAAATTCCGCACTCCAAGGGAACGGATAAAATCTTCGTTTGTGGCATCTCCGATCTGTGCATTGCGCACATACGGCAGGACTGCCTCCACTCTGCTTTCTTTGTTGTCTACTGCCATCACCTGATGATTCATTTCATCCAGTTTTATTGCGATATGACGGCCAAATCTGCCAAGGCCGATCAGTAAAATTGATTTCATGGCTTCCTCCTTTAGCCCACGGTAATTTTTTCCTGTGGATATTTATATTCTGTCCGTTTTTCGGAAATTGTCGCAAAGATCAGTGTCAGGCCACCGACTCTTCCAAAGAACATCAGGCAGACCAGGATCAGCCTGGATGCCAGGCACAGCTTCGGTGTCAGCCCAAGTGACAGTCCGACTGTTCCCACTGCGGAAGCGGTCTCGAAAAATGCAGTTAGCAGCGGCACTTTTTCCACATAACTGATAAACATGGCACTGCCTATGAACAACATCATGTACAATACAAAAATCGTAGCGGCATTTCGCTGTGTCTCCTCGGCAATTCTTCTATTATATAAGTGTGCCTGTTCGTTTTTGCGGAATACCGAGATTGCCATGGCAAATAAAACAGCCGCGGTAGTGGTTTTCATACCTCCTGCCGTAGACCCCGGCGATCCTCCGATCAGCATCAGAAGCACCATGCCCATTTTTCCGGAATCGGTCATGCCGGCAAGGTCTGCGGTATTGAATCCGGCAGTTCTCGTAGTTACAGACTGAAAGAGAGAACTCCAGATACGTTCACCCAGCGGCAGATCCTGAAACTCCAGGAAGAAAAACAGCACTGCCGGTGCGAAGATCAAAAAGGCGCTGACTCCAAGCACAACCTTGCTCTGCAGGCGGTACTTTGTAATATGCCATTTGTTCTCACGGATATCCAGCCAGGTAAAAAATCCGATGCCGCCCACGACGATCAGCGTCATGATCGTCATATTTAAAAGTGGATTGGTCACAAAGGAAGTCAGTGATGAAAATTTGCCTTTTACCCCCATCAGATCAAAACCTGCATTGCAAAACGCGGATATCGAATGAAATACCGAATACCAGAGACCTTTTGCCAGACCAAATTCACGATAAAATACCGGAAAGAGCAATACGGCTCCCAGCAGTTCGATCAGAAAAGATGCTTTCAAAATAAAAAAAGTCATCCGCACGATGCCGCTCATTTTCGGTGCGGCGATCGCCTCCTGCATGGTACTTCTCTGCATCAGTCCGATCTTTCTTCCTGCTATCGTCGCAATCGAAACTGCCACGGTCACTACTCCAAGTCCTCCGGTCTGAATCAGAAGAAGGATGATTATCTGTCCAAATTCCGACCAGTAAGTCGCCGTATCCTGCACAACCAGTCCGGTCACACACACCGCAGACGTAGCCGTAAAGAGTGTATCGGAAAAAGAACTCCATTTTCCGCTTCTGGATGCCCACGGCATCATCAGCAGAAGGCTTCCTGCCAGGATCACCCCCATAAATCCCAGTATGATAATCTGGAACGATGTCATATGCCGGTGCCCGGCTTTTTTCTTTAACATTTTCATGATATTTTCTGTTCTCCTATTTTTCTTATAAATACAAGGCCTGATTTCCTGGAAACAGTCCTGCGTTCTATCATAGCACACTCCGGTCAAAAATAACAGAGGAAAGAATATTTCAGACACATCCTTTCGAAGCACGTTTTTAATTTACTGAAAAGCAATTTTCTGTAAATTGAAAACGACTGCAAAAACGTGTCACATTTTTGCAGTCGCTGTTTTTAGAATTTTCCGCTGTGTCCGCCGTGTGTCTCTCCGGAAGAGCTGACATGTGTCGTGCTTCCGCCTCCCCCGCTGTGCGAATCGTCGTCTTTTGGGATCGGACGGCTCGTAACCACTCTGTTGATAAAGCGATCCTGCTTTGTTGTAAGCTGGAAGCTGTTTTCTTTCATATAATCTTCTGCTGATGTCTTTTTTACAACCGACTTCAGGCTGGAGCGTTTGATCAATGCCGTGATAAGTGCGATCACAAATCCGACCGCCAGGCATACAACCAGCCAGAATACATAGGCAAACGGCTCCTGCGGCATATTGCCCACATCGTACGGTGCCCCTGTCTCTGCCTGTGTCAGGAACAGATCACACTGTTCTGCAAAGGTGGTAAATGCCTGTGCATATGCACCATCACTTAAATCTGAGAGAACTTTTTCTTCGATATAGTCCAGTCCGGCATCCGTAAATGCAGTGATCGCATAGCCATGGGTACTCGTTGCCCAGTTGCGGTCCCCCATATCTACCAGAAACAGGATTCCGTCTTTTCCATCTCCAAGTCCATATCCTTCCCCGTCAAATACATCATCTGCATACTCGGTTGCTGTCTTGCCTTCCAGGGAATTTACCGTCATAACCGCCACATCACAGTTATGCTGTTCACTGACAGTATCCAGTTTTGTCTGGATCTCCTGTTTTTCTTCTTCTGTAAGCAGTTCTGCCTGATCATCAAGTCTTGCCGGATGCTCTGCTGCTGCCTGCAGATGGATCAGCGGCATACACAGAAACAAAAGCATTCCAAGCAGCAGAGGCAGTAACTTTCTGTTTGTTTTTCTCATTTTCCTACCTCCTACAATACTACCATGAAAAGAACGAGCAGTGCATAGAGGATGATTCCGATCCCTGCTCCCCACATAGCTACAAATTTCCAGAATGCTCCATTATCTGCCGGAAGATCTCCGACCATTTTCCCTGTCTGACCGTTCATGGCAAAAATGTATTTCTTTCCTCTCCAGGTTGTATTTAAGATCCAGACCGGATAAAGAGCATATTTTGCCTGATCTTTGATCTGCAGTTTGCAGCTTTCCTGATCAATGTCCTGGTATCCTTTCACAGTCTTGCGGAATACATTCTCCGTACTCTGCTGGATGCGCTTTTTTGCCCGCCCGATGCACTCTTCTTTCGGTACGTCGTAGCGGTCTGCAAGATAGCCTGCCATATAAGCCATACGAAATGGTACGGCTTCTTTAAAATCATACGGTTCTATGGACTCCATCAGGGTATCATCCATCTTTTTGGAACCATCTGCCGGAACTTTCTCAAAAGCCACGCTTCCTGCTCTTCGAACGGCAAAATGTTCACGCTCCGTATATTCGGTGTCACCGGACTCCCAGACACGTATTTTTTGTGCATGGTAGGAAATATCTGCATTTGCCTCCAAGTCAAATATCCAGAACGGCACGTAGAGACCCTTGATCTCATCTATATGATTCTGCTGTTTAAAGACGGATGGCAGAAATTTCCTTCCTTCGAGGTGTTTGCAATACGCTTCTTTTGCCTGCTTTTTATCCTTTTTAAACGGAATGATACAGTCCGGCTGCAGCGCTCCGTCAAACTGTCCTTTCATAACGACTTTGTTGCCGCAGTACGGGCAGCTTGTAGCACCTGTTGTTTTCTCTGCCAGGATCTCACCGCCGCAGGACTCGCATACATAGAGCATCATCTGACCTTCCGGTTTTCCTTCTGCTCCCTGATCTCCTTCTGCTGCATTTCCTTCCTGTTTGTTCTGTTTCGCTTTGTTTCCGGCATCTGCTTCTTCAAATTCTGCCATATCCACAACGGTATCGCAAAAAGGGCATTTCATTTTCTGGCTTTTGCTGTCAAATTCCATGGCGCCTCCGCAGGCCGGGCATTTATATTCTTTAATATCTGCCATACTTATCCCCTCACTATATCAGAATCGTTGAACGGATCTCCACATTCCGGGCAGAAACGTGGCGGATTCGTCGGATCTTCCGGTTCCCAGCCGCATTTGTCGCAGCGGTATTTTTTCGCTGCCGCAGGTCTTGGACTTCCGCACTCACTGCAGAATCTGCCTTTGTTCATGGCACCGCAGGAACACTTCCATCCTTCTTCCGGCTTTGGTGTTCCACATTCCATGCAGAACTTACCGGTGTTGACTGCTCCGCAGCTGCACTGCCAGCTTTCCGCCTGGGATGCCGGGCGGATCTGCTTTTCTTCCTGGATCTGCTGACTTACCGGCTGCTGCATCTGTGTCTGCTGCATCTGCGCTCTCTGATTTCCCATCTGAAGCAGGTCCTGGATATTGGCTCCGCCTGCTCCTCCTGCCATGTTCAGTCCCATAAAGCCCATCATCGCACCATTTGGATTGGATGCGGCTGCTTTCATGGCTTCTGCCTGTGCTCCTCCCAGAGTCGCTGCCAGCATGGACGGATCACGCAGTATGGCTGCATCCTGGATCTCCTGGATCTTCTTGAGATCTTCTTCTTTCAGGCTGATCGGGTTCATGGCTACCGATACTACGGAGATACCTCGTTTTTCTGCCCATTTTTTGGTAAGGGCCACGTTCATGGCTTCTTCGAGATCTGTGGCATGCATCGGGATATCGCTTGGCAGAAGCTCCAGTTTGGATAACTGTGCAAATGCCGGCTGGAGTGCTGAGATAAACTCTGTTTTTAACTGTCCGTCAATCTCTTCTCTGTCATAGTAAAGTTCTACGTTTCCGCAGACATTTTTGTAGAAAAGGATCGGGTCGGTGATACGGTAGGAATAAATACCGTTGCATCTGACCTGAACGTCACGGCTCATGCCGGTATTGTGGTCAACCACATGGAACAGAAACGGATTGGCTGTGCCGAACTTGTTGTCCATGATCTCTTTTGTATTGACATAATATACTCTCTGGTCTTTTCCGGTATCACCGCCGTATGTAAAACGTTTTCCAAAGGTGGCGAAGGTCTTTTTCAGACCTTCACCCAGTTTTCCGGTGAAAATACTTGGTTCTGTAGAACTGTCATACGTAAACTGACCTGGCTCCGCACAAACCTCCACGATCTTTCCCTGCTC
>OKTW01000884.1_pt1 | contig 12595 bp, 10 predicted proteins | sample 1606371 | NCBI WGS metagenome assembly OKTW01 (sample SAMEA3879568, study PRJEB24766) | human gut metagenome | biome: human-associated habitat; feature: feces | place: USA | collected 1985/1987
CACCCTCCGGGGGCAGCTTGGCCCCGCAGCAGCGACAGTGTTCTTCGCTGCGCAGGGTGCGCTCGCCACAGCTGGGGCAGGTGCGCAGCTCATTTTCCTGGTACGGGAATTTCCATTCGTACCCTGCTGCGTGGGCCGGGCTGTGGATGCAGCGGCCCAGTTTCTCGTAACAGGTGCGGTGATAAGGCGCGCCGCAGTCGGGGCAGACAACGATGTCGTCCCGGAGGGTGAGCGGTTGGCCGCAGCCCTCACACGGGCAGCCATAATATTTCGGCATAAGTTCCTCCCATAAAATAAGGTAGTTGCTGTTATTATACTCCCCCAAAAGGGAAAAGAAAAGGTGAAAATCTTTAAAAATCCGGCAAGATAGTATTTTTCCTCTTTACTTTATCACAGATTCTCGGTATACTAATGAAGTATCTGTGTATAAACTGTGTCTTTTGGCGGAGCAGAAAATGCGCGCTGCGCGTGCGTTTTGCACCCTGCCGGGGACATTATTGTTATGATGTAAACCCTTGAACGAGAGGAACTTAGAGAATGATCACGACTGATGAACTGAAAGTGCAGTTGGCCGAGCACGCCAAGGCCGTTAAGGACCTGGAGGAAGCACTGGCCATTGAAGCAAGCCGCAAGCGCGTGCAGGAGCTGGAGCACACCATGTCCCGCCCCGGATTTTATGATGATGCAGAGCTGAGCAAGAAGGTCTTTGACGAGGTCGGCGACCTGAAGGGCAAGCTGAACCGCTTTGAAAAGCTGCAGGGTCTGTACGATGACGCTGAGACCATGCTGGAGATGCTGGACGAGGAGTACGACCCCGCCATGATCCCCGAAGCCGAAGAGGCTGTGAACGCCGTAGGCAAGGCTGTGGATGAGCTGCAGCTCATGACCATGCTGAACGGCGAGTACGACCACAGCAACGCCATCCTTACCTTCCACGCAGGCACCGGCGGCACCGAGGCACAGGACTGGGCCGAGATGCTGTATCGTATGTATAATAAGTGGGCACAGGCACATGGCATGACCGTGGAGGTGCTGGATTATCAGGACGGCGACGAGGCCGGTCTGAAGAGCGCTTCCATGATGGTCAAGGGCGCAAACGCCTACGGTCTGCTCAAGAGCGAGAACGGCGTGCACCGTCTGGTGCGTGTCTCTCCCTTTGACGCCAACGCCCGCCGCCAGACCAGCTTTGCCTCTCTGGAGGTCATGCCCGAGCTGGACAACACCATCCAGGTGGATATCCGCCCCGAGGACATTGAGATGCAGGTCTACCGCGCTTCCGGCGCAGGCGGCCAGCACGTCAACAAGACGAGCTCTGCCGTGCGCCTCATCCACAAGCCGACGGGCATCGTCGTTTCGTGTCAGGAGGAGCGCTCCCAGCTCCAGAACCGCGCCAAGTGTATGGCGATGCTCGCGAGCAAGCTCTACGAGGCTGAGCGCGAGCGCGTGGAGGGTGCGATCACGAGCGAGCGCCGCGCGCAGGTCGGCAGCGGCATGCGCAACGAGCGTATCCGCACCTATAACTTCCCGCAAAACCGCGTGACTGACCACCGCCTGACGGGCGAGAACAAGAATTTCAACATCGACGCCGTGATGAACGGCGATTTAGACCCCATCATCGACGCGCTCACGATGCAGGAGCAGGCCGAAAAGCTGCGCGAGAGCACCGAGGCTTAAGAAAGAAGAGAGAACATTGGAGACAAAATGGTTTACCCTCCGCACGGTGGAGGATAAAGAGAGCATCGCGCAGGCGGCGGACATTCTGCGCCGCGGCGGGCTTCTGGCCATCCCGACGGAGACGGTCTACGGCCTTGGCGCGGACGGCCTGGACGAGACCGCCGTGCTGCACATTTTCGAGGCCAAGGGCCGCCCGCAGGACAACCCGCTCATCCTGCACATTCCGGACGCAAGCTGGCTTACGCGCTACTGCGAGGATGTACCGGACGCGGCCTACAAGCTGGCCGAGCGCTTCTGGCCCGGCCCACTGACGATGATCTTAAAGAAAAAGCCCTGCGTGCCGCTGCGCACGACCGGCGGGCTCGAGACCGTCGGCATGAGATGTCCCGACCATGCGGTCACGCGCGCCATCATCGAAGCATCCGGCGTGCCGGTCGCCGCGCCGAGCGCGAACACCTCGGGCCGCCCGAGCTGCACGACGGCAGAGCACGTGCGCGAGGACATGTGGGGCAAGATCGACGGTATCGTCGACGGCGGCCCCTGTCAGGTGGGCGTGGAGTCGACGATCATCGACCTGACGGTCACGCCGCCGCAGCTGTTGCGCCCGGGCGGACTGCCGCTCGAGAGCCTGCGCGATGCGCTGGGCGAGGTGACGGTCGACAAGGCCGTGACGCAGAAGATGAATGACGGCGAAAAGCCGCGCGCCCCGGGCATGAAGTACCGCCACTATGCGCCTAAGGCCCCCGTCACGGTCGTGACCGGCGGGGCGAAGGCGAGCGCGCGCTATCTGCTCACACACGCGGGCGAGAAGTCCGGCATCATCTGCTTTGACGAGTTCGCGCGGCTCTTCGACGGGCACATCGTCCACCCCCTCGGTGCGAGCGACGATAAGCGCGCGCAGGCGCAGCACGTCTTCGACGCGCTGCGGACGTTCGACGAGACGAATGTGGGCGAGATCTGGGCACAGTGTCCGGACAGTAAAGGCCTTGGCCTAGCCATCGGCAACCGCCTCAAAAAGGCCGCGGGCTTCCATGTGGAGGACGCGGACGACGGCAAGATCGTCATCGGCATCACCGGCGGCACGGGCGCAGGGAAGACGAGCCTTCTGCGCGCGCTTGAAAGAAAGGGCGCATGCGTGCTCGACTGCGACGCGGTCTATCACGAGATGTTAAAAGATGACGAGCCGCTGCTGCGCGCGCTGCGCGAGGCGTTCGGCGATGTCATTTTTCGGCAGGACGGCAGCGTGGACATCCATGCCATCGGCCTGATCGTCTTCAAGGACAGAAAAAAGCTCGCCGAGCTCGACGCCATCGTGCACGAGCACATCCCGCGCGCGCTGGCGCAGAAAATGGCGGCGACGAACGCGGAGATCATCGGCCTCGATGCTATCAAGCTCATCGAGAGCGGCCTTGGCGCGATCTGCGACGCGACCGTCGCCGTAACGGCGCCTGAAGAGGTGCGGGTCAAGCGCATCATGGCGCGCGACAGCATCACCGAGGAGTATGCAAGGTCGCGCATCGCGGCACAGAAGGACGCGGACTATTTCCGCGCGCAGTGCGATTATGAATTTGTGAACGATCTGCCGACCGCTGAAAAGGCGGAACACGCGGCAGAGGTCTATATCAACACGATCATCAACAATTTGAAGGAGGAAACTGAGAGATGAGTGAAAAGAACAAGCTCGCTGAAAAACTGCTCTACGCCCCCAAGAATGGCTATGACCGCCTGAGCGCAGAGGATGAAAAAGCGATGGAGGCCTATTGCGAGGACTACAAGAAGTTCCTCAACAACGGTAAGACCGAGCGCCTTTGCGTGGAGTACTGCATCGAGCTGGCGGAAAAGAAGGGCTTCAAGGCCTACGAAGCGGGTATGAAGCTGAGCGCCGGCGACAAGGTCTACTTCAATAACCGCGGCAAGGGCATCATGCTCGCTGTCATCGGCAGCGAGGACTTGAGCCACGGCGCGAACATCGGCGCAGCGCACACCGACTCCCCGCGCCTCGACTTAAAGCCCCGCCCGCTTTACGAGGAAGCCGAGATGGCCTACTTCAAGACCCACCACTACGGCGGCATCCGCAAGTACCAGTGGGTGACGATCCCCCTCGAGCTGCACGGCGTCGTCGTGCTGCGCGACGGTTCGAAGGTCGACGTCCACATCGGCGGCAAGGAGGACGATCCCCAGTTCATCATCAACGACCTTTTACCGCACCTTGGCCGCGAGCAGGGCAAAAAGCCGCTCAACGAGGCCATCCCGAGCGAGAGCTTGAACGTGCTGCTCGGCGGAAAGCCGTTTGAAGATAAGGACTGCTCCGACCGTTTCAAGCTCGGCGTTCTCCAGTATTTGAACGCGCAGTACGGCATTACGGAGGAGGACTTCATCTCCGCCGAGCTCGAAGTCGTCCCCGCCGGCAAGGCGCGCGACATCGGCTTTGACCGCAGCTTCATTGCGTCCTACGGTCACGACGACCGCGTCTGCGCGTATGCAGAGCTTGCAGGTATTTTTGACGCTGTGTCCCCGAAGAAGACCGCGGTCTGCATCTTCGCGGACAAGGAGGAGATCGGCTCCGAGGGCGTGTCCGGTATGCTGTCTCAGGCGTTTGAGTGGTTCATGGGCGACATGTGCCGCACGCAGGGCGTCGCGCTTTCTGACTGCTTTGCCAACTCCTTCTGCCTGAGCGCAGATGTGACGGCGGCCTATGACCCGAACTTTGCCGACGTGTACGACAAGCGCAACTCCGCCTTCGTCAATTACGGCGTGGCGCTGTGCAAGTATACCGGCTCCGGCGGCAAGGGCGGCGCGAGCGACGCAAGCGCTGAGGTCGTTGGCAAGGTACGCAAGCTGATGAACGACAACGGCGTCTTCTGGCAGATGGCCGAGATGGGCAAGACCGACGCAGGCGGCGGCGGTACGGTCGCCAAGTTCATGGCCCAGCGCAACATCGACACGCTCGATGCGGGCGTGCCAGTGCTCTCGATGCACGCACCGTATGAAACGGTCGCCAAGCTCGACTGCTACATGACCTACAAGTGTATGAAGGCCATCTTTGAGCAGGCGTAAGAAAATATTCTGAGATTCCGAGAAGCGCCCTCCCACGTGCCGTGGGAGGGCGCTTTCTGCCAAAAAGTCATACAATGTTGAACAAATTGTAAAGTTTCCTGCGGTTTTGCTTGCATAAGCGAGCGTGGCGTGATAAACTATCAGAATGCCAAAGGATCAGGAAGGGAAGAGAGTCATGCTCCAGTTATTCACCGATACGTCCGCGAACCTGCCGGTCGCGCTGACGAAACAACACCACATCACCGTCGTGCCGTTTTCCTACACGGTGGATGGAAAGGAGACGGACTATCCCGATGATGTGGATTTCGACGGCGCGGCGTTCTACGGCGCGATGCGCCGCGGCGCGGTCGTCAAGACCTCAATGGTCAATCCCGACCTGATGGCGAACTACTTTGAACGTGCGCTCTCGCAGGGCGACGATGTGCTCTACGTCGGCATGTCCGGCGGCATCAGCGGCACGGCGCAGGCCGCGGTTATCGCCGCGGGCGAGCTGACGGAAAAATACCCCGCGCGGAAGATCGTCACGATCGACACCTACGCTGCCTCCCTTGGCGAGGGGTTACAGGTGCTCGAAGCCGCGCGCATGATCGAAGAGGGAAAGAGCCTCGATGAGATCAAAGCGCATCTCCTTTCGAGAAGACCGCACATGTGCCAGTTTTTCACGGTCGACGACCTTGCGTACTTAAAGCGCGGCGGCCGCATTTCGAGCGCGACGGCGCTGATCGGCACGGTGCTGAGTATCAAGCCGATTTTGTGCGGTGACGAGACGGGGCACATCGTCTCCTGCGGCAAGGTGCGCGGCATGAAGCGCGCGTATCAGGAGCTTGCGAATTATTACGACGGCCGCGCGCTCGACAAGAGCGAGATGCTCGGCATCGCCCACGCGGACAATGAAGAGGGCGCGCAGGCGCTCATCGCGCTGCTGCGGGACAAGGGCTTCACCGGCGAATGCCTGAACGTGGTCTACGAGCCTGTCACCGGCGCCCACGTCGGCCCGGGAACGGTGGCGCTGTTCTTCTACGGAAAAGAAAAGTGAACATAAGGAGCGCCTGAAGGGAAACCTTCGGGCGCTTTTTATATGGTAGACTTTGCGCAAAAGGTCTGATATGATGACGAAAGAGAGATTTTGAGAGAAAAATGGGAGGGTTTTATGAAAAAATCGTGGCTCATCAGAGCGCTGCTGCTCACCGCGTATTGCGTACCGTTTGCATTTTTCTCTGTGAAGGGTGATATTACTTCGGGGACGATGGTGTATTACGGTGTGATGATCGTCAGCTTTGTGATTTTGTACCGCTGCGCGCTGAAAACAGACAACGTTCCGATCATTTTTATCGGAAATATACTGAGCTTTATTTCTTCTTATTTGACGGCAAAGCTGTCGCAGTTAGACCCGATGGAATGGTACTGCAAGCCGTTTACATCCCACTCCCAGATCGTCGCGATATCGGTCGCGTCCCTCATCATCCATGCGATCATCGTATGGAGAAGAGGCAGAAAGCAGAGGAACGCACAGGGGTGTGACAGAACATGAAGAAACACAAAAAAGCGATGATCGCACTGCTGATCGTAGCCCTGTTCGGTATGATATTGGCCTGCATTTCTTCCCATCCTTTTGTTTCACGCAGGTGCGAGGTGCCGGAGGAGTATGTCGCTGAGATCCGCGCGCAGTCGGTGGGAGTTTACTCAAAGAAAGTGCCCTTGCTGCCGATTTACATTTCCATCGAGCAGTTTTCAGCGGGACGGGCCTATTATACGGTTCACTATTTCCCGTTTGGAACGCTTGGCATGTCCTATAGTTTGACCGACGGATTTTGCCAGGAAAATCCGCTGACGGGCCTGCAATAAGATGAATCGGCAGAACCGGCTGTTTTTCCACTGGATTTTTGCGCACGCTTCTGTTATGATAAACGCCAAAGAAACGCCATGGATCGGCATTTTATCAGACCGTCAGCAAAGGAGAAACGAATATGGAAACGATACAGGCCATCAGAAGCAGAAGAAGCGTCCGTAAATATCAGCAGAGGCTCGTCCCGCACGAGGTCATCGAGCAGATCGTCGCCGACGCGGCCTACGCCCCCTCGTGGAAGAATACGCAGATCGCGCGCTATGTGCTCGTCGAGGACCGCACGACGATCGACAAAATGGCGGAGGAGATGGTGCTTGATTTCAAGCTGAACGAGAAGACGCTCAAAAACTGCCCCGCCGTTATGGTGCTTACCTATGTGACCGGCCGCTCGGGCTACGAGCGCGACGGCTCGTTCTCGACGCCGAAGGAGGCGGGCTTTGAGATGTTCGACGCGGGCATCGCCGCGCAGACATTTTGTCTTGCCGCGTGGGAGTGCGGCGTCGGCACGGTCATCACGGGCTACTTCGACGAAGAGAAGATCACGAGACTCTTGAACCTGCCGGAGAATCAGAAGGTCGGCTGTGTTATCGGTCTTGGCTATCCCGATGAGGAGCCCGCCGCGCCGAAGCGCAAGAGCGTGGAAGATTTGCTGACGTACAAATAAAAAGCTGCAAGCGCCCGAGGAAAACGCCCTCGGACGCTTTTTCGCTGGATTCGGACAATGCTTTCTGGTAAAATAAGCAGTATAAAAATATAGAAAAATGAGAGATATGGAGGCCATAAGATGAAAAAATACAGCTTATCGGTTATTTGCGTAGTGCTTTTTGCCCTGCTGGCTGGATGCGGCAACAAGGAAACGTCAAACATAACGGTCGATTATGGCGATTCGGCTGTCTACACAGAACAGGATATGGATGATGCGATAAAGGTGATCGAAGAGATGATCGGTTCGTGGGAAGGCTGCGAATTACATAGCATTTCATATTCGTCAGATGACGTCTGCACGGATGAAAAGAACCTTTCGTGGATGAATGACTTGGAAAAGGCAAATGACAACGATCTGGCTTTTACACAATGCATCATGTTCGACAGCAGCTTTCGCTCTCCGAAAGAGGGCGGCGGAGCTTGGGAGCCGGACACGGAATACACATGGTCCTGGTGGTTGGCTCGCAGCGATGGCGGGGAATGGAAACTGATGACTTGGGGATATTAAAGTGCTTCCCGGTTTGAGGCTCGTATTTCCGACGGCACAAAGGGTATGCTTTTCGCGCTTTCTGCAAATCCTACCGGAAATGACTTTCGGGAGGACTTTGCGATGAGAAGCGAAACGAAACCCTCGCAGGACGAGGAGAAAAACGGGCAGGAGCCGCTGCTGCCGCCCATTCAGCCGGTCATCGACTTCGGCTCGGTCGTCATCAAAAATAGCCGCGCGGCCATCCACTGCCTGACGATCGCCGGACAGATCGAGGGCCACATGCAGCTGCCGAACACGCAGAAGGCGACGAAATACGAGCATGTGCTGCCGCTGCTGGCGTATCTGGAGGAGAGCGACGACATCGACGGCGTTTTATTCCTGCTCAACACCGTCGGCGGCGATGTGGAGGCGGGGCTTGCCATCGCCGAGCTCATCTCAGGGATGAAAAAGCCGACGGTCTCGCTCGTGCTCGGCGGGGGGCACTCCATCGGCGTGCCGCTTGCTGTCGCGCCGATGGTGACGATGATCGCGCCGTCGGCGTCGATGACCATCCATCCCGTGCGCACGAGCGGCACGATCATCGCCGCGCCCCAGACGTACCAGTATTTCGAGCGCTTGCAGGAGCGCATTGTGCGCTTTGTGACGAAAAACTCACGCATCGGGCGCGACGAGTTTTTGCGCCTGATGATGGACACGCAGGACCTCGCCTCTGACGTCGGCAGCGTGCTCTACGGGGAAGAAGCAGTGGCCTGCGGCCTCATCCAGCGCATCGGCAGCCTCTCCGACGCGCTCGACGCGCTGTATGTGCTCATTGACGAAAAGAAGAAGTAAAAAGCCTCGCAGAGTTTCGTGCCGCGCACGGCACGAAGCGCAGCAAAACTTTCTCAAAAAAGCTGCCAAGGCAGCTTTTTTGAAGACAAAGAAAGACGCCTTCGGGCGTCTTTTTGCGCTTTGTTCATCGAATCCACTTGAAAAGGCGGCGGAAAAATGGTATATAGTATTAGTCAAAATGTGTCATTATACCCTTATCGTGGGGGATGACGCCTTTTTCCAAGGAGGATATCGCTCGTGTACTTAAAGGCATTGGAGATCCAAGGGTTCAAGAGCTTCCCGGACAAGACGGTGCTCAACTTCGGTGAGGACATCACCGCCATCGTCGGGCCGAACGGAAGCGGCAAATCGAATATTTCGGACGCCATTCGCTGGGTCATGGGCGAGCAGTCGAGCAAGTCGCTGCGCGGCGTGAAGATGGAGGATGTCATTTTCGGCGGCACGGAAACGCGCAACCAGATGGGCTTTGCGCAGGTGACGCTCGTGCTCGACAACACCGAGCACATCTTCCCCAGCATGGAGGAGACCGAGGTCGCCGTCACGCGCCGGTACTACCGCAGCGGCGAATCGGAATACTATATCAACAAGCAGTCCGTCCGACTTCGTGACGTAAATGAGCTCTTCATGGACACTGGCATGGGCCGCGAGGGCTATTCCATCATCGGTCAGGGCCGCATCGACGAAATACTCTCGCAGAAGAGCGGCGACCGCCGCGAGATCTTTGAAGAGGCGGCGGGCATTTCACGCTTCCGCTACCGCAAGGAGGAGACGGAACGTAAATTGGAGCGCACGGAAGAAAACTTAGTGCGCATCAACGACAAGATCGCCGAGCTGGAATTGCAGGTCGAACCCCTGCGTGCGCAGGCAGAGACGGCGAAGCAGTATCTTATCTACCGCGACGAACTGCGCCTTTTGGAAATTTCCGTGTGGCTTGAAAATCTGGAAACGCTCAAGACGAACGCCATCAAGCTCGACACCGACCTGTCGCTCGCGCGCGAGGAGCTCAAAAAGGCGAACGCGGACTTAGAGGCGCTGTACGCTGCGTCCGAGCAGTTCTCCGCGCGCATCCACGAGAATGACATCGCGCAGGAGGAAAAGCGCGCGCAGCTCTCGGAGCTCGACGCGCAGGTCAAAGAGCAGGAATCTGCCGTCGCGGTGCTGCAAACGGGCATCGCGCACAACGAAGAGAACATCGCGCGCGTGGAGGAGGAACTCAGAAGCCAGTCTGACCGCGTGGGATCGATGGATGCGCAGATTGCGCAGCAGCGCGCGCGTATCGAAGAGCTGGAGAGAAGCAAAAATGAAGTCGAAACGGCGCTTTCTTCGCTGCTCAAGCAGGCGGAGGAGCTGTCGAAAAACGCGGGCGAGGCCGCAAGCGAGGCCGAGACCCTGCGCGCTCGCGAGGCGCTCGCCCTGTCCGCCGCGGCGGACAGCCGCGCGGAAGTTGCCGCCCTGCGCTCGACGCTTTCGGAAATGGACGAGCGCGAGAGCGCCATCGCCGCCGAGCAGGAGAGCGGGGAGGCTCAGCTTTCCGAAACGCGCAAAAGCGCCGCGGAGAACCGCCGCGCGCTCGAAAGTGCGCAGGAGGAAGCCGACGCCATCCGCAACATCATCGCCGGCCACACGATGAAGATGCAGGGCAGAATCGAACGAGAGAAGGAGACGGGCGAGCAGCACGTTTCCCTCACGATGGAGATGAACAACTTAGACTCCCGCATCCGCCTGCTCGGCGAGATGGAAAAGGAGTACGAGGGCTTCAACAAGGCGGTGCGCACGGTCATGCAGGCGTCGGAGCGCAAGGCGCTGCGCGGCGTGCGCGGGCCGGTCGCCAACCTGATGAAGGTCGGCAAAAAATACGCCGTCGCGATCGAGATCGCGCTCGGCGCGGGCTTGCAGAACATCGTCGTCGAGCGCGAGGAGGACGCGAAGAGCGCCATCCAACTCTTAAAGCAGCGCGACGGCGGACGCGCGACGTTCCTGCCGCTCTCGTCGATCCGCGGCGAGGCGTTGCGCGATGCGCGCGTGCAGAACGAGTACGGCTACGTCGGCCTTGCGAGCGAGCTGGTGGAATACGACCGCGAATACGACGGCATTTTCAAGAATCTGCTCGGCCGCACGGTCGTGGTCGAGGACCTTGACTGCGGCATCACGATCTCGCGCCGGTTTTCGAACGCGTTCCGCATCGTGACGCTCGACGGCCAGGTTTTGAACCGCGGCGGCTCGATGACGGGCGGCTCGATCTCTCGCAGCGCAGGCATTCTGAGCCGCGCAGGCGAGCTGCGCGAGCTGACGGCGCGGCGCGGCAGCCTTGCCGAAAAGCTCGACCTTGCCGCCAAGGCCGCCGAGGACGCCAAGCGCGAGCTTGCCAAAGCGCGCTACGAGCTGGAGGTCGCACAGGGCCAGCAGCGCGCGGCGGAGGACGCCGTGCTCAAATTGCAGGGCGATAAAAATCATTATGACTTATTGCTCTCGTCGCTGCGCGAGCGGCTCGAGAGTTTGGATACCGAGCGCGAGACCATCGCGCGCCGCCGCGGCGAAGTGAAGCGCACGGCGGAGGAAAAGGAAGCGCTCGCGCTTTCGCAGGAGAAGGAAGCGGGCGAGCTGCGCGCGCAGGCGGAAAAGAGCCTTTCCGGCCAGAGCGAGCTGCTGCGTTCGACCTCGCGCCTCGGCGACGAGATCGCCGAGAAAAAGAGCGTACTCGCAGGCTATGCCGCCGAGCGCGAGACGACGGAAAAGTCGCTCGCGAGCTTGGAGGGCCTGCGTGCTCAGATGCAGGGCGACGAGCAGAGCAGAAAAGCGCTCATCGAGCAGTACAGGGCCGCGAGCGAGCAGTCGCAGCGCGAGATCGGCACACATGAGACTGAGATCGCCGCGCTGAGCGGCAAAATGACGGAAAAGCGCGCCGAGCTCGAAGCGCTTTCCAAAGCAAAACTCGCACTTGAAGCCGAGCGCAGTCAGAACGACCGCCGTGGCCGCGAGCTCAACGAAAACGTGCTCAACGTCGAGCGCAGCGTCAGCAAGCTCGAACAGAAGCGCGCGACGAGCGCGATGGAGGAGCAGCAAATTCTCGACAAGCTGTGGGAAAACTACGAGCTGTCGCACTCCGCCGCGCAGGAGCAGCGCATCGAGCTCGAGAGTGTCGCCAAGGCGAGCCGCCGCATCGGCGAGCTCAAGCGCGCCATCAGCGGCCTTGGCGCGGTCAACGTCGGCGCGATCGAGGAATTCGAGCGCGTGAATACGCGCTACACTTACCTCACGACCCAGCGCGACGATGTGGAAAAGGCGAAGGGTGAGCTTGTCGGCGTGATCGACAGCATCACAAGCGAGATGACCGTCATCTTTAAAGAACAGTTCGCGCTGATCCGCGAGAGCTTCCAGGAGACGTTTTTGGAGCTGTTCGGCGGCGGCAAGGCCACGCTCGAGCTCGAGGACGAGAACGATGTGCTCTCCTGCGGCATCGAGATCAAGGTTCAGCCGCCGGGCAAGGCGCTCAAGACGATCACGCTGCTCTCGGGCGGCGAAAAGGCGTTCGTCGCCATCGCGCTGTACTTCGCCATCCTGAAAGTCCATCCGACGCCGTTCTGCGTCATGGATGAGATCGAGGCGGCGCTCGACGAGCCGAACGTGGTGCGCGTGGCCAATTACATGCGCCGCATCACGAGCAAAACGCAGTTTATCGTCATCACGCACCGCCGCGGCACGATGGAGGCAGCGGACGTTCTTTACGGCGTCACGATGCAGGAGCGCGGCGTGAGCAAGGTGCTGACGATCAATATGAACGACATGGCGAAGGAACTCAACATTAAGGAATAAAGCGCGAGGAGAAACAAATGGGTATTTTTGCAAAGATCAAAAAGGCATGGTTCGACACCATCGTGTGGGAGACCATTGACGACGAATTCTATGACGAGCTTGAGGACAGCCTTATTATGGCTGACCTCGGCGCAACGGTTGCGCACGACGCGGTGAAAAAGCTGCGCGACGTCGTGTAC
>OKTW01000888.1_pt1 | contig 12528 bp, 8 predicted proteins | sample 1606371 | NCBI WGS metagenome assembly OKTW01 (sample SAMEA3879568, study PRJEB24766) | human gut metagenome | biome: human-associated habitat; feature: feces | place: USA | collected 1985/1987
TGATAACCGAGAAAAACAATATGCACGACTTTGACAGCTCTGTGTTCTTCCGCTGGATTTTCAAGTCTGCGTTTGCCATTCTAATTGTCAGCAACACATGGAATATCGTCATGGGCATCTTTGACGCCACCCAGAGCGTCGTCAACCAAAGTGCCGGTGTGATTATCGGGGAAACGTCTGTGGATTTTAACAGCCTGATACCTGACCTTGAAAGCCAGTTGGAGGCTATGAGCGTGGGCGGGCTTTTGGGCCTGTGGTTCCAGACCCTTGTGGTGGGCCTTACCATGAACATTCTCGCCATCTGTATTTTCCTTGTGACCTACGGGCGCATGATTGAAATTTACGTCGTAACCTCGTTAGGGCCTATCCCCCTTGCCACCATGGGAAACAGCGAATGGCGCGGCATGGGGCAGAACTACTTGAAATCCCTGCTGGCGTTGGGCTTCCAAGCCTTTTTAATCATGGTTGTTGTCGGTATCTATGCGGTGCTGATACAGAACATTGCTTCCGCTTCTGACATATCCGGCGCAATCTGGGGCTGCATGGGCTATACGGTGCTTCTGTGCTTCTGCCTGTTCAAGACCGGCAGCATCAGTAAATCCGTATTCTCGGCGCATTAAAAATCAACTACACACAGGAGGAAATCATTTATTTCAACATACAACATCATTTACGCTGATCCGCCGTGGCGGTATGAGTGCAAAAACAAATCGGGTGCAGCGGAAAATCACTATCCCACCATGAGCATAGACAAGCTGTGCGCCCTGCCGGTGGAAACTCTGGTCGCCAAGAACTGTCTGCTGTTTTTATGGGCTACGTTTCCCATGCTGCCGGAGGCATTGCAGCTTATCCGGGCATGGGGCTTTACGTTCAAGACGGTGGCTTTTGTCTGGCTGAAACAGAACCGCAAAAGCCCTACATGGTTTTACGGGCTGGGTTACTGGACAAGGGGGAACGCGGAAATCTGCCTGCTGGCAAAGCGCGGCAAACCGAAACGTCATTCTGCCGCTGTCCATCAGTTCATTATCAGCCCGATTGAACAGCACAGCAAAAAGCCGGATGTGACCCGTGACAAGATCGTGGAGCTGGCGGGCGACTTGCCCCGCGTGGAGCTGTTTGCCAGACAGAAATGCCCCGGCTGGGATGCGTGGGGCAACGAAGTGGAATGTGATCTTACCCTGAACCCGTCGTGAAAGGAGGTGCCAGATGGCTTATGTAACTGTCCCCAAGGACTTAACCCATGTGAAATCCAAGGTTGTGTTTGGCCTTACCAAACGGCAACTGATCTGTTTTGGCGGTGCGCTGCTGGTAGGCGTCCCGTTATACTTTCTCACCCGTGACTATCTCTCTACCAGTGCGGCGGCCCTGCTCATGGTGTTTATCATGCTGCCGGGCTTTTTGCTTGCCATGTATGAGCGTCACGGCCAGCCCCTTGAAGTGGTGGTAATGCAGATGATTCAGTGCTGCTTCCTCCGCCCCAAGGAGCGCCCCTACCAGACCAACAACGCCTACGCCGCACTTATGCGGCAGCATCAAATGGAACAGGAGGTAAAGGCCATTGTCCAAAAAAGAAATTCCAAGAGAACCCGAAAAAACAAAGCTGACCCGCGCCCAGCGAAAAGAAATTAACGCGGTAATCCGCAAGTACAAGGGCGACGGGAAGCCCCATACGGCACAGGCCACCATCCCCTATGAGGCCATGTACCCGGACGGCGTGTGCCGCCTGACGAAAAATACCTTTTCCAAGTGCATTGCCTTTGAGGACATCAGCTATCAGCTGGCCCAGCCGGATACCAAGACGGCCATCTTTGAACACCTGTGTGACCTCTACAACTATGTGGACGCCTCTATCCACGTCCAGTTTTCATTCCTGAACCGCAGGGTTGACCCTGTGCAGTACGCCAAGAGCTTTGAAATCGCGCCGCAGGGGGATGACTTCGACGACATCCGGGCCGAGTACACCGGCATCCTCCAAAAGCAGCTTGCAAACGGCAACAACGGCATTGTCAAGACCAAGTACCTGACGTTCACCATTGAGGACGACAGCCCGAAATCTGCCAGAGCCAGACTGAACCGCATCGGCCTTGACCTCTTAGGTTACTTCAAGACGATGGGAGCTGTGGCCCATGTGATGAACGGCAAAGAACGGCTTGCGGTGCTGCATGGGGTGTTCCACCCGGACGGGGAGCTGTTCAATTTTGACTGGAAGTGGATGACCCCCTCCGGCCTTTCCACCAAGGACTTTATCGCTCCATCCTCCCTGTGCTTCGGCACTGCAAAGACCTTTGGCATGGGCGGCAAATACGGTGCGGTGAGCTTTTTGCAAATTCTCGCCCCGGAGCTATCGGATGAAATGCTGGCGGATTTCCTCAATACGGACAGCAGTATTTTGGTGAACCTCCATGTGCAGGCCATCGACCAGACGGAGGCCATTAAGACCATCAAGCGCAAGATCACCGATCTTGACGCTATGAAGATACAGGAGCAGAAAAAGGCCGTCCGCAGCGGCTACGATATGGACATACTTCCCAGCGACCTTGCCACTTACGGGGAGGATGCCAAGAAACTGCTGACCAAGCTGCAAACCAGAAATGAACGTCTTTTCATGCTGACGTTCCTTGTACTGAACGTGGCCGATACCAAACAGAAGTTGAGCAACGATGTGTTTCAGGCTGCCGGTGTGGCACAGAAATACAATTGTTCCCTTGCCCGTCTGGACTACCAGCAGGAACAGGGCCTTGTGAGCAGCCTGCCGCTGGGCGTCAATCAGATCAAAATTCAGCGGGGCCTTACCACTTCCAGTGTAGCCGTGTTCGTGCCGTTTGTGACGCAGGAGCTTTTTCAGGGCGGCGCAGCCATGTATTACGGTGTCAACGCCAAGTCCCACAACATGATTATGCTGGACAGGAAACAGGCCCGGTGTCCCAACGGTCTGAAACTAGGCACCCCCGGTAGCGGCAAGTCCATGAGCTGTAAATCCGAGATCGTCAGTGTGTTCTTAACGACGCCTGACGATATTTTTATCTCCGACCCGGAGGCTGAATACTATCCGCTGGTGAAACGGCTCCACGGACAGGTAATCCGGCTGTCGCCCACCAGCCGGGACTATGTGAACCCGCTGGACATCAACCTGAACTATTCCGAGGACGATAACCCGCTGGCTCTGAAATCCGACTTTGTACTGTCGTTCTGTGAGCTGGTCATGGGCGGCAAGAATGGGCTGGAACCCATTGAAAAGACGGTCATTGACCGGGCCGTGCGGGTGATCTATCGGCCCTATCTGGCAGATCCCCGCCCGGAGAATATGCCGATTCTGTCCGACCTCCACAAAGCTCTGTTAGATCAGCACGTCCCGGAGGCTGACCGTGTGGCGCAGGCTCTTGACCTGTATGTGTCCGGCTCCCTGAATGTCTTTAACCACCGTACCAACGTGGACATCGGCAACCGGCTTGTATCCTTTGACATCAAGGAGCTGGGCAAGCAGCTCAAAAAGCTGGGGATGCTCATTGTCCAAGACCAGATTTGGGGCCGCGTTACCGCCAACCGCAGTCAGGGCAAGGCCACATGGTACTTTGCCGACGAGTTCCATTTGCTTCTGAAAGAGGAACAGACGGCGGCCTATTCCGCTGAAATCTGGAAGCGATTCAGAAAATGGGGCGGCATCCCAACCGGCGCGACGCAGAACGTGAAAGATCTGCTTTCCTCCCCGGAGATCGAAAACATTCTGGAAAACAGCGATTTTATCACGCTGCTCAATCAGGCATCCGGGGACAGAAAAATCCTTGCGGAACGGCTCAATCTGTCGGCAGACCAGCAGAAGTACATTGACAATTCCGACCCCGGCGAGGGCCTTTTGATCTTTGAAAATGTGGTGCTGCCCTTTACCAACCCGATTCCCCACAACACCCAGCTTTACAAGATTATGACGACCCGGTTAGATGAAGTAACCTTGTGAGAAAGTTCAGCTATCTTTTATAAAAAAGGTGTGATACTATAGGGATAACATAGAAAAAGTGAGGTGTTTACATGGGATCAATGATAACACTTGGCATTGGCCGGATGGAGATTGACTGGGGGAAAAATAATTCTTTCAGAGACCATTCCATTCTTTTCAAAATTTCCGACGTGAAACTCATTCCATATTATTATGTTGATATGGATTCAGATGAACCGATTATAGAAATGAAAGAGGGATATGCTAGAAAGCTTTCCAGCATAAAAAAACGTCTGAATTTACTGGGATACGATCTTGTGTCGATTAGGAAAATGTATGAAGATATTGTGCGGGAGCACCAAGAATATGGTTACAAGATAAAATTATCCTTTGATGTGTTTTATGACGTTCTACGAGCCATCAATGTTTCGGATATAGATACTGTCAAGTTGGCGGTTGAATTTGAAGAAAACGGGTATGATTTCGGAGAATATGTCAGAAGGTGTGTCCTTAATGCTCCACAGGTTAAAGGAAAACTTCTTGTGGAATACGAAGATAATGAGGACAGTGAATATCAAAATCCAGAGTGGGAATTATCTGAGTTTTTGGAGAATCTTGACCCATATATCACATTGCGTATTATAGCCGATAACCCTGCCAATGCCGAGCAAGAGGTTTTCTGGGGGTTTGCAGATGTGGTTGAAAATGGTTGGGTTCACAAGGATGAAGTTGTGATGGGGTTACCTCCTGAAAAGAGAATCCTAATCGTTACAGAAGGTTCAAGCGATTCGTATGTGCTTCGCAAGGCAATCGATCAGATATATCCAGATATATCGGATTTTTTTGATTTTGTTGACATGAAAGAAAATTATCCTTTTACTGGGACAGGGAATCTTTACAATTTCTGCGTAGGGCTTTGTCGAATCAATATCCAGAACAATATAATTGCCATTTTTGATAACGATACAGCCGGTCTTGAAAAGTACCATCAGTCGCAATCCTTGCAGAAACCAGATTCTTTTGTGATTACCAAACTGCCAGATTGCCCAGAGTTTTCTAGCATTTGTACCCTTGGCCCCCAAGGAAGTTCCATGGAGAATATAAACGGCAGAGCTGTAGCCATTGAGTGTTTCCTTGATTTTGGTAGCGTACAGAAGTCTCCATGTGTTAGATGGACAAGTTACAACAAAAATGAGAGGCAATATCAAGGCGAACTAGAAAGCAAGGATGAATACGTCAGGGCCTTTAAGCAATGTGACCTCACGGATGGTTCGTATGATACTAGTAAATTAGAATTTTTGATTGAGTATATTATTTCTCAATGGACAGACAGAAAAAAATAATTGTAGTAAGCAACCCGCCCATGTGGCGGGTTTTCTTATGCCCTAAACAGGAGGTGACGGCCATTGAAAGAGCTGAAAGCCAAACCCAAGGTGACACAGGCCATGACCCGCGACGGCCTCACGCTGGAAAATCAGGCCACCGGCGAGGTAGAGAACATTTCCAGCCGGGAGGCCGAACAGGACTATACCCCGGAGGCTGACGGCATAGCGGAAAAGCTGCTGGAACGGGCCGACGATGCCCATGACCGGCATAAGGCTAAAAAGTCCGCAAAGCAGGCAGCGGCCACCGCTGCCGAGGGGGACGCCGCCCTGCACCGGCCATCCTCCCGGCTCCAACTGACCGAGGAAGAACGGGCCGAGCCGGATTTGCAGCCCTATATCCGCAAAGCAGATCAGAAAGCTGACAAGTTGGATGCAGCCCGTGACGCCATCCCGAAAAAGCGTGTTGTCGTGAAAGAAACGGTCTATGACGAGGCCACCGGCAAGGCCAAGAGCGCCCTGCGTTTTGAACAGCAGGACAAAGGGCCTCCCAAGTTAAAGCTCAACCCGGCAGGCCGTCCCGTTTCGGAGGCGCTGCTATTCGCTCACGGAAAAATCCACGAAGTTGAACATGAAAACGTGGGTGTGGAGGGTGGCCATAAGTGGGAGGAACTTGCCGAGCGTCAGGCTGGCCGGGCCATCCGCAGCAGCATCCGGCACCACAAGCTGAAACCCTACCGGGCCGCAGAAAAAGCCGAGCGTCAGGCCCTTGCCGCCAACGCGGAGTATTTTTACCAGAAGTCCTTGCGGGATAACCCGGAGATCGCGCAGGCGGCCACTAATCCCGTTTCCCGGTTCTGGCAAAAGCAGCAGATCAAGCGCCAGTATGCCAAGGCCGCCCGGACAGCGGGCCAGACCGCAGGGACGGCGGCACAGGGCGCAGCCAAGACAGCCGCATCCTCCACCAAAGCGGCCAAGGCAGCCGCCGAGGAAAGCAAACGGGCCGCCTCCTTTGTGGCCCGTCACTGGAAAGGTTCACTGGCCGTTCTGGTGCTGGTGCTTTTGCTGCTGATGGTTCTGACCGGCCTCCAATCCTGCACCGCCATGTTCGGCAGCGCCGGAAGCGGCATCGCGGCGTCCTCCTACTTTTCCGAGGACAGCGATATGCTGGCCGCCGAGAATGCCTACGCTGCACTGGAAGCTGAGCTGCAAGCGTATCTGGACAACTACGAGGCCACCCATGACTATGACGAATACCACTTTGACCTTGACAGCATCGAGCATGACCCCTATGTGCTGATCTCCATTCTGTCGGCGCTCCATGACGGCCAGTTTACCATTGGAGAGGTTCGAAGCAATCTGCAAATGCTGTTCGACAAGCAATATATCCTAACGGAAACTGTTGTCAAAGAGGTGCGCTACCGCACGGAAACCCGGACAGGGACGCGGACGGTCACAGACCCGGACACCGGCGAAACCTCAACTGAGGAATACGAGTATGAAGTAGAAGTACCGTATGACTATTACATCTGTACTGTGACGCTGGAAAATTTCAATCTGTCCCATGTGCCGGTCTACATCATGGACGAGGAAACGCTAAGTGCCTATTCCCTGTATATGTCCACGCTGGGCAACCGGCCCGACCTGTTTTCCGGCAGCCAGTACCCCCACGCCTCCACCCTGAAAGAACCGACCTATTATGACGTTCCCCCGGAGGCTTTGGAGGATGAACAGTTTGCCGCCATGCTGAAAGAGGCCGAAAAGTACATCGGCTATCCCTATGTGTGGGGCGGCAGCTCTCCCGGCACCAGCTTTGATTGCAGTGGCTTTATCTCATGGGTCATCAATCATTCCGGCTGGAACGTGGGACGGCTGGGGGCGCAGGGCCTATACAACATCTGCATCCCTGTTTCCAGTTCGCAGGCCAAGCCCGGCGACCTGGTGTTTTTTGTCGGCACTTATGACACCCCCGGCGTATCCCACGTCGGCCTGTATGTGGGCAATTCGGTCATGCTGCATTGCGGCGACCCCATTTCCTACACAAATCTCAATTCAAACTATTGGCAATCCCATTTTTACAGTTTCGGGCGTCTGCCCTGACGCCAGAAAGGAGTTTTGACTATGGCAAGTAAACTTGACCGCATTGAAAAGGACATCCAGAAAACCAAGTCCAAGATTGCGGAGTATCAGAAGCAGCTTCGGGAGCTGGAAGCGCAGAAAACCGAACAGGAGAATTTGCAGATCATCCAGCTTGTGCGCGGCATGAACATGAAGCCAGAGGAATTTGCCGCGTTTCTGCGTTCCGGTGCAATGCAGGCCGCCCCTGCTGTCACAGCGTACCATGAACAGGAGGACAATGCCCATGAAGAATAAAACCAGACGAATTTCCCAGATTCTGCCCGCAATTCTGGCCGTGATGCTATGCGTCACGGCTTTTCCTGTTACCGCTTTTGCAGGCGGCGCCGACCCGGCCCCAGAGCCTTTGCCGGAAGCTACCGCCGAAGCAACCGGCGGCGTGGAGCCTGACACAGACAATCACTCCAAAACTGAAACCGCATCCGCAGGCAAAACGGAGGATGATAAAAGCAAGAGCTTGACCGGCAAGGAGGCCGCCGACCTGCTTTCCTCTCTGTTCGGTTCCAAGGTAAACATCACCGCTACGGACGATGGCATCCAGATCACCACCAGCGGCACGGAGGAAACTACCCAGACCGGCACCGTGACTACAAACGGTGGAAAGCTGAACGTCCGCACCGGGGCGGGGCTTGATAAGACTGCGTTTACCCAGCTTCCCAATGGAACGCAGGTGGAAGTGATTGGTACAGATGGCAACTGGGTGAAAATTCTTCTGCCGGAGCGCATCGGCTATGTCCATTCCGACTATCTGACCGTCAGCGATACCAAGACAGAAAGTACCGGCGCAGGCAGTTTCTCCCTCTCCCTTGATGAAGAAGAACTTGCCGTCCTGCTGGGGCTATTCACCGGCAGCCAGACCAGCGGCGGCAGCGCCGCCCTGACCCCGGACGGGAACCTGACGCTGATTGACGACATCGGCAGCACCACCCAAAGCGGCAAGCAGTTTATCACCGTGGAAACCAAGACTGGCAACATCTTTTACCTGATTATTGACCGGGACGACGAGGGAAAAGAAACCGTCCATTTCTTAAATCAGGTGGATGAAGCCGACCTGCTGGCGCTGATGGAGGACGGGGAAAACACCCCCACCGCCGCTGTCTGCACCTGTACCACCAAATGCAAGGCTGGGGCCGTGAATACGAATTGCCCGGTCTGCAAAACCAACATGACCGAGTGCTGCGGGCCGGAGCCGCAGGAAAATAAGCCGGAGGAAACCAAGGCCCCACAGGGGGAAGCCAAAAGCAGCGGTTCCGGTGCTGGCGGCCTGATCGTATTCCTTGTGGTGGCACTGGCTGGCGGCGGCGCGGCCCTCTACTATTTCAAATTCAGAAAGCCCAAGGCTGAAACCAAGGGCAGCGACGATCTGGACGAATACGACTTTGGGGACGACGAGGATTTGGAGGACGAGGAACCCGAAACCGAGTTTGACCCGGAGGCAGATTTTGTAAGTGAACAGGAGGGTGAGGAATGACCCATAAACTTGTAATCGCAGAAAAACCGAGCGTGGCCCGCAGCATTGCGGGCGTGATCGGAGCCACGGAAAAACACGCCGGCTATTTGGAGGGAAACGGCTATGTGGTGAGCTGGTGTATCGGGCATCTGGTGTCCTTTGCTGACGCTGGCCGCTATGACGAGCGTTTCAAGAAATGGCGCTATGAGGATTTGCCCATCCTCCCGGAGCCGTGGCAGTATATTATTCCCGACGATAAGAAACAGCAGTTTGACGTTCTGCGTTCCCTGATGGAGCGTGACGACGTGACCGGCCTTGTGTGCGCCACTGACGCCGGACGGGAGGGAGAATTGATTTTCCGTTTCGTCTATCAGATGGCAGGCTGTAAGAAACCGTTCAAGCGCCTCTGGATTTCCAGTATGGAGGACAGCGCCATCCGGGACGGCTTTGCACACCTGAAACCGGGAACGGACTATGACCCGCTGTATCAATCGGCCCTGTGCCGGGCGAAAGCCGATTGGCTGGTGGGCATCAACGCCACCCGGCTTTTCTCCGTGCTGTACCACAAGACCCTGACCGTGGGCCGCGTCCAGACCCCGACCCTGAATCTGCTGGTGGAGCTCGACGCCAAGATCACGAATTTCAAGAAAGAGAAATATCACATCGTCCATATCGGTGTAGGCGACGCGGACGCAGTAAGCAGCCGCTTTTCTGATGCTGGCGAAGCAAACACCGTCAAGACGGCCTGTGCCGGAGCGCAGGCCGTTTGTGCTTCCGTAACGCGGGAGAAAAAGACGGAGCAACCGCCCAAGCTCTATGACCTGACCACCTTGCAGCGGGAGGCAAACCGCCTGTTCGGATTTACGGCAAAGCAGACCCTTGATTATGCCCAGCAACTTTACGAGAAGAGACTGCTGACCTATCCCCGCACGGACAGCCAATATCTGACCGAGGACATGGGCCAGACAGCACAACATCTTGTGTCTGACCTGCTGGGGCTGCTGCCCTTTGCCCAAGGGCTTGACTTGACCCCGGAAGTGGGCCGGATTCTGAACAGCAAAAAGGTATCGGACCACCACGCCATCCTTCCCACGGCCGAATTTGTAAAACAGGGCTTCACCGGCCTTGCGGAAAGTGAGTGCAAGCTGATGAACCTTGTCTGCTCCAAACTGCTCTGTGCGGTGGCCGCACCCCACGAGTACGAAACAGTGACCGCCGTGTTCTCCTGTGCAGGGAACGAGTTCACCGCCAAGGGAAAAACGGTGCTTGTCCCCGGATGGAAAGAGATCGACCAACGGTTCCGCTCCACCATGAAAGCAGACGGCGAAGAAGAAGCGGAAAGCCTGAACACCCTGCCAGAACTGGCCGAGGGGCAGAGTTTCCGCGTAACTTCTACCGTATCGGAACACTTCACATCCCCGCCGAAAGCCTACACCGAAGATACGCTCCTGTCAGCAATGGAGCGGGCCGGGACCGAGGATATGCCGGAGGACAAGGTGAATTGCTCCGCAGGAGCAAGAGAGGGTGGCCTGGGCCAAGCGGAACGTAAGGGGCTGGGCACTCCGGCCACCCGTGCCGCGATTCTGGAAAAACTGGTGCAAATGGGCTTTGTGCAGCGCAAGGGCAAACAGCTTGTCCCCACCAAGGACGGCATCAATCTGGCGGTGGTTCTGCCGGAAAGTTTGACCTCTCCCGCTCTGACTGCTGAATGGGAAAATCGCCTGACCGAGATTGCCAAGGGCAATGCAGACGCGGACGAGTTCATGGCCGAAATTGAAGCGCAGGTGCGTCAGCTGGTCAAGACCTATTCTTGTATCAGTGCAGATAAGCAAAACCTGTTCCAGTCGGAACGGGTTATTATCGGCAAGTGTCCCCGGTGCAGTGAAAACGTCTATGAGGGCAAGAAAAACTTCTACTGCGGGAATCGTAGCTGTCAGTTCGTGATGTGGAAGAATGACCGCTTCTTTGAGCAGCGCAAAAAGGCGTTCACACCGAAGATTGCCGCTGCTCTGCTCAAAAACGGTAAGGCAAAGGTCAAGGGCCTCTACTCCGAGAAAACAGGCAAAACCTATGATGCAACGGTGCTTCTGGCAGATACGGGAGGCAAGTACGTCAATTACCGGGTAGAGCGCAAAGAGTAAGGCAAAAATACGAGGGCCGGTTATGGTAAGGTGAAGCATTCATTTTGCCATAACCGGCTCTCTCTATCCGTAGGATAGCAAAAAAGGAGTGTGACCAAATGAGCGAATTATTTTCCATCCAGCTGCAAAATCGGCAGCAGCAAAGCAGGGATGGTGTCTGGCTAGACCTGCCCACCACAACCGAACAGGTACAAGCGGCCCTGCGGCAAATCGGCATTTCGTCCGATAATCCGCAGGGCCTTTTCATTTCCGGCTACTTTGCCGAGGAAGAAAAGCGTTTTGCAATTTCTTATAACATGGTGCTGGCATCCAATGTGGACGAACTGAACTTTCTGGCATCACGACTGGAAACACTCTCTACCGGGGAACGCGCAGAGCTGAACGCCGCCCTGCAAGCCCCGCAGAGTGAGCTTTTCAGCATCGGGAGAATCACCGACTTTCCCGAAAACGTGGACTACTATGTGCATCTGCCGGATGTGCACGGGCCTGCCCAGCTAGGAGATTACTACCTGAATCGCTCCGGCATGGTGGATATGCCGGAGGAATGGAAAGGCGGCATCGACACGGCGCAGTTCGGCCGGTATGTGGCCCAGCAGGAGCAGGGCGTGTTTACCGAGTATGGCTACCTTGTCAAAAGCGGGGACGAGTGGCAGAAAGTCCACGAGGGCCAGCCTGTGCCGGAGGAATACCGGGTACTGTCCTTTCCTGCGCCGGAAGTTTTGCGAGATTCGGCCAACATCCCGCCGCCTGTTCAGCCTGAAACGGAACCGCAGAAAGTTATTCCCATTATCCTAAACGGCAAGGACAGCGCGGAACGCATGAAAGAAATCACGGACCGGCTGGAAACGGGCATTCAGCAGTTGTTCGACAGCGACCGCTACAAAGCCTACCTCACCACGATGGCAAAATTCCACAATTACAGCTTCAACAACACCTTGCTGATCGCCATGCAGGGCGGACAGCTGGTGGCGGGCTTCAACAAGTGGAAAGACACGTTCCACCGCACCGTGAAAAAGGGCGAAAAGGGCATCAAGATTCTTGCTCCCGCGCCCTACAAGGTCAAGCAGAAAACGGAAAAACTGGACGAACAGGGCAAGCCCGTTTTGGACAAAGACGGCAAGCCGCTGACGGAAGAAAAGACGGTGCAGATTCCGGCCTTTAAGGTGGTTTCCGTGTTCGATGTCAGCCAGACCGAGGGCGAACCGCTGCCGACCATTGCCGTGAATGAACTGTCCGGCAGTGTGCAGGACTACCAAGATTTTTTCAAGGCATTGGAGCAGGCATCCCCGGTGCCCATCGGGTTTGAGGACATCGAGGGCGGCGCGCATGGGTACTTTCATCTGCTCGACAACCGCATTGCCATCCAAGAGGGCATGAGCCAGTTACAGACCATCAAGACAGCCATCCATGAGATTGCCCATGCAAAGCTGCACGCCATCGACCCCAACGACCCGGAACAGACCAGCCGCCCGGACAGCCGCACCCGCGAGGTGCAGGCCGAAAGCGTGGCCTATGCCGTCTGCCAGCACTACGGGCTGGACACCT
>OKTW01000892.1_pt1 | contig 12486 bp, 10 predicted proteins | sample 1606371 | NCBI WGS metagenome assembly OKTW01 (sample SAMEA3879568, study PRJEB24766) | human gut metagenome | biome: human-associated habitat; feature: feces | place: USA | collected 1985/1987
CGTCTGCTTTGTGACCGGGCCGCGAATTACGGAAGTATCATTATCGGAGTACCAGGTGAAGGAGCTATTCAGTTTTCAAAGAACATGAGTGCAGACATTTCGTTCAGCGGCTTTCGCCATCTGGTGAATTGCCCTTACACTTACGAGCCATCGAGAAGGCTCAAAAAATAACCAAGAATCAAAACTTCTTCAAAAATAAAGTGATTTTTGCAATTCGCTTATGAATGGCAGGCTGTGAAAGCCTAAATACTTTAGCAATTTCATATTCGTTAAAGCCACTTACAGCGTATAAGGTCAGCAGTTTGAGATCTTCATCTGAAAGTTTTTCTAGTCCGGTGTGTAACCTCTCATTTTGAACTTCGCCTACCCATGCAAAGCGCGTTTTCGTTTCGTGGTAGGTATCCGTTACGGTAATGGCTTTTTCATACTGCTTGAAGTCGCTGGTTTCCGTGGCTGTACTATCATCGGTGGTGTCAGAAACCGTCAGTGTGTTGGTGATGTAGGCGCGTTCGCTATTGAGAACACCCAAATCAAACTCGTACATAGCCTGAATTGCATCTTCGCTCATTCCTGCTTCGCGGTACTGCACACGAAGATGCTCCCACTTTGCGTTCAGCTTGCGACGTTCATTGCCATTATTGAAACTCATGTGTAACCTCCAAATTTTCGATAAAACGTGAAAAGTCGAAAATTTGGAGACACTACGGATATTTCGCCGCTTGGGGCAGCCACGAAAAGAGGGCAAACATAAAACCTGCTCCTTTTCGGGAGCAGGCCATCTGAAGCTATAAAAAATAGCCGGACAACAGCCAACCGAAGGATTTTCAAGCGAAAATCTTTCAGTCAAGCTGCCGCCCGGCCATTTGGTGCTACGTTTCATACATTGCCATGTGGCAATGGCCCGTTGCTCGGTGCTAACAGTCCATATTCAGAGTGCGTTGCACCCGATTTTTATGAAACCAATGCTTACTTGGCTCGAATGGAAAGGTTGAGCCATAACATTTCCCGGCAACGCCAGCATTTTATGTGGATGAATCCAGTGCAGTCGGCGGTCATTCGATAGAGCTTTATATTGCACTTGGGGCAAAACTGCCAGTGCTCCGTAATCGCTTCCTTCTTATGATCGAGCATGACTTTCCCTCCCAAATATAAAGTTTGCTGCTGTATCATAGGAGAAACGGTGGACTGCGGCACTTTGGCTCCAAAAGCGCAAAAACGCCAGCCTCCCATGGCGGGAAGCTGGCGCAATATAACACATCGGCACGATTGTGGATGGTGGAACGGAACGATTGTGCTTGCTTCAGGGCGGTCTGGCTTACGGCAGCAGACAGGCTTTTTTTGATGCGTTACCCCAATAAAAAATCACAGTTACCTCCACAAACGGCAACTGTGATCAGATGGCGCGTAGAATCACCCAGACGAGTTACCGTTTTTTTATAACTCGACCGGGAAACGCAAAATCGGCACAATAGGACAAAATCGCGGGAACGATGATGTTATACCGCTCTTTCCGCAAGAACGATACAATACTATTGAGGTGATGATGATGCCGAATGCGGATGCAATCGCTCTGGGGAAGCATATAAAGGCTGTCCGAAAAGCGATGAAAATGACACAAGAGCAACTGGCACTGAAAAGTAATGTTTCGGTGAAGTATATCGCCAATATTGAAAATGGAAAACAGAATCCTTCTTTTGACATTTTAAGTGCAATTCTCCATGTTCTGCCACTTTCCTTGGATTCGGTTATCAACCCGAACTTATCAGAAGCAGAGCGCGAATGTCGAGAGTTAGAATCGATTTATTTTGCTTGTCCGCCAGAAATGCGAAAAACGCTGTTGGATGCCACAAGGTCACTCGCAATCCATTTGACAGAACTTTCAGAACAGAACAAAAACACCTAAGCTGCCAGAGTGGACGTTACGCTTCTCTCTGGCGTTCTTTTGTCTGAATACGCAATATTCTAACAGGTCATTCAATAAAATCACGTGAAAAGCAAACGAATTACACAATAATTTTCTCGTAATCAGTCTCGTTGTGGATTTTGAACCTCTTTTTCAATGGCAAGATCATTTTCTAGCGTATCATATAGTTCTTGTGGGGTACGGCATAAGACTGCGTAGAAGTTGATAGGAGCACCCTCATTAAAAAGCCGTACATACCCCCATCGACATGGGAGAACCTCTAAATAGGATGCCGTTTGCAAAAAATCTTCAAACTCTCTCAGAACATCTTCGAAGGATTGCATCTTACCGCCTCCTAAAATCTTTTTTCTATATTTTAGAAAAGATTATTTCCGATTGCAAGGATGTCAATTTTTATCTATCCAGCTAACGATAAAAGCCATACTCAAGGTCTAAGTTACCCATTGAGTATGGCTTTTATCGTTATAAGGAATCTTTTTTCACTGAAATGTTCGGCATAAATTGGTAGCCGAGGTTGGAGATCGTTCGAATATAGACAGGTACAGCTCTATCATCCTCGATTTTTTGCCGGATGCGTCCAATTGTATTGGTAACAGCAGTCAGGCAGCTTTCACTATCCTGATGCCACACGGCTTCAAATATCTGCTCTTTTGTAAACAATTGCCCCGGATGCCGTGCCATTAAACTTAAAACGCCATATTCGTAACGGCTCATGTACACTTCCTGTCCGTTTTTGAAAACACGACGGTGTTCTAAGTTTATTTCCAGACCGGGATAATTCAAAGTGTCTGGCGCAGCACGGTTCATTTCAATCCACTCAAAAATCGTCTGCTCTTGGGGAGGGCAGTGGCCCTTCGTGATACGAACAATAACTTCAATTTTTTGCATAGAATTCTTCTAGAATCTTTGGTGAACAACTTCTCACAGACATTTAATGCTCCGCATCGCATACGCTGAATTTTGTTAAGCAAGGCTCCATCCAGCCGCATTCTTTCGGATGTTGACAAACTCCTGATAAATGCCGGGCTGCTTCAAAAGTTCTTCGTGCGTGCCCTGCTGTGCAATCTGACCGTTGTCAATGACCAAAATCTGATCGGCATTCTGGATGGTATTCAGACGGTGGGCGATTACGAGAAGTGTCTTGCCCTTTACCAGTTCCGAGATGGCCTCCTGAATATAGCTTTCATTATCGGTATCAACACTTGCAGTCGCTTCATCCAGAATGACAATCGGTGCGTCCTTCAAAATGCAGCGGGCGATAGAGATTCTTTGCTTTTCGCCGCCGGACAGAGTAGCACCGCCTTCACCGATGACTGTCTGGAATCCATCTGGCAGCGCCATGATAAAATCATAGCAGCGGGCTTTTTTTGCAGCCTCATAGACTTCTTCCTCGGTAGCGTCCGGTTTACCCATGCTGATATTGTTGTAAATGGTATCCTGGAACAAGTACACCCTCTGGAAAACCATGCTGATCTGTTCCATCAGTTCGGCGAGAGGTACATCCCGAATATCTGTACCACGGATTGTCACTTTGCCGGATTTCACATCCCACAGCCGCGCCAGAAGGTTCGCAATCGTGGATTTGCCACCGCCAGACGGTCCCACAAGTGCGGTCATGGTATTCTTCTGCATAGAGAAGCTGATGTTGTGCAGGACTTCCTTGTCCTGATAGGCGAAGCCCACATCGCTAAATTGTACTTCTGGCTGATCCGGCTGTGCCTGTGACAGAATATGTTGATTTCCGTTATCGGGAAGTTCGGGCTCATCCAAAACAGCTTCAATGCGGTCTAATGCGGCATTCATCACGGTCAGTCGGGTTGCTTCTCCATAAAGAGCTTTCAGAGGTCCAAAGAGATCAAAGATAAACAGCAGCACGCCCAAAAGATAAGCCAGGGAGAGTACGCCATCCTGATGTAAAAAAACGGATAAACCGAAGATAGCGGCAATACCCACGCCATAGAGAATGTTTAAGCCAGTGGTCCACGGTGTCATTTTCTGCTCAAACTTCGTATTGACATCCCTTGTTTTTTTGAAGTTTTCCGTTAATTCGTCAGATTTTTCTCCGAGCAGATTGTAACTTTTGATAACCCCAATTCCTTCAGCAAAAGACAAGACCGCATCCGTCAAATTCTCGCTTTGGTTTTGACGCCCGACAGCCTCCTTGAAGGAAACCTTATTCATATATTTTGCAACCAGTGATGCCAGCAAGGTAATGATTACCGCAATCAGCCCAAGTCTCCAATCCAGTACGAACATAAAAACAGCTAAAACCAAAGTAGACAGCATATAGCTCATCATGTTGCCAATGGTACTCATAGAAACTTCCTCAATGAATACCATATCCGTACTGAGAACAGAGCTGATTTTGCCAATATTCCCCGATGTAAAGTAACCCATCGGCATTTTTCTTAAATGATTTCCCAACTCCATCCGTTTATCAGCAAAGATCATAAATCCAGCGGCACTTTGCAGACGGTCGCTCAAATAGTGAACCACTGTCTGAACCACTACAACAGCTAATAATCCAAGTCCGACAAACAGACAGGTCTTTCCAGTCAGCGTATTATCAGCAAACCCGGCCAAGACAATAAACGCCATGAAGATCGGCATTTTGGAGAGAATGGACTCGACAAATGCACATAGAAATGCAGCCTGAATACGGCTTTTATACCTCCCGGAGAGGTTCAGGATTCTTGAAATCAATGCAAACATTTATCTTCCCTCCTTTGCAGTAGATACTTTCCACTCGGCGCTGTCCTGAGCCGCTTTCCACAACTTTTGGTATTCTGGGCAAGCTTGAATCAGCTCCTGATGTTTTCCGGTTGCCACCATCTTTCCGTGATCCATAACGCATATTTGATCTGCGTTCATTATAGCGGGAAGTTTGTGAGCGATAACTACCAAGGTTTTTCCCTCCACCAGCTCCGCAATAGCAGCCTCCATTTTTTCCTCATTTTCTGGATCAGCATAGGCCGTGGCCTCGTCAAGCACTACAATCGGGGCATCCTTCAATATTGCCCGCGCCAGGGAAATTCGCTGGCGCTGCCCTCCGGAAAGCATTTTCCCCGCATCGCCCGCCATGGAGTGAATACCTTGCGGCAGCTTTTCCAGAAACTCCATACACTGGGCTTTCTTCGCCGCCTGCATTACTTCCTCATCGGTAGCATCCAAACGTCCAAGACGGATATTTTCCAGCAGGGAGGTGTTAAACAGGTACTGATCCTGAGCCACATAGGAAATGCGGCTGTTCAATGCCTCCAGGCTCATATCACAAAGTTTCTGCCCGCCAATGGAAATGCTCCCTTTCTGCGGGTCATAGTAGTGGATCAACAGTTTTGCAAGGGTGCTCTTGCCAGAACCGGATTCACCAACTAGGGCAGTTTTTTGTCCTGCTTGTGCCACAAAGGTAATATCGTGGAGGACTTCTTTTTCCGCTATTATCGGTTTCCCATCTGGGCCAGGCTGTGTCGTCTGATACGCAAAGGAAACATGATCGTAAGAAATGTTAAAATCCTGTCCGTGGAAATCATCCTCAGCAGCTTGCAGCGGTGCCGCATTTAACATCTGTTCAAGTGCCGTAATCTTATAATTCAGATTCGGAATCGTCTCCATAAAGCTCAGTGCTTTCAGGAGAGGAATCCCAATGCTGAGGGAAAGGCAGAGGACTAAAATCAAATCAGGTAAAGTGCTTATGCCACAGAGAACAAACCATGCCCCAAGAGGCAAAGTCAGAATAACAGTGCAGGGCAACAGACTTCCGTATATCGCCATCCAGGGCCAGGCGGCCTTATACCATGCCAAGGTATAATCCCGATAGTCCGTTACATCCTTGCGGAAGTTCTCGTAAGATTCACTCTCCCGGTTGAAAACCTTGACAACCTCCATACCATTGATGTACTCAATGATCGTGTTGTTCATTTTCTGTGCAGACTGATAGTAGGGGCCCATGCGCTTCATTCCAACAGAGTACATAATGACCATGGAGAGCAGGCTGATCGGGATAGAGGCCAAAGACATAAGAGCCAGTTTCCAGTCCGCACAAAACATAGCAACATAAATCACCAGCGGAATCAGTAAATTTGCGATACCCTCCGGGACTGAATGAGCAAGGAGCAATTCCAAGCTGTCCACATCATCGACAAACAGCTTTTTGATTGTCCCTGTCCCTTTTTCCTCCACAATGCCAAGGGGAAGTTTCTCAAACTTCTCTTGCAGAGATACCCGCAGCCGGAACAATGTGTTATATGCTGCTTTATGAGAAATTGATAATCCCCATCCATATAAAACCGCCTGCAAAACAAGACAGATCAAAACCCCTATAACACGCAATAAAACAAATTCTGTCTCAACAGAATCGCCCATAACCAATAGTGAAATGACCTGATAGGCCAGCACAAAAGGCAGGACGCCCATAAGAACGCTGACCAGTACAACGACCGTGGCCACATACATATTTTTCTTGTATGGCCCTGCGTACTCAAAGATTTTTTTGAACATAAGCCCTCCTTATATTGAGCCGTACTGTCTGTGCTTCAAAAACAAGAGGCCGCCAAAGTAAAGCGGCCTCTTATCATTATCTTTCTGTCCAGTCAAGGCGGCCCTGACATTCATAATTTCTAAAATTCACTGGCGGATTCGGAAAAAATCCAAAACCTTTTTACTGCCGGATTCGTCCAATGGATAGCTTTCTTTTATTTGCCCTTTTTCCATATGGACTACATACGAACATCCCGCCATCACCAACTCCGGATCATGCGTAATAACAAGAAGCGTTTTGCCCTGATCCGCGAGGGACTTCAAACTCCGCGCAACTTCCCGCATATGTTTGAGATCAAGCCCGCTGGTTGGTTCGTCAAACACAATGATCTCCCGGTTACTCACAATGGCAGATGCGATCGCTACCCGCTGTTTTTGCCCGCCGGAAAGAGAAAGCGGGTGCCTGTCTTTATATTCCAGCAGATCAAACTGTTTAAGGATTTCATCTGCAACAGTTTCATCCTCGTTGTCCATGCTCAGAAGCACTTCATCCATCACGCTTTCGGTAAATAGCTGATGGCTGGTATCCTGCATTACCATGTAGCAATGTTTGAGCCGGGCTTTCCAATCAAGGGTTTTCCCGTCAACCTGCAAAAGGCCACACTTCTTTTCCAGTCCGCAAATACAGCGGGCCAGAGTAGATTTTCCAGCGCCATTCAGGCCGATAATGGCAATCGTTTCTCCAACAGGCAGTTCAGCACTCGGAATATGGAGGCTTTCCGGTTCCCGCTTTTTATACGCAAAGCAGAAATTTTGAAATTCCATCAGTTTAGCTGTATGCGCCTGATACTGATTCGCGGGTTTCAACTTCGAGAGAGAAAACGGCCGCAGCCCCATTTCTTTTCGAGTGCTATCCGATAAACTGTCAAATTCAGCAGGCGTGTATTCCCGTTCAATCTCCCCATCTTTTACATACAGCACACGATCTGCAAGATCGTGAAGGTAGTAAAGGCGGTGTTCTGCAATCAGAATTGTTTTGCCCTGCTTTTTCCAGAGGCTCAAGACCTGCCGCAGGTCATCAATAGCAGCCACATCCAGATTAGAAGATGGTTCGTCAAGGACCATAATTCCCGGTAGCAATACACTTGATGAAGCACAGGCTATTTTTTGCTTTTCGCCCCCGGACAGAGCAAACACGCTTCGCCCCATCAAATCTTCAATATGATAATCGGAAACTGTACGGTCAATCCTTTTCAGGATATCTTCTTGGGGATAGCCTAAATTTTCACAGGCAAAGGCTAATTCACTATCCGTATCCACGTTGAAAAACTGACTTTTGGGATTCTGGAATACAGATCCCACCATAGCAGCCAAGTCATAAAGCGGCGTATCTGATACGCTTTTTCCGTCCAGAAGGACATCGCCCTCTAAATTACCTTCGTAATAATGAGGCACCAGCCCGTTTACCAAACGGGTAATCGTTGTTTTCCCGCAGCCGGATTCTCCCGTGAGTAAAACAAATTCCCCTGTGTTTATGGTGAGATTGACATTTCTAATCCCTCCGCCGCTGGATTCTTCACCATAAGAAAAAGAAACATTTTGAAAATCTATCATGGCAAAATCCCTCCTGCGGAAATTATCGGGGAAGCAATCGCCCAAAACACTACAAAGCAACAAAACAAGATCAGCACCACATCGGCAAAATTGAATTTAAGCTGGCAAATGTTTGTGCGTTTGACAGGAGCGCCGAGGCCACGGGTAATTGCCGCAGCGGAAAGTTCCTCACCGATTTTCACGGAGCAGGTAATCATCGGGATCAGCTTATACTCCAATATTTTTGAAGGTTTTTTCCCTCCAAGTTTAATCCCACGCATTTTCATAGCGTCACTGATTGCTTCTGACTCCTGAAAGACAGTTGGAAAGAAGCGGAACATGACCGTTAAGGGGATCGTCACTTCTTTAGGCATATGGATTCTTTCCATACCGGAAATCAATTCACTGACCGTTGTTGTTTTCACTGCATAGGCAGCAATCGCAACACTGGGAAGGATTCGGCAGAAGAATCCTGTTGTAAACAGAACGAGGAAATTCAATATCCCCGTAAGGTGCGGCAAAACATAAATTTGAACAGCAAAAAAAGCAGAAAACACAGCAATATAGCCCACAGCTTTTGCACATTGTTTCGAGGTAAGCAGCAATATAGCCGGAACCGTACAAAGAACAAGGCGGATCAGCCCCATAGCTTCTCCGCCTGTTCCACCCATGACAAAAATGCTTATGATGAAGATGAGCAACAGTTTTGTACGCGGATCGAGCCGTAGCCCTTGTTCTGTTTTTTTGCTGAGCAGAATTTCCCGCGCCATTATGCAATACCGGCACGCTGGAAGTGCTTTTTGCAAATGGCTTTCCCAATCATACCTCCGACAAGGCCAAACACAAAGCAGGCAACCAGCAGAATAGGCGCAATCCACATAGGCATATATGTATTAAGGGTAGCTGCATATTCAGCGCCGTATCCTTCAGTCAACATTACCATATAGCTTTCACGGTTCAGGAAAATGGGAGCAAAGTTGCCAAACACCCAGATGCTGAACACGCCGCAGGAAAGAACTGTACTCTTTGCACTTTTGTAGTCCGCCTTTTTCAGAATCACGTCGGCCAACAGGCCGCCAACAAGACCAGTTACCATAGTAAGATAGCCGTTGCCGAAGAACACCATGATTAGGCCAATCAGGAAACCCATGATTGCAGTCATCCCGAATTTTTTAGCCTTTGTAACATACAGCATATAGGGGATGCCGCCAATCAAAGGGCACAGCACCGCCATCAGCGGAATAAAAACGGGGATAAAGCCAAGCATCGCCACCAGCATAACAATCACGACATAGATGACGGTGTAGATGCCGATAGTAATTAAATCTTTTCCCTCAAGCCGGGAACTTTTTTTCTGGGAACTCATACCAGTATCCTCCTTATCTCTGAGAAAATGAAAATGTGGTGTAGTTAGCTTTTTCTAACCACACCACATATAATAGCAATTTGCGCCCACGATTCCAACCCAAAACCAATTTTATTCTACCCAAAATCAGTATTTTTGCGTTTATCCAATCGTAGCTTCTGCTTTATAGTTTTTCGGATTCACTCCGTATTTCCTTTTGAACGCCGCTGCGAAATTGCTTGCTTTTGAATATCCCACCAGTATAGCCACCTGGCTGACATTCAAATTACTTTCTAACAGCAGGCTTGCCGCCTTTTCTAACCGCTGGTCGATGACATACGCATGAACCGATGTTCCGAACAGGGAGGAAAAACCCTTCGTCAATTTTGAAGTGCTGATATTGACCTGCCGCGCCAATTCCTCGCAGCTCGGAGCCAGGGCAAGCTGGCTGTCAATAATTCGCTTTGCCTCTATGATGGAATCCCGGTCACTTCTGGAAATTGCAACGTAGGTTGACGCGAGAATACTCAGCTCCAGGACCTCGCTCAAATATACCGACAGCAACTCAAAGACCTTGCTTTCCAGAAACAGGTATCCCAACCCGCCGCGATATTGCGTGAAGTCTTTCAGCTCCGCAAAAATGTGTTCCATATAGGGCGTGATATTCACCTTTGATATGCCGTCTAATAATTTTTTCTGATAGACCTCAATCTCACCGGCCTCAAAGTAGTCATTCAGAATCTTATAGAAATAGGATAGAGGTATTTTCACATTTTTGAAAAGGAAATCGCTCTTTTTAGAATAGCACAGATATTCCATTTTCCCGTGGCCGCGATAAATACAGGATTCACCCTTTTGTATGCTGGCACTTTGCCGGTTGTCTGCAATATTCCAGGAAACGCCGTCATTGAAGCAGAACAGCATTTGTATGTATTCTTCACTGCTCACTCCCTGCACGTTCATATCCGAAAAGTAATTCATTCTCCAGTCTGAAACAACTGCTCCCTGTTTCGTGACGATCTGCGAAATCTGACCGGTTCCCATGTCTATCGGAATATCTATGGTGATCGTCTGCGGTGAATTAGAGAGCAGATCACGATAAAGATTATTCATGTATTGATTTGTCATGTATGAGCGCCCTCCTTATGGTTAGCCAATACTAATAATAGTTTACAACACCAACCCGGAAAAGTCAATTTGTATTCCTTGTGTAGCCAGAGCCATGATGGATCACACCATGAATGGAGGTTCAGCCGTGGCCTTTTTCTGTTTTTCTTTGCGGATACAGCCATTTTACCCTTTCCAGATTGTAGTATTAGTAGAGGGAGAAATAGAAGGTAGGGTTTCGATAGCAAGCAGGGCAAGTTGGTACCAACTTGCAATTTTTGAATCGTATTTTTCAAATCCAAATTCAAAATGCTTGTTGGGCTGTGCCCAACCCCCTTTCGATCTGCATCGTGCCGATGCAGGCTGCGCATTTGTTCCAAACACTTCTGTAACAAAAAAGACAGCCTAGGACTCTCCACAACGGAAGAATCCTAGGCTGTCATCGTTTATCGGGACTGCGTTTTCTCGGTGGTGTTCTTTTCTTCGGCAAAGAACAGTTCTACGTTGCGCTGCGCACGAAGAAGTTCCTGCATCTCGTCTTTCGCTTTGCGGTAGTCCGGGTAGAGTGCTTTCTTTTCTGTCAGCAGCTTAGAATATTCTGCGTCCAGCTCCTTGACCTTGGGGAGCGTTTTCAAATTGGATTCATCAAAGGCAGCTTTCGCTGCCTTGTGCAGCGTGATCTCTGCGCGATGATTTTCCAGAAATCGCTTGCTGTATCCGGCCTTGCGGTAGGCATCGTACACCGGGCGCGTTTTTGCGTAGTTGACGATGTGCGTCCGCAGTACAGCAATCTCGGCCATGCGTGTTTCCGCCGCCTTGATGGAATCGCCCAGTTCGTGATAGCGAGCAGTAGCAGCGTCCACGCGCTCTTGCATTTCCTTAATGCTGCCGATTTTCTTCTCCTGCAAGAAAATCAGCGTCTTGGACATTTCTTTCAGATTATATTTTTTCGCCCATCGTGCATAGCCTTCGCTTTTGCCCTCGGAGAGCTTTGCCTGAATGTTAACCAGCAATTGGAACGGTTGCTCTTGGGGCGGCTGCTTCTGGTGGGGATGGTGTTCTGCTTTTCCTGCAATCACTGCTTTCAGTTCGTCCTCGCTATAGCCTGCGCCCAGCGTTTTGAATCGAATGAACCGTTTTTGTCGTGCGCCCTTGACGGAAGTGTATTTTCCACGCTTGACCTCATAACCCTGTTGTTCCAGTTTTTGCAGAAAATCTTCGTAATCCTTGGGCTTTTCTGCAAGGATACTGTCGATGATGCCACACAGCCTATCACGATTGCTTTCTTTGGGTGGATAGAGGGTACGTTTCTGCCGTTCCCGGTAGGGCTTTATTTCAATAACAGAGAGTTGATGCTCCAGACAAATCAAGTCGCTCAACCGCTGAACGGCCAGTGCCGAAAAGAAAAAATCCCGGAACTTTTTTGAACCGTCCAATGCGGTGGAGTTGAAAATCACATGGTTATGGATGTGGTGACGGTCCGTGTGCGTTGCCACCACAAAGGCGTGTTTGCCCTTGGTAAAGCGCATGGCTAGTTCGTAGCCCACCTTGTTGGCTTCTTCGGCGGTGATCTCGCCGGGTTTGAACGACTGCCGGATCTGATAGGCAATCACGTCACTTTTCTGTCTGCGCCCGGTAGCAAGTTCATACTGCCGCTTGGTAAGCATAAATTCTTCATCGACTGTCAGAGGACTGCACTCGTGGCAACTCACCAATTCACCTTGCTCGGTCTTATCGGGGTTCTGCACATAATCTGTGCGGCTTTTCAAACAGGCCGCAACGGTCTTTCCCTTATTCTTGTGCAATGCGATCAATCGTGTCGCAGCCATCACGAATCACCCCCTATAAAATGAAAATGCCGCCCGAAGGCGGCAAAGGATTAAAACTATTTCTTACAGTTCTGCAAGCCATTCACTAAAACGCCCGATACCCTCGGTGATGGCAGTTGCACCGAAAAAGAGGATGAAGCAGATGAACTCGGACACCAGCAGGATAAGAAACTGATCCCAAGTTTGACGGCAGGCGGTGTAGATGCCGCAGC
>OKTW01000893.1_pt1 | contig 12459 bp, 9 predicted proteins | sample 1606371 | NCBI WGS metagenome assembly OKTW01 (sample SAMEA3879568, study PRJEB24766) | human gut metagenome | biome: human-associated habitat; feature: feces | place: USA | collected 1985/1987
GGTTGCGCAGCAGGGGAGAGAAGATGCCCACGCCGTACCAGCGCAGCACAAGGTCCTCGGTGGTGTTGCTGCCAAAGCCGCCAATGTCGGGGCCTTCGTACAGGAAACCGCACATGTTCAGGGAGGGCATCATGTGCAGGCTGAGCAGAATGTGGCTCCACCAGGACTGGTTATCGCCGGTCCAGATACCGCCATACCGGTGCATACCGATGCAGGCCGAGCGGGAGTACATTAAAATGCGCTTATCCGGCTCCAGCTGCTCAAAGGCTTCACCCGCAGCACGGGTCATGTTGTAGCCGAAGATATTATGCACTTTATCGTGCCGCATGCGGCCCTGTTTGGTGTTGTGATAGAACAGCTTGTAGTCATTTTCGTTGTTGGAAAGCCCGGCCACAAGATTCTTGAACGCAAAAAAGCTGGAAATATCCAGGTTCTGGGTGCGGTACTCGTCAATTTTGGCAAAGGTCTTTTTCAGCGTTTCTTCGGAGTAGAAGATGGCAGGTTCGTTCATATCGTTCCAGAACCCCTCAATGCCCTGGTTCAGCAGGAACTTGTACTTGCTGCCAAACCAGGCGCGGGCTTCGGGGTTGAGCATATCAGGGAAATGCACCCGGCCCGGCCACACACCGGCCACAAAGGGGGTGCCATCCTGATTGGTGCAGAAGTAACCGTTCTTCACGCCCTCTTCATATACATCGTACCCGTCCTCAATTTTAACACCCGCATCAATGATGGGCACAAGGCGGATGCCCTGGGCTTTCATCTCGGCGGCAAAATCTGCAAAATGGGGAAAGCGCTGCTCATCCACCGTAAAGTCCTTGTAGCGCTCCATGTAGTCAATATCCAGCACCACGGCGTCCAGCGGCATGTTGTTGGTGCGGTAGTTGGCCACAACCTCGCGCACCTCGTCCTCGTTCATGTAGCTCCAGCGGCTCTGGGTGGCACCAAAGGCCCATTTGGGCGGGATGTAGCTGCGCCCTACCAGCTGGCGGAACTGGTGCACAATATCGGTCGGGCTTTCACCCTCAATGATGTAAAGGTCGTAATTTTCTTCGGCCACTGTCACCCGCAGGGTGTCCAGATCGGTGTAGCCGCAGTCAAAGGTGACCTTGCCGGGATAGTCGATAAAAAAGCCAAAAGTGGCTTTGCCGGACACGATCATGAAGTTGTAAGCGCCGTACAGTGAGGATTTGGTTTCGGTATGGTTGGGGTCATCGCTGCATTTGCTCTCGTACACCCAGCCGCGCTTGTTGATGCCGCGGATGTTTTCACCCAGACCATACAGGATATCCTGCGGGTCCATGGCATAAGAGAAGCCGTCCGGTTCCCTGGTGAGATATGGAATCGTTTCCATCGCGGGTACAAAAGAACCCACCACGCTTTCGGTATCAAATGGGTGGCCGTATTGCTTTTTGTAAATCAAGGCAGTTTCCTCCCGAATAAATTTGCTTTGGGGCTGATTTAACTATAGCAAATTGCGGGCAGAAAGGGAAGAGGGAAGTTTAGTTAGGAGTTAGGAGGGAGGAGTTAGGAGTTTTGAGGCACCACAAGGTTGGTGCTGGACGAATTAGCAATGAGCAATTAAGCGGTGGATCGCGGCGCGGAGCGCCGCTCGGAGATATTAGGGAAAACGGTGCCCACTTATAACAAGAGCTAAAACCCAGTGCCTACCTATTTTATATATTATATATCCTTATGCTCAAATTCTGCCGCGTATACTTCTACACGTCCAACTTCTCCCTCCTAACTGTTTTCTCTTTTCGCTATATCAAAAAACCGATAACGTATCATGTCGCATTTTCGATATTACCGCTCGCAAAATTGGTGGAGGGGGTATCGGGATTTTTTTATAATATATACAAAGAACGGCGTAAGGGACGCCGGATAAAAGGAAGCTCTGAAAAAGGAGGAGGACGGTATGACACAGAAAGGTGAGACCTTGGTCGAAGTAAAAGACCTTTGCAAAAACTTCGGCGTGACGATCGCACTGTCCCATGTGGATTTTGTTGTCAAAACCGGTGAAATTCGCGGCCTGATCGGTGAGAACGGTTCTGGTAAATCAACAGTATCTTCCATCATTGCAGGTATGCAGCCGGCCAGCAGCGGCGAGATGTTCTACAAGGGTAAACCGTGGAAACCCGCTACCATGCTGGAAGCGCAGAAAGCCGGTATCGGCATGATCGTGCAGGAGGCAGGCACGATTGCAAACATCTCAGTAGCTGAGAATATTTTCCTTGGCAACTATGATAAGTTCAAAAAGGGCCCCATCATCAACAAGGTGGCCATGATCTCTGAAGCCCGCAAGGCACTAGAAAAGATCGGCGTAACCAACATCAACCCTGCGCTGCCTGCCCGCCACTATGACATGCAGGAACGCAAGCTCATCGAGATCGCCAAGTGCATGTACAACGACCCCGAACTGCTGATCGTGGATGAAACCACCACCGCACTTTCCCAGAGCGGCCGTGACATCATCTACCGCATCATGCACGAGATGGCCGATGCCGGCAAGGCGGTTATGATCATCAGCCACGACCTGAACGAAATGATGGAACAATGCAGCACCCTGACGGTTCTGCGCGACGGCGTGATCATTGACAACATTGAAAAAGAAAACTTTGATCCCGACGATATCAAACAGAAGATGGTCGGCCGTGAGATCAAAGGCCACTACTACCGCGTGGACAATGATGGCTACAGTGATGAAGTTGTGCTGAAAGCCGACTGCATCACCACTATGGAAAGTCTGCTCTGCTTCGATTTGGAGCTGCACAAGCAGGAGATCTTGGGCATCGGTGGTCTGTCTGACTGTGGCATGCACACCTTGGGCCGGGCACTGTACGGCCTGGACGAGATCGTAGACGGCGAAGTGGTGCTGCCCAAGACCGGCGTGAAGATCAAGAACGCACAGGTTGCTTTCCGCAACAGCATGGGTTACGTTTCTAAGAACCGCGACACCGAAAGCTTGGAACTGAACGCTTCGATTTTTGCCAATATCGCCTCTACCGGTTATGACAAAAACAACATCGGCCCCTTCATCCTGCCCTGGAAAGAAAAAGCCTACGTGGACAAGCAGATCAAGGCGCTGCAGATCAAGTGCCAGAATGCTTACCAGCCGGTGCGCGCACTTTCCGGCGGCAACAAGCAGAAAGTCGTCTTCGGCAAATGGTGCGCTGACGATGCAGACGTTCTGATTCTGGACTGCCCCACCCGCGGCGTTGACATCGGCGTTAAAGCCGCTATGTATCAGCTGATTTACGATATGAAGAAGCAGGGCAAATCTATCATCATGATTTCTGAAGAGCTGCCCGAACTGATGGGCATGTGCGACCGCCTGCTGATCATGCGCGACGGTGCCGTTTCCGGCGAGTTTTACCGCAAGGACGGCTACAATGACCGCGAACTGATCGAGCGGATGATTTAACGGAAGGAGGCAGCAGCCATGGAAGCAACAAAACAGACCAAAATGACCAAAGAGGATCTGCACCTTTCCTGGAAAGACAAACTCAACATCATCCGGGATAACCGCTACTTCCTCATGCTGTTCCCCATTGTAATGCTGGCGGTCATGATCCTGATCTTCGGCGTTGCAACGGCGGGACGGTTCTTCAAACTCTCCGTCATGAAAGGCATCCTGAGCCAGGCCATCATCATTGGTACCTGCGCAACGGGCGTTGCCTTTATCTACTCCAACGGCAACCTGGATATCTCCATCGGTGCGGTGCTTGGCCTTGCCGCCACACTGGGCGTTAAGGCTTATAGCGTAACACAGTCCGTTGTTGTCATGATTTTGGCAACGGTGGCCGTGGCCCTGGGCCTGATGGCGTTCAACTGCACGATGTCCGTTGTGTGCAACATCAAAACCATCACCGTTGCCATCGTGGTTACCCAGATTTACGGCGCAATCAGCACCCTGCTGATCGGCGGCAGCGGCAAGATCGACCTTGATATGAGCGTTGCCGCTATGCTGGAAGACGGCGGCTTCCGTTACGTTGCATTCTTCGGGTACTTTATCTTCTGCGTGGTCATTTACCACTTTACCCGTGTTGGCCGTGAGTTGCGGTTCCTGGGCGGCAACGAAAACTGCGCCGCACAGACCGGCATCTCCAACTCTCGCGCAACCTACATCAGTTTCCTGATGACCGGCGTTGGCGTTGGCCTGGCCGCCGTGTTCAGTGTGATCAATGTTTCCGCAGTCAGCGTTGAGACTGGCAGTGGCCTTGGCATGGATGTTATGCTGGCAACCGTTCTGGGCGGCATGTCCATCTTCGGCGGTTCCCGCTCCAATGCTTACGCTGGCCTGCTGGGCGCTTTGACCGTTGCAGCCCTGAACAAGGGCCTGCTGATGGTCGGTGTTTCCAGCGCATTCATCCAGGGCATCCGCGGCGTGATCTTCCTGCTGCTGGTCTGGATGAACAGCGAACGCCAGAATCTGCTGCCTTCCCGCGTGCAGTTCTGATTCCCCACTGCAAAATTGTATATCGGGTGCCTGGCACCCTTGAACACACATGAAAAACAAATTCAAAGGAGAAAACACCATGAAAAAGAACAAACTGTTCCAGTCCGCGCTTTCGCTGATGCTGGTAGGCGGCATGCTGACCGCCTGCGGCAGCTCTGCTTCCTCTACGGCAGCTTCCACCGCTGCCTCTACCGGCAGTGACAGCACTGCAGCCTCCACTGCTTCCGACTCCGCTGCACCGGCTGCTACCAAGCAGTATGTCATCGGCATTGCCGAAGCCCAGGCCAACGACGAAGTTACCACCCGCCGCGCTTACCTGGAAGATTTCATCGCCCCCACTTACAACGTCAAGTTCATCTTCTCCGAGACCCTGAAGGACGATGCAGCCACCAAGACCTTTATTGAAAACTGCATCGACTCCGGCGCAGACGCCATCATCGATATGAAGTCTGCCTCCGGTCAGATGGCTCAGCTCTGCATGGATAACGGCCTGGTTTACACCATCAACGGCAACTACACCCAGCATCCGGAGCTGCTCACAACTGATTATACCAACTTTGCAGGTTGCATCGGCGCTAACAACGCTCAGATCGGTTCCCTGTTTGGAGACTGGCTGGAGGAGAATGCCAGCGAGGACGGCAGCGAAGGCTTCCTGATCTCCACCAGCCTGGCTGCCCAGGGCAACACCCAGCACGTTGAGATCACCCGCGCTATCCTGGAAGGTCTGCAGCAGAAGTACGGCATCACCTATACCAAGAGCATCGATGACCTGATCGCTTCCAGCGAAACCACCAATGTTGAGAACGATAAAAACATCCTGATCACCCTGTACCCTGGTTCCCCCAACAAGGATACCTGGCTGCCCGGCATCTCCACCCTGCTGCAGACCGGCAACTACAAGATGTTCCTGAGCTCCGGCCAGACCTACAATCAGAGTGCTACTGTGGTTGACGAAGTGGAAAAGAGCTTCGGCATCAACATCAAGGTCGCCAGCGTCGGCGCCCTGGGCACCACCTTGGAAACCGCATTCAACACCAAAGACTCTTCCGGCAACTCCAGCGTTGACCTGGTTGCTATCAAGGCTGTTTCTACCCAGACCGCAGCTATGTTTGCCGCTACCTACAACGCACTGGTTTCCGGTGCGGAGTGCCGCGCCTGCCGCGGCGAAGACGGCCTGCCCGTTTACTTCACCTTCAACTTCATCCCCATCACCAGCGCTGAGCAGCTGACTGAAATGTCCGGCTGGGATGCAAAAGAAACCGGCAACTGGATTGCCAACAAGGACTTCGTTGATCAGATGCTCGTTACCGTCAACCCCGACGTTACCTCTGATGACATCAATGCCATCATGCAGAGCCTGAGCTATGAAAAGATTAAAGAGATGATGGGCTGATCCCCGCAAAAGGTCTGCGGCGGCACGCCTGAACGGATAAGGAGAGAAAAACAATGAGCAACTGGCAATCCTTTAAGAAAAAACACGTTCTGCTCATGAACGCTGCATTTACTGTGGCAATTCCGGCAGCGGTGTGGCTTATCATGGAGCTGCTGAACCTCGCCTTCTGCGGCGTGCACACCCTGAATTCCACGGTAGACTACACCACCCTGATGCGCAACCTGGTCACGTCCTTCTGCTTTGCGCTGGGCCTGAACTGCAACCTTCCCGTTGGCCGTATGGATACCTCCACCGGCTCCCAGATGTACCTGGCCTGTATCATCGGCGGTAACATCGCGCTGTCCCTGAACCTTGGCGGTGTTGGCGTTCTGGTGTTCAGCATGGTATTCGGCATGCTGGCCGGCGGTTTCGTTGGCTTCCTGTTCATCAACATGCGCATCCTGCCCATGGTTCTCGGCCTTGGCATCTCGCTGGTTTACGAGTGCATCTCTTTCAGCATGTACAACCAGCAGGGCCTGAACCTGTTTGGTAAGCCGGGCGTTTCCATCCTGTCCAACTGGGGCTTCATCATCGTTGTTACCCTGCTGGTCATGCTGGTTATGACCTACCTGTTCCAGTACAGCGGCTTTGGTTACAACCGCCGCGCCATCCAGGGCAACCAGAAGCTGGCCCACGATGCCGGCATCAATATCTACAAGAACGCTTTCCTGTGCTACGTTGCAGCCGGTGCGCTGGTTGCCATCGCCGGTGTGTTTGACACCGCTTACAAGAGCAGCCTGGTCCCCGTGCTGGGCATGAACTCCAACAGTACCGTGTTCGCCAACATGTTCCCCATGGCAGTCGGCGTTTGGCTGTCAAAAAAATCCAACCCGGTGGTTGGCATCCTGGCTGGCTCCCTGAGCGTACAGTTCCTGATCCTTGGCCTGGCAAAGTTCACCGCCATCGGCGTCAGCGACTACATGCAGACCTGCATCAAGTACAGCGTATGGCTGATTTTTATGATCTACCGTATGAACGAAGACAAGTTCGACCACATCAAAGCAAAGCATGCACGCATCGCATTGGCTCGTAAGACCCGCGCACAGCGCGCCGTTGCGGCATAACCAAACATCAGCGGCGCGGGTCAAAAAAGGCCCGCGCCTCATTTTTTAGTTAGGAGGGAGGAAGTAGGAGGGAAAGAAAATTAGGAATTAGAAATTAGCAATGAGTAATTTAAGGCGGGACAAGACAACCTCCAAAACAACCTCAAATTTCTAATTTCTCATTGAAACAAACTCCTGCCTACCCCCAGAGGTGCTTTATGAAACATTACAATTTTTTATTTCTAATGGCCGACCAGATCCGCACGGCAACGCTGGAGGGGATGGGGGATGGCATCCAGACCCCTAACCTGTGCCGCCTGATGGACGAAAGCGTGCTGTTTACCCGTGCATCCTGCACCAGCCCGCTCTGCACGCCCAGCCGGGCATCACTGGCAACGGGGCGTTATCCCAGCCGCTGCGGCGTGCCCATCCATGATGCGGTGCTGCCGCCGGAGCAGCCTACTTTCTATCAGGCCCTGCGGGACAGCGGCTACCGTGTTGGCATTGTGGGCAAGACTGACCTGCATAAGCGCGATACATACTGCGGCGTAAAGGGCGACCTGCCCAGCATGTACCATTACGGCTTTACCGACCCGGTGGAGACCGAGGGCAAAATGAACAGCGCCTGGTACGGTACCAACCCGGACGGCAGCATCTATCCCATGGGTCCCTATCAGAAATACCTGATGGATAAAGACCCGGAGCTGATGCGCACCCTGGAAAAAGATTACCGCAGCTATATGCGCCAGAAGCCCCGCTATTACGCCCAGCCCAGCGTGCTGCCGGATGAGGTGTTCCTGGATACCTTCATTGGTGAAAAATCCCTGGAATGGCTGAACGAACACGATAACACCGGTGCCCCTTGGCACCTGACCGTCAGCTTTGCCGGGCCGCACAACCCCTGGGATCCCCCGAAGGAGGATTATGACGCTGTGGGCGATACCCTGTGGCCGGATCCCATCCCCAATGATATGGAAGGCAAGCCCGCCTGGATCCGCCGGCGCGCGGCCCAGCAGACCGGCGGCATGACCCAGGCTGATCTGCAGCAGGTCAAACGTTGCTACGCCGGCAGCGTGCGGGTCATCGACCGGTGGATCGGCAAACTGCTGGACTGGCTGGAAACCTCCGGCCATAAGGATGATACGATCGTCATCTTCTGCGCCGACCACGGCGAGCTGCTGGGCGACCACGGCCTGTTGGAAAAGAGCTGCATGTACGAAGGCTGCCTGCGCATCCCCCTGTTGGTTCACCTGCCGGGTATGACCCAGCGGCGGGACAGTGATGCCCTGGCTGAATTGATGGACCTGGCTCCCACCTGTCTGGAACTGGCCGGTGCGGATTGGAACCGCCGCGAGATGGACGCGGTTTCCCTGGTGCCGGTGCTGAACGGCAGCACCGAACCCCTGCGCCCCGTGCAGCGCAGCGAACTGCACAATTGCACCATGCTGTTTGACGGCCGCTACAAGTGGATCCGCAGCTATAACGACACTGATGAGCTGTATGACCTGGAAACCGACCCCCAGGAGTTGCACAACGTCATCAACGAACACCCGGAAGTGCTGAACCGCATGCGTCCCTACAGCTTCCGCCATTGATCTGTAATAGATAAGGAGAACCAACCATGAAAGCATTGATGGTCATGTATGACTCCCTGCGCCGGGATCTGCTGAGCGTGTACGGCGGCCCCATCCCGGCCCCCAACTTTGAGCGTCTGGCAGCCCATACCGTCTGCTTTGACAAAAGCTATGTGGGCAGTCTGCCCTGCATGCCTGCCCGCAGAGAGCTGCACACCGGCCGCTATAACTTCCTGCACCGCAGCTGGGGCCCCATGGAACCGTATGATGATTCCATGCCGGAAATCCTGAAAAAGCACGGCATCCACAGCCGCCTTGCTACCGACCATTACCATTATGTCGAGGATGGCGGCTGCACCTACCACAGCCGTTATTCCAGCTGGAGCTGCTATCGCGGCCAGGAAAGTGATAACTGGGTGGCCGATCTGGCCCCCACCCCCACCGAGTTTGCACCCAACCAGCTCAGCCCTGAAGGAGCAACCGGCACGCTGCGTGAAATGCGCCGCCATGGCGGCTGGCAGAACATGCACAACCGCGAGCGCCTGCATAGTGAAGAGGACTTCCCGATGAGCAAGACGTTTGAGGACGGCATCGACTTTCTCAACCGCAATGGCCGGTACGATAACTGGTTCCTGCAGATCGAAACGTTTGACCCGCACGAACCGTTTACTTCTCCAACCTCCCACTTTGACCCCGACTGTGCTACCCAGCCCGATTGGCCGCCGTATGCAGATGTGACTGAAGGCCCCGAAGAGGTCGAGGCAATGCGCACCAAGTATGAAGCCTCCGTCCGCTTCTGTGACCGCCAGCTGGGCCGCGTGCTGGATTTGATGGATGAGCTGGATCTATGGAAAGATACCATGCTCATCGTCAACACTGACCACGGCTTCTTCCTCAGTGAGCACGGCTACTGGGGCAAGGGCGGCAGCCCCAACTATGAGGAACTGGTCCACACGCCGCTGTTCATCTGGGATCCGCGTTCCGGCCGCAAGGGCGTACACAGCCCCGCGCTGGTGCAGACCATTGATTTGGCCCCCACCGTGCTGGATTACTTTGGAATTGAAATCCCCGCCGACATGCTGGGCCGCCCGCTGACCCAGACCCTGGCCGATGATACCCCCGTGCGGGAATACGCGCTGTTTGGCTACCACAGCATGCCCGTTGGCATTACCGATGGCCGCTACACCCTGCTGCGCGATGTGAAGGACTTTGACGAAAAGACCTACGAATACACCCAGATGCCCACCCACATGCGCGCCATGTTCAGCGTGGAAGAGATGCGCACCGCCACCATGGCACCGGGCTTCAGCTACACCAAGGGGACCCCGGTGATGAAGATCGAGGCACGGCCCAACCCGCGTTTCCTGCACACCCTGAAAGGCGGCGATATGCTTTTTGATCTGCAGAACGACCCCCATCAGGAGCATGTGTTAGAGGATGCTGAACAGTCTGACCGCCATGACCGCTGCGTTTGAAGAGAACGATGCCCCCGAAGAAATGTACAGCCGTTACGGCCTGAAGCAGTACCGGAAGAAGGCGGAATAAATGACTGTACTCCAAGCAATTCTGCCCGTGCTGGGCCTGTTGGCCGGCGGGGCGTGCGTGGGCGCGTTCGCCTACTTCGGTAAGCGTAAGCACGAAAAAGACGGCCTGCCCACCGACCCCCTGACCGAACTGTTTGTGAACGATGACGATACTATTTGAGAGAGGGAGAGAATTATGATCGACCTGGCTGCGAAACCATTTTACCTCAAACCGGAAGATATTGAATGGGTGAACACTACCCTGGCCGGCATGACCACCGAAGAAAAGGCTGGCCAGCTGTTCTGTGTGCTGTTCAAGGAATGTAAGCCCGAGGAGTTTGAGTATGTGTTCAATATCCTCAAACCGGGCGGATGTATGTACCGAGTGGTGCCCACCGAGCGCGCCATCGCCGCCACCCAGAACATTTATAGCCGCAGCAAGGTGCCACCATTGATCGCCGCCAACTTGGAAAAAGGCGGCAACGGCATTGTGACCGAGGGTACGCTGGTCGGTGCACCGATGGAAATTGCCGCAACGGATGATATCGGCATGGCCACCAAGATGGCCCATGCCTGTGCCGCCGAAGCCAGCGCCGTTGGCGCAAACTGGGCTTTTGCTCCCATTATTGATATTGACACGAACTACCGCAACCCCATCACCAACACCCGTACCTTTGGCAGCGACCCGGAGCGGGTGCGCCGCATGGGCCGTGCTTATGTGGAAGAAGTGCAGAAGATGGGCCTTGCCGCTTCCATCAAGCACTTTCCCGGTGACGGCCAGGACGAGCGCGACCAGCACCTGGTCACTTCTATCAACAGCATGGATTGCGATCCCTGGATGAACACCTATGGCGCAGCCTACAAAGCTGGTATTGAAGCCGGTGCCCTGACCGCCATGGTGGGCCATATCATGCAGCCCGCCTGGACTCGCCGCCTGAACCCCGGTATCAAGGATGAGGACATCATGCCCGGTACCCTGAGCCGTGAGATGATACAGGGCCTGCTGCGCGGGGAACTGGGCTTCAACGGCCTGATCTGCACCGATGCCACCACGATGGCGGGCTACACCCTGGCCATGAGCCGCCGCCGCGCTGTGCCCGAAAGCATTGCCCGCGGTGCCGATATGTTCCTGTTTGCCCGCAACCTGGAAGAAGACTATGGCTTTATGCTGCAGGGCATCAAGGATGGCATCATCACCCCCGAACGCCTGGATGAAGCTGTGACCCGCATCCTGGCCACCAAGGCTGCCCTAGGCCTGCACCGCGGCGCTCCGGAGCTGGATGTTGAAAAAGCCAAAACCATTATCGGCTGCGCCAAGCACCAGCAGTGGGCCGAGGAATGTGCCGACAAGGCCATCACTCTGGTTAAAGAGCAGCCTGGTGTGCTGCCCATCACCCCGGAACGCTACAAGAAGATCCTGTTCTATACCATCGAGCCCGCAGCGGGCGGTGAGGGCAACTATAAGGTTGCCCCGGCCTGCGCCAAGCTGCGCGCCATGCTGGAAAAAGAAGGCTTTGAGATCGACGATTTTGTGCCCCAGCCTTATGGTGAAGGCTTTACCACCAAGTACGAAGAAGTCGTGAACAATTACGACCTGATTTTATATGTGGCGAACCTTTCCACTAAGAGCAACCAGACCGTGGTGCGCATTGAATGGAAGCAGCCCATGGGCGCGGACTGCGGGCATTATATGAATGATATTCCCACTGTGTTTGTCTCGCTGGAAAACCCCTACCATTTGCAGGATTTCCCGCGCGTCAAGACTTATATCAACTGCTACAGCAATAACGACCACTGCCTGCACCAGTTGATAGAAAAACTCACCGGCCGCAGCACCTTCAAGGGCCACAGCCCCGTGGATGCCTTCTGCGGCAAGTGGGACGCACACCTGTAAATTAGTTAGGAAGTAGGAGTTAGGAGTTAGGAGTTTTTTCAATTAGAAATTAGGAATGAGCAGTTAGGAATTGGGGCAGGGGAGAGGACCCCGGTGCCGGAAAAGAATCATGAATAAATCAGAAAGAATAATTGTGGTGGACCGCGGCGTCCCCGACGCCCCGGACGGACCTTGCCACAAATTCAATCACGCCATTTATTCCACCGCCCCGGAACGGCCAAGACCGTTCCCTACAGAACATTTTATAATGTGCAATCAATGTCTATCACACATGCTGCCCCACCAATTTTTAATTCCTCATTACAAATTCCTAATTCTCCCGACGCACGGCTTTGTCCCGTCACCAACTCCTAACTCCTCCCTCCTAACTCCTACCTAACCAAAGGAGGTCCCCATGAACACCCCGCTGCCTGCGCTGCAATGGAAACAGAACGGCGTGAATCATATTGTAAAGCTGCTGCCCGGTGGGCGCATTGGTGCGCTGAGCGATGAAATTCTGGCGGAGATCCGGGAATCCAACGGCAAACCGGACGC
>OKTW01000901.1_pt1 | contig 12368 bp, 13 predicted proteins | sample 1606371 | NCBI WGS metagenome assembly OKTW01 (sample SAMEA3879568, study PRJEB24766) | human gut metagenome | biome: human-associated habitat; feature: feces | place: USA | collected 1985/1987
GGAATAGTGTTACTGTTCACTCCATTCACAGTAACTTAGCCAAAATTCATTCTCGTTTTTATGAACACTCCTGATAATCCTCTCTCACAGTACTTGTATCATGAGTTAAGACGCTGTCCGCAATATTCACAATTGCTCAGACGTCCTTTTATTACCTGATTCTTTGCACCGCAGCTGGTACAGGTAACTGTAATATAAATCTTTTCATTTACACGTCTGTTTGGTGCAGTAATCATAATATAATTTCCTTCTCTGTCTATCTGGATATTCCGGATATATCCCCCCGCAATAAATTTTTCCAGCTTTTTCACTGCACCTTTTCCCAGTTCCTGCTCAAGCTTTTCAAATGAGACGGTATTCTGGGCATAGGATTCAAACCAGCAGACAATTTCTCCAGCTTTTTTCTTCTTTAATGCTTTTTGAATTTCCCGGAAGGTTGGATACAGAAACAGCAATCCAAGTATGATCTCTGTTACTGCCATTCCCCAGCGCCCTTCACCGATATACTTCTCCGATGCGCCAATAGCTCCCAGGGAAAAAAGTATAAAAAAGCCACAAAGAACCCATTTCAGTTTCCCCAGTATTCCTGTTTTTTTATTTTTTTCTGTCAAAAAATCATTCATGTCTGTTTCCTCTTTCTCTGATTAATCAAAATTCTATAATATATTGGTGAAGCTTCTGTCAGCCTGCCCCCAGCAGAAGCCATGCATCACCTGACGGATCATAATAATAAACCACATTGTCTCCTACTGCATAATAATGTTCTTTTGTAAAATGATCCTCATGATCCGTTCCCAGAACAAATACCGGACAATTTCTTCCTTCAATGTACTCCTCAGTGCCTGTATACCACAGAGACATCCCAAGACCAAGGTAATAGCTGACTTCATCTGTCTCAGAAAGCTGTTCTCTGGCAATCTTTATATTCAATGCTGAATCATGCTCCGGATTACACTCTGGATCGTACTCTGACTCATACACCGGATTATATTCCGGATCATACTCATCCCAATTATAATATATGGAGAAATCATAGCAGTGGGTTTCTGCTGCAAGATGTCCATCCTTTAACGACACTATAGGATGGTATTGTACACTCATATTCTGCTTCTGTACAGAAACCATCACATTGGAATGAATCTCACTCACATTGCAGCGCAGGATAATGATTTCATTCTCCTGCCCCGTATAATATGGGGCATTCAGATCATCCAGATATTCCCCTTCTTCCGTAGGCTGAGCCGGATAAACACTGACCCTGCAATCATCCCCCGGGACAACAGCATAAATTTCATATCCCCCTGCATCAACCACTGTTCCATCCTGTAAAAAAGGATACGCAGCTGCCACTTCTCCCTGTCTGGTATATTCAAGTATCTCTGCTGCCTCTGCACCTTCATAGGTATATCCCAGAAATGCCATTCCAGCCTGACATTCATTTTCCCTGATAATGTCCTGCAGAATTGCCAGATTCTCATCTGCCCCAGGTGCTCTGGCAAATACTTCTCTCATACCTCCGCCATGGATACCAACAGAAAACAGTACCGCACAAACACATACAGCAATCGAATATTTTTTCATACTCTCATCTCCCTTCTTATCAAACGGATATTTGCACTCCGCTTCGCTTTCTGCTCATAACAGAATAACTTCGCAGTTTATCAGCTTGCTATTTTAACGTAGTTACGATCAGTTTACTTTCCAGTGCAGCCGCTATCAAATCTTCTTTACAGCTGTATCCTGCCCTGGCGATCATTTCCTGAAAATTCCATCTCACCCCGGAGGTAGAGCATTTCATTTCCCGCGCAATCTCTGAATATGACATTCCACGGATATACAGGCGAAGCATCTCAAGCTGCCTGGGACTGATATCACCGCTTGTGATCCAGTTAAGCTCCACCTTCGGCGTCATATCCGGAAATACATGCTCACCATTTAAGGTTCTGTGGATCACACTCCGTATTTCCTCTTCCCCGTGATCCTTATACCAGAGACTGTCTGCACATCCACTTTTTGCCCTTTCCAGCACCTTGGGATCGATCAGGGAAGTAACGATTAATACCTTTGTATAGGGATACTTCTCCCTGATCACTTTTCCGGCACTGAGTCCATCATGATTATGAAACGTCTGCACATCCATAATCACAAGATCAATTACCGAATAATCACAGATTTTTACAGCTTCACGTGCATCTGAAACTGTCTGGACATGTCGGAATTCCGGCTCCTGCATAATAATATATTCAAAATACTTCTGCATGATCTTCTGATCTTCTACTATCAGTATCCGTACCATCGAATCCCATCCTTTCTGTCAGTGGCATTTTCAATATCAGACAAAACTCAGGGGAAAAAGAAACCTGCATCCTGCATTTTCCTGATTCAGCTGCCTTTCTCAGTGCAGATAAACCACCGCCTTCTTCCGCATTTTTGTCAGGCACCTCTCCATCATTGGTAATCTGAACAGTATATTCATCTGAATTTTTGTCTATCTTCACCCAAACAGTACTGCCATGGGCATGTCTGGCACAATTTGTCACACATTCACGGATTGCCCTGTCTGTCAGCAGCCTGTAAGATGGATGCATGGGAAAGTTCCCACTGATCTGAACTAAAATTCCAAGCTCTTCTGCATGTCTGATCGTATCCTTATATACTTCTTCCATACTCTCAACAGCAGAACCGGTAAGAATATAAACCAGATGTTTCAATACAGACAACTGTTTATCCATTTTATCCGGATCTTCTTTCCTTTCCAATATTCTGCGTATTGACAGAAGGCTTCGTCCAAAATTGTCATGAACCTGCATTTTCATGACAAGCGTCTCCTGCTCTCTGATTTTATCTCCGATTTTTTCGTACATTTCCTCCAGCTTATGATTCAGGATTTCCAGCTTTTCATTGTTTGCCCTGATTTTTTCACCATTGTAATAAATTTCTGATACATTAACTGCCACTGTCTGCAGATATCCTGCACAATCCGGCTCCTGCAGACTATATTCCTGAAACATCCAGACGGAACCATCAGGAAAATAAAACACATTACTGTCTTTGCTCAATCTGCAAAGACCTTCCGATTCAGGTTCCCCACTCATTGCTTTCCTTAATGCGTCATAATCCTGCAGATAAGAACCTGTCATGATTCTGCTCAGCTCCTGCATCTTGGTATTACACAAAACAATCCTTCCAAGAGGATCCGAAAAACACACCCCACAGGGAACATCATCAACAGCTTCATTCACAGACCAGTAAGACAGAGAATGATAATATCTGCGTCTCTCGCTCCGGATTGCCCAGCAAAGATAAAGCAATAATCCTATAACCACCGTCATTAAAACACTGACCGGATAACCCTGAAGCATTGGCTGATAGGAACTTTCTCCCAGGCAATATCTGTGATCATTCATCAGGAAACCCATAAGCATAAAAGAAACTGCAAAAACAGTCACTGCTGTTATAATTTTCTTTTTCCCGTAAAAACAGGTTATCCTGATCAACAGAAGGATCAATTCCAGAATCAGGCAGATTTCAAGAAGGATCATCAAAAAATCCTGCATTGCCATACTGCATTCCGCAAAATCAGTCATCTTCCGCCTCTCTTTCTGAAGACGATACATCTGATAAACCATTCGTTTTCATCTTCCTGCTGCACTTTTAATTCCGGCCTTTCCGACATGAATCCACGCAGATCCGCCTCTGATACAATATGAACTGAAATCCGCAGAGCATCATCAATCTGCGACACACGGTAAAAAACAGACTGCATGATATCAAGCAATCGTTCCACAAGCCATTCAAAGGTGTCATAGCATTTTAGTATATCATCTGCATTCATCTGCACATCCACATTTTCCACGTAGTAAGCAGCCCGGATTCTGCATAATTTTAAGCTGTCACAGGATTCCGCCAAGCTTTGTCTGAGATCTTCCATTGTAAGCAAATTTCCATCTGATGCATATTGTGTCAGCACCAGATTCTTTTTCCGCTTCAAATACGTACCAACAACTACAATTTTACCGAGAATCCAATCATATTGTTCCCTTGATTCTGTCCGTTCCAGCTCATCCATAAACTGTGACAGCAATTCCAGCTGACCGGCAGTCTGATTCTGTATCATATTTAACAGACGGTTCTGTTCTTCTGTCTTTCTCCGCTCAGCCTCTTTCTGATAAGCTTTCTGTAACAGACGGTTTCTGGCAGTCAGTTCCTCCTGCTGTTCCCGAATATCCTGATACTGATCCAGCAGTACCGAAATATCCTCTGACCAAAACAAATGTCCTCCCCTTATAGGAATATGGTTGATCCGGATTCCCTGTTCCTGTACTGATGATCTGTCTATTATGATTCTACGCAGTTCAGGCGACAGCTCAGGAAAATCACCGGAATGATAATAGCGCTGAAAAGAATGATCTGTAATCTCTGCATCCAGTCCTCCGGAAGTCTGGAATAATTCAAAATATCGATTATTGGTCTGTATCAATCCACATAATATACAACCCTGAAAAATTGCTGCCATTAAAAGGCAGCACACTGCCGTCATATCCCCTGCAATGATTTTGATGAAAGGCAGGCGGAGTATATTTCCGATATTCCATCCCAGAAGTAATATTCCCGGAATCACCGGCAGCCAGAACTGTTTCTTTCCCGGAATTCTGCTTTTTCTGATCAGAATGATTTCCATCCCTGTCAGACAGATCAAGATCCATCCCTGAATCACCATAAAAACAATACCATAGCTGTAATCTTTATCCGAAAATGGGGGCTGTTTGGAAAAACGAAATACCAGCTGATGCAAATCATTTGTAAAAACACTTACGATCAATATCGCTGCCACGGTCAATAAAATTATAACCTTTCTGACCGTTTTCTCTTCCTCCTTTTCGCCCAAAAACATTGCTGCTGCCAAACCCAGAACCGGAATCAGAATCATGGGAATATAATATAGATACCAGCAGATATGTTCTCCAAGAGGATCATGAAAAATATGAAATTTTACTGTCCGCACAAAGAACCAGAATACCATCAGACAGCCAATTGCAGTCAGGCATCTGCGCGTTTTTTTATGTACTACATGCTTTCCCAGATAAATCACCCAGGCACAGTACATTCCCAGATAAATACAGCTACGACACTGATCTGCCAGATTTCTCGTAAAAACATTTTCCGTTCTCACCTGCCTGCAGAAATAAGCCAGCAACACACTTATCAGAATCACTCCATATGACAGAGTCCTCTTTTTACTGTATGTCATGAAAGTTCCTCTCTTACCGGAGCGGGTTTGAAAAATGCTTTACGCAAGATGTGCGTCACAATTTGCAGGAATGATTTTTCAAATACGCTCTAATCCATTTTTGTAATAATTATACTATAAAGCACCATTTTGTCATATAGTTTTTAGAGAAATCATCTATTTTCAGAGTTTTTTATCACAAACAGAGTGAACAATTATGTCCACTCTGTTTAATCATTACTTAAAACGGTCTTGGCTGACCACAGTATTCACAAAACCTTCCGGTATTCTCTGCACCGCACTGACATTTCCATAAACTGCCGGGCTGCTGCATTCCGTTGTTCATATTCATCCCAGGCTGCTGCATTCCACTGTTCATGTTCATTCCGGACTGCTGCATTCCATTGTTCATGTACATCCCGGGCTGCTGCATTCCAGCCGCATTTGGTGTCAGGGCGGCTATGATCTGATGACCTGTCTGCTCCACTTCCATCAATTCACCTCTGTTATCGCTGCTTATGGAAAAAGTATTCAAACGAAAATCCATATCATCAAACCACTGAGTTCTCACTTTAATACGCATGGTATAATCAAATTCATATTTATATACCGGTGGCTGATAACTTACAGTTTCTCCATCCTTTGTATATGTTTCCTCATGCTGCTGTTGATCTACATCAACTCTGCACTGTACAATGGCTGATAAAGGAACTATGTCCGGGTTTTCATTGACATCCAGTTTCCGCGCAACAGTAAAATTCCCCCTATTATCATCAATAAAAACATTGTAATTTCTGGTATTGATCTGACGGGTTATACAAAAGTCCATTACCGCTTTTTTGTTTTTTTCACGATATTCCAGCTGGCGTTTGATATCCTCTACTGTACTGTGCCGCCGCTCCTCAAACCATGGTGATAATTTTTTCGCACAATCCTTACACAGATTTCCGTCATCCAGTTTTCGATTTCCCAATAACCCAATTTTCTCTCCGCAGATGTCACAGATTTTCTTATCAAATAATCCCATACCCTATCCTCCTTTTTTATCTGAAATCCCATACTGCCGCACCGGAATGGTGCGGCAGTATTTTACCTTATTCTGTAACAATTATTTTTTCAAAATATGTCTTTACGGAAAAATCAACTTCACCTGTTTCAGAATCATCTGCTTCTTCGCCGTCATCAGATTCCTCTGCATCATCTTCTGCTATCAAACACAGTTTTCCATCATCCAGTAAATTGAACTTCATATTATCAAGACTGAAAAACATAGTTCCTGCCTCATCCTCTGTTACAGCCTTTAATACCAGTGCGTTTCCTTCCACGTCGCCCTGAAGTTCTACTTTTGTCTCTTCTCCGCTCTCTATTAAGATAATTTCAGCCTTTCCGTCTTCCACAGACATACTCATTTCAAATCCTGTAAAGTCAGCATTAACCGGCATCTGCATTCCAAATGCTTCCATCAGAGTACAGCTCCATTCTCCTTCAAAATCCTTCATAGTTGGATTTTCTACCGGTTTGCCCGGTACATAAGGCTCATACTCTTCCTTTTCCTGACTCAGGATCATTGTCGTTCCATCTGCTGTTAAGGTTATCTTACCGTCCTTGTACTCACATTCTCCTGTCTGATCATTATGAGTCATCAAAATTTTATCATTTTCTATTTTCCACTCTGATTCATCTACTTCAGGCTCTTCCCCATAAACAGAACTTGTTGTTTCCATTTTACCGTCTTCTTTAATGTCCACGGTCACTTCCATTCCCATTGCCCCCGGATGAAAGGATGCACCTTCGCCCATAGAAAGCTCATTTACATACCAGGTTCCAATAACATCCTTTTCTTCAAGGGCATAAACACTTACACTCATAAAGCCTGCCATTAAGACTCCTACTGTTCCTGCCATCCACAACCTCATTTTTTTACTCATACAAACATCTCCTTTCTTTTTTAATGTACTCCTCGGACTCTTTTTTACTTAATTTTGTGAGAAGATTTTTTGTTTATCTACATTATACGTGAACGCTCAGATATTTACACTAGCACTTCTGACAGTATGCATGTAATTTTTTGGATAAATTAAAACCTGCTGAAAAGTTTTTAACTCTTCTCAGCAGGTTCATTAAAATACTTTCTGTTTTGGTGCATTCTCTCCAGATTTTCCAGAATTATATCTACACTGATTGGTTTGGCAATATGAGCGTTCATACCCGCCTTGATTGCCTTTTTACGGTCTTCTTCAAAAGCATTGGCAGTCATCGCAATTTTTGAATAGAACCTGCTGATTGCGGGAATACTTTTTTATTTCCAGTCAGAAGCAAGGCATACAGGTACCGGATCCTGAATTTCCATTCTGTCAGGTTCTACCAGGCAGTCATAGGCCAAAATATGCACTCCTGCCCTTTCCGCTTCCTGTAATGTTTCTCCAAATTCCCGATGAGTCTCCCAGTTGGGCTCAAACCTGTCAACTCCCTTCATCTGGATCACCAGAAGCAGATAGGCTTCGTATCCTTCCTGCATACAATGGATCAGCTCTTTCAGATGCTTCACACCTCTTTCTGTAGGTGCATCAGGAAATCGTGCTATATTGTCAGATTCCAGAGTGACACCTTTCACTTCTATAAAAGCCTTACGTTTCTCTGAACAGACGTAAAGATCAAATCTGGAATTTCCATAGGTCTTCTCCGGCGTTACCTGAACCTTTTCCGGAAAAAGATGTCCTGCCTTTATCCATTCCAGCGCTGCTTTATTAGGAATTTGAGAATCCATATTGATCAGGCCCCTGCCCTTTTTATTTACGCAGATCAGATCATAGGCTGTCTTTCTCGCCGGATTGCTGCTCTTTTCCAGAAAAACCTGTGTACCCGGGACCAGAAGCTCCCTGCACCTGCCTGTATTCTTTACATGAACCGTTTCCACCTGCCCATTGATCTCCACATGTGCAATAAACCGATTGGGACGATCTATGAAACGGCCCTCTGTGATATGTTCGTACTTCATTTTTTCTGCTCCTCTTTACGCATTGTATACATACCATAGCATGTTTTCCTCATACCTACAACATTTTCACTTTAAGAAACTTTTGTCTGATTTTGCCTATGTTTTTGTACCTGTGTTTTGAAAAAAATTCATTCCGTTTTTTCATTTCTGTGCTATAATGTTCCATCATAAAAATATCCGATAAAAATGAGGTGAAACAGGTGAAGAAAAAAAATCTTGTGCCTCTTATCGTGCAAATTACGCTCAAACGGAATGCCAGTTCCGCTACTGCGGAACGGCTATTCCATTTTTAACGGTACGAAGTACCGCTAGATGATATCATTCTGTTTCACGCATATTTATACCGTTCATCTCCAGACGATATGTATGATGCTTATCTGTGATTCGTGTAAGGCACGCATCAGCGTAGGTATTATCAGCAAACATATCAAACCATGTACTGACTGGAAACTGTGAGATGACTACAGTTGATTTTCTTCCATCCCTGGTGTCAAGGACTTCAAAAAGATCCCGGCATTTATCAAGATCGAGATCCATAAGGCCAAAATCATCGATCACAAGAAGATCCAGCTTGGTCAGCTTATTCAGGTAATCCAGATTTGTGGATTTGATACGTGCCTGTTCCATTTCGCTCATAAGAGTGTTCGCTTTTATATACTTTACACTCTTAGACTGCTTCATTGCAGTTACACAAAAAGCATTGATTAGATAAGTTTTTCCACTGGCGGAAGATCCTGTTACAATGAGATTCTTTCCTTCCTCTATCCAATGGCAGGTACTCAGTCGCTCTATTGTCTGGGTATCAAGCTGACGTTCTGGACGGTAAATAGTATCGTCCAGATCCGCCGCCGGGTATCGCAGATGCGCTTCTTTCATCAGACGATTAAAGCGTTTATCTGCCCGTGCCTGCCACTCTGCATCAACCATTGATGCCATGCGTTCCATAAAAGTGTTCAGATCTGCATTGGGATCTTTCAACTGTTCTTCCAGGATATGTGCCATTTCTGGAACACGGAAACTCTTCAGACGCATGATCAGAGCCTGTTCCTGAGGTGTTAATGTAATGTCATGGGATGAACTCATTTGTATGCCTCCTTTCCACGGATGTTTGTATGGGAAGGAAGTTTTCCGGTTCCGTTTATAGCGCTGCTGGAATGATTATTCTGAACCATGCTAAGTACTTTCTTGAAATAGGAATACTTGCAGGCATTGGCTTCTACGCATTTCTCAGCAGCCTCCTGAACCAGTCTGTGAGGAACATCTTTACAGGAATGGAGTACACCGGCACAGCTGTTGTATGCCTGTTCCTCATGCTTGGAACTGCGGAGTATCCTGTCAATAAGAGTTACCATAGATTCTCCATAAACAGATGCCCATCGTCTGTAATAAGCTCCGTCATGTGCATTCACTTCTTTGTAATACAGGTGTTCTGGAGGCATGTGATTGTCATCTGTAATGTAAAGAGGAAAATCACGGTAAGATCTTGGATGGCGGCAGATCAGCCGGTTATACTCATCACAGATCCGTATCTCCGTCATTGTAGCCTTAAGAATTGCAGGCTTCCCTTTATAGGTATACAATACAGAATAGTAGTGGGCATCATACTCAAGGTGGTAATTATCTGGAACTTTAAGAAAGTATTTATAATCACAAAGTGTATAACTTTCGCCTGGAAGCTGGTTCATACGCGGTTTGTCGTACTTTTCAAATCCATTCATGCGGGATTTCCGAATGTCAGATTTTTTCTGGAAAGGACGCTGGTTGATGTCCGCTACGATCTTTTTGACCGCAGCATTCAGAGCTTCCAGAGAGGTATAAGTATCTTTCTTTAACTCTTCTACCAGATGCGTCTCCAAGAAACGCACATGATTTTCAACTGTTGGTTTGCCTTTCGGTTTCCTTGGTGGCGGCGGCAGAACGATCGTATCATAAAAAGTTTCCAGATCTGAAAAAGCTGACTGCAGCACAAGTTCATCTTTACTATGCCTGGTAACAGCTGTTCTTAGATTGTCCGGGACAAGATATTTAGGAACTGCCCCATAATAAGACAGTGCATGTACTGTACCGGTAATAAAATGTGGAAGTTTTTCATCCGGAAAGATCTCTGCATAAACAAGACTGCTAAAACCAAGTGTAGTTGTAAAAATGTGAACTTTCCGAAGTTCGCCAGTTGTTGTGTCCAATAGCAGTTCCGGCTGGTCGTCTACCCAGTCAATATACATCTTTTCACCAGGGATCCGTTCCACAGGCATAGATGTTTTTGAAGTACCATAAGTATCTACCATAAAATCACGATACAGCTTATAAAACTGAGCGAGCTGGTAACCGTTGGGATGCTCTTTTTTATAATCAATCCATAGAAAACTCAAGTCAGCATGTTTTCCCATTTGGATCATCTGCTCATGTATTTTTTCAAAATCAGGCAGTGGAATATCCTTATGTCGAAGGTTTTCTTTTGGATAGATGAGATCAACTACCTTTGAGGCTGGCATTTGCCGAAGATCATCCAATGATAAGCCTGAATCCTTGTAGCGGTTCATGATTAATGCAATCCCGCTCCGTCCGATCCGGTAACGTTTTTGTACAGAGTCATAACTGACTTTACTGAGCCGAAGTTCTATGACTCCAAGAATAGTATTGTAGTCGTGCATAATAGTTCCTCCTTTGCACTGTGATGAATAATAGTTACATCACAATAATAAAGGAAAAACGTACCGCTTTGAGCAGAAAACGCGTACCGCTAAATCAGAATGAATGTACCGACGATTTCAGAATAGGCGTACCGTTCGAGCAGAATTTGCACCTACAGCACTTTCCAATCCTTTATTACGTGCTACTGAAACACCTTGATTATCTTGGTGAATTATAGTTATACGATTATCAATAGAAGCATACTGTTTTAATATTTCAGCAGAACAATCTGCACTACCATCATCAACACATATTATTTCCAATTCTTTATATGTACTGTTGATAATTGAATCCAAACATCTGTTTAAATACTCTTCTGTATTAAACACTGGAACAATTACTGATATTAAGTTCTCTTTATACACCCAATCACCTCTTAACATGAAAACAAGCTTTAATTTGAAGATGTTTTTTCCAGAAAATACTGAATAACATCATTATCATAATTAGCATCAAATTTTCTGGCAAAAAAACAACCTGACTTTTCAATTTCATCTATCATGGAACAGTCAATTGTATTCGGACTTCCTGGCCCCGGATGCTGACCTCGTTCCTTCCAGTCTATAAATCTAAGATTGCTCTTATTATTCACCATTCTATTTCCTTTGCACATCTGGAAGATACTTACATAGTAAATTTCATCTCCACAAAGTGCATTTACAAATAGACTTGTAAACTCACTATCCTCAAGAAAATGAACATAATCTTTCGCACAATCACTTCTAATTGTGAACCATGCAGATCCTCCAAATAATTCATACTTCTCAGGAATCTTTCTTCCCTTTATTATCCCTACTGAAAACAATCTGCCATATATAGCTCTTAATACCCTCGGCAGCTGATATCCTACTGCTCTTCGTCGAAGATATTTTGGCCATTTTAATGCAACTCTTCCCAATCCACCACCATACTGCCAGGTACTCGGAAGTTTAGTGCATTCATAAAAACCATAAAGATTATTTTTTGAACTGCATTCTTTATTAATGCATTTACCATCTGAATCTGAGAATAATCTCCCCAACTGCCATTGTAATGTTCAGGAATAATAATTACCCTTGGATCCTCAATAATATCTGGTATGATATTCAATCCTTTTTCATCAACATGTATAAAAACCACTGATCCTTGATACTGCAAAAGCTGTTTAATAAAACAATTAAGCATTGTGGGATTATTGTGTACCATAATTAAAAATGCTATCTTCATTCTTTTTAATAAATTGTGTAATTAAAATAAGTCACAATATCCTTTCCATCTAAATAAATATTTTATATCTAAGCAATGGACTTACTGTCATAAAAATCATAAAATTGCTTTTGTGCTCCTTCTAGATTTTTTCTGTTTGCTTAATTTTCCTAAGATTTTCTCGTCTTTCACCAAATGACCACCATAAAAATTTATTAATTAAAGGCATACTACTTGTCAATATTATCATAATGATACTTGTAA